>Ga0137409_10004357_pt1 | contig 14867 bp, 15 predicted proteins | sample CZODoug1_16funga_FD_122059 | JGI IMG/M metagenome (GOLD analysis project Ga0137409, IMG submission 122059) | Vadose zone soil fungal communities from Angelo Coast Range Reserve, California, USA - CZODoug1_16fungal (Hybrid Assembly) | ecosystem: Environmental > Terrestrial > Soil > Vadose zone... | reverse complement strand
GTCCGCCGTGGTCAACTGAGCACGAGTCCAACCGAACCAGGACTCACGACTCGTACACCACGCCGTGGGACACGATCCGGACGGTGCCCGCTGCGCGGCCACGCCTCTCAACCTAGTGCTAGGTTGCACGCGTATACCGCATGCCACGTGTTGGCCTCATTTCTGACACCCACGGTCTCTTGAGGCCGGAGGCAATCACGTTTCTCCGCGGCAGCGATTTCATTATTCACGCCGGCGACGTTGGTGACGCCAACGTGCTGGAGAGGCTCGAGAGTATTGCGCCGATAACGGTCGTTCGTGGCAACAACGACAAAGGTTCATGGGCCGATGCGATGGCCGAGACCGAAGTGCTGCAGGTCAACGACGTCCTAATCTATGTTCTGCACGATATCGCGGAGCTTGATCTTGATCCGGTTGCGGCTGGTTTTCGCGTCGTAGTCTTCGGGCACTCACACCGTCCGCTGAGCGAGACACGTGATGGAGTCCTCTATATCAATCCAGGAAGCGCTGGTCCGCGCCGGTTCAAACTGCCGATTTCCGTTGGCGAATTGCAGGTCGTTGACGGATCGGTGACCTCGAAGCATGTCGAGCTGGTGGTCCCGAGTACAGCCCAACAAGCACGATGAAGCGCACATGGACGATCATTGGCGTCGCGGATGTGGCGCGCAGCTTCAACTGGTATCGATCGCTGTTCGGTCAACCAGAATCGGTACCCGCCCATGACTATTTCGGGCAAGTCCTCGATACGGACGGGACGGTGTTGCTGTGTCTTCACCAGTGGGGATCCCACGACCATCCAACCCTCAGCAGCCCTGATCGCGCGGAGCCTGGCAATGGGCTGTTGCTCTTCTTCCGGGTCGATGATTTCGACGAGGCGCTGGCGCGCGCCAAAACCCTCGTCCGTGAGCTCGAGGAGGAGCCGCAGACGAATCCTGCCACCGGGACTCGGGAGTTCGCACTCCGCGATCCGGACGGTTACTACGTCATGGTCAGCGCGATCGCCTGAAATGCGGTGCTCGATACCTCGCCGCCGGAGAGAACGACGTCACGTTTCGCCGGCGAGACCCCGGCGACGCATTCCAGCGGAAATGCGTCACGCTTTGTCGCCGCACGGCGACAGCCGATTCGCGCCGCGCGCAAGCGTTTCGCGCGTTGCAAGCGAAATACTGTAGCCGCGCGCCGACAGTCGCGGCGCGGGTTGCAGCCGCGAACGTGCTCCGGAGCCGCGTCGCCGGGCCGAAGCCCGCGTCACACAAGGCGTGGCACGGATCGTGCTTTGTCGCACACGAGCTGGCCGCCGGCTGCCCGCGGGAAGACTGAGACCTGGCTCATAGACCCGCGCGGCTGCTAGGAAATATGGTTGCAACGCCCTGTGGGGGAATTATGTTTCCCGCGGGATGAAGTCCGTCTCGGTGGGTGCCGAGATCGACGCTGCGTCCGGTCCGTTTCGTCGCGGAGGCTCGAGGACGTCACTTTGGATCGAACCGACTCGAGGGAAGCGCGACGATGGCAGGATTCAGAGCAAGCAGAGCAGCGAGCGCGCTTGCCGCGTTGACCGCGGCGGTGTCGGTGTGGGCAGCGACGCCGCTCACCGGCGCGGAGGCGCCCGACTTCGTTCTGAGGAGGGTGTCGGGCGGCAACCTGCGGCTGTCGGAGTATCGTGGGCAAGTCGTCATGCTGAGCTTCTGGGCGACGTGGTGCGGCGACTGCCGCGCGCAGCTCGAGCAGCTTGCGAGCATGCGCTCGCACTACGCGGATGCGGGTGTTGAGCTTCTCGCGGTGAGCCTCGACCAGAACGAGAAGCAGGCGGGCGATCTCGCCGCCAAGCAGCACCTCGACTATCCGGTGCTGCACGATGCCGGCGGAGAGGTAGGGCGGCTCTACGACGTGGGCAAGATCCCCGTGATGGTGCTGATCGACCGCTCGGGGACGGTGCGCGAGGTATTCGAGGGATACCGGCGCGGCAATGAAACGAAGTACCTCGAAAGCGTGCAAGCTCTGCTGCGCGAGTGAGCGCGGTCGGGTGAGGGTGGCAACGGTTTTTGCGGGCGCTCGACTCGAGCGGCGGTTGGAGTGACAGATGGTAGCCAGGTGGATCGCGTCGACGTCCCTACTCACGCTCGCGCTCGCAAGCGGGCTCGCCGCGGCGCAGGACGGCGCCGGCGAGACGGTCGTCGCGGCCGCGGCGCCGCAGTTCACGCCGAACCCCAACGTGGTGGAGAAGGACGCCGCCGAGCGCGGTGAGTTCCGCACGCTCGACGAGGACGTGCAAGGCCTGAAGAAGCAGGTGCTCGACCTGAACCGCGACTTGTTCCTGCTCGAGGAGGAGCTGCTGTTTCCCGCGAGCACGCAGGTGGCGGTGTTCGTCGCGATGGACGTGGGCGAGTACTTCGGCCTCGACTCCGTCGAGCTCAAGCTCGACAACAAGAACGTCACCAACTATCTCTACACGGAGCGCGAGGTCGACGCGCTCGTCAAGGGCGGCGTGCAGCGCGTGTTCATCGGCAACCTCAAGGCGGGCGAGCACGAGCTCGTCGCCGTCTTCACCGGCCAAGGGCCCCACACGCGCGACTACCGGCGCGGCGCCTCGCTCAAGTTCGAAAAGGGCATCGGCCCGAAGTACATCGAGCTCACGATCTCGGACCGTGAGAGCAAGCAACAGCCGGAGTTCGTGGTCAAGGAGTGGGAGTAGCCGGTGCCGGCACGCCTCTCCATACTGGCGGCGGCCGCGTCCGTCGCGGCGCTCGCCGCGGCGCCGGCCGGTGCGCGCGAAAAGCACGAAGGTATCGTCGTGCAGGATCTCGCGTACGGCGAGGTGCTGTTCGGCTACTTTCAAGAGGACTACTTCACCGCGCTCACCCGGCTGCTCGCGGCGCAGCAGCGTAACGAAGTTCCGCACCATGCGGCCGAGGCCGAGCTCATGCTCGGCGGTTTGTATCTCTCCTACGGCCAGCACCGCTTGGCCGGCGAGATCTTCGAGCGCGTGCTGAAGGAGTCGGTGGAGCCCGGGTTCCACGACCGCGCGTGGTTCTTCCTCGCGAAGATCTGGTATCAACGCGGCTATCTCCCCGAGTCGGAAGCCGCGCTCGGCAGGATCTCAAGCGAGCTCCCGGAAGAGCTCGAGCCGCAACGGCACATGCTCTACGCACAGGTGCTGATGGATCAGGGCCGCTTCGCCGACGCGCTCGCCGCGCTCCAAGCGTGGAAGCGGCCGAGCGACGCCTGGATCGGCTTCGCGAAGTTCAACATCGGCGTGTCGCTCGTGCGGCTCGGGCAAGTCGAGGAGGGCGCCCGCGTGCTCGACGAAGTCGGGCAGATGGCACCGGAGAATTCCGAGCTCAACGCGTTGCGCGACAAGGCGAACGTCGCGTTGGGCTACGCCTGGCTCCAGGCCTCGCGGCCGGTCGAGGCCAAGCCCTCGCTGCAGCGCGTGCGGCTCGACGGGCCGTTCTCGAACAAGGCGCTGCTCGGCGTCGGCTGGTCTGATGCCGAGACGTCCGACTATCGCGCGGCGCTCGCGCCCTGGCTCACGCTTCGCGACCGCAGCCTGCTCGACTCGGCCGTGCAGGAATCCCTGCTCGCAGTGCCGTACGCGTTCGCGCAGCTCGGCGCCGACAAGCAGGCCGCCGACCACTACACCGACGCGATCGACGCCTTCAACGGCGAGATCGAGCGCCTCACGACTTCGATCGACGCGATCGAGCGCGGCGCGTTGATCACCGAGCTCCTGGGTGAGCACCCTGACGCGGCGCCCGAGACGAGCGGCTGGTACTGGCGGCTCGACAAGGTGCCCGACACCGTCGAGAGCCGTTACCTCTACGAGCTGCTCGCGAGCAACCGCTTCCAGGAAGGGCTCAAGAACTATCGCGACCTGCTGCAGCTCAACCGCAATCTCGACCGCTGGACCGAGAGCTTGGGCGCGTTCGACGACATTCTCGACACTCGGCAGCGCGCGTACGAACAGCGCCTGCCGAACATCGACGGCAGCCTCGCGAGCGTGGATCTCGACGCGCTCGCGGCTCGCCGCGTGGAGCTCGCGTCGCGGCTCCAGGAGATCGAGCGCAGCGAGGATGTCGTGGCGCTCGGCACCGCGAAGGAGCAGCAGAACTGGCGCACGCTCGAGCAGATGGAGCCGAACCTCGCGGCACTGCCGAACGACGCCGAGTCCGACGAGCTTCGCGCGAAGCAGCAATTCTTGAAGGGGCTCTTGCTCTGGGATTTGCGCCGCGACTACAAGGCGCGGCTCTGGGCCGAGAAGAAAGCCTTGGGCGAGCTCGACCGGCAGCTGCGCGAGGCGCAGCGGCGTCATCATCAGGTCCAGAGCGGGCGCGACGACTGGCCCGAGAAGTTCGTGGAGCTCACGGCCCGGATCGACGGGCTCGAGCCGCGCGTGAACGGGTTGAAGACCACGGCGGCCACGGCGCTCGCGCGCCAGCAGACCTTTCTTCAGGGTCTCGCGATCGAGGAGCTCAAGGCGCAGCGCGAGAGGCTGCGTACCTACACGGTCCAGGCCCGGTTCGCTCTCGCGTCGATCTACGACCGCGCGGCCGCGCGCACGGCGCCCGCCACTCCGGCCGAGCAGTCGTTGGCGGGAGCCCCACAGTGAGCACACCGCTCCTCGTGCTGCTCGCCGTGTCCGCGATCTGGCCGTTCGGCCGGCATCGCGACGACAAGCCGAACGGCACGATCAAGGACCTCGAGCGCGCGACGGTCGAAGTCGACACGAGCGAGCGGATCGACGGCAGCGAGGCGAAGGCGATGGAAAGCTATCGCCTGTTCCTCGACATCGCGTCCGACGACCCGCTGCTGCGCGCGGAGGCGATGCGCCGCTTGGCCGACCTGCAGCTGGAGTCGACGGAGGCCGAGCAGCTCGCGAACAACGTGAAGGCGCTCGGCGGCACTCTGGGCAGCACGATCGACATGTACGAGAAGCTGCTCGAGGCGTATCCCAAGTACGAGAAGAACGACCTCGTGCTCTATCAGCTCGCGCGCGCCTACGAAGCCGGCGGCCGGCTCGAGGACTCGCTCGCGACGCTCGATCGCCTGATCGGGCAGTACCCCCGCACGCCGCACTTCGACGAAGCGCAGTTCCGCCGCGGCGAGACCTTGTTCGTCGAGAAGCGCTACCCGGACGCCGAGCGCGCCTACGCAGACGTGCTCAAGCGCGGCGAGAGCTCCACGTTCTATCAGCAGGCGCTCTACAAGCACGGCTGGTCGCTGTTCAAGCAGCAGCAATACGACGACAGCTTGGGCTCGTTCTTCTCGCTGCTCGACGTGAAGCTCGGCACCGACAACGAAGCCACGGGAGCGCGCGACCCGGCCGTGATCTACTCGGCCATGGGCCGCGCCGAGCAGGAGCTCATCAACGACACGTTCCGCGTGCTCTCGATCGGCTTCTCGTATCTCGACGGGCCGGAGGCGGTGTCGAAGTATTTCAGCAGACATGGTGCGCGGCCGTACGCGTTCATCGTCTACACGAACTTGGGCGACCTCTACCTCGAGCAGGAGCGCTACCAGGACGCCGCCGACGCCTATCACGCGTTTGTCGAGCTCGACCCGTACCACGCAAAGGCGCCGCTTTTGCAGGTGGAGGTCATCGAGGCGTTCAAGCAGGGCGGCTTCGCCGACCTCGTGCTCGACGGCAAGGAGAACTTCGTCGAGACCTATGGTCCCGGCAGCCCGTACTGGAAGAAGTTCACGTTCGAGCAGCAGCCCGAGGTGGTGGCGCATCTCAAGAGCAACGTCACGGATCTCGCGGCCTATCACCATGCGCAAGCGCAGCAGACGCACGAGGCGGCGGAATACACGGCCGCCGCGCGCTGGTATCGCGCCTATTTGCAATCGTTCCCGGACGACCAGAACGCGCCGGAGACGAACTTCCTGCTCGCCGAGGTGCTGTTCGAGAGCGGCGCCTATCGTGACGCGGCCATCGAATACGAGCGCACGGCGTACGCGTACCCCTTCCACGCGCACGGCGGCGAGGCGGGCTACGCCGCGTTGCTCGCCTACGCGAAGCAGGAGGAGCTCCTGAGCGGCGCCGAGCGCTCCGCGTGGCACGCGCAAAGCATCGAGAGCGAGCTGCGCTTCGCCGAGGGCTACCCGACGCACGAGCGCGCGGCGCAGGTGCAAACCGACGCCGCCGAGAAGCTGTACGCGCTCGACCAATACGCCCGTGCGCGCGACGTGGCTCGCGCGGTCGTGGAGCGTACGCCGGCCGTGGAGCCCGCGCTGCAGCGCACGGCTCTCACGGTGCTCGCGCATTCGCAGTTCGACCTCCAGGATTACGCCAACGCCGAGACCGCCTACGTGCGCTTGGGCGCCGTCGTGCCCGCGGCCGATCCGCAGCACGGCGAGATCGTGGAGCGGATCGCGTCGTCGATCTACAAGCAGGGCGAGCAGGCGCGAGCCGCGGGCGACTACGCCGCCGCCGTCGGCCACTTCCTGCGCGTCGGGCAGGCGGCGCCGACGTCGCCGATTCGCGCGACGGCGGAGTACGACGCCGCGGCCGCCCTGATCCAGGTGGGCGACTGGTCACGGGCAACCACGGTGCTCGAGGATTTCCGCCGGCAGTTCCCGAACCACGAGCTCGCGGCCGACGTCACGGCCAAGCTCGCGGTCGCATACGTCGAAGTCGGCAACAGCGCGCTCGCGGCCGGCGAGTTCGAGCGCATCGCGAACGGCGCCGGGCCCGACAGCGAGAAGCGCGAGGCCCTTTGGCGCGCGGCCGAGCTCTATCAGAAGACGGGCCAGAATGCGGCGGCGGTGACCGCGTTCGGCCGCTTCGTCGAGCGCTATCCACGGCCGGCGCCCGAGGCCGTGGAGGCCCGGCAGAAGCTCGTGGACCTCGCGGCGGCGAACGGCAACCAAGCGGAGCGTACGCGCTGGATGCAGGAGCTCGTGACGGCGGACGCGACGGCCGGCGCCGAGCGCAACGACCGCACGCGCTATCTCGCGGCCAAGGCGCAGCTCGATCTCGCTCAACCGGCGCGCGACGCTTTCTTGGGCACGCGACTCGTGATTCCGCTCGACAAGAGCCTCGCGGCGAAGCGCAAACGAATGGAAGACGCCCTCGCGGGTTACCGCAAGGCGGCCGACTACGGCGTCGCCGAGGTCACGACCGCCGCGAACTACGAGATCGCCGAGCTCTATCATTCGCTCTCGAAGGACCTGATGGGCTCCGAGCGGCCCAAGGAGCTCAAGGGCGAGGAGCTCGAGCAATACGGCCTCCTGCTCGAGGAGCAGGCGTTCCCGTTCGAGGAGGAGTCGATCCAGCTGCATGAAGTGAATGCCGCGCGTACGGCCGACGGCATTTACGACGAGTGGGTCAAGAAGAGCCTAGCCGCGCTCGCAGAGCTGCTGCCGGCCCGCTATGGGAAGTCGGAAATCGGAGAAGCCTTTGTCGACGCGATTCGCTGAACATTGGCCGCGGGCGCGCGCCCTCGGCGCCGCGGCGCTCGCGCTCGGCCTCGCGGCCTGCGGCGCGTCGACGCCCCGTCAGGCCGAGGTGAAGCCCGCGCCCGCGATCGTCGCAGCCGCGCCGGCCGCGGCGCCCAAAGCGGCGGAACCGAAAACCGCCGCGGAGCCGAAAACCGCCGAGCCGAGCCGCAAGGATCGACGCGATCGCCGCGACCACGACGCGCAAGCCGCGGCCGACGCGGCGGCGGCGGTCGACACGATCCCGGAAGCCGCCGCGCTGGCTTACGAGCGCGCGCTTGCCGCGATGCGCGCGCAGAATTGGGTGCAAGCGGAGCTCGAGCTCGAGCAGCTCGCGCGCGACTATCCCACGTATCCGGGGCCGCTCGTGAACCTCGCGATCGCCTACAAGCGCGACGGCCGCCGCGACGATGCGGCCGGCGCGATCGAGCGCGCGCTCGCCGTCGATCCGAGCCACGCGGCGGCGAACACCGAGCGCGGTATCATGCTGCGCGAGCAGGGTAAGTTTGCGGAGGCGGAAGCCGCGTATCGGCGCGCGCTCGCCACCGATCCGGACCACTCGGTCGCCCACTACAACCTCGGGGTGCTGCTCGACGTCTACTTGCTCCGGCCCGAGGAGGCTCTCGAGCAGTACCAGATCTACCAAGGCGCGTTGAGCGAGCCCGACGCGAACGTCGCGAAGTGGATCGTCGATCTCAAGCGGCGCACCGGGGGCAACAACAAAGCGACGCGTGTCGCCCAAGGTGACGGACCATGAGGACGTTGATCGCAGTAGCCGCGCTGCTCGTGGCCGCCGGAGCCGCGGCGCAGCCCGCGCAGCCGGCGAGACCGCGCACATCGGCGACTTCGCCGCGGCGCGCGCCGCTCGCGAACGTGGACGAGGTCGAGCCGGCGGTCGACGTCGGCGAGCGGCGCGTCGCGGTAATCGACCGCGGCGCAGCGCCGCCCCCGGTCGCTCAGGCGCCCGCGGTGCGAACGGCTCCGCCGCCCCCCGCGGCGCCCTCGCCAATGCCGCAGATCTCGGCTGAAACGCCTTCGCAATCAACGGTGCCGCCCCCGGCGCAACCCGCACCGCGAACGGGCACGCAGCGCGCCATAGACACTCTCGATCTGGGAACCACGTCAATTACGGGCAATCAGGAATTGCCTAAGGTGTTGTATATCGTGCCCTGGAAGAAGTCCGATCTCGGCGACCTCGTCGGCCGCCCCGTGAACACCCTGTTGGACGAAGTGCTCACGCCGGTGGACCCGGAGGTCTTCGAAAGGCACTTGGCATACTACGAAACCCTGTACGGGAAGAGTAAAGAGGAGTAGCGGAATGGGCGTCTATACCACGGTCGTCACGTTCTTCAAGAACGGCGGCGTCTTCATGCTTCCGATCGTTGTGATACTTGCGCTGGGCACGGCGATCGCGCTCGAGCGTTGGCTCTATCTCACGATCACCACGACCAAGAACAAGGCGATCTGGAACGCGGTGACGCCGTACTTGAAGTCCGGCAACTTCACCGGTGCGATGCAGGTTACGAGCAAGTCGAAGGCGATCATCGCGCACATCATGACCTACGGGCTGAACCGCGTGCGCTCGGCGCGCCGCCGCGAGGACGTGGAGCAGGCGATGGAGGAGAGCCTCATGGAGGTTCTGCCGCGCCTCGAGAAGCGCACGCACTATCTCGCGACGTTCGCCAACATGGCCACGCTCATGGGCCTGCTCGGCACGATCATCGGCTTGATCGACGCGTTCACCGCGGTGTCGAACGCAAACCCCGCCGAGAAGGCGGAGCTACTCTCGCAGTCGATCTCGATCGGCATGAACTGCACCGCGTTCGGCCTAATGGTGGCGATCCCGCTCGTGCTGATCCACTCGCTGCTGCAGACGAAGACCACGGAGATCGTCGACAGCCTCGAGATGGCGTCGGTGAAGTTCCTGAACGCGATCACGGAGCGCGCGACCGAAGGCACGCCGGCCCCGGCCGCCGCCGCAGCGCCCGCGGGCGCGCGCCGCGCAGCGGAAGAGCTGTAGTCCACCCCAAGCCGCCGCACCCGAGGGTCGTGCTATGCAAGTCATAGGCCGCGGCGCGCGCATGGCGCGCCACCACAAGCGCCATCGTGACGCCGACATCAACCTCACGTCGATGATCGACATGTTCACGATCCTCGTGTTCTTCCTGCTCGTGCACGGCGGCTTCGTGCGGCTCGCGATTCTCGAGCTCAACCTGCCGAAGTCGCAGTCGACCGCCGAGTCCACGCCACCCGAGTTTCAGCTCGAGATCACCGTTCGCGGCGAAGGTATAGAGATCGGCGACCGCGCCACGGGTACGCTGAGCAAGATCGCGAAGACCGGCGAGGATTACCATCTCGACCAGCTCTCGGACTACCTCGTGAAGGTCAAGGAGCAGTTTCCGGACAAGTCCGACGCCACGCTGTTGCTCGAGCCCGACGTCTCTTACGAGCTCCTGATCGCCGTCATGGACAAGGTGCGCGTCCACAACCAGCGCGACGGGAAGGATTTTTCTCGCGCCGAGCTCTTTCCCGAGATCTCGATCGGCGACGCGCCGGTGCCGAATTGAGCGCGCCATGAAGTACATGGGTCGAGCCGCGCGAATGGCGCGGCATCACAAGAGACACAAGGGCGAGGCCGTCATCAACCTCGTCTCGATGATCGACATGCTGACGGTGCTCGTGTTCTTCCTGCTCGTCTACTCGACCGAGGAGGTCGAGGTGCTGCCGAGCGCGAAGGACTTGTCGCTGCCGGAGTCGATCGCCGAGGAGCACGCGCACGACGCGGTGGTCGTGATCGTCACCGAGCAGGAGATCATGATGGAAGGCCGTTCGATCGGCCGAATCGCGGACGTCTTGGCGAACGACGGCGTGATCATCCCGGCGCTCAAGGCGGCGCTCGAGAATCAGCCCTCGCGGCTCTTGAAGAGCACGGCCGGCCAAACGGAGGAGGAGCAGATCCTCGGGCGCGAAGTCACGATCATGGCCGACAAGGAGCTGCCCTATAGGCTCCTGAAGAAGATCATGGCGACCTCGACGGCGGCGGACTACGGTCAATTGTCGCTAGCCGTGCTGCAGAAGGGCTTGGACAATCCCACTGCGATCGTCGCGAGGAACTAGCATGGCCGCCGCCGCAGTCGCACTGTTCCGCATCTACGACCTGCCGTGGTCCACGGGCCGCGAGCAGGACGATAGGTTTCGGCGGATCGTACGAACGGCGCTCGGCGCGGTCTTGGCGCTCTCCGTGCTGCTCTGGCTGCTGCCGCAGCCCGCGCGCGACGACGCGCAGGTGCAAGAGGTGCCGAAGCGCCTCGTCAAGCTCGTGCTCGACCGCGAGGTGCCGAAACCGAAGCCGCCCCCGCCGGTCGTGACGGAGCAGCCCAAGCCCGAGCCGGAGAAGCTAGCGGAGCAGAAGCCCGTACAGAAGCCGGTCGAGAAGCCGAAGCCCGAGCCGCCGAAGCCCGTCGACACGACGCAGCAGGCGCGCGAGAAGGCCAAGGTCGCCGGTTTGCTGCCGTTCGCCAATCAGCTTGCGGCGCTGCGCGACGACAAGGTGGCCGAGCAGCTCGACCGCAAGAACCTCGTCGGCAGCGGCGCCACGAACGCGCCGCTCGCCGAGCGCTCGCAGATCACGTCGCGCGTCGGAAACGCGAGCAGGGGCATCAACACCGCTGCGCTCTCCCGCAACACCGGCGGCAACGGCCTCGCGGGCCGCTCGACCACGCAGGTGGAGAACCCGGTCGAAGGGTTCGAGCCCGTCGGCGGCGCGGCGCAGCGCAGCGGCGACAGCGACAAGCCTTCGCGTAGCCGGGAGGAGATCGAGCGCACGTTCGACCGCAACAAAGGCGCGATCTACGCGATCTACAATCGAGCTTTGCGCAACAATCCGGCGCTGCAGGGCAAGATCGTGCTGCGCCTCACGATCGCGCCCGACGGGCACGTCACGTTCTGCGAGATCGTGTCGTCCGAGCTCGGCGATCCGGAGCTCGAGCAGAAGCTGATCCAGCGCGTGCTGCTGTTCGAGTTCGAGCAGAAGAACGTCGAGTCGATCACCACGACCAAGCCGATCGATTTCTTCCCCGCCTAAACCGCCGGTTGGGGCGCGGCGCCCGTGTATCATGGGCGTGCCGGCGGCGGCCGAGCCGGCGCGGCTCCTGCACTAGCGCGGCGAGCACCGAGCTCGCGACGGCCGGCGGACGCACGAGGCTCCTCATGACCGACATCTCGATCGCTGAGCTCGAAGACTTCGCCCTGGATCTCGCGCGCACGGCCGGCGGTATCGCGCAGGCGCATTTTCGCCGCTCGTTCACGATCGAGAACAAGGGCGTGACCGGCTTCGATCCGGTGACGAGCGCGGACCGCGCGATCGAACGGGTGCTGCGCGCGACCATCGTTGAGCGTTATCCGCGCCACGGCATCGTCGCGGAGGAGGAGGGCGAGCGCGCCGCCGATTCCGAGTACACCTGGTTCATCGACCCCATCGACGGCACGCGCTCGTTCATGACGGGCTCGCCTCTCTGGGGCACGTTGGTAGGGCTCACGCGGGGCGGTGTGCCGGTGTTCGGGCTGCTGTGCCAGCCGGTGCTGGAAGAGATTTTCTTCGGCGGACCGAGCGGCGCGTGGCTCATCAAACCCGAGCGGCGCGAGCGGCTCAAGGCGCGGTCGTCGACCGGGCTTGCGAACGCGGTGCTGACCTCGACGCATCCCGACATGTTCGCCGACGCCGAGCGGCGCGCGTTCGAGGCTCTCGCGCGCCGGTGCCTGCTGCATCGATTCGGCGGCGACTGCTACAACTACGCGATGCTCGCGGCCGGCTTCGTCGACCTCGTCGTCGAGTCGCAGCTGAAGCCGTTCGATATCGTGCCGCTCATACCGATCCTCGAAGGCGCCGGCGCGGTCGTGACGGATTGGCAGGGTCGGCGGCCCATGACCGGCGGCGCCGTCGTCGCGGCTGGCACGGCGGAGCTGCACGCGGCTGCCCTCGAGCTCCTGACCGGAGCCGCCCGCGCCTGAGCCCCGCGGGCACTCGCCGCATTTGACAGATTGCCGGCGCCGGCACGGTTTGTGATCGCGCTAACGGCGAAGTCCCGGAGCCTGCGGTAGGCTGCCCTTGAAGCAAGCTCCGATCGGGTTTGACAGAAGATGGCAAAGCCTGCCGAAGACGACACTCGCACGTCCGCCGCCGTGACCACGGATCACGGCGCGGCGGGCGGCCGTATCGAGGTCGACCGCCAGGGCAACCGTGTCTGGCGCTGGGCGCGAGAGGTGCTCGACAGCACGTCGATCCTATTGAAGCGCCTGGAGAATCAAGACCTCGCGCTCGAGCCTACCCAGAAGGTCCCGGTGGTGCCTGCGACCAAGCCGATGGCCCCGGGCGCGCCGAAGGCCGATGCCAAGCCCGTCAAGCGCAAGGAGCGAGTCGAGCTCAGTGTCGCGCCCGAGCCGGGTAGGCGGGACGGTGTGGGCGGTTTCGATCCGTATAATTCGCGCCGGTAACGAGTAGCGATCTGCAGCGAATGGCGTCGAATTAGCTGTCTGCTGCCCGAGTCCCGGGGATCCGGCCCGACTCGGCCTCCGCGCCCCGACCCGCTGCCACTCGTCTGCTGCGGCTCACGCCGTCGGCACCGCCACTCCGCCCGTCCCTTCCCAACGACAGCGCCCTCCGACGGTGCGTCATGCGCACCGCAACGGTGCATGAGCGCACGTATCTCGACGCCACGAGCATACGTAACTATCTGAAATATCAGAGTTCTTCGATGTGGCACGGATGCTGCAATGGGGTGCCGTCGAAACAACGATGCGCACGGAGGAACGCGCCATGATGAAAAGAACTTTGGTCCCTGCTTTGGTACTTGCGGTCGGTGCGGCGACGCCTGCCATTTCAATGGCGGGAGTCACCGGCAACATCGGTTACGTCTCGGACTACGTTTTCCGCGGAATCTATCAAACCGACTCCTCGGCATTCGCCGGCGTCGACTACGCGTCGGACAGCGGTTTCTACGCCGGCACGTGGTGGGCGGACGTTGGAGCCGGCACCGAGACAGATCTCTACTTCGGCTACAACGGCGGCAGCGACAGCGTCAAATACAAGATCGGCTACACCGGTTATCGCTACCTCGACGACTTCGACGGCGACTACGACGAGATCAATCTCGGTCTCTACGCTGGAATTTTTGCGCTCGACATCGCGGTCGGCCAGTACGACGGCGACAAATTCCACCTGGGAGATCCGGTGAGCGGCGGTAACCAGGACTACGTGTTTACGTCGGTCACGCTGTCGCCGAAGAAGGGTCCGTACTACAAGCTCGGCATGTGGAGCGGCGACTACAACGACCATATCCTGCCGAACATCAAGACTGACGATCCGCGTACCGCCGCAATCGAGGACGGCGACGGCATCTACCTCGAGCTGGGCTACGCCTACACGATGGAAGAGCAGGGCGTGGTGCTCTCGGTGGCGCTGGATTACAGCCCGGACCTGACCGTGAGCCCGTTCCTCAACGCGAGCGCCGAGGCGCCGAATTACGAGCTCACGTTCGGTATCAAGAAGAACTTCGAGCCGAAGAAGTAGGCGAGCGGAGAAGGCATCACCAAGAAGAGGTATCTACCATGAAGCTCATTTCGGCAGTGATCAAGCCGTTCAAGCTCGAGGACGTTCGTCAGGCACTCGCCGAAGCGGGCGTTCAAGGCATGACCGTCACGGAGGTGAAGGGCTTCGGCCGCCAGAAGGGCCATACGGAGCTCTACCGCGGCGCGGAGTACTCCGTCGACTTCGTGCCGAAGACCAAGATCGAAGCGGCCGTGCCGGACGCGCTCGTTGATCAGGCCGTGGAGGCCATCATCAGCGCTGCCGGCACCGGCTCGATCGGCGACGGCAAGGTGTTCGTGTTCGATCTCGATCATGCGGTGCGCATCCGAACCGGCGAGACCGGCGACGCGGCGCTCTAGGGGTAGTGAGGAGGATAACAACGATGAAGATCTTAGGAAGAATGGTGCCGGTGGTGGGCGCGCTTCTCGCGATGCTCCTGCCGGCGCTCGGGTGGGCCGACGATGCGCCCGTCCCGAACAAGGGCGACACGGCGTGGATGCTGACGTCCACGGCGCTCGTCCTGCTGATGTCCGTGCCGGCCCTCGGCTTGTTCTATGGCGGCCTGGTCCGCAGCAAGAACATGCTGTCGGTGCTGATGCAGGTGTTCGTGGGTTTCTCGCTCGTGACGGTGCTCTGGTGCGTGTACGGCTACTCGTTCGCGTTCACGTCCGGTACTCCGTTCTTCGGCAGCGCGAGCAGGTTGTTCTTGAACGGCACGTTCGATCCAACGACAGGCGCGTCGTTGGCGGCAACGTTCAGCAGAGGAACGCCGATGTACGAGCTCGTGTTCGTCGGGTTCCAAGCGACGTTCGCGGCGATCACCTGCTGCCTGATCCTGGGCTCGATC
>Ga0137409_10004356_pt1 | contig 14868 bp, 13 predicted proteins | sample CZODoug1_16funga_FD_122059 | JGI IMG/M metagenome (GOLD analysis project Ga0137409, IMG submission 122059) | Vadose zone soil fungal communities from Angelo Coast Range Reserve, California, USA - CZODoug1_16fungal (Hybrid Assembly) | ecosystem: Environmental > Terrestrial > Soil > Vadose zone... | reverse complement strand
TCGCCCGGGCGATGGCCGACCCGTTCCTTGAGCCCGAGATAGCCGAGAAGCTCGCGCGCGCGCTGCTCCGCAGCGCCCTTTTTCAATCCACGCACCATTTGCGGCAGCATCACGTTTTCGAGCGCGGAAAATTCCGGCAGCAGGTGGTGGAACTGGTACACGAAGCCGATCTCGATCCGCCGCAACTTGGTGCGAGCTGTATCGCTAAGCCCTGAGGTCGCCGTTTCGTTGATGAAGACCTCCCCCGCGTCCTGGTGTTCAAGCAGGCCGGCAATGTGCAGGAGCGTCGACTTGCCGGCGCCGGAAGGCGCAATCAGCGCCACCGATTGCCCGGGCCACACGGCGAGTTCCGCTCCCTTGAGAATGTCCAGCCGGTCATCGCCCTGCCGGTAATGGCGTTCGATGCGGTTGAGGTAGATCACCGGCGCGTCGTTGGACATGCGATCACTCGCTGCGCAGAGCTTCGACCGGATCGAGACGCGCCGCCCGCCAGGAGGGATAAAGCGTCGCCAGAAACGACAGGGTCAATGCCAGCACGACGACGGCGGTGGTTTCGCCCAAATCCATTTCGGCCGGCAGGCGCGAGAGGAAATACAGGTTCGGGTCAAACAACTCGGTGCTGGTGAGCCAGGACAGGAACTGGCGCAGTTTTTCGATATTGGCGCAGAACACGGTGCCAACTGCGAATCCCGTCATGGTGCCGATGACGCCGATCGCCGTCCCGGTCATGAGAAATATGCGCATCACCGCACCCTGGGAGACGCCCATGGTGCGCAGGATTGCGATGTTCCTGGTCTTGTCCTTGACCAGCATGGTGAGGGCCGAGAGGATGCTCAGCGCCGCCACCAGCACGATCAAATTCAGGATTATGAACATCACGTTGCGCTCGACCTGAAGCGCGCCAAAGAAGGTGGCGTTTTGCCGGCGCCAATCGATCATGTAGATCGGCCGCTGGGCGGCATCGGCGATCGGCTTCTTGTAACTGTCGATGCGATCGGGATTGTCCACAAAGACTTCGATCGCAGTGACGTCGCCGGCGCGGTTGAAATAGGCCTGGGCCTCGGCCAGTGGCATGAACACGATGGAGGCGTCATATTCCGACATACCGATTTCGAAGATCGCTGCCACCCGATATTGCTTGATGCGTGGCATTATTCCCATCGGCGTCGCGGCGCCGCGCGGCGAGACCAGACTTAGGTTGTCGCCGACCTGCACCGACAACTGATTGGCAAGTCGGGTGCCGATGACGATACCCTGGCCACGATCGAACCCGTCGAGGGTCCCCTGCTTGATGTTGTTCCCAATCGAGCCGAGCTTGGCTAAGTCGGCGCCGCGCACGCCGCGTACCAGCACCCCGTTGGCATTGAATGGCGACGACGCCAGCGCCTGACCTTGCACCACCGGCTCCGCCAGACGCACGCCGGGCACCCCCGACACCCGCGCCGCCACCTGATCCCAATCGGTGAGCGCGGAATCGATCGGCTGGATCACCATATGACCATTGAGCCCGAGGATCTTGTCGAGCAGTTCCTTGCGGAAGCCGTTCATCACCGCCATCACGATGATGAGGGCCGCAACCCCGATCATGAGGCTGAGGAATGAGATCACCGCGATGAAGGAGATGAATCCCTCGCGCCGCCGCGAGCGCAAATAGCGCATCGACAGCATCCACTCGAAAGCCGAGAAGGGTCGGGTGCCGGTGGCTTCGCTCATGATTTGCAGTTCCCTGCCCCCGGATTTCATCAGATTCTGGCGGAAACGCGCCACTTCCAGGGATCAGAAGTCAGTAATCAGAGATCAGGAATGATCGCTGCGTACAGGCTACGGAGACGTGGAAGCATCAAGGCCAGCATACCTGATTACTGATCCCTGATTACTGATTCCTGGCCGCGACAGGCGATCAAGCGCGTCGGCCGAGGTCAACAGCTCGCGGCTGCCGTCGGCGCGACATTTGAGTTCAACCTTGCCCTCCGCAAGGCCCTTTGGCCCGACCAGTATTTGCCACGGAATGCCGATCAGGTCGGTGCCGGCGAATTTCGCTCCCGGCCGCTCTTCGAGATCGTTGTAGAGAACCTCGACGCCCTTCGCGCCAAGCTCGCTATACAGGCTCTCGGACGCCGCGTCAGTCGCGCTGTCGCCCTGCTTGAGATTGAGGATCGCAACCCGGAATGGCGCCACTGCCTCCGGCCATTTGATGCCGGCGTCATCATGGAAAGCCTCGATGATTGCAGCGACGAGACGCGACGGCCCGATGCCGTACGAACCCATGTGGACCGGGTGCTCGGCGCCGTCGGGACCGGCAACGACCGCCCGCATCGGCTTGGAATACTTCGTGCCGAAATAGAAGATGTGGCCAACCTCGATGCCGCGCGCCGACAGCTTGGTGTCGGCCGGCAGCGCGTCGAAAGCGGCGGGGTCGTGCTTGTCCGAGGTCGCCGCATAACGCGCCGTCCAGGTATCGACGATTCCTTGAACGGCCGCAACGTCATCGAAATTCACATCCGTGTCCGGAATCGGCAATTCAAGGTAATCGCAATGGCAGAACACTTCGCTTTCCCCGGTCGAGGCAAGAATGATGAATTCGTGGCTGAGATTGCCGCCGATCGGGCCGGTGTCGGCCACCATCGGGATCGCCCGCAGCCCCATGCGCGCAAAGGTGCGCAGATAGGCGACGAACATCTTGTTGTACGCATGTTGCGCGCCGGCATAGTCGAGGTCGAACGAATAGGCGTCCTTCATGAGGAATTCGCGCGCCCGCATGGTGCCGAAACGCGGCCGCACCTCGTCGCGAAACTTCCACTGCAGGTGATAGAGATTGAGCGGCAGGTCCTTGTAGGAGCGCACATAGGCGCGGAATATTTCGGTGATCATTTCCTCGTTGGTGGGCCCGAACAACATGTCGCGCTCATGGCGATCCTTGATGCGCAACATCTCCTTGCCGTAGTCGTCGTAACGCCCGCTCTCCCGCCACAGGTCGGCCGATTGGATGGTCGGCATCAGCAACTCGATGGCCCCTGAGCGGTCCTGCTCTTCGCGCACAATGCTGCAGACCTTGTTGAGCACACGCAATCCGAGCGGCAAGAAGGCGTAGATACCGGACGCCTCCTGCCGGACCATGCCGGCGCGCAGCATCAGCCGGTGAGACACGATCTCCGCTTCTTTGGGCGTTTCGCGCAGAATGGGCAAAAAATATCGAGAAAGTCGCATGGGCTCCACGCTCGCTTCGCATTGGGTTCGCACCCCACAGAAACCGGATCGTCCTGCAAAACACAAGAGCACCAAAGAGTTCAACGGATTTCTCACGCGCGCGAGCGAGGTCCGGTAGGGTAGACCGATCATGGTGCACTGCACGACAAGCCTGATGACAAATTAAAACTTATTAAGTACGAGTTATCCACTCGCAATTGAGGCGGCCAGCAACGTGACGATAAGTGACATTGTTGTCCGTCGGGCGGGTGTGGTCCAGGTCTGAGGGAGGAAAAACCGGCGGCGCGACCAATCGCAGCCACTCCAGAAAAGAAACAATCGGAGGGGACCGGTAAAAAACTTGAAAAATCTAAAGCAGGGCGTTGGCCCTGCTTCGTTTTTTTTACGGGCTGTTTTTCGGCAGAACATTCAAGCATTTAGGAAAAAGGCCTGTGGTGTAGGGGCGACCCTTGTGGTCGCCTGGTCGCGGCCGAAGTAATGAACAATCCTGTCGGGGGCGCGCAGTACGGCAAGCAGGGCGACCACAAGGGTGCCCCTACAGCCCGGCTCCCACCTATGGCAGCAGCCCCCAAAGGGTGACCAGGTCTTCGAACGCCACCACCTTGGTGACAAAGGCCCAATAGAAGATCGCAAACACAATCGTCGACACCGCGGTCGTCCATAGCAGCTTGGTTTTGAGCCCGTGAACCTTCGGGGCGCCCGGATCGGTACCAAGCACCGCGTCGGCGTGCTCCTCCTGCGAGCGGATGCCGAACGGCAGCACGGTGAAGAACACCAGCCACCAGACAATGAAGTAGATCGCGAGGACGGTGTACCAAGGCACCGCTCACCTCATGCCTGTTCGAGTTCGACCAGGGTGCCGAGGAAATCCTTGGGATGCAGGAACAGCACCGGCTTGCCATGGGCGCCCATCTTGGGCTCGCCATCGCCCAAGACACGGGCGCCTTCGGCCTTAAGGCGGTCGCGCGCCGAAATGATGTCGTCGACTTCATAGCAGACGTGATGGATGCCACCGTCCGGGTTGCGTTCCAGGAATTTCGCGATCGGGGAGGAGGCGCCGAGCGGCTCCAGCAACTCAATTTTCGTGTTCGGCAAGCTAATGAACACGGTGGTGACACCATGCTCGGTTTGCGGGACTGCAGCCGACACCGTGGCGCCCAGGGTCTCGCGATAGACCCTGGCGGCGGCCGTGATGTCGCGCACCGCGATCGCCACGTGATTGAGCCTGCCGATCATGCCTGAGCCTCGATAAACCGCGCCATCATATCGTCAAGACGTGGACGATGCATAATGGCTTCTTGCCCCACTGCACCGCGACCGCAGCGCGCACGCCGCGCTTGACCGCGTCGGCAACCGAATCCGGATCGCGCCGCCGCCCGCGCGGTAGGCTTTCCATCGTCTCGACTGCGGCTTCGTGGGCGACGTCATCGAACCGGCGGCCATCCGCCGTCAGCTCAGGGATACCGATCGATTCGACGGCCGGCTCGCCGGCGAGCGCCCCTGTGCTGTCGAGCGCGAGCGCGATCGACACGACGCCGACAAAACCCAGCCGGCGGCGATCCGCAACCGTGCGCTGCTCCGCGTCCACAATCAGGCGGCCATCGCGGTAAAGCCGGCCCTGCGGCAATTCGTCCACGATGCTTGCCGGCCCCGGCGCAATCCTGACCACGTCGCCGTTGCTGCACGTCACGGTCTCTGGCACGCCGATCTTGCGGGCGAACGCGGCGTGCTCGGCAAGATGCAACGCCTCGCCATGGACCGGCACCACGATGCGCGGCCTCACCCAGCCATAAAGATCTGCAAGTTCGGCCCGGCGCGGATGGCCGGACACGTGGACCAGGTGGGTGCGATCGGTGATCACCTCGATGCCCTGGCGGATCAGGCCGTTGATCACGCGGCCGACAGCCCTTTCGTTGCCCGGAATGGTGCGCGAGGAAAAGATCACCCGGTCGCCCTTACCGAGCGTGACATCAGGATGCTCGTCGAGCGCAATGCGGGCCAGCGCTGCACGGGGTTCGCCCTGGCTGCCGGTGCACAGCGCGACCACCTTGTCAGGCGGCAGGTAGCCATAAGTGTCCGTGCCGCGGAAATCCTGGACGCCGTCGAGGTAGCCGGTCTCGCGGGCGACCTGGACGATGCGTTCCATGGCGCGCCCGACCATCACGACCTCGCGGTCGCAGGCACGCGCCGCGTCCGCCACCGCCTGGATGCGCGCCACGTTGGACGCAAATGTCGTCACCGCAACGCGCTTGGGCGCGCTGCCGATCAGTTCCTTGAGCGAGCCAGCAACGTCGCGCTCCGAGGGCGACCGCCCTTCCCGTACGGCGTTGGTCGAATCCCCGATGACCGCAAGGCAGCCGGCGTCGCCGAGGTCGCGCAGTTTCGCTTCGTCCGTCGGTGGGCCGATCACCGGGGTCGGATCGAGCTTCCAGTCGCCCGTATGCAGCACCGTGCCGAGCTTCGTGCGGATGATCAGAGCGTTCGATTCAGGAATCGAATGCGCAACGGAGACGAATTCGATATCGAACGGCGGCAGTTTAATGCGGCCGCCGAGCGGCACGACGGTGACGGGAATTTCGGGCGCGCCCGGCTCCGACAGGCGCTTTGCCTCCAAAAGCGCCGCCGTAAAGGGCGTCGCATAGAGCGGCACCTTGAGACGCGGCCACAGATCGATGATCGCCCCGTAGTGATCTTCGTGGGCATGGGTCAGCACCAGCCCCACCAGATTACGGCGCTCTTCAACCAGAAAGCGGATGTCCGGCATGAGGACTTCGATGCCGGGCAGATCGTCGCCCGCAAAAGCGACGCCGAGATCGACCGCAAGCCAAGCCTTCTTGCGCGGCGAGCCGAGGCCATAAACCGACAAATTCATGCCGATTTCGCCCGCCCCGCCAAGCGGCGCAAAGACCAATTCTTCCGCCGGGGATGTCATCTGCGTAATTAAGTCCCGTCACCTTGTAGGATGGGTTGAGCGCCAGCGAAACCCGTCATGGCCGGGCCGGGCCCCCACCCTACCCTCCCCCCGCTTGCAGGGGCGGGTAGGGTGGGGGCTGATGGGTTTCGCTGGCGCTAAACCCATCCTACGCGGCCTGACCAAAAGGAAACACGTCGCCAGCTGCGACCGCCTCAGCTTCGCCACTCGCGGTGCGCAGCACCAGCCGGCCTGCATCGTCGATCGTTTCGAAACGCCCGATTGTCTCGCGCTCGGCAAGTCTCACCCGGATCGGCTGCCCAAGCCCCAGTGCGCGGGAAAGCCAAGCCGCCCGGATATCGGCAAAACCTGCGCCGCGGTTCCATCGCGTGAGTCGTACCTTCGTTGCCGCTGCCAGATGATCGAACAACATGGCAGCGCCCACGTCGGTGCCCTCGGCGGCAAAGTCCGTCGCGGGTAATTCGGTCGCGTCCGGATGATGGCGGCAATTCACCCCGATGCCGACTGCGGCCACGACCGGGTCGCCCTCGCCTTCGATCAGAATGCCGGCGATTTTTCGCCCCGCGCACAACAGGTCGTTCGGCCATTTGAGAGCCAATCGCGACGTGAGCGCCGGCGCGGCCGCGACGGCGGCATCGTGGAGCGCAAGGGCGGCCACGAATCCCAGTTGCGGCGCCGCTGCTGCCGGCGCCGCGTCGGTCAGCATCAGCGTCGCATGCAGATTGCCGACCGGCGATATCCATGCCCTGCCACGCCGTCCGCGTCCCGTGCTCTGCTCCTTCGCAACAATCCAAAGCGGCCCATGCTCGCCGGCTTTGGCGAGCCGAAGCGCTTCCGCATTGGTGGAGTCCACGAAGTCGAGGAATTTCACCGCCGCGCGTCTCGACAGATCGGATTTCATTCCGTCAGAGTCACATCGTTAAAACAGCGATTTTGCGGCAACGCCCGCGGCTTCGACGAGGGGCCCCGGATAGACGAAGAACAGGATCACGAAAAGCCCGCTCACCGCCACCATGGTCCGCAGCGCATTTCCCATCGGATCGAATGCCGGCGCCGGGTCGTCGAAATACATGATCTTCACGATCAACAGATAGTAATAGCAGCCGACCACGCTGGCGAGCACGCCAAGCACGGCGAGCGTGAACATCCCGGCTTTGACGGCAGCGAGGAAGACATAGAATTTCGCAAAAAACCCGGCCATCGGCGGCACGCCGGCGAGGGAAAACAGCAGCATCGCGAGAACGAATGCCTGCGCCGGATTGGTGCGCGCAAGGCCCGACAGATCGGTGATTTCCTCGAAGGGCTTGTGGTTTCGCCGCATCGAAATGATGCACGCGAAGGTGCCAAGCGTCATCGCCACATAAATCGCCATGTAGACGAGCACGCCCTGGACGCCCTCGCTGGTGCCGGCCGCAAGCCCGACGAGCGCGAACCCCATGTGGCCGATCGAGGAATAGGCCATCAGCCGCTTGATGTTGCGCTGCCCGATCGCAGCGAATGCACCGAGCGCCATCGACGCGATAGCGACGAATACGATGATCTGCTGCCATTGCGCCGTGATGGCCGGAAAAGCGCTGAACGACACCCGCATGAACACCGCAATCGCCGCCACTTTCGGGGCGGACGCAAAGAAGGCCGTGATCGGCGTCGGCGCGCCCTGGTAAACATCCGGCGTCCACATATGAAACGGGACCGCCGACACCTTGAAGCATAACCCGGCAAACAGGAGAACGAGCCCGATGATCAAGCCGATGCCGCCATTGGCCGCCTCCTGGGCAATGCCGGCAAATTTCACCGTGCCGGTAAATCCATAGATCAATGACGCGCCGTAGAGCAGCATTCCGGACGACAGCGCTCCGAGCACGAAATATTTCAGCCCCGCTTCGGTCGAGCGCACATTGTCGCGATCGAACGCGGCCACAACGTAGAGGGAGAGGCTCATCAGCTCGAAGCCGAGATAGAGGGCAATGAGGTCGCCGGCCGAAATCAGCAGCAGCATGCCGGCGGTGGCGAGCAGGATGAGAACCGGATATTCGAATTTGCCCCGGTTGGGACCGGAGAGGAAGTCCCCCGATATCCACAGTGTTCCGATCGAGCCGACCACGGCTAGAATTTTCAGGAACTTCGCGAATCCATCGAACACGAAGCTGCCGTTGAAAATGGCCACACGCTCATCCGGCATTTCGGCGATCGCGATGCCGGCGAGAAGGAGAAGCGCCACGGCATAGCGCAACACGGGCGCGGTCGCGCGGTCGCCCGCAAAGGCTCCGATCATCAACAGCACCATGGCGCCACCCGCAAGAATCAATTCGGGAAGCACCGGATAAAGCTCTTCGTTCATCGCAGAATACGCCTCATTTGGCGAGCTCGGCTGTTTTTGCGGCGCCCAGCGCCTGATGATAATTCTCCACCAACGCCGCGACCGAAGCCTGCGACATGTCGATCACCGGCTTGGGATAGATGCCGAACAGGATCGTGAGAACGACGAGCGGCGCGAATGCGGCGATCTCGCGTCCGTCCAGATCGAGGATGCCGGCGAGCGAGGGTTTTTCGAGCCTGCCGAAAATGACCTTGCGGTAGAGCCACAACGCATAGGCGGCAGACAAGATGACACCGATGGACGCCAGCGTTGCGACCGCCGTGTTGACCCGGAATGTCCCGATCAGCGTGAGGAACTCGCCGATGAAGCCCGTGGTGCCGGGGAGCCCCACGTTGGCGAGCGTAAACACCATGAAGGCCGCCGCATAGAGCGGCATCCGATTGACGAGGCCGCCATAGGCGGCGATCTCCCGGGTGTGCATGCGGTCGTAGATGACGCCGACGCTCAGGAACAGTGCGCCGGATATGATGCCGTGGGAGAGCATCTGGAAGATGCCGCCGCCGACGCCCTGGATGGTGCCGGCGAAGATGCCCATGGTGACGAATCCCATGTGGGCGACCGAGGAGTAGGCGATTAGCTTCTTCATGTCCTCCTGCACCAGGGCGACCAGCGCGGTGTAGATGATCGCCACCACCGACAGCGTGAAGATCAGCGGGGCGAATTCCTGGGACGCGAACGGAAACATCGGCAGCGAGAAACGCAGGAAGCCGTAGCCGCCCATCTTCAGCAAGATCGCCGCCAGTATGACCGAGCCCGCCGTCGGCGCCTCCACATGGGCATCAGGGAGCCAGGTGTGGACAGGCCACATCGGCAACTTCACGGCGAACGAGGCGAAGAAGGCTAGCCAGGCCCAGGTCTGCAGCGAGCGCGGAAAGGCATGGCGCATGAGGGTCGGAATGTCGGTGGTGCCGGCATCCCAATAGAGCGCCATGATCGCCAGCAGCATCAGCACCGAGCCGAGGAAGGTGTAGAGAAAGAACTTGAAGCTCGCATAGACCCGGCGCGGGCCGCCCCACACACCGATGATGAGGAACATCGGGATCAGGCCGCCTTCGAAGAACAGGTAGAACAGGGTCAGATCAAGCGCCGCAAAGGTGCCGATCATCAAGGTCTCCAGCACCAGAAACGCGATCATGTACTCCTTGACGCGCCGCTGGATCGGCTGCCAGCTCGCGAGGATGCACAGCGGCATCAGCGCCGTGGTGAGGATCACGAACGGCAGGGAGATGCCATCGACCCCGACGTGGTAGCTGATGGTGCCGGCGAGCCACGGCTTCCTTTCGACGAACTGGAACTCCGGGGAGCCGGCGTCGAAGCGCCACACCAGGATCAGCGAGATCGCGAAGGTGATCAGCGTCGTCCACATCGCCACCCAACGGGCGTTGCGGGCGACGGAAGGGTCCTCGCCGCGCATCGCCATGATGAACAGCGCGCCGAGCAGCGGCAGGAACACGGTGACGGAAAGGATCGGCCAGCTCACCATCTCAGTGTCCCCCGCCCGCAAACATGAACCAGGTGATGAAAGCCGCAACGCCGATCAGCATGGCGAACGCATAGTGATACATGTAGCCGGTCTGCAAGCGCACAACGTTGCGCGTGACGTCAAGGACCCGCGCCGAGACGCCGTCGGGACCGAAGCCGTCGATCAGCCAGCCGTCGCCGCCCTTCCACAACAGGCGACCAAGCCACAGCGTCGGACGTACGATGATGGCGTCGTAGATCTCGTCGAAGTACCACTTGTTGAGGAGGAACCGGTAGAGCACGCCATGCTGCTGGGCGAGCTCGACGGGAAGCTCTGGACGCCCGACATAGAACAGCCACGCCACCCCCCAACCGATCAACATCAGCACGCTCGGCAGCAGCGAGATGACCAGGCTGACATGCTCCATTTCCTCCAGGATCGTGTTGGAACCGCCGACCGCCAGCGACTCGCCGAAAAAGCTTTCGACGCCGGAGCCTGCGAAGATGCCCAAGAACGGAAATCCGGCAAGCACGCACCCGAGCGCCAGCACGAACAGGGGAACCAGCATGGTCGGAGGGCTTTCGTGCGCCGCCTCGTAGTGCGCCTCGTCATGGGGCTGGCCGTGGAAGGTCTTGTAGATCAGTCGCCAAGAATAGAACGCGGTGAGGCCGGCGGCGCCGAGCGTCATCAGATATGCATACAGCGCCGCCGGATTCTTGCCCGCATAGGCGGCCTCGATGATGGCGTCCTTGGAAAAATAGCCGGCGAACCCCGGAAACCCGGTCAGTGCCAGCGTGCCGACCACCATCGTCCAATAGGTGAACGGGATCTTCGTGCGCAGGGCGCCCATGTGGCGGATGTCCTGCTCGTGGTGCATGGCGATGATCACCGAGCCGGACCCGAGAAACAGCAGCGCCTTGAAGAAGGCGTGGGTGAAGAGGTGGTACATGCCGACCGAATAGGCCCCGACCCCCATGGCGACGAACATGTAGCCGAGCTGCGAGCAGGTCGAATAGGCGATGATGCGCTTGATGTCGTTCTGAACCAGCCCGACCGTGGCGGCAAACATCGCCGTGGTGGCGCCGATCACGGTGACGAAGGTCAGCGCAGCGGGCGCAAGCTGGAACAGCGGCGACAATCGGGCCACCATGAAGACGCCCGCCGTCACCATGGTGGCGGCATGGATCAGGGCCGATACCGGAGTCGGGCCCTCCATCGCATCCGGCAGCCAGGTGTGCAGCAGAAACTGCGCCGACTTGCCCATGGCGCCCATGAACAACAGGAGGCAGATCAGCGTGAGCGCATCGATGTCCCAGTTGAAGAGGTGGATAGTCTTGCCGGTGAGCGTCGGGGCTTGGTGAAAGATGGTCCCATAGTCGACCGCGCCGGTCATCATGAACAGCGCAAAGATGCCGAGCGCAAAGCCGAAATCGCCGATGCGGTTGACGATGAAGGCCTTGATGGCGGCGGCATTCGCTTCCGGCTTGTGATACCAGAATCCGATCAGGAGGTAGCTCGCGAGACCCACGCCTTCCCAGCCGAAAAACAACTGCACCAGATTGTCGGCGGTGACCAGCATCAGCATCGCGAAGGTGAACATCGACAGATAGCCGAAGAAACGCGGCCGGTACGGGTCCTCTTCCATGTAGCCGATGGAATAGAGGTGGACGAACGCCGATACCGTCGTGACCACCACGAGCATGACCGCCGTCAGAGCATCGATCTGCAGCGCCCAATCCACCTTGAGGTCACCGGAGACGATGAACGGCAGCACGACTTCGTGCGCTTCCTGGTGCGAGAAACCGGCCCGTGCGAAGGCGATCCACGACAGCACCATGGAGATGAAGAGAAATGTCGTGGTGATCAGTTCGGCGCTGCGCGAACCTGCGGCGGCGGGCTCCTCTCGCTCCTCGGCATGGGAGGCGTGGACGGTGGCAGCGCCGCCGCCAGCGGGGGGCGCGCCGTGGTCTTGCGCGCCATGCGGCGGTCCGCCCGGGTGGCGTGCATGGGCGCCCGCCAGAGCGATGATGCCGGCCAGTATGGCGCCGAGCAGCGGCAGGAAAACGATCGCCTGATACATGGCGGAATTCAGCCCTTCATCAGATTGATGTCTTCGACAGCAATCGAGCCGCGATTGCGGAAGTAGACCACAAGAATGGCAAGACCGATGGCGGCCTCCGCGGCCGCGACGGTGAGCACGAACAAGGCGAACACCTGCCCCACCAGATCGCCAAGCGATTGGGTCGAGAATGCGATGAGGTTGATATTCACGGCCAAAAGAATGAGTTCGATCGACATCAGGATGACAATGACGTTCTTGCGGTTGAGAAAAATGCCGAAGATGCCAAGCGTGAACAGGATCGCCGCCACAATGAGGTAATGGCTCAGTCCGATGGTCATCATTAAATCCCCTGCCCGGGCCGCACGCGGCGAATCTTGATCGCCGTCGCCTTTGTGCGCGCGACCTGATCGGCGATGTTCTGACGCTTGACGTTCGGCTTGTGACGCAACGTCAGCACGATGGCGCCGATCATGGCAACCAGCAGCACCAAACCCGCTACTTCGAAGTAGTACACATAGCGGGTGTACAGCACGAGCCCGAGAGCTTCCGTATTGGTCACGTCAGCCAGCGGCGGAATCGGGTCGGCGATCGCTTTAGCGGCGCCGGTACCGAGCGCGCCGGATCCTACCACCAGCACGAGTTCGACGAAGAACAAGAGACCGATCAGGCTGCCGACCGGCAGATAATTGAGAAAACCCTGGCGCAGGGCGGTGAAGTCGACGTCGAGCATCATGACGACGAACAGAAACAGCACCGCGACCGCGCCCACATAGACGATCACCAGGATCATCGCCAGGAACTCGGCGCCCATGAGCACGAAGAGGCCAGCCGCATTGACGAAGGCAAGGATCAGGAACAGCACGGAATGGACGGGATTCTTCGACGCGATCACCATCACGGCGGACGCCACACAGATGCTGGCGAACAGATAGAAGAACAGCGCGGCGACGGTCATCTCATCACCTGTACGGCGCGTCGAGCGCGATGTTCTTCGCGATCTCGCGTTCCCAGCGATCGCCGTTGGCGAGCAGACGCTCCTTGTCGTAGTAGAGTTCCTCGCGCGTCTCGGTGGCGAACTCGAAATTCGGACCTTCCACGATGGCGTCGACCGGGCAGGCCTCCTGGCATAGGCCGCAATAGATGCATTTGACCATGTCGATGTCGTAGCGGGTGGTGCGCCGGGTGCCGTCGTTGCGGCGCGGTCCGGCCTCGATCGTGATGGCCAGCGCCGGGCAAATCGCCTCGCACAACTTGCAGGCGATGCAGCGCTCCTCGCCGTTCGGATAGCGGCGCAACGCATGCTCGCCGCGGAAGCGCGGCGAGATCGGCCCCTTCTCGAACGGATAGTTGAGCGTCGCCTTGCGCTTGAAGAAGTAGCGCATCGACAGCGCGATGGCGCCGACGAATTCCTTCAGGAACAATGATCTCGCCGCCTGGCCCAATCTCATGACTCAAGTCCTCATTGCGGCACCGGCGCCCATCCGGCCAATTGCAGGACGCCCGCCACGATCACCACCATGGCAAGCGAGAGCGGCAGGAACACCTTCCAGCCCAGCCGCATCAACTGGTCGTAGCGATAGCGAGGCACGAAGGCCTTCACCAGGGCAAACATAAAGAACACGAATAGAGCCTTGAGGGTGAACCACACGACGCCCGGCACCCACGTAAATGGCGCCACCGCCAGCGGAGGCAGCCATCCGCCGAGGAACAGGATGGTGGTCATAGCGCACATGGTGGCGATCGCAACATACTCGCCGAGCATGAACAGCATGTAGGGGGTCGAACCGTACTCGACCATGAAGCCGGCAACGAGCTCGGATTCCGCCTCGACCAGATCGAACGGCGGCCGGTTGGTCTCCGCCAGCGCCGAGACGTAGAACACCACGAACATCGGCAAGAGCGGCAGCCAGTACCAGCCGAACATGCCGAACTGGGTGTCCTGCGCGGCGACGATGGCAGAGAGCTTCAGCGAGCCGGCGCAGAGCAGCACGGTGATGATGACGAAGCCGATCGAGACCTCGTAGGACACCATCTGCGCGGCCGAGCGCAGCGCGGCCAGAAACGGGTATTTCGAGTTCGACGCCCAGCCGGCCATGATGATGCCGTAGACGCCGAGCGAGGAGATCGCGAAGACGTAGAGAATGCCGACATTGATGTTGGCGATCATCCAGCCGGCGTTGACCGGGATGACCGCCCAGGCGGCGAGCGCGAGCACGCAGGTGACGAGCGGGGCGAGCAGGAAGACGCCCTTGTTGGCGCCCGCCGGGATGATCGGCTCCTTCACCACGAACTTGAGCAGATCGGCGAAGGACTGCAGCAGCCCCCACGGCCCGACCACGTTCGGCCCGCGCCGGATCTGCACCGCCGCCCAGATCTTGCGGTCGGCGAGCAGCACGTAGGCGATCGCGACCAGCAGGATCACCAGCAGCAGCACCGACTGCGCCACCATGACGATCAGCGGCCAGAGGTAAGCGGTCCAGAGTTCGGACATCGCGTTACTCCGCCGCCTGCGCGTGAGCGAGCTCCGGAACGAAGAGTGCTGCCCAAGAGCACATCGCCAATCGACTCAAAACGCGTCGTCTATTCATCCGGGTCACCGCTTTCCGCCTTTGTGGGCAACACAATTCCCGCTCCGCCCGAAGGGCGGTTCGAACTGCCAAGCCTCGAGGCAGGACATTCCCGCGACAGTCGCAAGAACTCTCATTGGCTCACGCGGACATCGCCATAATTATCCTTTGCGATAGGCCGCACACCGCTAAAATCTTGCGTATCGAGAAGGGCGCCGAGGCCGAAGAGAACCATACCGCCTAGCCAGTACACACATT
>Ga0137409_10004355_pt1 | contig 14869 bp, 14 predicted proteins | sample CZODoug1_16funga_FD_122059 | JGI IMG/M metagenome (GOLD analysis project Ga0137409, IMG submission 122059) | Vadose zone soil fungal communities from Angelo Coast Range Reserve, California, USA - CZODoug1_16fungal (Hybrid Assembly) | ecosystem: Environmental > Terrestrial > Soil > Vadose zone... | reverse complement strand
GGATGATGAAAAAACTACAGATAGGCCAGAGACAGGCGAGCCGGATTTGCCAGATGTCGACGACCGACCGCCTCGCCTTCCTCGCGGAAGGACTCCCGATCATCCATGCCAGCGCGAAAGGATTTTGGTCTGCGTCGGTCGAAATGCGAGCGATGCCGCGAGAAGCTGAGGTGCTCGCGGGGTTCGCCAAGGAGGAGGCTGCGAAGATCCTGATTCTCGTGGATGCAGTGCGCTGCCCGGACAGACTCGTCTCCAGCAAGCTCAGCATGCTGATCGGGCGATTCTATGGTCATCTTGAGCGGCTGATCTACGCCCAGCTCGCCGAGTGGTGGTGCGAGGACATCGCGCGCTTGCGGAAGGCTGTCGAGCCCCTGCGCAAGGCTCACGATCTCGAAGGGAATATCGGTGAGTTCATTGTTCCCAACTCGACGCTCTATCAGAGGGAAAGCAAACTCTACGCGGACGTTGAGGCCTACGAGGACGGCACGCCGGTCTGGAATGCGCCCGTTGGGCATTCGAGCCCCTTCGGACCAAGGATGCCCGCGGTGCTGGCGGTGGTCGACGCGATGGCTGCTTGCGGCATATTCACGCTCGCAGGGCTGCGGGCGACCTCGCAAGTCTGGGGCCAACTGGAATTCACGGATAGCGAGACGCTGCGGGATGCCGAACGACTGACGCGCCAGCTCTTCGATCGACTGATTGCCGAAGGTCTATCGCAGGAATTCGCAACGCAAGATCACGTTGATACGCTATACCGACATTGGCCGCTACCAATGTACCACGTCGACCTTGGCCCCATCCCAGTCACCCTTGAGGAGCTGAAGGCCGAACAGGATCGCCTCTATTGGGCGGAGGTAGGCGACCCTTACTGATGCCGGCCTGATGCCGGCGGAACAGGTTTGATAAGATCAGACATGAGCATGCAGTGGTTGTTGGCCAGAGCACCGGGATTTAACGATCTAACCGCAGAGGAACGGAATGCGATTGTCGATTTCTCGCTACTATGGAGCCTGTTCGAAGCGCGAATACTCAACAACGCGGGCAACGCCAAAAGCATTCATACTGCAGTCGTTCGTTGGTATGAGGCCACGACGTTGGCACGTACGTCTTCTCAGGGCAGGGTGAGGACAACGCGTTTGGCAGCTTCCCGAACCATTGGAAGCATATCTTCAAGGACTCCCCGCTATCCGATGTGACGCCGCAAGTCCTCCGTCACAGCTTCGCGAGCATCGCCAACGATCTGGGTTTTACCGAAGTGACCATCGCGGCGCTCGTGGGCCATGCCAAGGGTTCGGTGACCAGCAAATACATTCACACGCTTGACACAGCGCTCATCATGGCCGCGGACACGATCTCCGGCTACATTCAAGGGCTCCTCGACGGCATAGAGTTCAAGCAGACTGCCTACGCGTTGGATCGCGACTCACGAAAAGCCGCACTGGCCCGCTTCCTGAAGAGAGCTTCGGGCGGCGAATCAGAGGGGGTCGAAGAGGAGCGCTGCTTGGCTGCCTAGGTGCTGCGTCAAGCCTTTTCAATGCAACATCAAGCGACCCAGATGTCTTCCTTTAGATGCGCGAACCGCTTAGGCCGACCGGCTGCGAGACCCAGCGCGTTACGTCGATCGTTGGCAGACTCAAAACTGAGAACGATTAAGCCGCGCGCGACCTTGCCTACGCTTCGGGCAAACCAAGTCGAGAATCGCAAAGCAACCAAGCTCCACGAAGGCAACAGCTTTTTGCTCAGAAGGGACGAGGGCCCTTGACGATCATCGTTCCGGGCATTTTGCGACAATCCAGCGACGGGATGTCAAAAATGAAATCGGCTGCGTCGGAGCCTGATTTCACAAGGGAAAGAAAATGAGCAATCTGATAGAACATAAGACTACATCTGCAACGGATGCCCAGGCTGCGGGCAAGCCGTATCAGCGGTCCTCCCAAGAGGCATTTGCCAAAGGACTAGCCCGTCTCCTCAGAACGACCGAGGCAGCTACCTATGTCGGCTTGTCACCAAGGTCCGCCAGGCATGCTTGCTGAGTTGCGGGATGACAATCTGCACCTCACCTCCGCAATGCGGCAAGTTCACAATACCTGTGATGTACACCACGAAGTTGCGACCACGAGCCTTCTCGAGGTGTGGATTGACGAGACCGAGCGGCGGCGAACATGGTTCCTCTATGAGGTTTCGCGGCGACCGCCTGGATCAAACAGTTGAGCGACCGACGTCTTCGACAATCCATGCGAGTCAAAAATACGCCCCAGAACCCAGATGGTTCGCCCGAATTCTAGCAGGAACTTGTCTGGGCAAGCACTCTCGTATCCTGCTGGCGTGCACAAATGTGAACTCATGGGCCGTGCCGAAACCTCCAGCACGATTGTCGCTGCCGCCTCACGATGCCTCAGCGTCGCTCGACGGGTGCTGTATCGGATATGCTGTCGACGCCGGCTCCCCTCGAAACACCAATTCAAGCAGAACTCCTGCCGGCGTGCGAATGAAGATCCTGCGCTCGTCGAGCTCGGTAAGATCCATCAGCGAATATCTGACGCCGAGCGTCGTCAGCTTGTCGCGATAGCGGTCGTAACCGCTGAGCCGGAAGCCGACGTGATCAATCGTCTCGCCGCTCCGGTCGACGCGCCCGCCGCGTCCGGGGATGATGTGCACGATAGGTTCGCCGTCGGCGTAGAGCCAATAGCCCGGAAAGGGGAACGCCGGTCTGTAACCAGGCGTCAAGTCGAGCACCGCCTCAAGAAAATTTCGCGTTCCTTCGAGGTCGCTGGTGCGCAGTGTTGCGTGATCGAGCTTGATTGGTGATTTGCGAACGGTGTCCATGTTGTCAACGTCTTCCATTATCCCAGCGTGACGTGTCCCCGATTGCCGACCTCGGGAAGGACACGCGCCGGCCAAAGCAGCACGGGAGCGATGCGGGGCTTTGCGTTCGGCCTACTGTCGCGCATCAACAGAAACGGGAAGGCCATATAGAGGCCGTCGATACCGGTATCGCGCCTGTACAGCAACGCATGGGAATGCAGCGAACGGAGCCTCCGTTCCAATCCATCGTTCTCGGAGAATGCCGCTGGATCGATGTTGACCGTTCGGCTCCCGCGCGCAAGGAGATGCTCGAGGATCTCCGCCGCCGGTAGCCTCGTTATTTGTTCCCAATCTCGCGTCGGCCGGACGCGACCGGGATCGATCCCGTTGATGAGAAGTTCTCTGTTGCAGTTCCTGATTTGCCGATCGGCTTCCGCAAGCGACTTGACCTTCACGTCGCTTGCATCACCGTCGAAAAGGACCTCCGGGTTGGAGGTTTCCATTGCGGCCTTCCATGCAATCCTGGCCTCGCGCGCGATCGTGCCGCGAACGCACGCGTCGAGATCGGTGGCTGGCAGCCGCAACAGTTCTATCTCTTTCGCTCTGAGGGTCCGGAAGATCGTGCGTTCTGCCTCTCCAAGACGCACCGACCGAAGGCGAAATTCCTGAAAGCTCGCGAGTGTCGGGGCAGCTTCGAGAATGAGGCTGATAGCGATCCCGTTTGAGCGCCCGCCATGGATCGCTGAACGCCGCAACCCGATCCAAAGCTCATCGAGATATGGCTTTAGCTGCTCTAGAGCCTGGGAGCTCGTCGCCCGCACGTCGTGACGTTGAAGCGAACGATCTGCCCGATCGAAGAACGTATCCAGGTCCTTCATCGCGCCTGTCATGGCAGCCTGATCCAACTCGGCTTTCTGGGGGCACTCGTCGATGAGCGGCACGAAGCCATGAACGCGCGTGACGATGGAATGAAGATTGCCGGCGAGGGCAGCCAAGGGGGCCGGTGGAAGCTTCGAGTCGGGAGCCCGGTTGAAGAGTGCCATTAGGTAGTCGGCAAGCTTGAGCCTCAACGGCCGCAGGCCCATCTCAAGGTCGATCGCATTGTCGAATGCCTGAACGCCCTCATCGTCCGGAACAAGCTCCATTGCAGTCATCAGCTTTCGCAGATTTCGCTTGCGTATCCAACGCATGGGATTGATGTACCCCAGTCCGCGGACGGGGCTGAGGACCGCCTTGGCGAGGGCGCCAAGCTTGCGCAGTTCGTCCGATCGAATCGAAATAAGCTTTTCCGAAATCCCGGGCTGGTGATGGGAAGCGTTGAGCGCGGACAGTCCCGCTTCGACCTGGATGAGACCGGCAAGCATATTGGTGCCCCGAGAACCGTCGCCTTCGGGACTTCGGAACAACGGAAGCCAACGACCCAGGTTGGAGCAAAGAGCGTCTCCGATGGAGCGTAAATTGCCGGCGCCTGCCATCCACGTGCGCAGGCGTTCGGCGTCGGCGACGTCCAGCGAGTCCGATGTCACGGCATCGACCTCCTCGCGCCTTGCATCGATCTCCGCGAATGTGCGTAGAGACTCCACCAAAGTGTCGGCGGTGCCCCGATCGGGATTGAAAAGCTTGAGCACCGAGAGGGCGCTTCCTTCGAATTTGGCCGGTAACCAAAATCTTGCCAACGGTCCGCAATTTTCTTCGAGCGTGACGACATCTGCGGGGTGAAGGTCCGTGAGCAACGGCCGGATCGACGGAAGGTCTATCGGCTTGGGTTGGGCTGCTTCGATGGCCAGGAGTTCGCCGAGCAGCGTGCGATAGGTCAGTCCTGTCTTTGGGTCCACCGCATGTAGAGCCGTCTGTTGCCGATCGAGATCAGCCTCCAACGTTTCGATGCGCGCCGCCAACTGTTCGCGATCCCGCTTCCAGGCCGGAGCCCCTCCGCGGGGCTGGCTATGCAAACGCTCAACCTGTTCGCGTACCGATCCTATGATTGCCCCGCGATCGCGGTTGACGTCGGTGATCATCATGAAACGGTTTCCCAGTCGTTCCTTCTCCAAACGCTTCCTGACGACCTCGAGCGCGGCTTGCTTCTGGCAGACCACCAATAGAGATTTGCCCATACCGATCGCATCGGCGACCATGTTGACGATCGTCTGGCTCTTGCCGGTTCCGGGCGGGCCTTCGACGACAAGGCCCGGCGCCTGGCGAGCCTCCATGACGGCCGCCTCCTGCGACGGGTCGCTGTCTGCTGTGAAAAACCGTTCGATCTCTCGTGCGGAGACCGGACCATCGCTTTCAGGCTTGTGATCCGAAAGCCGAAGTGCGGCTTCGAGCGCGGTCGAGCTTGGTGGCAAGCCTCGAAGTAATTCGAGATCCTTCATCACGGCCTGACCCATGAAGGCAAGGTGAAACAAAACCGCGGACGGAACAACTTGCCGCTCTTGGGCGCCGACTTTGACGTCCTTACCGGGCAGGGGAGACAGCTTATTGCCCACGGCCGTTGCGAGCTGTCCGAACGCGTCCATCACGTCCAACGCAGAGAAGGTCGCACGTGCAAGGAGTTCTTGGGCGGCTTCCTGCCACCTCTTGGCTTCCTGAATGCCGACCATTCCTTCAAGGGCAGGATTGACGATAACGTATTCGGCTTCGACGTCGGCGCTCCTATCCCGCCCGTAACGGCCCCCTGTGTCATCGTGTATGATGTCGGACAGTAGATGGGTTTCAATCCTGCGCCTTAGCGTACGATTATGATGGGTCAGTACCAAGCCGGGCGCTGACCGGCAGTCAGGTCTTGGACAATTGAACTTTTTTCCGCTTTCGCTCGATCTGCTCGAGCAAAGCATCATTCTTCATCGCCCAGCGGCATATGGCTGCGATCGGCTCATGAATGCGTTCACCCGCAGCGGTCAGCGTGTACTCGGTTCTTGGCGGTATGTGTTCGTAAACCTTGCGGTCGACGAGGCCGTCGGCTTCCAACTGCCGCAGAACCTGTATCAGCATCTTCTTCGAGATGCCGGTGATGCCGCGATGCAGTTCACCGAACCGGACGGGACCGCGCGAAAGGCAATAAATGACGATGGGCGTCCATTTGTGGGCGATTAATTCCAGCAGACGGCGAGCCGGAAAGTCGGGGCCGAGCCCATCGTCGGCGCGACGCGGCCTCATAGCTGGAGCCGCCGAGCACGGTTGCCCGATCGTTTCACGCGCTGTCCGCCAGATGGCGATGCACGAAATTGACCGCCATGCCGCCTTCTCCGACGGCGGTGGCGACGCGCTTCACCGAATTGTGCCTGACGTCTCCGGCCGCGAACGAGCCAGGGACGGAGGTCTCCAGATGATAGGGCTGACGCTTCAGCGGCCAGGCCTTCGGCCAAGCGCCGTCTTGCAGGAGGTCAGTGCCGGTGACAAGGAAGCCCGCGGAATCGCGGATGATCGGGGTATCCTTCGCCCATTCCGTGTTCGGAACTCCCCCTATGGCGACGAACAGGCGTGACGCCGGCACCCGTTCGACGTTGCCAGACCTGCGGTCCTTTATCCCGATTGTCTCGAGCGCGCCGTCGCCGTCCAACTCCGACACTTCCGAATTGAACCGGACGTGGATCTTTGGATGCGACAGGATCCGCGTGGATAGATAGCTTGACATCGTCTCCTTCAACGCGGCGCCGCGCACCAGGATGGTCACCTGGTTGGCGTACTCGGCGAGATGCATGGCGGCCTGACCGGCCGAATTCGCGCCGCCCACGATGTAGACGTGTTCGTTCCGGCACAGCGCAGCTTCGCTCATCCCCGCGCCGTAATAGAAGCCCCGGCCGACGAACCTGGCTTCTTCCGCCAGCCCCAGTCGCCGCCATTCCACGCCAGTCGCGCAGATGTTTGTCTTGGCGACCATCTTTGTGCCGTCGGCGAGACAGGCGACGATCTTGCCGTCGACGAAAGACGCTTGTACGCCCTCGCGCAGCAGCAGAATCTCGATTCCAAATCTCACGGCCTGTTGCCTGGCGCGCTCGGCAAGCTCGGCGCCGGAAATGCCGTCAGGAAAGCCCATGTAGTTCTCGATCAGCGACGACGATCCCGCCTGTCCGCCGACCGCGTGGCGTTCGATCACCACGGCATGCAGGCCCTCCGAAGCCGCATAAACCGCTGCAGAAAGCCCCGCAGGGCCTGCGCCGTAGATCGAGACGTCGTATTCGCGGCGGCGGGGTTGCGTAACCCATCCCAGATGCTCGGCAAGTTCGCGGACCGAAGGCGCATAGAGCCGGATTCCGTCCGGAAGTTGCACGATCGGCATCCGCTGAATTTCAGCGTCGTCCAATCGCAACTTGCGATCGGTCCGGTCGTCGGCCCCGAATTCGATCCAGTCGAATTCGACGACGCTTCTCTGTAAGAAATCCCGCAGCGCGAAGGCCTCGCCGCTGCGCGCCGTGCCGATCAGACGGAGCTTGACCGTTGCCTTTGCAACCGCGTGCGACATTACAGTTTTCCGTCAGATGTTTTTGCCCAGCGGTCGCCGAGCGCCACGCCATATTGGACGAGACTGCTGCCATATTCCAGCTGCAATTCCTCGACCGCTTCCAACCCGACATCGACGTTCGAGCGCGCGCTGCCGAGATTCTTGCCAAGCACCAGCGCGTCGTAGGCGGCTTTTGCAGTAGCTCCCGCGGTGTGCGGCCTCACTACGAAAGCCGCATCGCCCGTGAGCATGACGCGGCCGAACACCGTCTTTGGTACGACGATATCGACGATGGTCTGCATGAACGGCTCCGGAGTGACCTCGACAAGCTTGGCAAGCATCGGATGGACCTCTCGCTTGGCTCGGGCGTGCAACTCCGACACGACGGACGGGTGCGCAAAGCCCTGCTGAAGCGATGTTCGGTGCGCCTTGCCGCTCTTGTCGACGAGCATTCGCGCCAGATCCGCGTCGGTGGCCTGCACGTACCAGACCCAGTTCAGCCGGCGATGCCCGGGTCTGACGTCCGCGTTCGCTCCCGGGATGAAGTAAACCAGGATGTGTCCGCCGGAACGGGCTTCGGAAAACGTGAATGTATCGTCGAAAAACGATTTGAGGTCGGGTCCAGCTTCTGCCTCTTCAAGCGTGCCCCGCCAGGCCACGTAGCCGGCGTAGTTTGGAAGCACATCCGGAAGCAAGCGCCGGCGCATTTCAGAGTTCGATCCGTCAGCGGCAATGAACAGGTCGCTCTCGACGATCCGACCGTCCGCAAGCGCCGCCGAGACGCGGTTTCCCGTTTGCGTCGGAAACGAAAGCTGCGAACCGGAATGGTAGCGGTCATCCGGAAACATGGTGCGCAGAGTCTTGTAGATTGCTTCCCACGACGTGAACTCCTGAGGCATCGCCTGGAAAACGCCGTCGCCGCCGTCCGGATCAAGGTATTTTCGACCGCGGCATGACGTCGTGGGGAGGGCGGGGCCGCCATGCTCTCGGATCACGCGGACCACTTCTCCCTGAACCACGATTCCTGCGCCCTGCGTCTCCATGGGACCGGCCACGCGCTCGTGGATGTCGACCTCGCAGCCGATGCCACGGAGCATGATTCCGGCGCAGAGGCCGCCGATCGATCCGCCAGCAACCGTAACGGCGAACTTATGGTCCGAATGCCAGCTCATCTGTCCCCCGTTTTCGAGGGGACATCGGTGGCAACCGCCGACGCATTGGGACCAATTGCCTTCCGTATTGCGGCGAGCATGATTTCGGTGCTTCGCGCTCCGGAAAACAGCGCGTCGCCGTTCACGAGGATCGTCGGCACGCCGGTGAACCCGCCGGCGTATGCCGTCGCAGCGAGAAGTCTTACCTCCTCGGAAGCTTCGTCGCCGTCCAGAAACGACTTCACCTTGTCTCGGTCGAGGCCCGCTTCGGCGGCGATCTGCGCCAGAACGTCGCGATCGCCCACATCGCGGCCGTTTGTGAAGTAGCCGGCGAACAGTCCCTCGACTACCGCGTCCTGGACCCCTTCCTTTTCCGCCAACCAGATCAGCCGGTGAGCATCGAAGGTGTTGGGCGTGCGTTCCATGCGCTCATGATGGAAATCAAGACCGGCGGCCTTTCCAGCCTCCGTGACGTGTGCGTCGAGGCGCTGCGAGTGTTCCCACGACCCGAACTTTGCTGATCGGTATTTTTTCCGGTCGAGACCGCCCTTCGGCATGTCAGCGTTGAGCTCGAAGGGAAGCCAGTCTACGTCCACGCTGAAGTCTTTCCGAAGCTCAGCCACCGCGGCGTCCAGATTTCTCTTGGCGACATAGCACCACGGACAGATCGCGTCCGAGACGACTTCGATTTGCACGTCTGGGGAGTTCTTGGTGGCTGTGACGGAATCCGTGCGATTGTCCCCGGCGGGGCCGCAGCCGTCGATGCCGCATACGCCGGCTTCTGAAAGTTCGCTCATCTGCTGTCTCCGTGAAAGGGTGCTGAGACGAAACGTGGCGAGTGGTTTCCATATCGCAAGTAGTCACCCAAAGGTAACCATTAGGTTTCGGTGCTCGCTTTGGCAGTGAGCATCTCGCCGAGCCGCCTTCCGTAAGCGACAATCGAGGCGCCGACCGGCAGGCGTTCTTCGTGAAAGGCGCGGAGCGCTTCGACGACAGGTTTTCGTGACAGATGGGCGACAAGAGCCATGGCGTCGCCGGCCGCCTTCGCGACGCCCATCGCCGTATGCGGCCGCGCCACGAAGGCGGCATCGCCGATCAGAACCAAGCGCCCGTTCGCCATCAGCGGAGTTTCATAGTCAAAGACGCCCTGCACGAATGGCTGTTCGGTAGCGGCCACGGCGGCGGCCAGCGACGGCGGGAGCAGCCTGGCTGCGTCGGCGATCGTCACCGCCCGCGCCGCCCGCGGGACCGAACCCGGCGGCAGCGAATACGGATGAACACGTCCGGCTGAATCGGTGAATACTTCCGCCCGCGCTTTTTCTCCCGCTGCCGGCCGATACCAGACCCAGTTGTATCTGCGCGAGCCCGGGATGGTCTCGGCATGCGGACCGGCGACAAGGAAGCCCAGGACGTGCGACCCGGACAACTGGTGGAACGCAAAACGATCCAGAAGGTCGGCAGCAGCTTGCGGCGGAAGGGCCGTCTCGGGCAACAGGCCGCGCCAGCCGACATAGCCGGCGTATATGCTGGGTGATAGCCGGCTGTTGATGGCATTGCGCACAACGGAGGCTGTGCCGTCAGCTCCGATGACGATATCCGCTGGCTCTTCCCCACCGTCCTTGAACGAAAGATATGCAGCGTGATCGTCCTGCCGAACCCCGTCGACATGCCGTCCGAGCACGTAATCGTCGTCCGCAATGAAGGCGCGGAAGGTTCGGTAGAGATAATCCCACGACAATTGGGATTGCGGTGCCATGCTCCGATCGACGACCGCGCCGGTTTCGTTGAACGTCACGCGCTCCCGGGCGACCACACCGACGCGGGCGACGTGTTCGCATCCGGCGGCGCGTAGGATAGCGAACGTCTCCTTTTTGCCCAGCAGACCTGCGCCACGCCCGTCAAGTCCGCTCACCGAACGCTCGTAAATCCTGACATCGTGCCCCGCTTGCTTGAGCAGCGTTGCGGCGAAGAGACCGGCAAGCGAGCCTCCGACAATGCGTACGCGCAAGCGAGCCATGCGGAGAGGACCTCATAAACGATGGCACGCATTCAAGCCGGCCATTCGAAAAACTAGCGGATTCACGCGGAGTTTGCCGCAACTCATTCGGTGAGATCCAGTTGCAGGGGTTGGTTGGCGCTTTGCTTGAATTCGACTGTTGTAAATACGAGCGCTATATCGCCCGTGTTTTCGAGATCGTGGATCAGGAACTCGCCCGGGCCATATGTGTGATGCTTTGTGTCGCCGGGCTGATACTCGACTTCACTGATTTCGCCGCTCGAATAGTGCGACCGCGCGCGACCTGCGGTGAGAACCGTCCAGAAATAGTCGAGGACATGCGTATGAAATCCGATGCGCTCGCCTGGAGCCAGGTGCAAATGCCAAACGCGCACGCGGTCCGTCTCGGAGACCAATCTGCTGCCGACACGGCCGTTGCCAAGGTTTGCCGTGAATTCGGCACGAAGATCCGGCGACAGTTGAAGGGGCGCGTCAGGCCATTGTTCGATGACGTTTTTGTCCATGATAGCTCTCCTAGGTGGGCAAGTTGGTGAGCGAGCCAATTTTTGATCCTGCGCCGTCATCCGGTCCGTTCGAGGATGAAGAGGCCTGCGTTGTAGTCGTTGGCGAATATCAGCCCGGATGCGTCCACAAAGACATCGCAGGACTGGATCACCCTTGGCCGGCCGGGTCGCCGGTCCATCATCTTCTCCGGTGCGGGAGGAACGAAGGCGGCTACCTCGGTCGGACGGTACGGGTCGGAAATGTCGAAGGCGCGAACGCCTGCGTTCTGATAGGTCGCAAAAATAAGTTCAGAACTGACGAAACTCCCGGGGCGGTTTTCATGCAGATTATGGGGGCCGAAATGGCCGCCCTTGCGCGCGTAGTCCGCCTCGTTGGGGGTCGGAAAGGTCGCGATCGAAATCGGATTGGACAGCTCCCGTGAATCCATCACCCAGACAAACTTGAGACCGTCCTCGGTATTGTCCAAGACCGCCTCGTCGAGCACGACGAGGAGGTCTCGGTCGAGAAGGGGAAGGCAGTTGTGCGTGCCTCCACCGTAGGGAGGCGACCAGTTCTTGTGCGTGATCTGCTTCGGATGATGGCGGTCGGAGACGTCGATCAATACCATTCCGGCGTCGCGCCAAGCGGCATAGGCTACGTCTCCTGCGACGATCGCATGATGGAGCCCGTAGCGGCGGTTAGAAGGCCAAGTTGGCGTTTCACCGGCTGCCTGGTTCATGCCATCGAGCCAGAAGCGCCCGGCCTCGCGGGGATTGGTCGGGTCGTTCATGTCGACGGTCAGAAAGATATAATCGGTAAAGCCGTCGAGAAGAGCGGAGACGTAGGCCCACCGGCCGCCGGTGTACCAGATGCGATGGATGCCGCCTCCCTCGACCGGCATGAAGCCGATGCGACGCGGCGCGTGCGGAATGGAAATGTCATAGACCGACATCCCGGCGGTCCAGTCGCGCTGATCTCCGGAAGCGCCTGACGCGGTGCCGACCTTCTCGCCTAGCGCTCCGGTGTAGTATGCTTTTTCATCCTGGAAGACGGTTGCCGCGAACATGTCCTTTGCGTTGATCACCAGCAGCAGGTCGTCATGCGTCTGGAGGTGGATGTTCCAAGTATTGAAAGGAGCGTCGATGTAGTTGACGGTTTTCGGGTTTGCCGGATCGCGCACATCGATGACGCTGAAGCCCTTCGAGAACATGTGGCCGACATAGGCGAAGCCTCGGTTGACCATGAGCTGCACGCCGTCTCCGCGGCCGCCCTGATCGCTATGTCCGATCAGCCGCATGTTGCGGACGTAGTCCGGCCGGATTTCGATCTTTGCGCTCACGGGCGCCGCTCTTCGCTTTGCTGGTGCAGGAAATGGTCGGCCGCCGTGTTGCGGAGCAGGTCGTTCCGATGCTTCTCGTCGAGCGCGCCCTCAAAATCATCGTTAAGGAAGGCGCCGAGTTCGCGGCCCCGTGCGAAGACACGGTCGCCGATCGGCTTTCGCTTTGCATCGAAAGACCGCAAGCCGTCTTCGATATCGTCACCGGAGAGTGCGTCGGCAAGCGCCCTCGCGTCGGCAGCGCCCTTTGTGACGCCCATTCCGACATGGGGCCGCGCAACGAACGCGGCGTCGCCAATGAGCACGACGCGACCGAATGTCATCGATGGTGAGGCCAGGTCGTAGATCGGGGTGAAGAATGCGCTCTTGATGGCGCGCAGGACCTTGAGCAGCGGCGCGCACATGAACGTCTCTGCCATCTCCCGCATTTCATGAACGATTTCCTCGCGAACAAGTGGGGGAGGGATCGAAATCGCGTGGGTATGTCCGCTGGCGTCCGTCAACATGTCGTCGAGTCGGGGTACCGATATCGTGCGGTACCAGACGAAATTGTAGCGACGCTTGCCCGGCCGAAGATCGTTGTTCGGTCCGGCAATCGGATAACCGACCACTTCGTGGCCGGGAGCAAGGAAGAATGCGAATTTCTCGAAGACGTCCTCATGCGTTTCGGGATCGAGGTCGGCCTCGTCGATCACGGCCCGCCAGATGACATAGCCCGAGTAGATCGGCTGGATCTCGGGAGCGACGATAGCCCGGACCGCGGAGCGGAAGCCGTCGGCGCCGACGAGGATGTCACCCGTCACCGACCTTCCGCCGTCGAAATGCACGGTGACGCCGTTCGCGGTCTGGTCGAAACCGATGAAGTTGCAATTGAGGTGATAGGTGCCTTCCGGTTGGACCCCGCGCGCGAGGTTTTGCAGGCGGTCCCAGGAAGTGACGATCTGGGGGAAGCGGTGCCTGCCCACGATGTCGCCGAGGCTGTCGAACAAAACCCTGTCGTCGACATGGATCCCGAGGTCCGCGATCCCCGCGCCGCTCTGTGTGAGGATGTCCAGCAGTTCCTGGTGGCTGACGATGCCGGCGCCGCGGCCCTTCAGCTCGACGTCCGATCGTTCGTATACGTCTACCTGCCAGCCCTTTTGCCTGAGGAGGCACGCTGCGAAGAGGCCGGAAATGGATCCGCCGACAACGATCGCCCGTCTGGTCATGTTTCCGCTCCTGCCTCAGGACTTCGTCCTAATTAGCAGTCGATCAATAAAATATCAAGGAAAGCGAGTCAAGCCTCCTTCTCATGTCCGAAGAGCCGCCGGCATTCCGTTCAGCATGCTGTCGATGCTGGCCTCGATAAACTCTTCAAGCGCCAGATGAATGGGGACGCCGTACGCGAACTCTCGAACCCCGTGGTAGAAGATTCCGCCGTGGAAGACCCAGTAAAGTTCGAGCTCCTTTCCTGTGATCGGGCCATTGAGCTTGATTCCCTTTTCCGCCCGGATCTCCGCGCAGACCCTGCGATGGATGCGTTCTTCGGCAAAATTGATGTACCAGCGATTGAGGTCCAGTCCCCGCAATCCGGAATAGAGGAAGATGCGCATCCATCTCGAATTGAAGATCACCTCGGTGTAGGCCTTGTAGAATTCGATCAGTCGATCCCTGAGCGGACGGGTCCGATCTTCGAGAAGGACTTCCCATTCGATCCGCCATCTCGACAGAAAAACTTCGTGATACACGGCTTCAATTAGGTCGTTTTTATTGGGAAAATAGCGGAATATCAGCGGTTGGGTGATCCCCAGGCGAACCGCGAGGGGACGCGTTCCAGCGTCGAAACCCACTTCCGCAAAGTAGTGGATCGCCTCTTCGACGATAAGCTTCTTGCGGTCTTCGGGGTTCAGGCGCACGCGTCCAGCCGGCTTCGAAGCTTTGACAGTCTTGACCGGCTTAGGGGCCGCGACAGATCTGCCGGCGGGGAGTTTTTTGAGGGCGCGCTGTGTCAACGTTCGATCCATCCGTTGTTGGCTGCTTCCATCCGTCACACTAATCGTTTCGACGCCAGATGGGCATCAAGTTGAGAAGTTCTCCGGCGGAGTGTGCGAACACTCGGCAGCCCTGCCTGCCTAATCTTGCACTGATATCGCGGAAAAGTCCGCCGTTCATAGCGCACGAGCCAGGGCCCCTTGACAAGCTCATAATTGAGCGATAGCTAAATAACAGTTTATCGATCGCTAAATTATTTCCAGTCGGGGTTACCCGACGAGCCAGCACAGGGAGGTTGCATGACCGAGACAATCCTAGCCGCGCCCCGGTTCTCGCGAAGAACCGCCTTACAGGTCGGCGCAGGGGGCATCGCATTGGGGATGTCCGCATGGCGCTCTGCGGCTCAAGCGCAGATATCGTCGATCAAGGTTGGCTTCCCGGTGCCGCTCACCGGGCCCTACGGATCCGAGGCAGCCGACCAGGTCCGCTGCGCCCAACTCGCGATCGAGGATTTCAACAGGACCGGCGGCTTGAAAGGCCGTCTCGCAGAGCTCCTGGTTCGGGACGACAAGCTCAATCCGGCCGAAGCCGTCACCAGAACGCTTGAGTTGATCGAAAAGGACAAGGCTGACCTCATCGTCGGCTCGCTGTCCGGGGCGGTA
>Ga0137409_10004354_pt1 | contig 14870 bp, 10 predicted proteins | sample CZODoug1_16funga_FD_122059 | JGI IMG/M metagenome (GOLD analysis project Ga0137409, IMG submission 122059) | Vadose zone soil fungal communities from Angelo Coast Range Reserve, California, USA - CZODoug1_16fungal (Hybrid Assembly) | ecosystem: Environmental > Terrestrial > Soil > Vadose zone... | reverse complement strand
CACTTTCGGCAAGCGTTTACGTGGTATGGAAACGATTCAGGCAGGCCAGCGATTTACGATTGGCGACATTGACGTTCACGCGTTCGCGATTCCGCACGATGCCGCGGATCCCATCGGATTTACGTTCAAATCCAACGGCGCGAAATTCGCGCTGGTCACGGATCTGGGATATTTGCCGGAACTTGTGAAAGTGCATTTGAGGGATGCGGATTGTCTGTTGCTCGAATCAAATCACGATCTGGATATGCTGAAAGTTGGTCCGTATCCGTGGGTGGTAAAGCAGCGCGTGCTTTCCCGCACCGGCCATCTTTCCAATTTAGCGGTGAGCGATTATCTTGCCGATCCGGAAGGATTTGACGCGCGCGCGCGTTACCTGGTTCTGGCGCACATTTCGCAGGAAAACAATAATCCGGACGTGGTGCGCATTTCCGCCGAGCAGGCGCTGCGGCAGCGTCCCGCGGAATGTGCGTTTAACGGCGAACTTCTTCTCGCATCGCAGCAAACTCCGCTTCAGCCGCTGGAACTCTAGAATTATTTCGAGAGGATTTTCTCGAAAAATTCCAGCGCGCGCGGATCGTTGGTTTGTCCAAGCCAGAACATCGCCTGCTTCCGCACTTCCGGATTTTTGTTATTCTGCGCCACTTGAATCAATTTCGGCACGCCTTCTTCGTGCGGCATCTGGCTGAGCGCGAACACCGCCTTCTTTTTCACTTCCGTGTCGGGATCATTTTCGATCGCGCCGGTAATTGTACTTGCGGCTTTTTGTCCGGCTTTTTGCGCAAGCCAGAAAAGCGCCTGGCCGCGGACGTGCGTGCTTTCATCTTCTCGCGCCATGCGAATCATTTCGTCCAGCGCACCTGCTTCATGGTTCAGCGAAAGCGCGAAGGTAATTTGCGAACGCACTTCCGTGCTTGTTTCTGTCTTGGCAACTTTCTTGAGGGTTTGAAAACCGGAAGCGCCGCGCGCTTCGCCGAGCCAGAACACGGTTTGTTTGCGCAGCGATTCCGGCTGCAGCGGTTCCACAAATGAGTTCATCGCTTTGTCTGCGGAAGAATCGGCGTGCATCGCGATAGCAGTGAGCGCGCCTTGTGGTAATTTCTCCCAGCGGCCTTCGTGTACGTCCTGGCCGCGCACAAGGCCGGAAAGATATTCGACGCTTTGGGCTGGATTCACTCCTGTCAGCCACGTGACATGCAAGCCGCCCGCGTCAATAACGCAAACGTCAGAAACAACGCGAATCTTTTCCAGCTTGCCAACGCTGGCACGATACAAAACGACGACGTTGCGAGTGGCTTCGAGCTGCGTTTTGTTCGATGAGGATGAAGTGAAATTGTTTCCGTGCTGATGATCTTCGAGAAGGCACGTTCCGCATCCTTTGTTCCAATTCCAATCGCCATTTCCGCCGCAGCAGATGACGCGTTCGCCATTGACGGCAGGAATGGAGTATCCGAGCCACTGCGGATCGGAAGCTGATTTCGACCAACGTGAAATCTCGTCTGACAGCGCGCCGGAAAGCGAGCGTGTTTCCACTTTTGCGTTTTCAAAAGACGGCGCGTTTCCTGGTTCCGCATTTTGCGCCGATTGCAGATGGCTCAATTCCGCACCGAGCGCGACGAAATCAGAATTGCCGTGCACGTGGCCCGAAATCAGGCAGAAGACGCCAGTTGCGATCAGGGCGATGGAGATTACGTTGCGATCCCAATTTGTTTGGCGGCTCATTTGCTTTCTCCTTTCCGCGGAATTACTTTTCCAGAATTTCCATCAGGTAGTCGTTGCCTTCTTTGGAGCCCATAAGCGAGAGCTTTTGCACCGCTTCCTTTTTCAGTGAAGGATCCCTTTCACTCTTCGCGATGGCCACGAGTGCTTTGGCATTTCCTGAGATGAAGTAGGCGTTCAAGACTTCTTTCTTGAGGCTGTAATCCGTTTCTTTCGCATAGATGGATTGCAGCAAATCGCTGTGACCCATCAGGCCAAGATTTCGGATAGCGGAGCGACGGAGTTCCGGGTCCTTTTCGCTCATTGCGGCTTGTTCCATGCGCGTAGAATCACCCGCAAGAAAAAACGCCTGGAGGATTTCGCGCTTGAGGTCGGTAGAAGTTTCGGACTTGTAGAGCTGATCGAGTTCACCGGTGCCTCCTGTGAGGCCGAGAGTGCGGATGGCTTCGCGGCGCAACGATTCGTTCTTTTCGTTTTTCGCAGCAGCGAGCAAGCTAGCCCGGTCGCCGTTCAGCAAGTAGCTGTGAATCACAGCGCGGCGGACAGACTCATCGGTGCTTGAGGCATAGACGTCGGCAAGAAGCTTATGGGATTTATCTCCGCCGAAAATGCTGAGATATTCGATGGCTTTGCGCTGCAATTCGGGATTTGACTGGCCGCGCGCGATGTTCGCGAGGATGTCCATGGCTTTTGGCTGGCCGCTTTGCGCGAGGATGAAGAGCAGCTTAGCTTTCTTCTTGTCGGGTCCGGGCTTGTTCAAGCGCGCTTCGATCATGGGAATTGCGCGATCCGGCGAACCGTTCATCACGCCCTGAAGCGCGAGATCGTAGAGTTCGTCGTCGCCATGGTCTTCCGGTTTTATCTGCTGCCCAGAGGATTGCTTCACTTCGATTTCGAGAGCTTCAGCATCTTTTTTCCAGCGGCTCTGGCCGTATTTTGTTTTGAGTTCACCGATGGTAGCGAGAGCGGCAGCTTTCTTGCCGAGCCGGTTTTCCGCGTAGGCTCTCCAGTAGAGGGCCGCGTCGGTCTGTGGGCCGTTCAGTTGGGCAAGCTCGGCGAACTTTTGTGCGGCCTTCTCGTAGTGATCTTCGTCGAGCGCTTCGCGGCCGTCGTCGTAGAGTTCCTGCTGACGGTCAAGGCGATCCTGCTCCCGCTCGCGCTTTTCTTCTTCGCGTTCCCGTTCGCGGTCGCGTTTTTCCTGTTCCTTTTCCTGTTGCGTTTCGTCGTCGGGTTGCGATTCAACGAACTGTTGTCCTGCAGCGGGCGTTTGAAGATTCAGAGTGCGAGCGCGCAGAGAGAGCGGGAATAACAAAAGTCCGGACGAAATTCCCGTGATGAGCGCGTTGCGTAGCGACTGTGCAATGGTCATACCTGGTTTCCTTCTTTCGTATTCGTTTTTGAAATATTGCGCTGCGGCACAGGCTGCTGCTTTGCCGGATTGCTTCGCTCGCGCAGGCCCTGCTTGACCACCCGAACCTTGAAAAGAATTCCGCGAGATTCCAAACGCTTCTGCATGGCTTCAAAGCGAGCCGGAGTTACTTCTTCCGGGCTATTGGCGATGTCGAGCAACGTGCGTTCCAGTTCATCGAGTGTGCTTGCCATCGCTTGATCGCCTTCGTTGAGCGCCGTCTGACGATAGAGCCTGTTTTCTCCGAGCAAATCTTCGGCTCTGTGTTGCTCGGCTGAAATATTGACGAGCTTTCCCGAGGCGGGGTTAGGTTGCGCATTGGAAAGCTCGACGAGAATCATTTCGGATTTGTCGAGGTGATCGCGGACAGCGACCACGAGGACGCGTTCGCGAACTTTGGCCATATCCACGCGGTCATCAACTTTTGGTGGAGCTATGGTCTTGCGGCCGGCGATAAAGGCGGCGACGATGATGGCAGCAAATGCTCCTGCAACGACCAACCGCCGCGGCGCGAGAAATCCTTCCCACCAACGTGGCTGACGTTCCGGCAAGCGGGGAGAAATCGCGGCCCAGACGCGCTGGCCGTAGTTTTCGCCTGGATCGGGAACAGGCATTGCGTCCATGGCGGCAAACACGGTCTCGATTTTTTCGAGTTCGGCGCGGCACTCGGCGCAAGTGCGCAGATGTTCCTGAACGCGTTCGCGTCCGTTGAGCTCACCATCGTGAAAAGCAATCAACTCTTCTTCCCTTGGGTGTTCCATTTCTTTTTCCTATTCCGTTCCCATTGCTTTGGCTCTGCTTTGTGCAAACGGTTCCAGCGCCGTTCGCAGTTTTTGCACTGCGCGAAAGACTGTGTTTTTTGCTGCCGTGGTGCTCGATTTCAGAACGGTGGCGATCTCCTCGATGCCGCAGCCATCCCAGTGACGCATGACGATTGCGGTGCGCTCGGCAGGCGTGAGCTCTTGAAGCGCTTGTTGCATGCGAAGCGCAAGCTGGCTGCTGCCCGCGAGGCGTTCCGGCGACGGCGCGGAATCTTTCACCATGCTGAGCGGATCCGTTTCCTGGCCATCTTCGCTGGCGCGAGAGGGAAGCTCGCGACGGGAGTCTTCGACTCTTCTTTGGCGCATGCGGTCAATCGCGTAGTTGGCGGCGATGCGATAGACCCAGGTTCCAAAATTGGATTGTCCCGCGAACTGCCTGAGCTTTTGATACCCGCGCAAGAAAGCCTCCTGAACGATTTCCTCCGCGTCATGAGAATTGCCAGCCATGCGGTAGGCGAGGCGATAGACGTTTTGGCTATGGCGTTCGACAAGGACACGGTATGCGTCGCGGTCACCGGCGAGCGTGCGTTCGACCGCGACGGCGTCGGGAACAACGTTCGTGACCGGGCCACTCTCGACGCTAGCGTTCATCTGGGTCATTAGACAGGAAAAGGACTTCGCGGTTAGGTCTCATAAGTGCTTGTGAGTCAGGAGTTTACCGTCTCGCCGCGGGAACTGTGAGTCTTTCCTCGGTGGGGCGACGGGCGTAAGCTGTACGGCATCGTAATCGGAGCGACAACTCCAAGTCCTACGCCAGGCGGTGCGACCGGACAAGGCCCACTGCTTGCGCGGAAGAGCTTTCGGATGATCAGGGACGCGACTGAGCGCGAGTTGCGGCGTTGGCAGCGAATTTTCTCCGCAGATTGTCAGAGTGGGGAATTGGGAGTAGGCTCTGTGCGGCGTTGCCCCCACCTACTGCCACTTGCGCGAATTTGCGGAGGAGGACAGATCCTGTGACACTCCCAAACAAGACGGTTGTTCGCCGCTTGTATCAAGAAGTATGGAATGAGCGGAAGTTGGATGTTGCGGACGAGCTGATTTCTCCGAGCCACGCGTTGGTGGACGCGAATGCATCCGGTGCGCAAACCGGGCCTGAGGCATACAAAGCACAAGTGATGCGGCTAGTTTCGGCTTTTCCGGATTTGAAATTCAGGGTGCAAGACATGATTTGCGATAAGGACAAGGTGGTGGCGGCGTGGACGATCAGCGGTACGCATAAGGGCGAATACAACGGAATTACGGCGACGAATAAAAAAGTGCTGGTGGAAGGAATTACGATTCATCAGATTGCAGACGGAAAGATACTGGATTCGCTCGTCAGCTGGGATATGTTGGGATTGCTGAAAAAGATTGGGGCGATTGTGACAGTGCAGAGAGTGGCGGCAGCGGGGAAAGCTCGCCGCGAGTAGTGCTTCGGCCGCCGAAAATCAACACCGAAAAATCAATGCATCAGATTCTTGCGGCGCAGTAAGCCTGGAAGCGTGCGGGCGCGCCGCGGGGAAATGCCGTATTATTAGGGTGGTTTTGACGGAGGAGAGAGATTTGATTTCTCGTTATACGCGCGAAGAGATGGGGCGGGTCTGGAGCGACGCGAACAAGTATGCGCGCTGGCTGGACGTGGAGTTGGCCGCTGCAGAGACGCTGGCTGAGGCGGGACAAGTGCCGCGCGAGGCGGCGGCAGCAATTCGCGCGAAGGCAAAAGTGGATGCAGCGCGGGTGAATGAGATTGAAGCGCGGGTGAAGCACGATGTGATTGCGTTCACGATGGCAGTGGGCGAATCAATTGGGGATCCGGAGACGGCGCGGTGGCTGCATTATGGGATGACGTCGAACGATGTGGTGGACACGGCGCAATCTCTGCTGGTGCGAGACGCTTCGCGGTTGATTGAAGCAGCGCTGGTGAAATTTTCGGATGTACTGGAGAAACGCGCGCAGGAATTCCGGCACACGCCGCAGATCGGACGAACTCACGGAGTTCACGCGGAGCCGATCACGTTTGGGCTGAAAGTGGCGAATTGGTACGCTGAAAATCAACGGAATATCGAGCGATTTGAAGATGCGGCGGGGCAGATGCGCGTTGGAAAGATATCCGGAGCAGTTGGGAATGCATCGCACCTCGGGCCGGACATCGAGGAGCGGATTTGCCAGCGGCTGGGATTGGATGTGGCGCCGGTGGCTTCGCAGGTGATTCAGCGCGACCGGCATGCGCATTACGTGAGCACGCTGGCGCTGATTGCGGCGACGCTGGAAAAAATTGCGCTGGAGATCCGGCATCTGCAACGGACGGAAGTGCGAGAGGCGGAAGAACCGTTCGGCGGGGAGCAGCGCGGGAGTTCTGCGATGCCGCACAAACGGAATCCTGTGATGTGCGAGCAGATTTGCGGGCTGGCGCGGCTGGTGCGGTCGAACACGATTGCGGCTTTTGAAAACATTGCGTTGTGGCATGAGCGCGACATTTCACATAGTTCGGTGGAACGGGTGATTTTGCCGGATTCGACGATTTTGGTGGACTACATGCTGGCGAAGATGACGGCGGTGGTCGCGGACATGCGGGTATTTCCGGAACGGATGAAGAAAAATCTGGATATGACGCATGGGCTGGTTTTTTCCGGGCAACTGCTGCAGGACTTGGTGGAAAAGGGAATGCCGCGCGACGAGGCGTACAAGACGGTGCAGGAAAGCGCGATGGCGGCGTGGGAAAGCGATTCGAGTTTCCGCGAGCGCGTGGGAAAAGATGCGCGCATCACAAAATATCTGGATGCAAAGGCGCTCGAGTACACGTTTGATTTGAAGCGGCAATTGCGTTACGTGGACGCGATTTTTGCGCGCGTGTTTGGGGAAAAGAGCGCGGCGAAGCAGGCATAGACGGATTCCTTGGAAGTGCTGCATTTTTCGATCGAACGATCCAGAAAGGTGAAGCCATGCGAGTGGCCGGCCTTCTTTTTGCAGGGATCCTCCTATTCGCTGTTTCCACACGTACACAGGACAGACCGCTTGGAGATGTTGCACGCGAGGCGCGCGCCGGAAAGTCCGAAAGTGCACACGCTGCAAAAGTGATTACGAATGACGAGTTGGGCGGAAGAAGCGCGGAGCCTGTCGCCGCCACGGATGATCCTGTGCAGGTTGTAGGCCGAGCGCGTGTTGGACTGCTCCGCGATACTCTTCATGTTTGCCGCCGCGAAGCGGTTGGGAATAGCGGTCCCGGCTGGACTGACACCCGGGTGATGGAAGTCGCCGGGGAACGAAAGCATTTCGTTACGAGCAACGGCGACACGAAACAAGGACGCGCTGAATACATCATTGTTGCAGGACGCGTGTATACGAAAACCCCGAATGGTCCGTGGCAAAGACCTGCAGACAAACAAGGCATGGACGAAACGAGAGTGGCGCAGATGATCGAGAGCACGGGGCTCCCAGATGTGCTGAATTTTCGGTACGATTCCAGCACACTAAAATTGATTCGGAATGAAGCAGTTGAAGGTGCTCCGACATTTCTTTATCAATACCACGTGCAAGCCGGTGATATGGAACGAACGATCAGCATCTGGATCGGGGCAAACGATGGATTGTTCCGAAAGTCGGAAATGCAGACTGTGACGCGTTCTTACGGTAGCGCGCCGATTGTGTGGCGAGAAACGGCGACTTGCTCTTATGGTGGAAACGTAATGATTGAAGCGCCGCTGTAGGCCGGAAGTGAGCGGTGTTGTGCGGTGCCGTGTTCGCGGCATGATTTTTGACAAACAAAAAGCGCGAAGCTAGTGAACGCTTCGCGCTTTTGCTTTGCCTCTTCTGAATTCGGATTGAAATGAATTCAGCTGCGGAGGCGGAAATAGAAAGCCAAAATCTGGAAAAACCTGCGATGTACCCTTCGACTGTGCTCAGGGCAAGAAATCGCCACTGCAACAGCGAAAAAGCGAACCTAGAAGGACGGGTCAAAGACCCGCCGCCACAACGGCTACTACTCGACACGCTGGACGTAACGGGCTTCGGAAGTGTCGACGCGGATTCTATCACCTTCGTTGACGAAGGGGGGGACGTTTACAACGAGGCCGGTTTCCAGAGTGGCCGGCTTCATGACCGCGCTGGCGGTGGCTTTTTGCAGGGTCGGCTCAGTCTGGACAACTTTCAAGTCCATCGTATCGGGCAAATCCACACCAATCGCTTTTTCGTCGAAGAATTCTATTTTGACGATGGTGTTGGGAACGAGGTAGTACACGGTCTCGCCAAGCTCGTCCTTGGTCATTTGCATCTGCTCGTAGTTTTCCGTGTTCATGAAATGGTATTCGTTGCCCTCGTGATAGAGGTATTCGAATTCGATTTCATCGAGAATGGCGCGCTCGACAAATTCTTCGGCGCGGAAGCGGTAGTCAATCATCGTGCCGGTGCGGAGACTTTTTAGGCGCGTTTGCATGGAGCCGCGCTTGTTGCCCGGGGTGCGATGGTCTGTGCTGAACACGGTGTAGAGTTCTTTTTCGTGATTGATGACCATGCCGGGACGGAGTTGTGTCGCTTTGACGTTGCTCATATTCGATCGAATGCTCTCTGGTTGATTTCGAAAATTCCGGCAGCTGCGGCAAGCGCGGAATCGCTCGAGGCGCACTGGAGGAAAATCACGTCCAGGGCGAATAGACAGTATAAGGGCGCGTGTTCGAAGCGGTCAATCGCCGAGCGGCAGAGGTGGCGGGCCAGTCTGAATTTTGTCCTTACTCTTGTCACGATTTACAAAATTCAAACTGGCCCGTCACCGCGGCGGAATCCGACTGAACGTAGTCAGTAAAGTTGACTTCAAAAGCCTTCGCGTTGGTTTGTGACGGGCATGCCGGAGTAGTGGACGTGTACCAGGCGCCAGTCCCCATGTTCCCTGCGATAGACCTGCGTTTCGCGGCCGTGTGTGGCGATAGGAGTTCCATCCTTTCGAAATTTTGCGGCAAAGTCCCAATAGAATTCAGCCACAGCGGCGTCTCCAAAGACGTCAACGGAAATGTCGTGCGCGACCAGCTTTCGTTCGGAAAACATTTCGCCCATAAGCTTCTGATACACGTTCTGTTTGATTTGTGTGAAACCGTGTTCGTGCCCCAAAGGATGAATAAAGGAGGCTTCCGGAGAGTCCAACCAGATTTCCGCGGCTAAGTTCACGTCGGCGGCGTCAATTGAGTGCGTGTACCTTGCTATGAGATTTTTGATCTGGTCCGTTTCCGCGCTTTCATTTTGGGCGTGCGTTGACCTGCCAGAGGCCATTATTTTTTCGATGATGTCGGGGTCGCGCGGGAGTTTTTCGCTCAGGAATTTGGCGCCGGTTTCCGTGATGAGGAAATCGTCTTCGATGCGGACGCCGAGATTTTCCTCGGGAATGTAAATTCCCGGCTCGATGGTGACGACCATTCCGGGAGCGAGAGGTTTGCAGGGGCTGCCTGGATCGTGAACGTCGAGGCCGATGGGATGTCCGAGGCCGTGAATGAAATATTGGCCGAGCGGCTTGCCGTGCAGATCCTTGCCGTGAGAATTGATGTAGTTATAGGCAATGTGGTAGAGGCTTTGCTTATCGTCGCGGCAGAAATTCGCTCGAGGCTTGATGGCGGCGATGGCGGCATTCTGCGCGCCGAGAACAATTTCGTAGATTTCGCGCTGGCGTGCGGTGAATTTGCCGTTTGCGGGAAGCGTGCGTGTGATGTCGGCCGAATAGCCGGAGTATTGTGCGCCGACGTCGAGCACGACGATATCGCCATCGTGAATTTTGCGGTCGAGCTTGTCGTAATGAAGCGCCGTGGAGTTTGGTCCGGCGCCGACGATCGGCGCGTAGCCCTCCGCTTCCGAACCACCCATCGCGTGGACTTCAACCATTTTTGCAGCGACCTGATATTCGAAAAGGTCGGGGCGCATCATTTTCATGGCTTCGACATGCGCGTCGAGCGATAGATCGATCGCCTCTTGAAGAAAGGCGATTTCGCCAGTCGATTTGATGTGGCGGAGAGTTTCGACTTGCTGCCGAATGTCGTTCACGTTGGCTTGCGGTGCGACGAGCTTGAGCCAATCCACGACTGCTTTTTCGTGGGGATAGCCGCCATTCTCCTGTTGATAAGGCAGGATTGTGTAGAACGTTGGATAGAATTTGGCGAGATTTTCGACGGCGGCGCGCATTCCTGAAAATGGTTTCAGGGTCGGAAAGCCCGTGGTGGTTTCGATGCCGGCGTCGGTTGGAGAAAGGCGAACGCCGTTCCACTTTTCTTGCGCGGGATTTTTCGCGGGCAGGAAAAGAATTTCGCGCGGACCTTCAGCTGGATTGGGATTTTTCTTTGGAGGGAGAATGATGAGGCCTGCGCCTTCTTCGTTGTGGCCAGTCAGGTAGTAGAAGTTGTTTTCCTGCGAAAAAACGTAAGTTTGCGCGAATTCTTCGCGGCCGGTGAAACCCCAAAGGATGATGGGGCCGTCGGTTTGGGAGGAGAGCAGGGCACGCCGCATGGAGTATGTGGAATTAGGTTCACGCTCGCGACGTTGCTGGGCAATGGAATTTTGTCCCAACGCAAGCAGAACAACTAAGATTGACAACATACGCGCAAGAGCACTACATGACCGATCGGACATGAAAGTCATCTCTCCTTGAAATCAGAAACCGGGGGCGCCGGAAGCGGCAGGACGCATTTCGGGGGCATTGACGCCGAAGCGCAGATGGGCGAAGTAGGTTTGACCGAGCGACATGAAACCAGTGTAGAGATAGCCCCAAACAAAGAGAAGCAAGAAGGGAATTGTGGCGTAGTTTTCGTTGGTGATGGCGTACACGACTGTAGCGGCGAAATAGAGTCCGAGGAAAACTTCGGCGAAGGGCATCCAGCCGGCTTTGTTGCGATATTTCTTTGCGACGAAAGTGTCTTTCTTCCCCTCGATTTTGAATTTTGGGGTGCGCGCAAATTCCGTTTTCTTGCCGACAATGGCTTCAATGACGGCCTGCGCGTTGCGAATAGAAATTCCGATGCCGACGGCCATGACGAAGGGCATGTAGAGGAAAGTGCGTGTCCACGTTTTGGGACGAATTTCTTTTTGCGCGACGAGGTAAAAGCTGGAGATAGAGCACGTCGAAGCCAGGAAAAGGGGCAGGTCAATTACGAGCATCTGGAACCAGCCTTGATAGAAACGAACGATCATCACGGGCAAAAGCGTAACGGAAAAAACAACCATCAGTGGATAGCTGATGTTGGCGGTGAGATGGAAAAAAGCTTCCGCTTTGACGTGCCATGGTGCGTTGGACTTGAAAACCTCGGGTAGGATTTTTTTGGCGGTTTGCATCAAGCCCTTAGCCCAGCGCGCTTGCTGGGCTTTGAAGCCGTTCATGTCCACGGGAAGTTCGGAGGCGCACTCGATGTTTGGAAGATAGAGGAATTTCCAGCCACGAAGCTGTGCCCGGTAGGAAAGGTCGGTGTCTTCGGTGAGCGTGTCGTGCTCCCATCCGCCGGCGGCTTCGATAGAAGCGCGGCGCCAGACGCCGGCGGTGCCGTTGAAATTGAAGAACGTACCGCGGCGGGAACGTGCGCCGTGTTCGACCACGAAGTGGCCGTCGAGCAAAATTGTTTCGACTTGGGTGAGCAGCGAGTAGTCGCGATTCAGATAGGTCCAGCGGGTCTGGACCATGCCGATGTTTTTGCCTTCCGCAGGATCGAAAAAATAGGGAATTGTGCGGCGAAGAAAATCGGGCTCGGGAATAAAATCGGCGTCGAAGATGGCAACAAATTCGCCCCGCGAAGTTTTTAAACCGTTCTCGAGGGCGCCCGCTTTATAGCCCTCGCGGTTGCTGCGGTGAATATAAGTGATAGGCATGCCCTGCGCCGCATGGCGATCCACGCAGGCGCGCGCGATTTGCTGGGTTTCATCGGTCGAATCATCGAGAACCTGAACGTCGAGGAGTTCGCGCGGATAATCAAAGCGCGAGACGGCTTCGACGAGGCGCTCGATGACGTAGCGCTCGTTGAAAATGGGAAGTTGAACGGTGACGCGCGGCCATTCTTTTACTTCCGGCGGCGGGCCAGGAACGTTCTTGCGGTATTTGTAATAGTCGTACACGAGCCAGTAACGATGGAGGCCGTAAACCGCGAGGATGACCAGGATGATGAAGTAAGGAATCATCATCATCAGGTCGAATGCATTCGCGTGATAAACACCGGTAAAAGTGCGATCCGTGAGTTTGTGCCAATACCGGCTTACGCCGCTTTGAGATAGGAAGAGAAGGGTAGTGAGCAAGACCATAGGCGCCACAGGCAATGAACAAGTATACGGGGTCAGATAGAAGAGACCAAGCGGAGTGAAATTGCGGTGATGGGGCAGTTTCCGGCTGGTCCGTCGTGCGCCCGCAATCGGCAGCAAGCTCCAAATGAAGTTCCAACTTCCCACAGCCGGACTGATGGCTCGCAGGACCAAGTTCACATCAACGAGCACGGACTCTATCAGGATCCACCCTCTTCTTTTTTCCGTCCGCGAGTTGTCAAGAAATTGCGTAAAGAACTATGGCTTGACCATGTTCTCTATGTCCGTAGGGGGCACCTGAGTGCCCAGAATTTGGCGCAGAGCTGCTTCCAGCACCTCGTCCCTGCCTGCGCGAATTCCTGCAATTGTGGGTTTCACTTCAACGTCCGGCACAATGCCAGTGCGTTGGGTCAGTAGTTTGTTGGGATAGAACACTCCAATACCGCTAACCATGCTTCGCAGTCCTCCAGGCAATGCAAAGGGTGAAACGTTGCCATCGGCCCCGGCAGTTGAACTGCCCACTACAATTGCTCCCGGAGCCACCCGAAAAGCCATAGCGGTGTACTCGGCTTGGCTCATCGAAGTCTCGTCCACCAGGATCACGATCTTTCCGGCGTAATGCGGCTTCTGGGAAGTCAGCGAAATCGGCTTCGTCCAGTAAAACGCGCCAGGGTTAGATAAATCACAGGCGGTGAATCGCGCAAACGGGGTGTCCTTATCGACGAGGAGCGATCCCAACGCAAAAACCATGAACTCCGATGGGTAATTGCGAATGTCAATAATGAGCCCTTTTGCCCCGGCTGCCTGTTCGACGTAGTGCGCTGCCTCGTCAGCTTTCACCGAGGAAAGCTTCAAATAGGCAACGTCTTTCGAGAGAAGTCTAAACGTGGGTCCGGGTAAGTCGTGTGTGTCCCCTGCGGAAGCACTCTTTGCCGGAGCAGTTCGTGTGACCTTGAGATTCAGTTCTTCGCTTCCACGGTGCACGCCGATGCTGGATTGTCCGCACTCCCCTCTGGTCATATAGCGCCCGATGTTAAACATCTTGGCGCCGTCATTAGAGGCACCATAGTACGGTGTCCAGCTCTCGATCAACTTGCCGATCGGGACATGATCGATGCTGGTAATAATGTCACCGATCTTTAGTCCTCCGTGGTCATTTGGCGCCGCCACCGGAAATCCACTGATCACCGGAATAGTCCCGATGAAGCGCACGTTCACGGGAAGTTGGCATGTACCGATTGGGGGACGTACTTGCAGAGAACTCCACAGGTTGGCGTGTCCATCGTGAGCCTTGGCAATCAGCGCCATCACCTCTCGCTGGTAAGCGTCAGCATTCTTTGCCAAGGCAACTTTCGGAATGAACTCACTCAGAACGTTACTCCACTGCTCCCCTGTCACGTCTCGATACGGATACCAGTATTCGACGATATTCCAGAATCGAAACACACCGAGGAGTTGAAAGCCTGCGTCGGGAAACTTTAAGCTTTCATATCCTGGTTCATGATTGAACGAAGGATTTCCAACCTCGGGAACTTGGGAGACGTAAAACTGCTTACCTTCCAGCCGATTGGCATAAATGGCCCGCAGCCGCAGACTCAATTCGGCTCCAAGCACAGGGTTGCTCGCAATCCAGCTCACGTCGGGACGAAATTGAAGGTCGTTCTCTTCCAATTTCGCGCACGCTTTACACGCGGCGACGGGACCCAAGCCATCGATCCACTTGACGAGCAAAGCGTTTGCGGTCGCGCGATCGTTTGCCGAAAGCACCTGGGGCAGGACGCGTAAAAGCTCATAATCCCAATGAATCTGGCCCGTGGTCACTTTGGGATGGTGATACTTAAGGAAGCCCCAGACCTTGCCCAACGTGGCTAGATTCTCGACTTGGATCTTTGAAATCTCGCTCGATATCAAGATGCCCGAGCCGCCATCGAACTGATTGTCCCGCTCAAGAACCGTCGTGGCTCGCTCGACCTTGGGCGCCTCGCCAATCGGCTTACCATCAACTAACAACTCAAGGTCGTCCGCCCATGCTTTTCCAGTTCCCGACAAAAGCACGCCAAAGAAAAGCTTCTTTGCTTCGGAATGAACGGGCAACCTAATCGAGTACTCGGTCCATGGCGTCGTGCCCCTGATTTGACGATTTTGCATGTTGTCGAAAGCAAGGGCGGGAGTCTCACCATCTTCGCGCATCCAAAGTCCTACGAAATCACTTACATTTTCGGTACGCAGGAAACCCCGTAGCTCGATGGCTTGGCCTGAGAAGTCCATTTCGAGCGACCCTGTGATTGTGGAAAAGTCACCGAGACTATCGCTACCGCGCTCAATTCGAGCGGCCCGCTTCCCGCTGGGGCGGCTGACGTCGGTGACGGGCGTGTCGGGCGAGACGGTCACCAGGTCGACCACGGCCTGCGGGGTGCCGGCGCTGTAGGAGACCGAGACCGGGGCATCGGCCGGGCCCATCTTGTCCGGGGGCGGCTCAACCGACACCAGCAACGCATCGTGATGACCGTGGTAGCTCGCCTCGATTTTGATGATCCGATCCCGCCCGGTGAAGCCCCGTGCCAGCCGAACGGCGTCGAGCGTCGACTCCGTGCCACTGTTGGTAAAGCGCCATTGCGGCTGCTTGAAGCGGCGCGACAACTCCTCTGCCACCACGGCGTCGTCGGCGACCGGCTGCGCGAAATGCGTCCCCA
>Ga0137409_10004352_pt1 | contig 14870 bp, 16 predicted proteins | sample CZODoug1_16funga_FD_122059 | JGI IMG/M metagenome (GOLD analysis project Ga0137409, IMG submission 122059) | Vadose zone soil fungal communities from Angelo Coast Range Reserve, California, USA - CZODoug1_16fungal (Hybrid Assembly) | ecosystem: Environmental > Terrestrial > Soil > Vadose zone... | reverse complement strand
TCGCGACGACCGCATCATCGAGTGGCTGGTCGGCGAATTCAAAAGGAACGAGGGCATCGACCTGTCGAAGGACCGCATGGCGCTTCAGCGTCTGAAGGAAGGCGCGGAGAAGGCCAAGATCGAGCTCTCGACCGCGATGGAAACAGAGATCAACCTGCCGTTCGTCACCGCCGATCAGACGGGTCCGAAGCACATGCAGGTGAAGCTGTCGCGCGCGAAGCTCGAGCAGCTGGTCGACGATCTGCTGCAGCGGACGATGGCGCCGGTCAGGCAGGCGCTCGCTGATGCGGGTATCGACCCGAACAAGATCGACGAGGTCGTGCTCGTCGGCGGTTCGACGCGCATGCCCAGGGTCCAGCAGCTCGTGAAGGACTTCTTCGGCAAGGAGCCGCACAAGGGCGTCAACCCGGACGAAGTCGTCGCGATCGGCGCGGCGGCGCAGGGCGGCGTCCTCACCGGCGACGTGAAGGATCTGCTGCTCCTCGACGTGACCCCGCTCTCGCTCGGCATCGAAACGCTGGGCGGCGTGATGACGACGCTCATCCCCCGCAACACGACCATCCCGACGCGAAAGAGTGAGGTCTTTTCGACCGCGACGGACAACCAGACCAACGTCGACGTGCACGTGATGCAGGGCGAGCGTCCGATGGCGCGGGACAACCGTACCCTCGGCCGCTTCCAGCTGGTCGGCCTGCCGCCGGCGCCGCGCGGCCTGCCGCAAATCGAGGTCGCGTTCGACATCGATGCCAACGGCATCGTCGCCGTGACGGCAAAGGACATGGCCACCGGCAAGGAGCAGAAGATCACCATCAGCAACTCGAGCGGTCTCTCGAAGAACGACGTCGATCGCATGGTGAAGGAAGCGCAGAGCCACGCGTCCGAGGATCAGGCACGCCGCGATCTGATCGACGCGCGCAACCAGGCCGATTCGCTGGCGTATCAGGTGGAGAAGACGGTCAACGACAACCGCGGGAAGATCGCGGTCGGCGATCTGTCCAAGGTCGAAGCCGCGATGGCGGAGCTGCGCAAGGTAGCGCAGGGCGACGACCTGGCCGCCATCCGGAAGGCGACCGACGAGCTGCAGCGCGCCTCGCACGCGATTGCGGAGCAGCTCTATAAGCAGACCTCGCAGGCGTCGAGCGCCGGGCCCTCGACGTCGGGATCGGATTCGAACGTGAAGGACGCAGAAGTGGTCGACGCAGATTACGCGGAGACGAAGTAAACACGCGGGCCGGGTGGGCAGGTAGGTCTTGTAGGGCAGGTAGGGCGGGCCGAATGTGGTTCGACCCACCCGCCTTACCCGACCCACCCGACCTACCAGACTCATGGAGGACATCATGACCATCGTTCGTTGGGATCCGTTTCGTGATTTCGGGTTCACGGCGCCGAACAATACCTGGATGCCGCCCGTGGACATCTTCCAGTCTGACGAGCACGAGCTCGTGCTGAAAGCCGAGCTGCCGGACATGTCGCGCGAGGACATCGACATCAACATCGAGAACTTCGTGCTGACGATCAAAGGCGAGAAGAAGGTCTCGATTGACGTGAAGGAAGAGCAGTATCACCATGTCGAGCGGCGCTACGGCGCGTTCAGCCGCTCGTTCTCGCTGCCGCAGACGGTCGACCCGGGTCGCGTGTCGGCAGAGTACAAGCAGGGCGTCCTCACGGTGCGCTTGCCGCTGCGCGAGGACGCGAAACCGCGGTCGATCAAGGTCGAGGTCGCCGCGTAAAGTATAGAGTCGGGTGGGTCAGGTCAGTCAGATGGGGTGGGCCGAACGGGTCCACCTGCCCGGCTTACCCGACCCACCCGACCCACGGACCCTCCTGCCTCAACCGCTTCGTACAGCCAATGACTCAACGACACGAGGCGTCCATTTAAGACAACATGGCGATCATCGAGCGCGCCGGCGCGAAGCCGGCGATCGAAGCGCATGAAACAGGTCCACGCGCAAATCGAGAACACGTACGATTACGGCCGCGAGAAGCTGCGAGCGGCTGGCGAAGCTGATGCGAGACGCGGCACTGATCAAAGTCGGTGCTGCGACCGGGTCCGAGATGAAGGAGAAGAAGGCGCGCGCGGCGCTGGCGAACGGCTCGTCGATCGCGTAACTCTTGCTGACGACCGAAGCGCTGGTTTCCGACGTGCCCGCGTGTTACTGTGTTAAGGGCGACCATGGAAGACATCAGCCCGTTCCAGCAAGAGGCCGACGCGCCCCAGATTCCGGCCGAGCCATTGCCGCCGATCCAGAGCCGGTTTCTGTTTGTCGATGTCGCGGCACTCCGCGCGAAACAGCTCCGCCGCGGCGCACGTCCGCGTCTGGGCGAGGAAGCGCAGGTGCCGCACAAGGCCGAGCGTGTGGCGATGGAAGAGGTCAAGCGCGGGCTCGTGTACTACGACGTGCCCGTACCGAGAAAGCCGGACGAGGCCGGGGCATGAGCGACGACGTCGTGCAGATCGTCGTCGGCACGCTGCAGGGACTGGGGGCGAGCACCGTGTTCGTCCTCGCGCTCTTCATCGGCTTCTGCATCGTCGTCGGCTTCACGAAGACGAAGAAGACCGCCGGCGGCAAGGCGATGGTCGTCAAGAGTCTGGACGAGCGAATCAGCCATCAGCCGATGGTCTATTTCCCACCAACCGCGCCGCGCGGCCCGGCCGATCAGCTCAAGGCTCCGGAACTTGTGGAGGCCGCTGCACGTAGGTGATCCGTAGGGCGCCACCTGAGCCGCGCCTGGAGGGTCAACGCGTGTTCTTCCTGCTGACGCTACCGTTTCGATTATTCTTCGGCGTCCTGTTCGCGGTCCTGCTCCTCCCGCTGACCCTGCTGTTTCTGCCGTTCTTGATACTGCGAGTCCTGATCAAATCGATGGTGGCGCTGTTCGTGCTGCCCTTTGCGCTGCTGGCCGCCGTCATCGGCATCGGGGTCGCGCTCTTCGCCGTGTCGCTCGCGATCCTCGTCCCGCTGCTGCCGCTGGCATTCGTCGGGTTCCTGGTCTGGGCCGTCCTTCACGTGTCACGGCCTGTCACCAACTTTTAGCTGCAGGCACGGGTCGGGCTCTCAGCCTCCAGCCCGGTCTCTATGCCACGCTCTCCGGCTGCCATCTCAGCCCGAGATTGATGATTCGCTGGAGCACCGTCTCGTAGCTCAATCCAATCTTCTCGGCTGACGCCGCGAAGTCCTCGCCTCGGGCAATCTGGGGATTCGGGTTCGCCTCCAGCACCCAGACGTTGCCATTGTCCTCCAGTCGAAGATCGATGCGCGCGTAGCCGCTCAACTCGAGGGCGCGGAACGCGCGCTTGCAGAGGTGCTGAATCCACTCCGCCTTCGCGTCGGGCAGGTCGGCGGCGATCCCGCTGTCGATGCCGTATTTCTTCTGGTATTTCACGCTCCACTTCACGCGGTCGGTCGCGATCCGCTTCGCGCCGTCCGGCATGTTGGTGAAGAACAGCTCCCAGACCGGCAGCGCCTGCAGCGTCTGATTGCCGAGGATGCTGACATACAGCTCCCGCCCTTCGATGTATTGCTCGACGATCGCGGCCGTGTGGATGCTGCCGTGGATGAACTGGACGCGCTCCTTCAGCTTCTCGTCGGTGTCGACGACCGACGCCTGCGAAATCCCGATCGACGCTTCCTGGGTCAGCGACTTCACCATCAGCGGAAACGGCAGCCGCTTGGGCCGGCGGATGGGGCGGCCGATGCGAACGACCTCGAACTCCGGCACCGGGATCCGATGATAGGCGAGCAACTTCTTCGACAGCGACTTGTCGCGCGCGAGCAGGAGGCCGCGTGGATTGCAGCCGGTGTAGGGCAGCTTCAGCAGCTCGAGGTGAGAGACGACGTTCTGGTCGAAGATGACGATGTCGTCGAAGCCTTCGAGCAGGTTGAAGGCAATGTGCGGCTTCCATTCGGTCGCGACGCGCCGGATCTCGCCGAGGTCGTCGTGGACGCCGAGCACGTGCACCTCATGTCCCACCGCTGTCAGCGTCGAGACGACATCGTACTCGGTCCGCCAGGGCGCGCCGGTGATGTCGGTTCCCTCTTCGATGGTGGCCGGCGGGACGAGATGCCGGTGCACGAGCGCGAGCACGCGCAGCCTGTTGACGCTCATAGCGCGACCCTGTGACGTCCGCTGTGCAGGTAGTTCATCGTCTGCACGGTGAGAAAGACCATGAAGTCGATCTTCGTGGACTCCTCCGAGTCGGTGAGCCGCAGGTTCAGCTCGCGGCAGCGGTCGATGATCTTCGAGAGGAGCTGATCGATCGTGTACTGATAGCTGTCGGTGAAGCTGGCGACGGTGCCGCGGACCTCCCTCCTGATGCGCCGGACGAACCGCGCCGCGGACAGGTTCTTCGCGTACTGCGGCGCGTCCGAGAACAGGTTGCGCAGGTCGCTTTCGTAGAAGTCCGGATGATCGAGGCCGTAGTGCTCGCGTTTCTGGCGGTAGTGCTCACCGAGCGTCTTCTTCAGCCGGGGCAGCGGATCGACGCGGCGCTTCGACTTCACGCGCGGCCGCCGGCGCGCCAGCTCGCGCATCAGCCGGTCCATGTATTCGAGCTTGCGCTGCGCCGGCCACCCGGCGTACCGCGTGACCCACATCGCCCGGGGATCCAGCCACACGGCGAAAGTTTCGGCGAAGTCCTCGTCGGGGTGACTCTGCGCGTACCAGTGATCGAGATGCTGCACGAAGCTCTTGCTGTACGGCTTTGGCGTGTAGTACTCGGGGTATTCGGTCCCCGGGTTGCCGAACAGGCGCCGGCGCGTCGGGCGGCGCCGCAACTGATAGGCGTTGTCGATGGCGTGCCCCGCTTCGTGGCGCAGGATGCGCAGGCAGGACTCGGGGTCGGCGCCTTCGACTTCCAGCATCTCCGCGCGTTCGAGCTTCGCCAGCCGGGGGTGCGCAAGGTAGAACGGGATGGCAATGCCGGGCACGCCGTCGGGCGTGAACCATTCGTCCGACAGGTAGTAGTGCGGCTTGAAGGCGAGCCCGCGCGCCTCGAGCTCGGCGTTCAGCTGCGCGATGCGCGGCTCGATCTCGGTCCCCTCGATCGACAGCCCCAGATCGCACATCCGGACCTCGAGCAGCTTCTCGTCGCTGAGCGCGGTCCAGTCGCCGAGCTTCAGCGGCTCAAGATCGGTGGCAGCTGTTTCGACCATTCCGTGTCGCGCTCGTAGGCGTCGGCGACGCGCAGCAGCGTGGCTTCGTCGAACCGGCGGCCCGTCAACTGCACGCCGACCGGCAGGTGATCCGCCGTGAAGCCGCACGGCACGCTGATCGCCGGGAGGCCGGTGAGGTTCGCGCTGACGGTGAAGACATCGATGAGATACATCTGGAGCGGATCGGCGATTCGCTCGCCGATCTTGAAGGCCGCGACCGGGCTCGTCGGCATCGCGACGACGTCGACGCGCTCGAAGGCCCGGTCGTAGTCGCGCAGGATCAGTGTGCGCACCTGTTGCGCCTTGAGGTAATACGCGTCGTAATAGCCGGCGCTCAGAACGTAGGTGCCCAACATGATGCGGCGCTTGACCTCGCGCCCGAAACCCTGCGCTCGTGTGCGCGCGTACATCTGACGCAGATCGGGAATCGGGATTCGGGATTCGGGACTCGCCGACGCGCGAAAACCGTAGCGCACGCCGTCGTACCGCGCCAGGTTCGAGCTCGCCTCCGCCGTGGAGACCAGGTAGTAGACCGGCGTCGCGTACCGGGCGTGCGGCAGGTCGATATCGACCAGCGTCGCGCCGCGCGACTTGAGCACATCGAGCGCGTCCATCACGGCGCCCGACACACCGGGATCCACGCCCTCTTCGAGCAGCGTGCGCGGAATGCCGATGCGCGCGCCCCGCACGTCGCCGGTCAGCGCGGCGGCGTAATCCGGCACAGGATCCGGCGCGCTCGTGGCGTCGGCGTGATCGGCGCCTGCGAGCACGCGCAAGGCGACCGCCACGTCCCCGACCGTCCGCGCGATTGGACCAATCTGATCGAGCGACGAGGCGTGCGCGATCAAGCCGTAGCGGGAGACGCGGCCGTAGGTCGGCTTCAGACCGACCACGCCGCAGAGCGAGGCCGGCTGACGAATCGATCCGCCCGTGTCCGATCCGAGCGCGAACGGCGCAAGCTGCGCGGAGACGGCCGCCGCCGAGCCACCGCTCGTGCCGCCCGGGATCCGATCGAGCGCCCACGGATTATGTGCCGGGCCGAACGCCGAGGTCTCGTTCGAGGATCCCATCGCGAACTCGTCGCAGTTGGTTTTGCCGACGACGATCGCGCCGGCCGCTTCGAGACGAATCACCGCCGTCGCGTCGTAGGGGGGGATGAAGTCCTCGAGCATGCGCGACGAGGCGGTCGTGCGGACGCCGTGCGTGCAGATGTTGTCTTTGATCGCCACGGGGACGCCGGCCAGCGGCGCGTCGCGCCAGCGATCCCGATCGCGATCGATCGCCGCGGCTCGCGCAAGCGCGCGATCGGCAATCACCGTGTTGAAGGCATTGAGCATGGGGTTGAGCGCGTCGATGCGCGCCAGCGTCTCGCGGCAGACGTCGGTGGCCGAGCGTGCCCCGGACAGCACCGCGTTGCGCACCTCGCGAATCGTCATCAGACGACCCATGACACTGCGGACCGCGGATTGCGGATTGCGGGAGTTGAATCCGCGATCAGTCCGCGATCCGCAATTCGCAATTCGCAATACATCGGCGTCACCCGATGACCCGCGGCACCTTGAAGAGGCCGGCGTCGAGCGCGGCGTCGGGCGCGTTGGCCAGCGCCTCGTCGCGGTCGAGCGATGGGCGCACCTCGTCCGGCCGGTCGACCGCGTGTCGCGGCACTACGCTGGCCGTGGGCGGGACGCCCGTGGTGTCAATCTGTTGCACTTCGTCAGCGTACGCGAGGATGTCGCCGAGCTGGCGCGCGAACAGGTCGATCTCGGCTGCGTCGAGCTCGAGATTCGCCAGCGCGGCAATCGCGGCGACCGCGTCTCGAGTGAATGCCGTCATGCCAAATGCTAGCATGCGCTCGTCGACATGGCGGGGGCTGTGCGATCATCGTCATGGCTGAGGGCTAATGGCTGATGGCTTCTGGGCCACCCGTCAGGCATATGCCATCAGCCATCGGCCATCAGCCATCGACCATCAGCCATGACAGGCAACGTCAGAAAGGCGGCCGTTGCGGGAAGTTGGTATCCGGGAACCGCGCCAGCTTTGGCCGCGGCCGTGGATCGGCATCTGGTGAAGGCCGACCATGACGTCGTGGGCGATCTGGTCGCGCTGGTTGCGCCGCACGCCGGGCTGATGTATTCCGGCCCGGTAGCCGCGCACGCGTACCGGCTACTCCGCGATCGCCGGTTCGATGTGGCGGTGCTCGTCGGGCCGTCGCATTTCGTCGGATTCGACGGCGTCTCGATTTATCCGGCCGGTGGGTTCGACACGCCATTCGGCGTCGCGCCCATCGACGAAGAGTGCGCGCGCGCGATCCTCTCGAGCGCGCCCATCGTCCGCGAGCACCCCGCCGCCCATGCGCGCGAACACTCGCTCGAGATGCAGTTGCCGTTTCTCGCGCGCCTGGCGCCCGGCCTGCCGATCGTCCCGCTGGTCATGGGCCATCAGACTGCGGAGACTGCCTCCGCGCTCGGCGAGGGTCTCGTCCGCGCGCTCAGCGGCCGCCACGCGCTCCTCGTTGCGAGCACCGATTTGTCGCACTATTACCCCGCCGGCACGGCCGCGCAGCTCGATCGCGTCGTCATCGATTGCGTGTCGCGGTTCGACGCCGATGGTCTCCAGGCGGCGCTGGACGCGCGGCCCGAGCACGCGTGCGGCGGTGGACCGACGGTCGCGGTGATGCGCGCGGCGCGCCTTGCCGGCGCGCGCGACGCCCTCGTCCTCGACTACGCGGATTCCGGCGACGTCTCGGGCGACAAGTCGGCGGTGGTCGGCTACCTTGCGGCGGCATTCGGTACGTTTAGCCGCGGAGATCGCGGAGATCGCTGAGGACAAGTACATTCCTATTTCTTTTGCGTGGATTCGTGCTGTCGTGCGTTTCGTGGTCTCGCCTGAGAAGTCATGACAAGCGACCACGATCGTCGGCTCCTGCTTCGGCTCGCGCGCGAGGCCATCGCGGCGCATGTAGGCGCCGCGCCCGCGCACGTGCCGGGCCTGACCGGCGTGCTGGCGCAGCTGGGTGGCGCCTTCGTCACGCTGCACCGCGATGGCGATCTGCGCGGATGCATCGGCCACATCGAGCGCACGCTGCCGCTGGGCCAGGTGGTGCCGCAGTGCGCCGTGGCGGCGTGCAGCACCGATCCGCGCTTTCCGCCCGTGACAGCGGCGGAGCTCGAGCAGATTGACATCGAGATTTCTCTGCTCGGGCCGCTCGAGCCAATGAACGGCCCGCAAGACATCGAGATCGGCCGTCACGGTCTGATCGTCGAACAAGGATGGCAGCGAGGGTTGCTGTTGCCGCAAGTGGCGACCGAGTGGAACTGGGAGGCCGGCACGTTCCTCGCCCAGACCTGCCACAAAGCCGGCCTGCCGCGTGATGCCTGGAAACAGGGTGCGACGCTGTATCGCTTCGAGGCGGAGGTGTTCGGCGAGCCGCGTGAGCCAGGCAGGGCAGGTAGGGCAGGTGGGCCTGGTGGGTAGAGCGCCCTCCTACCGACCCGACCCACCCGCCTCACCCGCCGTGATCAGTGCGCGAAGCGTTTCCAGATTTCTGTCATCGAGGCGGTCTATCTCAATCTTCGACGCGGAGCGGCCTTCTTCTTTCGGCGTCTCGAGCAGCATCGGCAAACCACGAAAGCGCCGATCGTTCACGATGCGGCGGAATGGCTCCGGACCGAGATACCCCTGACCGATATGTTCGTGACGGTCCACGCGGCTGCCGAGAGGCTTCTTCGAGTCGTTCAGGTGAAACGCTTTCAGACGATCGAATCCCACCAGTCGTCCGAACTGCTTGAACGTCGACGCATACCCTTCGGGCGAGCAGATGTCGTATCCGGAGGCCAGCAGGTGGCACGTGTCCAGGCAGACGCCGACGCGGCGATGGTCGTTCATCTTCGCGATGATCGACGCCAGCTGCTCGAACGTCGCGCCGAGCGCGGTGCCCTGACCGGCGGTGTGCTCGAGGAGAATCATCGTCTTGCCGCGCCGCCGCGCGCGCAGCAACTCGAGGAGCCCGCTCGCGATCAACTCGAGGCCGTCCTCTTCGTTGCCGGCCGTGTAACAGCCCGGATGCAGCACCACGCCGAGCAGGCCGAGCGCCTCCGCGCGATCGAGCTCGTCGCCCATCGCGTCGAGTGATTGCGCCCGCAGCGTGGGCGTTGCCGACGCCAGGTTGATCAGATAGCTCGCGTGCGATACCACCGGCCAGATGCCCGACGCGTCGACCCGCGCGCGGAACTCGCGGATTTCCTCCGGCGGCAGCCGCCGCCCGCGCCACTGACTCGCGTTTTTCGCGAAGATCTGCAGCGCGTCGCAGCGATGCACGATCGCGCGCTCCACCGCGCGTGGCAGTCCGCCCGCGACCGACATGTGCGCGCCTAACAGGGGACGCATCTCAACGTCACCGACCGAGTTTTTCTTCGAGGATCTGACCGTCCGGGCTCAGCCTGACCGTTGCCGTGAACAGGTCCGGACCCGACCTCGGCTGGTCGAGCGCAATCATCCCGACGAATCGTACGTCGGTCCATCGCACGGTCGTGACACCGTGGGCGTCGACGACCGATCGCGCGGCTGGAAATCGCGAGAACCCGAGAAACCTCTGTCCGATGTGCGTCGTCGCCGCTCGCTGGACCGCCGGCGTCCACACGTTCGGGTATCGCAGCGTCAGCCGCCACGGGGCCCCGGACTCCTGGTCCGGCTCGCGGAAGCTCTGATCCAGTAGATCGATGTCGTGAATCTCGTACGCGTTGGACATCTGCGCGATGATGCGCCACTTGAACGGCGAAATGAACGAGGGCATCGCCGCGATCTCGACGAGACACCGTCTGCCGGAGGTCGGGGCGGAGGGGGGCACGCGCCGCGGCCACGAATCCAGCAGCCTCGCACCGGCCGGCGGCGGCGGGTCACACAATTCGGGCAGCGTCGGGCCGAACAGCCACGGGGCAACCGCGAGCGCCTGTTGGTGCGACACCGCTCGAACGCCATAGTTGGTCGCCATCAGCAGCAGCACGAGCGCGGCCTTGGCCCGCCGTTGCGCGGGCGACGGCCGGCCGAGCAAGCCGACGACCAGCGCACCCAGCAAGTAGATGTCGACGATCGGCAGCCAGTCCACCGCGAACCAGTGCCAGTCGAACGGGCTGAGGATCCGGGTGCCGTAGGACGTCGGCAGATCCATCAACACGTGCAGCAGGACGCCGACGAGCGAAACGGCCGCGAGCATAGCGAGCGACGCATCGACTTGCGCGTCGGCACCCGCTCGTGCCGGCGCAGGCTCCGCATGCGCGCGACGGCGATCGAGGATGCCGCGCCCGATCCAGACGACCCCCGCCGTCACGACGGCCAGACCGACGACGCCGAGCGGGCCGTGGGTCGGACCACGATGCCACTCGAGGTACTTCAGCGGGCCGCCTGCGGTGGCGACGATGTCGATGTCGGGTGCGTTCGAGGCGAGGATCAGAGCTGCCGCGGTGCCGCGTCCCGCGCGCCCGAGCGGCGTGCGCGCCAGTGTCGCGGCGAACAGCGTATGAGTGACGTTGTCCAACTGCCGTAATATACCAGCATGCGAAAAACCGCCGTTCTGGCGGCGGCGCTGCTGGTTGGGTCACTCGTGCCTTCGTCCGCATCGGCGTGGGGCCTGGTGGCGCATCGCTACATCATGAGCCGCGCCGTCGATCTGCTCCCGGCGGAGCTGAAACCCTTCTACGAGCGCAACCGCGACGAGATTGTCATGCGCGCCACCGATCCCGACCTGTGGCGCACTGTCGGATGGGAAGAGGATCCGAATCATTTCGTCGACTTCGGCTCGAAAGAGTTCGGCGCCTATCCGTTCACCGCGCTGCCACGAGAGTACGGCGCCGCGATCGAAAAGTTCGGGATGGCGACGCTGCGGCGGCAGGGCATGCTGCCGTGGCGCACGAGCGAGCTGTTCGGCGACCTGCGACGCACCTTCGAAGGAGTCACGCGCGGCTCGCAGTACGGCCAGAGCGATCTCATCCTGTTCAGCGGCGCCGTGGGGCACTACATGCAGGACGCCCATCAGCCGTTTCACGCGTCGATCAACTACGACGGCCAGCTCACCGGCAATACCGGGATCCACGCGCGGTTCGAGCGCGATCTGATGGAGAAGTTCCAGTCGCGCCTCATCGTGAAGCCGGCGCCGCCGAAGGCGATCCTCAACCCGCGCGACGCCGCGTTCGACGCGCTGCTGGCGGGCTATCTGCTCGTCGATCCGATCCTCGCGGCGGACACCAGCGCCGTCGCCGGCAAGGATGCCTACGACGCCGACTATTTCGAGAAGTTCTTCGCCGCGGTGCGTCCGATTCTCGAGCAACGGCTCGCCGAGTCGATTACTGCCACCGCCGGCGTCATCATCGGGGCGTGGGAGCAGGCGGGCCGGCCGGCCCTCTCGTTCGCAGGCGCGCGCCCGATCGAAAAAGTGAAAAAGCCATAGCCGACGAGATCGACGCCAGCCGAACGCGCGTACGCTCGGCAGCGTCTAACCACATATTGGACGACGCGATCATCTACCTCGTGCCGGTCGGTAGAGAACGCTTCGAGCTCTACTCAGAGCCGCGGGACGACTCTGTACCGGACGGGGCGGCTCAGCCGCATCCGTTCTGGCGCCGCTCGATTCACGCCCTTCACGAACGATGGCGCCAGTCGGTACAGGCCGCCCGCCACGCGGACCCCCAAGCCGGCCGCCTGGCGCGCGCCCGCGCCTGGGCCGTTCGCCGAACCGCCGAGACGATCAGCGAGCAACGCACGCTCTGGGCGCTCAGACACAGCCGCCGCGCCTCGCTGGTGCATCCCGCCGATCGTTCGCCGGACGAATGCGCCGCGGCTCGGGATCGCGTCCTGGCCCACGCGCGCGCGCATCATGGCCGGTGGTTCGTGGTCGACGCCGTCATCCTCGCGGCGACAGGCGTGTTCGTCATCGTGCCCGGTCCGAACATCCTCGCCTATTACTTTGCGTTCCGCCTGGTCGGACACTATTTCTCGTGGAGAGGCGCGCGTCAGGCGCTCGTCGGAACGGCGTGGCAGCTGCGCGCGGAGCCCGCGCTGACCGAGCTCGGCCGCCTGGCGGATCTCCCTCGAGACGCGCGCGCGTCGCGCGTCGACGCCATCGCCGCCGGTCTGAACCTGCCACGCCTGGCGGCGTTTTTCGATCGCACGGCCGTGCCGGCCCGCTGAAGATCTGCGTGCTATACTCGGCGCATCCCGCCGCAGACGAACAACGCTTTGAAATTACGGGACATCGCGGAACGGTTGCAATGCCGTCTCGAAGGCGACGGCGACGTGGACATTGTCCGCGTGGCCGGCATTCAGCAGGCGCAGTGCGGCGATCTCACCTTCGTCGCGACCGCACAATACCTGCAGCACCTGGCCGGCACGAAGGCGTCGGCGGTGATTCTCGGCCCCACGAAGGGCGTGGAGCCGCGCGCGCCGTGCGCGGTGCTGCGCACCGACGATCCCTATTCCGCCTTTGCGCGCGCCGTCTCTCTCTTCGCGCAGGCCATCAGGCCCGCGCCGGGCATTGATCGGTTGAGCGCCGTCGCGAGCGACGCGTTGATTGCGCCCGATGCCTCGATCGGGCCCTTCGTGACGATCGGGTCGGGCGCGCGCGTCGGCGCCCGCACGATCATCTATCCGAACGTCGTCATCGGTCCCGGAGCGGACGTGGGCGAAGACTGCGTCATCCACTCCCAGGCCTCCATCCGCGAGCGCGTCGTCATCGGTCACCGGGTGACGCTGCACGATGGCGTGGTCGTCGGCAGCGACGGCTTCGGGTTCGCGCGCCAGAAGGACGGCACGCATCTCAAGATTCCGCAGCACGCCGGCGTGGTCATCGAGGATGACGTCGAGATCGGCGCGAATTCCACGATCGACCGTCCCGCCGTCGGCGAGACGCGCATCAGCGCAGGGACGAAGATCGACAACCTCGTGCACATCGCGCACGGCGTCACGATCGGCCGCCGCGCGCTGCTCGCGGCACAGGTCGGCATCGCCGGCAGCACGGTGGTCGAAGACGACGTCATGGTGGCCGGCCAGAGCGGGGTGAACGGCCACGTGCGGGTCGGGAAGGGCGCGATCATCGGCGCGAAGAGCGCCGTCCTGCAGTCGGTCGACGCGGGGGCGTTCGTCACGGGTCATCCGGCGATCCAACATGCGGAGTGGCGGAAGGCATCGGTCGTGTTTCGGCAGCTGCCCTCGCTCAAGAAGCGCATCGAGGATCTGCAGCAGCGCATCGCCGAGCTCGAGGAGAAGCTGGCCGCATGTCAGACACCGCCGGATCGTTAGAACCCTCTTCCGTGGCGCAGCCCGTCACGGCTGCGCTCGCCGCGCTCGAGCCCCATCCTTCGCCGGACCTTCGGCCGGGTCCGCCCAACCGTCACCGGCGCGGCAGCCTCTGCGCCACCATGCTCGTCCTGTCGCTGAATCTCGCCGGTCGCGCCGCCGCCCAGCAGCCGCTCGTCGTGCCGCCGCCCGCCACACCGGAATTTCTTTCTCGCTACGACTTCCACATGACCGTCGCGTCGCTGATGCCTCCGAAGGACACCCCGAAGGCGCTCGCCGACGAGCGGTTTTCCTGGGACACGCACTTCGGCGGGTCGTTCGACCTGCTGGATCTCGTCGTGGGCCGCGCCGGTGCGACGGTCGACTTCCAGGCGGTGGAGGGCAGCGAATACCGCCCGTTCGATCCCAACCAGGGCAATTACACTCTCGAAGCGTTCGTGATGGCCCGCGCAGGCGGCGGCGAAATCGGCGCCATCTTTCATCACGTGTCGCGGCATCTGAGCGATCGCCCGAAACGTGACGCGATCGCCTGGAACGAGCTCGGCGCGCGCCTGCTGCGCCGGATCTCGGTCGGGCCGACGCTCGTGGACCTGGATGTCGAAGGGGGACGCGCCATCCAGCATTCGTTCGTCGACTACACCTGGCTGGGCGAGGTGAACGTGCTCGTCCGCCATCCCATCAACGAACGCTTCGGCGTCTTCGGGCGCGCCGGCGGACAGTTCTTCGCCGTCAACGAGGAACTGGCGGGCAGGGGCGCCCAGACGGGCGGGCTGGTCGAGGCGGGGGTGCGGCTGATCGGCCGGGCCGCGATTATGGAGATATTCGCCGGTTACGAAAATCGTGTCGACGCCTATCCGCTAGATCGCGAGCCGCAGCACTGGGGCCTCACCGGCTTACGCCTACTCAGTAGATAATCAGATCATATGCCCAGGCTTCCTCGACTGCTGGCTGCAGCCTGGCTGGCCGGGGCGGTGATTGTCGCCGCCACCCAGCCTTCGTCTGCGGCGTCCCGACCGCCGAAATTCCAGTACCAGATCACGACGCTGCCGAACGGGCTCACGGTGGTGCTGTCGGAGGATCACTCGACACCGATTCTCCATCTGCAGCTCGTGTATCACGTCGGGTCCAAGAACGAAAAGCCGGGCCGCACCGGGTTCGCGCATCTCTTCGAGCACCTGATGTTCAAGGGCTCGAAGAACGTTCAGCCCGAAGCCCATACATCGATGCTCGCGTCGGTGGGTGGCCAGAGCAACGCGTACACGACCGACGACGAGACGGTGTTCTGGGAGACGGTGCCGTCGCACTATCTGCCGCTCGTGCTGTGGCTCGAGGCCGACCGGATGGCGTCGCTGCGGATCGACAAGGACACCTTCACCAACGAGCGCGACGTGGTGAAGGAAGAACGGCGGATGCGCGTGGACAACCAGCCGT
>Ga0137409_10004351_pt1 | contig 14870 bp, 13 predicted proteins | sample CZODoug1_16funga_FD_122059 | JGI IMG/M metagenome (GOLD analysis project Ga0137409, IMG submission 122059) | Vadose zone soil fungal communities from Angelo Coast Range Reserve, California, USA - CZODoug1_16fungal (Hybrid Assembly) | ecosystem: Environmental > Terrestrial > Soil > Vadose zone... | reverse complement strand
CGGTCCGCGCGCTTCGTCGCCGCCGCCTGGGCCGCGATCGAGATGCTCGACGTGTTCGAGGCGAAGATCGTCGACGGCTTGCAGATGCGGTCCAGCTCGGCGAAGACCTTCCGCTTTTCGTCCAGGTTTTCGACGACGGCTTCGATGACCAGGTCGCAGTCCTTCAAGTCCGCGAGCTGGGTGCTGCCCTTCAGATTGGCGAGGACCTGGTCCATCTGCGGCTGGGTCATCTTTCCCCGTTTGACCCCTTCCCCGAGGAAGCTGCGGATGCGGTCCATGCCGCGGTTCAGGAGCTCGTCGTTGATTTCGCGGACGATGGTGGGATGGCCCTTCTGGGCGCAGACCTGGGCGATGCCGGAGCCCATGAGGCCGCAGCCGACGACGCCGACCGTCTGGATCGCCATGTGAAGCGCGATGATACCTCTCCTGCGACGGCCCGGGCAAGGGTTGGCTGGTGTCCCGGCGGAATTCAGCCGATAATCACGATATAATGATTCCCGTGGTGATGGCCGCCGTGCGTCCGCTCAGCGTGGTGATCCCGTGCTACAACGAGATCTCCACCATCGCCCAGATCCTGCGCCGCGTGGCCGAGGTGCCGGTCGTCCATGAGATCATCGTGGTGGACGACTGTTCCCGGGACGGCACGCGCGAGGCGCTCGGGGACATTCTCGCCCGCTGGACGGACGAGCTCCCTCCCCTCCGGATCCTGCACCAGCCCGTCAACCGGGGCAAGGGCGCGGCATTGCGGGCCGGATTCGCGAAGGCGACCGGGCTGCTCACGATCGTCCAGGACGCCGACCTCGAATACGATCCCCGGGAATATCCGAAACTCATCCAGCCGATCCTCGAGGGCGACGCCGACGTCGTTTACGGTTCGCGCTTCGCCGGGTTCCCGCGCCGGGTGCTGTATTACTGGCACTCGCTGGGCAACCGCGTCCTGACCTGGATCTCAAACATGGCGACCAATCTGAACCTCACCGACATGGAGACCTGCTACAAGGTCTTCAAGACGGAGATCCTCCAGAGCATCCCGCTGCGGAGCAACCGCTTCGGCTTCGAGCCGGAGATCACCGCGAAGATCTCCAAGCTCGGCTGCCGGATCTACGAAGTCCCCATCTCCTACCGCGGACGCAGCTACGCCGAGGGCAAGAAGATCGGATGGAAGGACGGGGTCCAGGCCCTGGGGATCATCCTGAAATACTGGCTGATCAACGACCTGGGCGTCGGTCGCGGCGAGTTGACCCTCAAGCTCCTGCAGAAGGCCAGCCGCTACAACGGGTGGGTCTACCAGATGCTCCGCCCCTATATCGGGCAGGACATCCTCGAAGTCGGCTCCGGGATCGGCAACATGACGCGATACTTCGTCGGACACGGCCGCGTCACCGCGACGGACATCTCGCCGTTCTGCCTCCGCGAACTGGAGCGCACCTACGCGGAGCACGAGGACGTCCGCGTCCAGCGCCTCGACATCAGCCGCAACTCCTATCCCGAGTTCGAGATCTACGACACGATCATCTGCCTCAACGTGCTGGAGCACATCGAGGACGACGTCGAGGCGCTCCGCAACATGCGCAAGCTGCTCAAGCCGGGCGGCCGCCTGCTGCTCTATGTCCCGGCGAATCCGCGGCTTTACTGCGACATCGACCGTGGCGTCGGCCACTACCGCCGCTATGTTCTCGAGGAGGTCCTCGGAAAGATGAAGAAGGCGGGCTACCGCGTGCCGTATTTCCGTCATCACAACATCCTGGGCGCCCTCGGCTGGTGGATCAACGGCAAGGTGCTCGGGAGGAAGGCGATCGGGGCCACCGACGTGAGCGGCTTCGACCTGCTGATGCCGCTCGTGAAGGCGCAGGACCGCCTGGACTCGCGCTTCGCGCTCTCGATCCTGGCCATCGGGGAGAAGGCCTGACTTCCGTGGGCGAACCCTCGGGCCGGCGGATTCCTCCTCCCGTGTGGGAAGTCCTCGGCGCCGCCGCCGTGATCGCCTGGCGCTTTCGGAGCCACCCCCTGAACACGCTGTGGCGGGACTGGGTCGTCATCCTCTGCCTCTTCTGGATCTTCACGGCGCTCGCCGGCAGGACGAAAGCCTGGCCCGCCGTCACCGCCCTGGTGATGACCTTCCTGCTGGCGATCTATGCCGCAGGCCAGGTCCCGCAGACGCTCGCCGTCCTGAGGTCGTTCTGATGGTTCCCGGCGCGCTCGCGATGATCGTCGCCAACGCGGCGGTCCTCCTCGCCTCCCATGCTCTGCTCGACCGCGTCCGCACCGGCAAGCCCTCGACGGACCTGACCCTGTTCCTGCTGCTCCGGCTGCTCCTGGTTTCGGCGGCGGTGCTCGCCGCGGGGATGCTGCACCTCCTCACCCCGCTGGGCCTCGGGATCGCGGGCGCCGCCGTGCTGGCGCTCCTGATCGCGCGGGGAGCCCACCGCCGCCTGCCGCGCTGGTCCCCGGGCTCCTGGGGTCCGCTCTGGATCGCCTTCGCAGCCGTCCTGGGTCTGCGTCTCCTGCTCCAGGTGTGGTTCTTCGCTCCGTCTTTCGAAGACAGTCTCGCCTACCACCTTCCGAAGATCGCGGAGTGGGTGCGGGCGGGAGCCTTCACGGGGGAGCATGGACTCGACGTGCGGGCGACTTTCCCCGCGGGCTTCGAGCTGGTCGAGACCTGGTGGGTGGTCTTCCTCCATCACGACGTGCTGATCGAGATGGCCGGAGTCGAGTTCCTGCTCCTGGGCGGCGCCGCTCTTCATGCGCTGGCGTCGGGGCTGGGATGGAGCACGCGGGCGGCACGCGTCTCGACCGCCTTCTTCGTCCTCGGCCCCGCCCTGTACTTCCAGGCCACCTCCTGCGTCAACGACGGGGCGGTCGCGGCCCTGATTGTCGCCGCCTCGGCCCTGATCGTCGCCCAGGCGCCTCCGCTGCTCGTCCTGCTGCCCGTCGCCTTCGGCGCGGGGGTGAAGCCGACCTTCCTCTATGCCCTGCCGGGGCTCGTCGTCCTGGCCGCGCTGATCCCCTCGCGCGGGGACGATCCACTGGCGCGCCGCGGCGGAACCCTGGCCGCGATCGCCGGGGCGGCCCTGCTCGTCGGCGCGTGGTGGTACCTCCGCAACTGGATCGTCTTCGGCAATCCGATCCACCCCATGGGTCCGAGGGGCATGAAGAGCATGGTCACCGGTTCGACGATCCAGAGGGTGGGCCCGAGCCTGCGCTCGCTGGAGGAGAACCTCAACTGCTTCTTCGACCTCCGGATCTACGACAACGCCCGCCCCCCGGACGCCCTCGGCACCGCGACGGTCAGCTGGGGCGCATCGGCGTTCGCGCTGGGGTCGACGGCGCTGGTCCCGCTGCTGCGGGCCGACGCCCTGTTGCGGCGCGTCGCCCTGGCGCTCACCTTCTCGGCGCTCTGCGTCTTCGCCCTGGTGGAGCTCGACCTCTGGGACATGCGCTTCGTGATGTTCTTCACCGCGCTCCCTGCCCTGGCGTTGGGCCGCCTCTGGGAGCGGCACCGCTTCGTCCGCGTGCTGGGCGTGGTGGCGATGGCCCTGCAATTCGCCGGCACCTTCGTCCCGGGCAACCTGTCCGGGGAGCTGCTCCCGCGCATGGCCCGACAGGGCTGGCGCGACCGCGCCTCCACGCCCCTGCTCCCGGATGCCCCCTCCGGCCAGGCCGCCTACCTGTGCGACGATTTCGGCGGCTCCTATCCCCTCTACGGGCCGTCCTACTCCCGGAGCGTCGTGTATCTCCGGGACGGTAACGCCGACGCGCTGCTGAGCCACCTCGACCGCGACCGCATCGCCGTGATCTATGTCGCCGGAAGCCTCAAGCGGAGCATCGGAATGCTCGAAGAGGGGGTTCGACGGGGACGGCTCAAACCCTTCGATCGCGACGGCTGGAAGGGCTACTTCGTGCTGCCGCCGGGCTGAGCTACTTGTCCTTCTTGTAGGACTTCAGGACCGGCAGCACCTTCTCGGCGACGGCCGTCAGCCGCGCGGCATCGTCCTTGATGGCCTGGGGATCCTGAGGCGTCACCCCGCCCGTCCAGCGCATCAGCAGGGCGTCCCCGCGCGCGGCGATGTCGCCCGGCACGATGCTCTTCGCCGCGGCATCCTTGAAGATCTGGCCGGGACGGATGGGCTCCTTGCGGTCCTTGAGGAACTGCATGAGGATGTCCTTGAGGCCGACGGAGAACTCGCGCACGGCGGCGGGATCGGACTTCTTGACGCCGTCCACGGCCTTCTCGAGGCGGGACACCTGTTCCTGAAGTTTGTCGAAGTCCATGAGTTTCTCCGGTAGCAAAGGACGAACGGAGGGACACTCTAGCACCGGCGGGCCGCCGGGTCAACCGGCGGGCCGGCGGTCTGACACTTCACGTTTGCATCACGGGAATGGAGGGACAATTCTTGTCAACGCAGGCGCCGGGAACCTTCAAATGCTTGCGGGAATCCGCCCTCAGACGGAGCCCGCGGATGGCATTGCAATTGCTCCTGCTTGGTCGTGAGAAAGCGCGGGTATGGTCGGCCGAAGCGGGCGATCGTGCCCTCTCCGGAGGGAACGGGCTCGGCCGCCGTCCTGCGCCGCATAATTCCCTCCACCGCTGCAGGTTTCGGGTATACTGTGGTCATCCGGAACACGCAACGCGTTCAGGGATCTGATGGGGCGGAGGTCCAGAGGCAACACCCGCGCGGAGTTTCCGGAACGGCCGTGCCGTTCGGACTGCTCCTGAGGCGGCCCGTGAAGGGGTCCGGGAATCCAAGATGATGCACAGGTGCAATCTGACAAATCTTGTCAATCCTTGCGGATTGGCGACAAAAAGTGTCATTCCGCCCGCCGTCAGTTCAATTTCCTGTAATGCACATACAACCTGCTGTGCATCAAAAGTTTACAGAAGTCGAATTTCTGCATTTGGCATGGGCTTTGCTTTATCCGCAGTGGCCGAAAGGAGGTGGGGGGCGGCCCACGGTGAGTAACTTAGTGCTGTAGTGACGATAACGGGGACTGGAACTGTTTTGATTGTAATATTGGAGGACTGGTATGCGTAAGGGCAACAAGGGCTTTACTCTGATCGAGCTGATGATCGTGATTGCGATCATCGCGATCATCGCGGCGATCGCGATCCCGGGTCTGCTGTCGTCGCAGCGCGCGTCCAACGAGCGCAACGCGTCGACGTCGCTGAAGACCCTCACGTCGGCCGAGGCCGACTTCCGCGCGAACGATCGCGACTGGAACCACGTCAACGACTTCTGGACGGCCGACGTCAAGGGCCTCTACACGATGACGAGCGCCGCCGTTTCGGGCGCGACGAACTCCACGATCGATCCGGCGATCAAGCTGATCGAGCTGTCGGTCGCGTCAGCGGACTCCGACGGCACGAAGTTCTCGTGCACCGAAAACTGCGAACTGACGATCTTCGCGGTGCCGTCCTCCAAGGCTGGTTACTGGTACCAGGCGCTGGCGGTCGACCAGGCCATGTCGGGTTCGGTCGAGGCGACGTACAAGGCTGACACCGGCGGCACGCCGTCGATGGGCAGCTGCCACAACACGTCGAAGTTCGGCTTCATGTCCTTCCCCGACTCGCAGTCGGCCGGCAAGTACGTGTATGTGGTCAACGAGAACAACACGATCTTCCGCAGCGCGACCTCGGGCTCGGTGAAGACGTCGGTCACCAACCCCCCCGGCGTGATCACGACCGCGTCGTACAAGGATTTCCCGGATGACGGGAACCTGAAGTCCTACTGGAGCAAGCTGGACTAGTTCGGAATCGCAGGATTCAAGAAACCCCCGGGCGAAAGCCCGGGGGTTTTTGTTTTTCCCGAAGCGGCTCCCTTCTCCCTCACTCCCCGAGGAAAAGCGGCAGAGCTGGAGGGTGAAGAGGATCGATGTGGAGTTCCAGGGTTTTAGGCTCAGGCCCGGGGTGAAGCCCCGTAATGGGGCGGCGGGCCTGGGGCGGTGTTTCCACCTCTCCTCTTCCCTCCCCGGCTCTCCCCTTGCCTAAGGCTCGCGGCAGAGGAGGTCGCAAAGGCTGCGAACGACGATCTCCTGCGCGCCCAGCGCGTGCTCCTGCGCCGGGGTCAGTTCCGCGACCGTCTCCCGCACGACGCCGTAGTGCGCCAAGGCCAGGAGATACCACTGGAGGACGCCGTCGATCTCGGCGCGATCCGCCTTCTCCCGCGTCCCGACGTCCGCCGCCCGGGTCCCTTCTTCGAGGTGCCGGGGCAGGTCGGCGTCGCAGAACTTGAAGGCGTCGATTTCCGGCTCGAGCGGCGCTTGCGAGGCCGCCAGTTCCAGCACCCGCTTCCGCTCCTCCTGGGAGCGCTTGCGGAGCAGGCGGACGGAGTCGGCGGAAAGCCCGTGCTTTTCGGCGAGGTCGAGGGTCGCCGCCGAGAGCTTTTCCAGGCAGGCGATCCAATCGGCCCGGGTGGAGCATTCCCCGTAGAAGGAGGCGATGGTCAGGAGCACGAGGCGGCGCAGCGGCTCCCCCATGTCGCCGGGGAAGGCGGACCGCGACAGCTCGGGCTTGTCCGCCCGCTCGCGGAAATGGCGGGAAAGGCGGCTGGCCGACTCGACGCGCATGGCCTCGGGAGCCCCGTGGCTGAGCACGTCCAGGTCCGCCGCGTCGCCCTGGGCGAGCAGCGTCGGGGATCGCGAGCCTTCCAGATCGAGCAGCCGGACGTGGATGCGCGCCCGGGCCATCATCGCCTGGAGATCGGACCGGGAGCAAAGGGAGTCCAGGAGGGCGTGAAGCTCCTCGGCGGTGTGGACGCCGTCCAGGGGTACCGGCGGCTCGTGGGTGGGCCCTCCGGAGCACGAGAGTCCCACGGCCAGCAGGAGTCCTACCAGCCTTCTTCTCCCCAAAGCTTCACGAAGACGCACGCGCAGATCCTCTCCCGGGTTACCCTTCCCTGACCGCGACGAACCAGCAACAGCTCCTGCTCGTCCTCCCCCCCCACCGGGATCACCATGGAGCCCCCCTCGCGCAGCTGCTCCACGAGGGAGACGGGCATCGTCGGCGCTCCCGCCGTCACGATGACCCGGTCAAACGGCGCCTCCTCGGGCCAGCCCCGGGAGCCGTCGCCTACCCTGTAGTGTACCCCCAAGAAGCCCGCCCTTTCCACGTTCTCTCGGGCCCTTTCGGAAAGTTCGGGAACCCGCTCGACCGTGTAGACGTCCGCCCGCAGCGCCTTCAGCACCGCCGTCTGGTAGCCCGAGCCGCTGCCGATCTCCAGGACCTTCTCCCCGCCGCGCAGCCCCAGCGACTCCGTCATGCGGGCGACCATATAAGGCTGCGAGATGGTCTGCCCGCCCCCGATGGCGACCGGATGGTCCTCGTAGGCCTGCCGCACGAGGGTCTCGGGGATGAAGCCGTGGCGGGGGACGCGGCGCATGACTTCGAGCACCCGCTCGTCCCGGATCCCGTGCCCCGCCAGTTGGCGGTCCACCATCCGGCGGCGGCTCTCGGCGAAGGCGTCCTCGGGGAAGTAGGCGGTCATGCTCCTCTAACGCGGAAGCCGTTCCCAAGTGTCGGCGGAACTAGTTCGGGGATTCCGCTTCCTCGACCCGCTTGATCTTGAGCTTCAGCACCTTCTTGGTGCCGTCAGTGATCTTGACCTCGTCGCCGATGCGGTAGCCGACCACCCAGACGATGCGCTTGCCGTCGGTGAGGATGGGGACGCGGTCGCGCACGGCCTTCGGGACCTTGTTGTCGATGAAGAACTTCTTCAGCTTGGTGCTCCCGCGGGAGCCCAGGGGCACGAAGTGGTCGCCGAACTTGCGGAGCCGGACGGTCAGCGGACCGTCGAGCTTCTCGAAGTCGATGATCTCCTCGGTGTAGTCCTTGTTCTTGATGTAGTCCTTGAGGCCGACGATCTTGCCCTCCTGGACCTCGGCGTCGATCTCCAGGTTGAGCTTCTTGATGATGGTCCGTCCGGGAACCTTGATCCTCCGGTGCGCGAACTTGATCGCCGGCGGCGGCGGCTTGGGATGCGCGATCTTGAGGATATAGCCCTCGCGGCGGGCCTCCAGGCCGCGGGGCAGCCGGATCGCCTTCTGGTACCCGTGCTCCCCGCAGAGCGAGATGATCTCGAGATAATGCTCGAAGTTCAGCTGGGGGACGCGGCCCAGCACCGTCTTGACGGCCCGGTCGATGATCAGCGTCTGGATCGCCGGCGGCAGCTTCGAGAACTCCTCGACCGAGAGGCAGACCTCGCCCTCGCCGGAGATCATCTTCGTGTTCTCGTACACCTCGTTGGCGATCTCGCGGAGCAGGAGGTAGAACGAGCCCGAGGTCTGGCCGAGCTTCACCAGCGCCATTTTGACGCGCGGGTTGAATTCGCTCTCCAGCATCGGGATCAGCTTGTGGCGGATCTTGTTCCGCGTGAGCGACGTGTCGTAGTTCGACAGGTCCGTCCGGTACGCGATCCCCTTCTCGCGGAGGTAGGACTCGATCTCGTAGCGCTCGATCTCGATCATCGGACGGACGACGAAGAGGTCGGCTTTCTTCGAAATCACCCGGATCGGGGCCATTCCCTTCAGGCCGCGCAGGCCCGTGCCGCGCAGGATGCGGTGCAGGATCGTCTCCGCCTGGTCGTCGAGGTTGTGGGCCACGGCGATCTTCTGGGCGCTGATCTCGAGCGCGACTTTTTCCAGGTAGCCGAAGCGGACCTCGCGGCCCGCCTCCTCGAGGGTCTTCCGCTCCTTCTGCTGCACCGCCTTGACGTCGACCTTCGTCGAGTGGAACGCCAGCTTCAGCTTCTCGGCCATCCCCTTGACGAATTCCTCGTCCTCGTCGGAGGCCTTTCCCCGCAGCCCGTGGTTGACGTGGGCTACGTGGATCTTCCAGTTCATCTGCTGGACGTCGTTGAGCTCCTTGAGGATATGGAGCATCGCCACCGAATCGGGACCGCCGCTCACCGCGCAGAGCATGGTCTCGCCTTGGCGGATGAGGTCGTACCCTTCGATGGTCAGGTAAACCTTTTTGAGGATGTTCACGAGGTCTGCTTTGAGTATACCGTGTCAGCCCCGGATTATAGGACCGGGCCACCGGCGCACAAGGGAATTTCCCGCGCGCGTTCAACGTCCCTGCAATCGTTCCCGCAACGTGTTCGCGAGACTCTCCGGAGGCTGCGCGGCGAGGGCCTTTCGGTAGTACGGCTCGGCCGTTCCGGGCCGCCCCGCCTCCCGGTGCAGCTCGCCCAGGTAGAAGAGGGCGAACACCTCGATCTCCCCCGGCGGGCGGGCCGCGAGCAGCCCGTCGAGGACGGACGCCGCCTCGGGCCGGCGGTTCCCGAGGTACAGGGCCAGCCCGTAATGGTAGGCGAAGCGGGGATCCTTCATCGCCTCGGGATAGGCGGCCCGCACCGATTCGTACTTTTTCAGCGCCTCCGCCGGGTCTCGCGGGAGCTCCTGGTCCGCGAGCCGCACCCTCGCCCACAGCAGCGGCAGGAAGAAGCGGTCCTCGTACAGCTCGGGCCGCATCTCCGTCTTCTCCGCGGTGACGTAGCTCCAGTGCCCCCTGGCCCGCCGACCGCCGCGCGGGATGTCCTCCGGCCGGATCGGATAGTCCCAGTACTTCAGGTCGATCACCGCGTCCGCACGCGCCGCGATCTTCCACAACATCCCCGCCGGGACCACCGCCAGGTCCGGCCGCAGCGCGTCGGTGTCGGGCTTCAGCTCGGTGAACACCGCGGGCACGATGCCGACGTTCTGGTTCGCGAAGAGGGCGATGGCGACCGGCTCCCAGCCCGTCCCGCCCTTCAGGCGGCCCAGCGGGGCGTACGACGGCACGGCGAGCCCCTTCCGCTTCGACAGCCGTTCGTCGAGCCACGGCTGGCCCAGGGCCCAGCTGCCCAGCGGCAGCACGTCCTGGCGCTCGCCGGGGAGCCCCCCCACATAGCGGCAGAGTCCCAGCGGATCGTCGCGGGTCAGCAGCAGCACCGATCCCGGATCGAGGTTCCGCATCAGCATCCGCGCGTAGTCTTCCGCCCAGACATAGCCCCGCTGGTTCAGCAGGGGGACGTTCACCGCGACCAGCCAGAGAGCGGAGACCGCGACGGCCGCCAGGCCCTCCCGGGGACGCCTCACCAGGATCCGCGAGATCCCGACCGCCGTCAGCAGGGCCATCGGGATATAGACAAAAACCAGCCACTGGTCGAACTGCCCTTCGCGCTCGAAGAGGAGCGTGACCCCCCCGACGGGGACGATCCAGCCGGCAAGCAGAAGCAGGAAGCTGCGCTGTCTCTGCGCCAGCGTCCACGCGCCCAAGCCCATCAGGATCAATCCCCCGGCCAGGGTCTCCTCCCACACGTAGCGGAGGCCGGCGATCCAGCGCCAGGCCGCGAAGCCGAACGCCCCCTCCTGCTTCGTATAGGTCTCGCCCGAAACGAACGCGACCACGTCCCGCAACGACCGCGGCTGGGCGAAATCCAGGAGCGACTCCCGCGCCGCCAGGACCGGGAGAAGCAGGCAGGGGCCGAACGCGCAGACGGCGGCCAGGGCCACGACACCGACGAAGAACCCCCAGCCCCAGACCCGCATCAGATTCCGCCGGGCCCACCCGTAGCCCAGAAGACCGGGGACCAGGAGCGCCGCCGCCGGATGCGCCGCCCAAGCGAATCCCAGGACCGCGCCCATCGCGACGAAGTCCCGCTTCCGTTCGGCGCGCACCAGAAGCCAGAGCAGCAGCGCCAGCAGGGCATGGAACAGCGCGTACGCCTTCGCGATGATCGCCGCGTGGCCGTAGCAATATCCCGCCGAAAGGAGGCAGGCAGCACCGATCGCCGGCAGATCCGCGGATTTCGCGGGGTCGAGCTTCCGCAGGAAGTCCCGAGCCGCCAGCGACGTGAACGCGGCCCCGGCGGCGGCCATCAGCGAAGAAAACAGGTGCACGGCCAGGCAGAATCCGAAGAGCGGCGCCGCCACCAGCGTCCACGTCTTGCACAGCAGGAGGTACAGCACGAAGCCGTGGGGATAGAGGACCGACAGCTCGCGCACCGCGGTGAGGTAAAAGCCCGAATCCTGCCAGTAGGCGTGGGACCCCACCGTGCAGGCCGAAAGGAACATCGAGAACAGGAAGGGGATCCCCGGCACGGCTGCCCGTTTCATGACCGTCGCCTGCACGCTAGCGCGGACTCTTGAGATGGGAGTAGTACGGAGACTTGGACTTCTCGTAAAGCAGCCGGCCGTTGACGAACGTCAGGTCCACGAACGTGCGGTAATCGAAGGGGTCCCCGTCCAGCACGACGACATCGGCGTCCTTCCCCTCCTCCAGCGACCCGACCCGCGACTCGACCCCGCAGATCTCGGCGGCGGTGATCGTGATGGATTCCAGCGCGGTGACTTCATCCAGCCCGCCGCGGATGGCGAACGCTCCCTCGAGGAAGAGCGTCAGGAGGTCGCGTCCGGCCGTCCCGCCCGTTCCCACGGTCGCGTTGGGCGGCAGCAGGGCGAACTTGACGCCCGACTTGCGCAGGATGGCGGCCTGCTCGATCGACGAGCCCGCAGGATGCGCCGAGTTCCGGGGCGCGTGCTCCTTGCCGCGCGGCTCGACCAGGCAGTACGCCCTCGCCCGTCCGATCTCCTCCGCCATCGTCCACCCTTCGACCACGTCCGTCAGCACCGCCTTGAAGCGGAACTCGTTGATGAGGTCGAGGGCGCGCCGCAGGTCCTCCGCGTGCGCGGCCGGGATGCGGGCGATCAGTTCGCCCTTGAGCAGCTTCACGTAGTTCTCCAGCGGACCGCCCGCCCGGGGCGGCTTTTCGTCAGGTTTCAGCTTGTTCTCCGTCCGGCGCTTCTCGTAGTCGTGCTCCTTCTCGAGCGCCGCGCGGGCCTTCGTGAGGGTCTCCCGGACCTCGTAGCGTTCCGAGGGGCTGCCCGAGATCCAGGCCGCCAGCGAGATCCCCGACGGCTCCGCGAGCAGCATGCCGTCCAGCGTGCCGTAGCTCATCTTGATCACCGCGCCGGGACCGGCCGGCGGGGGCGCGCCCCCGAAGACCCCGCCGCCCCCGCTCGAAGGCTCGACATACGCGCTCGTGATTCCCCCGGCCAGGGCCAGCTTGATCGACTCGCTGAACGGGTCGAGCGCGTCGGCGATCTTGCCCGGCGCCGGAGAGGTGCCCAGGTTCCGAGCCAGCGCGGCGATGAAGCCCGGCAGCACGCGCTTTCCGGCGGCGCTGATCTTCACCGTCCCCTCGGGCAGATCGACCGCCGGTCCGATCTTGAAGATCTTGTCGTCCTTGAAGACGATCGTCCCGCCCTTCAGGACGCCCTGGGTCACCGTATGCACGTCGCCCCCGACCAGCGCCGTATAGACGGGCTTCTTCTCCTCTTTGGGCGCGGCCTGCGCCAGGAGCACCGACAGGATCAGCAGAGCGCTCATCTCATTCCCCCGGAAGCACCGGCCTCCCGTCGATATAGACCTCCCGGATCCGCGCCTGGGGCGAGAGCGGATCGCCCGAGAAGAGGATCAGGTCCGCGTCCTTCCCGGCCTCGATCGAGCCGACGCGCTTGTCGATCCCGAGCATCTCCGCCGGGGACAGCGTCAGTCCCCGCAGCGCCGTCTCCCGCGACAGGCCGTACTTCACCAGTTCTCCCATGCGGAAGAAAATGCCCTGAAGCCCCTCGGGGCTGTCCGAGATCGGGGCGAACGCGACCTGGGCGCCCGCGCGCTCCAGCTCTGCGGCGTTGTTGATCCGCTCGCGCGTGAACGGCGCCAGCGCCAGGTAGGGCCGGAGGATCACCCGGGACTTCCGGCTTCCCAGCGCCCCGGCGACCTTATAGGCGTCCAGAGGCGCTGCGATGACGACGCGCGGGCTGCAGTCGCTGAACGCGTCCAGCACCTGCCAGAAGTGCAGCAGTTCCGCGGGGGTGCCCGCCTCGACGATCGCGGGAAGCTCCCCCTTCAGGAACAGGAGCAGCGGCAGCGTCTTCTCGTCGACCTTCTTCCGGTCGGCGTCGAAGGCCTTTCTCGCTCCTTCGAGCGCCTGCCGGAGCGCGTCCTTGGGGGCGGTCCCGGTCTGCAGGACGATGCGAAGGAAGGCGGACTTCTCGACCACCTGCGGGCCGCGCGCGCCTCCGGAGGACTTCAAGATCGCGCCGCGGCCGGCGATCCCCACTCCGGACGGCTGGATCGCGAACGTGGTCACGCCGCAGCGCGCGGCCGGGCCGAGCGCATCGGAGAGCGGATTCAGATCGTCGAGCGCGAGCTGACTTGCTCCCGTAGCATCGGGAGGACCCTCCGGCATCCCCAGCCGGGACAGCGCATGCACCAGGCCGGGGAACGCCGTCATCCCCTTCCGGTCCAGCACGCGGGCTCCCGCCGGAACCGGCACGTCGGCGCCGACGGCGACGATCTTCCCGCCGTGGATCACGATCGTCCCCGTCTCGATATCCCCCTTGCCTACCGTGAGGATGCAAACGTTCGTCAGGACGACGCATTCGTCGTCATCGGCCGCGGGAGCCGCCTGGGACAGGGCCAGGACGAGCAGCAGCGCGGCGCTCACCAGCCGCCTCCGAAGGTCACGCGGCGGCCCTTCCGCTCGTCATAGGCGATCTTCCCGCCGATGATGCTCATCAGGGGGCGATTGCGCACGTCGAGCGGATTGCCGGTCCAGATCACGATGTCCGCGTCCTTCCCCGGTTCCAGGGAGCCGAGACGCTGGTCGATCAGGGCGGCGCGCGCCGGCTCGATGGTGACGGCCCGGAGTGCGACCTCTTCGGGAAGGCCGAGGCGGACCGACATCGCCGCCTGCACGATCAGCTCCTCCTCGGGAACGACGGGCGAGTCCGTGTTGATCGAGAGCTTCTTCACGCCCGCCTCGAGGTATTTGGCCGCGATCCCGTAGCAATGCCCGTCCTGCACCATCAGCGTCCAGTCGTACGTGCGCGGGCCGATGTTGGCAGGAAGGTTCCGCTTCGCGATCTCCGCCGCCGCCTTGTAGCCGCCGAACTCGCCGTGCGAGACGATGCAGGGCAGCTTGAACTCGTCGTGAAAGATGCGGACCGTGGCCATGACGTCGCGCGCGTCCGCCGTATGGATGATCACCGGCCATTTGCGCTGGAAGAGCCCGCGCATCAGCTCGAGATCCTCGCGCTTCGCCGGCCGCGTGCCCTTGGGCTCCTTCTCGTAGGCGGTCCACGTCTCGTGATAGGCGCGCGCCTCCTCCAGCACTTCGCGGAGCGCCCACCACATGCCCATGCGCGACATCCCCAGGTCGCCGCCCATGCGCTCGGGGTTCCACGCCTGCGCGACCTTCATCGCGCCCGGAAAGCGGACGATCAGCTCGTCGATGGTCCTCCCGCCTCCCGTATGCATCAGAGTTCCGAATCCCGAGATGTTCGTGCCGCTGCCGGGGATATAGAGCACCGTCGTGACGCCGCCCGCCAGCGCGTCCTTGAGGTAGTCGCTGTCGGGGTCGATCGTCGGCCGCGTCGACAGCTCCGGGTTGATCGGATGCACCATCTCGTTGATGTCGCGCAGCCCGGTGCCGGCGATGTGGCAATGCAGGTCGACCAGTCCCGGCGTCGCCCAGGCCGTCGGGAACTCCAGGACCTCCGCGCCCGCGGGGATCTCGACGTCGCCCACCGCCTTGATCTTCCCGTCCTCGATCAGGATGACGCCGTTGTCGTAGGTCTTCTCCGCCGCCGTGAAGATCTTGCCGGCGCGGATCGCGACGACGCGCGACGGCGCCTGCTGCGAGAACAGCGGGCTCAGAAGGGCTCCGACCAGGAGGAGCGTCGCCAGGATCCGCATCAGGGCGCCTCGTAGACAATGCGGCCGTCGATGAGGACATAGCGGATCCGGCTCGAGGGCGCGAAGGGGTCGCCGCTGAAGAGGACCAGGTCGGCGTCGCGCCCGCGCTCGATGGCGCCCAGTCGCGCGTCGA
>Ga0137409_10004349_pt1 | contig 14871 bp, 11 predicted proteins | sample CZODoug1_16funga_FD_122059 | JGI IMG/M metagenome (GOLD analysis project Ga0137409, IMG submission 122059) | Vadose zone soil fungal communities from Angelo Coast Range Reserve, California, USA - CZODoug1_16fungal (Hybrid Assembly) | ecosystem: Environmental > Terrestrial > Soil > Vadose zone... | reverse complement strand
GGCGGTGATGGTGGCGGATTTGGGGGATTTGGCGGCGGCAGCAGCGGAGGCGGAGGCGCTTCAGGAGACTGGTAGCGGGGGATGAAAGGAACGGATTCGAAATGCTCTCCACAGAAACAAAACTGACGGAGCTGCTCAACAGGTTGAAGGAATTCGCGGCGGCAAACCTCGAATGCGTCATTTTGTTTGGGTCGGCTGCGCGCGGTGACTTTCACGAAGGACACTCGGACCTAAATGTGGTTTGCATCCTTCGTTCGTTGAGTGTCGAGGAGTTGGGACGCCTCGCAGATGTGGTGAAATGGTGGTGCGTCGAGCAGAAAGAGCCTGCGCCTCTTTTCTTCACGAAAGATGAGTTGAGGGATGCCGCGAATGTCTTCGCCATCGAGATTCTGGATATGAAGCACGGGCGGCGAATCCTTTACGGAGCGGACGTCGTTGCAGATATTGAAGTGCCGATGAACTTGCACCGCGTGCAGATTGAGCATGACTTGCGCACGATCCTGTTGAAATTGAGGCAGCATTACCTGCGCGCGCCGGGAAATGCGAAGGAACTTGGGCCCGTTTTAAGAAAATCTTTTTCCGGAGTGCTGACGCTCCTGCGCCATTTGGTGATTGCATTTGGAGAAGAGCCGCCGGTGGCCGCGCATGATATTGTTGCCCGAGCGGTGGCGCTGACGGACTCAAGCATGACGGCATTTGACGCCATTTTGAAACTGCGTGAGACAGGCGACTTTCACGGCGAAATTGTTCCGGTATACGGTGCGTATCTAAAAGCATTGGAGAAAACTTTGGATGCGCTGGAGCATCATTTTCCCAAGCGGGAATGGCGGCGCGTCAAGGATGCACATTCGTAAATCCAACTGACTCGAGGCGGATATGAAGAAAGGTCTGATAGTTTTAATTATCTTGGTGGTCATCGCGCTGATGCTGGGGAGTTCGTTTATCAGCCGCAGGAATCAAATGGCCGTGAAGCGCGAGGCGGTGAATGCCGCGTGGGCGCAGGTGGACGTCGTCCTGCAACGGCGAGCGGACTTGATCCCCAATCTGGTGGAGACGGTGAAGGGCTTTGCGGCGCAGGAGCAAACCGTGTTCGGCGATATAGCAAAGGCGCGTTCCGCCTTGCTTGGCGCGCATTCTCCAGCTGAAAAAATCGCGGCGAATGGACAATTGGATTCTGCTTTGGGGCGCTTGCTAGTAGTAGTTGAAAATTATCCCCAGCTGAGATCCAACGAAAACTTTTTGCGTCTACAGGACGAGCTGGCGGGCACGGAAAATCGCATCGCCGTGGAGCGTCGCCGTTACAACGAGGCGGTGCAGGATTACAACACGTTTATTGCTCTCTTTCCGAACAGCCTGGTGGCGAGCATGAGCGGATTCACTCGCAACGACGCCTACTTCAAGACGGAGGAAGGTGCCCGCCAGGTCCCCAAGGTGAGTTTCGGAACGCCGAACGCACCGGCACCGGCTCCGACCCCCAAGCCAGCGCCTGCAAAACCCTAAAGATCTACTCCTGCAAGGGGCGCATCTTCAGAACGCCAGCCGCTTGCGGATTTCCGCGACGATTTGCTCGGGGGACTGCGCGGCGTCCATGGTGATGGCATCCGTGGGTTCCTCAAGATCGGCGAATTGGCCGGCAAGGATTTGCTCGTCGGCGAAATGGCCGTGGCGGTGACGGATTCTTTCGGCGAAGAGTGCGTAATCCCCTTTTAGATAAACAATTTTTACTTCGGGGCTGGGGCGGAGCTCGTGGCGATAGGCGCGCTTGAGGGCGGAGCATGCGAGGGCGACGTTTTTGCCGGCAGCGATCCATTCGAGGATGGCTTTGCGCATCGCTTCGAGCCAAGGAGCGCGGTCGGCGTCAGCGAGCGGAATACCGTGGGACATTTTTTCGATGTTGGCGGGCGGATGGAAGGTGTCAGCGTCGGCAAATTGCCAATTGAGCTGCGTTGCAAGCATAGCGCCGATGGTTGTTTTACCGGCACCTGTTGGGCCCATGATGATGACGATCACAATTCCCGTCCACGGGGCTTACCGTCAGACTTGACCGAGGAATTCGCCGAGTAGCATGTGGAAATGGTGAACGCCGTTTTCACGCTTGACGGAGTAGCGTCCGCGGTCGTAGGTCGAAGAGCGCAAACCACGCTGAACATTTTCGCAGAGGCCGATGTCTTCCTGCTGCACCTCATCGCTGAAGGCTACCGAGCGTTTGATGCGCTTCTGATTCTCCGAGGCGACATCGTGGAAAAACCATTCGAAAATTGTGAGCGTTTTTTCGTGGGAGAGAGGCACGATCACGTTCGTTGAAATGTTGTCCGGATAAATGTTGAGCATCAGGTTCGGGAAAACCCAGAAGTAGAGAGCCTGCTGCATGCTCGTGCCGGGAGCGTAAAGTCGCTCGCCCGAGTCTTCCGCTTTCATGGCGCGGATCGGCGCGAATTGCTGGGAGTAGTAGCGGAAGGTGTCCGTGTGGTATTGCGCGTAGTCGATTTCTTTCATCAAGCCGGGATGCGCGATGGGAATGTGATAGCCCTCGAGATAGTTGTCGACGTAAATTTTCCAATTGCAATTGATAACGTAGTCGAGGCGCTCGGCAAATTGCAGACCCTCAAATTGGAATCCCTTTGCCTGCTCGGGAATTTGGCCTAGATACGCGGAGAGCGGCTCAGCCTTCAGATCGAAATTCACAAAGATGAACTGTTCCCAGGTCTCGCAGCGAAGCGGGACCATGCCCATGGTGCTGCGGTCGAAAAACTCGACGCCTTCGACGTCGGGAGTGCCGATCAAGCGGCCGGCCAACGTGTAGGTCCATCCATGATATTGGCAGCGCAGGACATTTTTGCAGCCGCTGCCAAGCGCGACCGGCCCGGCGCGATGACGGCAAACATTGCTGAAGGCGCGCAGCGTTCCCTGATGGTCGCGAACGACGATGATGGGTTCACCGGCGATGTCGGCAGTGAAAAAGCTTTCGGGATCGGAGATGGTGCGCTTCACTCCGTTCACTTCCCCGCAGGACTGGCTGAGTGTTCCGACGAGTTGCCAAGTGCGCTGGAAAATGCGCGACTTCTCGATTTCCAGAATCGCGGGATCGGTGTAAAAGCGCGAGGCGAGTGTTTGTGCGCACTCGATCTGCTCGTGGACGTCCAGATGAAGAGGTTTCGTTGCCATGATCAGAACTTGCGTGTTTCCTGGCGCGACCAGCGCTCGATGACGATCTTGGACTCGGTAAAAAATTCCACGGCGTCCCGTCCTTGGCCGTGAAGGATGCCGAAGAAACTTTCCTTCCAGCCACTGAAGGGGAAATAGGCCATCGGCGCGGCAACGCCGATATTGATGCCGATATTTCCTGCGGGCGCTTCATAGCGGAATTTGCGCGCAGCGGAACCACTCGTCGTAAAGAGCGATGCCTGGTTGCCGTAGGGACTGCGGCGGAGAAATTCCATTGCTTCCTCAATGGAGTTGGCGTGAACCAAGCTGAGCACGGGGCCGAAGATTTCCGTATTGGCAAGTTGGCTGGTCGAGGGCAATCCATCCAGAACCGTGGGCGTGAGGAAATTCCCCGACTCGTATTTGGGGATTTTCGTGTTGCGCCCATCGACGATGGGTTTTGCGCCTTCGCCAACGCCCACGGAGATCAGCGATTCAATGCGTTGCTTGCTTTCCTTTGTGATTACCGGACCCATCTGAATGCCGGCGTCGAGGCCATTGCCAACGCGAATTGCAGAGGCGGCGTGTGCGATAGAGTCGCGAAAAGTTTTTTGCGCCTCGCCGATCGTAACAGCAACAGAAACGGCGAGGCAGCGCTGGCCCGCGCAGCCAAATGCGCTGTCGCTGATAATCTGCGTCGCAAGCTCCATGTCCGCATCGGGCAGGACGATCACGTGATTCTTTGCGCCACCCTGGCACTGCATGCGTTTGCCGCTGGCGGCGGAGCGCGTATAAACGTGTTTGGCAACCGGGGTGGATCCCACGAAACTGATGGCGCGAACTTGCGGATGGTCGCAGAGCGCGTTGACCACGTCGCGGCCGCCGTTGACGAGGTTTACGACTCCTTTGGGCAGGCCGGTTTTCTCGAAGAGTTCAAAGAGGCGGCGCATTGATAGAGGAACGCGCTCGGAGGGTTTCAGAATGAAGGTATTTCCACAAGCGATGGCGTACGGCAAAAACCAGTAGACGATCATCGCGGGAAAATTGAAGGGCGTGATGGCGGCGACGACTCCGAGCGGCTGGCGAATCTGCATTTCATCCACGCCGGGAGTTACGTCCTCAAGGACGTGGCCCTGCATCATCATGGGGATGCCGCAGGCGACTTCCACATTTTCGATGCCGCGGCGCAGCTCAGCTTTGGCTTCGCCAAAGGTTTTTCCGTTCTCGATGGTGATGAGCCGGGCGAGGTCGTCGAGATGTTCTTCGAGGAGATTCTTCAGCTTGAAGAGGTATTGAACGCGCTCGCCGGCAGGAGTGCGGCGCCAAGCCGGGAAGGCATCGGCAGCGGCCTGAACGGCAGCGTCGACTTCGGCGGATGTCGAAAGCGGCGTGCGGGCGAGTAGTTCGGCTGTAGCTGGGTTGGTGACGTCCACGAATTCGGTTGCGGCGGTTCGGCGCCAAGCGCCATTCACGTAGTTCTGAAGATCGGTGACTTGGGTGGTGACTGCACTACTCATACTTCGCTCCTTAGCACCGGTACGGATGGGGAAAGCGCCGTACGGCGTCAACGCTGTGACGAATCGGATGGAGGTAGTCTATCAAACAATGGTGAGGCCAGGAGGCGAATGGTGGGCGAGACGAGACATTGCCCCGTGTTGAACGCCGACGGAGGAGGCACGGTATGGCCTTTGGGACAATGGTACCAAGTGGGTCCGTGTTCCTCTGGGTTCCACATGGGAAAGAAAATGGTGGGTGACACCCGGCAGTTTTCGTAAGAGTGGCAGACAAAGGAGTTGCCGGATACGGAACTTGGAAGAGTGTACGGAAGATGGGAGTCGGCGTTGAATGTACCGTGACGTGGAAAATCGTTCCCGACTCCCACTCTATGTTTTTTGTAAGTGTTGCATCTAAAGGGCTTAACCGGACCGTAAGACTTTTGTTTGCAACACTTGTGGGGAGGTCTATAAGTGTTGCGGCTAAAGGGCTTATGGGGCCGAAGTGTTGGCGAGGAAGTAACCGCCTAGGATAGGAAGGTTTGAAGGAGTTGGAAGGATTACCTGGCGGACAAGCATGGTTCGCAGGCACCCCACTTTCCGATTGTGTCCCGACCGGGTCGGGGCAAGTCGGAATCTCCGATCTGCTGCATTCCCCAGCGGGGTCGGGGCAAGGGCAGGACAAGCAGGGGTCAGGCCAGGAAAGGAATTACGAGCTCGGCGAGCCTGTGACGCGCTATACACAAAACAGCAATAGCATAAAATAGTCTATTTGTCAATATATATTTCGGATATCATTCGAATGAAGTCGTAGGAGGTGTTGCGCCTCTGGCGCTTGCCTGGGCGCACCGATCATTGTTTCGAGGCGGCTTCCCAGCGAGTGCGGTAGGCCAGCCAGGCCATGGTGGCGAGCATGCCGAACCAGCCGAGGGTGCGCATGATTCCGCCGATTTTCTGGTCCTGGGCGAGGAGTCCCCACTGGGTGAAGAGAATTTCCCAGTCGGAGTCGCCGGAGCCGACGAGGGGCAAGGCGGCGGTGCGGGCATCGGCCATGTAGGTACCGATGTAGGGGAAATTTTCGAAGAACCAGAAGCTGCAAAAAGCGAAGGCGGTGGCTTCACGCTGCCAGAAGAAATAGATGGCGCACAAGAGGGGCACGAGCAGTTCGCCGAGCGTCCCGCCTAGAATCATGATGGTCTTGCCGAACCAACTGAAGAAGAAATGGCCGCCTTCGTGAATGATCAGATTGACGAAATCCAGGAAGAGAAATCCGGAGCGGTTGGCGAGGGCGTAGAGAAGGAAAAGTGCGTAGAAGCAGAGCCAGGCTATTCCCGCGCCGCGAGAAACGGGCTTCCATTCTCCGCATTTGTCTTCGAGGAGGGCCACTGGCGTAAGCGTAGCAAGGTGGATTCGAGAGAAGGAGTACTTCGGAGTGCGTTGTTGCGAGAGTATGACGAGGGTCAGAAGAGCGGCCCGCCCTCCCGACTGGGTCGGGATCCACGTCCCCGACAGGAGTCGGGGTGAACTCCAGGCGGGCGCTACTTATCGATGGCGGCGAGGGCTTCGTAGGCGGCTCCGAGGAGCGGGGCGGATTCGTTGAGGACGATGGAGACGGGGATATCGCTGAGAAGGCCTTCGAATTTCCACTTGTCCTTGAAGGCGTGAAAAAAGGTGCCGTCTTTCATTTTTTCGAGGATTTTGACGGCGATGCCGCCGGCAACGTAAACGCCGCCCAGCGCCAGAACTTTCAGCGCCAGATTTCCCGCTTCCGCACCGTAGATGGCGGTCCAGAGATCCAAGGTGTCGGAACAGACCCGGCAGGACTTGTCCAATCCGCGCCGGGTGATTTCCGGGGCGGGATCGGCGTCGGGATCTTCAAACGTAGCATGGGTAACTTTGGGCGCGAGAAATTCATGAATGGTGCGGAAGCCGCGGCCGGAGAGAATGAGTTCCCAGCTTACTTGAGGATAGCGGCGGCGCATGAAGCGCAAGAGTTCGATCTGCTGCTCGGTGTGCGGGGCGAAGTCGGAGTGCCCGCCTTCGGAAGGCACAACGCGGTAGCGGCCGCCATCCCACACTAGAATCGACTGGCCAAGACCGGTGCCCGCCGCGAGCAACGCACGGGTTCCGCCCGGCTCGGGCTTGCCTGTATTGAGGATGCAGAAGTCTTCGGGAGGAAGATGCTCGATACTGTGGCCCGTGGCGCCAAGATCATTCAAGAGAACGACGTGCGGGACATTCAGCTCTTTGATGAGGGAGGCGGTATCGACGATCCACGGAAGATTCGTGGCCCTCACGCTGCCATTGATCACCGGCCCGGCAATGCCGAAGCCGGCGGCAACGATGCGTTCCTTGCCGAGATGATCGGCCGCCTGGCGCGAGAATTCCTTGACGATGCGCTCGAATTGCGCGAACTCCTTGCTTGCGAAGCGCTGCTTGAAGACGGGCGCGAGCGTGCCGCGTTTTTCCGAGAAGAGCGCCAGATTACACTTCGTCCCGCCAACGTCCCCTGCAAGGATCAACTGTTCCCCCTAACCCGGTCTCTATCTAAATTTTACGTCAGGTGCTGCAACTACGGGTTGTACCACTGTCTGCCATCACGTTCGAGCAGAACGTCGGATTCTTTCGGCCCCCAGCTTCCCGCTGCATATTGTGGCACGGTGGCGCTCTTGGCGGCACTCCAGACGTCAATGATGGGGTCCACCAGCGACCAGGCGGCCTCGACACTGTCACCGCGATCGAAGAGCGTGGCATCGCCGCGCACACAGTCGTTCAAGAGTGTGGCGTAGGCGCTACGCGTGGCCTCTCCAAAAGCTTCGCGATAGCAGAAATTCATGGTGACGTTGCCGATGCTCATTTCGGTTCCCGGGCGCTTTGCGCCGAAGGTAACGGAAATGCCTTCGTCCGGCTGAATATTCAAGATCAGACGGTTGGGCTCAATTTCCTTCTCGCGGAAAACGATGTGGGGAGCGCGGCGGAATTGGATCACGATCTCGGTGGTGCGCTTGGCGAGGCGCTTGCCGGTTCGAAGATAAAACGGAACACCGGCCCAGCGCCAATTGTCGATCAATAATTTGGCGGCAACAAAGGTTTCGGTCTTGGAAGCAGGATTTACGTTGGGCTCTTGGCGGTAACCGAGCACGGGCTTATCCGCAATTTTCCCGGGAGCATATTGCCCGCGAACGACCGATTGCGCGACCATTTCCAAGTCGAAGGGCCGGATGGACTGCAGCACCTTCAGTTTTTCATTGCGCACCGCGGTGGCATCAAACGAAGCGGGGGGTTCAACCGCTACAAGCGATGTTAATTGCAGAACGTGGCTCTGAATCATGTCGCGGAGCGCACCCGTCGTTTCATAAAAGCCGCCGCGCCGCTCGACGCCAAGCGTCTCCGCGGCGGTGATTTGAACCTGATCGACGTAATTGCGGTTCCAAAGAGGCTCGAAAATGCCGTTGCCAAAGCGGAGCACCAGCAGGTTCTGCACCGTGTCCTTGCCCAGGTAATGATCGATGCGGTAGACCTGTTTTTCGTCGAAAACGTTGAGGACAATCTGATTCAAGGCCTTGGCGGATGCCAGATCCCGCCCGAAGGGTTTCTCAATGATGATGCGCACCCAGGAGTTCGGCGAGGAGGGGCGAGCGAGTCCGGCGCGGCCAAGCTGCTCGACAATGTCCGGATAAACTTCAGGCGGCGTGGAAAGGTAGAAAAGACGGTTGCCGCCAATGTTCTTCGAAGAATCCAGTTCCGCGAGGCGCTTGGCAAGCTGCGTGTACGGTTCGGGGTTGGCGTAATCCCCGGGACTATAATAGAGGTTGGATGCGAACTCGTTCCACCGTTTCGGATCGATAGGCCCGACTTCCGAGATGCTCTTGGCCGCTTCACCCAGGGTGGTGCGAAAGGCGTCTTCGGACATGGGCGTACGCGCAAAGCCTACGATGACGTAATGTGTTCCAAGCGCATTGTGAATCGCCAGGTCGTACATGGCGGGAATGACTTTGCGCTTCGCGAGGTCTCCCGAGGCGCCAAATAGAACTACCGTGCAAGGCTCAACCGCGCCACCATACGCTGAACCAGAACCGCCCGTATCGCCAGCCATCGTCACTCCCTCCGCCAGGTTGCGCCCTGTTCAGGTATCTGATGCAGCGTCCAAAACTATACCTCAACCCCATATTTTCCAAGCTCCGAACGCAATTGCTCTGCATTCTGATGATGAATCGTGTTCATCCCCAGGCGCCGCGGGCTTTCCAGGTTCAGGGGCCGATCATCGATAAAAAGACACTCTTCCGCCTGGCGCTGTGTGACTTGCAGCGCCACACGAAAAATCATCTCCTCGGGCTTCCGGGTTCGAAGGTAACAGGAGCTGAAGAAAACGAGAAAATCTTTGCGAAGATGGAAGGCTTCAATGCGGTACTGGTTGAGCTCCAGCGGTTCATTATTGATGGCGCCGACGAGGTATTTCCCAGAACCCGCTACCTTGGCAAGAACCGCGCGCGTCTCCGGGTATTCTTTCGACTGAGCGAACATGAACGCGGCGAATTCCTCGCGCGTGAAGCCGCGCTGGCGATAAAACACTGTCCGGTCGAGATATTCATTCAGGGTGATCAGTCCGGAGTCAAAGGCTGGGAAAGAAAAATCGTGGCGGTCCTGAAATTCTTCCCAATCCAGGTGAAAAGCGCTGGCGGCTTCTTTTCGCGACCCGCGGTCCCATCCATTTGACAGGATGACGCCTCCGATGTCCCAGAACAACGTGGTGATCTCAGCCAAGGGCGCAACACCTCCGGTCAATACATTTATCTTCCGGCCATACTATGCGATTAGCGAGCACGTGAAGGGACCCAAAATCTACGGCGCAGCGAAATGCCTCTTCCTGAGCGCGTTGTTGAGGATGGTTTCCAACTGTATCAGGCCTTGTTCGGTCCCGCACGACAGATGCAATCGTATTACGGGTCTGCGCCGGCGGCCAAGAGATTCGAAGTCACCCTGTCCGAGCGCAATTTGCAAGGTGTCTCCTGGGAATTCTTTGAGTCACGATCCTAATCTTAGCGTATTAACTATTTCAATATCTTCCTTGCAGACTTTAAACGGCCCTTTCTTCGAGACGATGGGACTTCCGCGAACCGGCATGGAGAAGCTGCATGCAACTAGGAATTTCCACGAAGTTGCAGTAAGGTGAGTAGCAAGAACGCGCACGAGGAGAAGAGCATGGCGAACGAATCTTGTGGTCCAACACCAGCATCCAGCGAAGAGGTGAAACCCGGCACGCGCATGGTGCACTGCGTGAAATTTGACAAAGATTTGCCCGGGCTGGATCGTATCCCGTGGCGGGGAGAGATTGGCAAACGCGTCTTCGAGAGCGTTTCGAAAGACGCCTGGAAGCTCTGGCTGGAGCACTCGAAAATGGTCATGAACGAGTACCGGCTGAATCCCCTCGATCCTAACTCACAGAAAATCATGGAAGAGCAGATGGAACAGTTTTTCTTCGGCGAAGGCGCTAAATTGCCGGAGGGATACGTTGCGCCCAAGGCGAAAGGCTAGTTCCCCTGGTTCGTCATTCGCCGTGTCGCGGGATGTTCGACCCGCAGGCCCGGCGTAATCGTAAACGATAATTTTTGATGGGCCTCACGCAGCGCTAGCGCGACTTTCTCCGGCGCACTTTCCCTTGCAAAAAGAAATCCTAGATAGCTCGAGCCCTCCGGCCAGGCAGCGATAGCATCGTGCAACCGGGCGGTGATCGACAATTCGGTGATTCCCGGAATCGAACGGGCGGCATCTTCTCCAAAGACGCCTTCCAGAATCCCGCTCTTTGGAACGGGAATCATCATGACGCCGGAGGCAATTCGTTCGCGCGGCGAATTCCAGCCGGGGAGTTCCAGCGCGTGACGAACGAGCAGCTCTTCGAGCCCGATTGGATCACTTGGCGCGTCAAGCAAAAATCGCAAGGCCCGAGCGCAGAGCCCGCCGATCGGCCGGGGCGCGACTTCCAGTGGCCACACTCCATCGTCGTTGATCCGAAACTCAGCGTGGATTGGTCCATGCAACAGACCCAGAGCGCGCGCTGCACCTCTCGCGCATTTCTCGATGGCGTTTTGCACGGATTCGGGAAGCCGTGACGGTGTGACGTAGATCGTCTCTTCGAAATACGGGCCCTCGAGCGGATCGGGTTTATCGAAGATCGCCAGTATGTTTAGAGCACCATCCGTAAGAAGCCCCTCGACGGCTACTTCCCTCCCCGGTACGTAGCCTTCGATAAGCATCTGATCGAGATTGGCCTCGCGAGTGGCAAGGATCTCCGGTGAATTGAGCAGCCGCCGGACACGCGCGGCCGCCGCGAGAAATTCCTCGCGATTGTTTGCCCGCACTACACCCTGGCTTGCCGAAAGCGAGAGCGGCTTCAGCACGCAGGGATAGGAGATACCCAGCAGCACAGGTTCGGGTGCGGGATCGATGGGAAGATTTCGAAACCACGGGACACTCAGCCCGGCATCTCGAAAGACTTCCTTCATGCGCAGCTTGCTCCGGCAGGCCTCCACAGCCGCAGGATGGTTGTAACGGACTCCCAGACCACGCGCGGCATAAGCGGCGGCAGCGGTGGGTCGGTCGCCGAGAGCGAGGATTCCGCTGACGTCTTGGCCACGAAGCGCTTCCATCGCGGTGTAGGCGGCCACCTCCGGCGTTTCGAAATGCACGGGGATGGCTTGGTCGCCCCACGGATCTTCCAACTGGTGGCACCGATCGGTGACGTAAACAAGCTGCACGCCCAGCTTGTGTGCGGCATCTTCAAAACTGCGGGTCTGGTAACCCAGTTTCGCCGTAAAGAGCAGCAATCGTTTGGGCGGATTCGTCATTTGTGAGGCGTTTCTATGCCGGGATCAAACAAAGCCATCAGCGCTTGCGACGGCATTTTTCACCAGCGGCTTCTGGGCGCCGATGGAAACCAACTGGTCCCGGGTCGGCTCGGCACAGCAGTACCAGGGTTCGCTGAGAAATGGAACGCCAGCCTGGGATCGTGCGGGTGGACTGATCTGTGGAGCGGGCAACCCGGCTGCAAAGTGTGCTGCCTTCCAGATGCGTTCGAATGTAGCAGGCCGCGATTCTTTTTGCCGCTCCGCTGCAGCGGCGATCTCCTGCACGGTTTCACTGAGAGCGTCCAGGCGCGGGTCGACATTTTTCCAGGGATATGCCAGCGACTGCGGATCGAACGGCCCAACCAGGCGACGCACTTCTTCCAATTCCAACATTCGCGAGCCTTCCGGGATGAGCAAACGAATACCAAGCTGAATGGGCGCGACATTTTCGATCACGCCCTGTTGCTCGATCACTCGCAGCAAATCCAGGTAGCCAACCACAGTGGTCCAGGGTGTGAACGGCACGAATGTCGGATGAAGCGTCATGCCAAGTTCGTGGAAGGTCTTTGCGACGCGGAGAAAATCTTCGCGCGTGTGCCCCTTGTCGAGAAAGCCCAGCACGGCATCGTCCACGGATTCGACTGCGCTGATCACAAAGAGACAGCCCGAATCGCGAAGCGCAGGCAAGTGCTTCGCATATTTGAGCAAGTGTTCGATCTTGATGGTCACGTCGTACGTCAAGGCCGGAAATTCCCGATGAAATGCCTCCGCGAGTTCCATCGCGTGACGAATGCCGTTAAAGAAATCGGGATCACCGAAGGTGATGTGTTGCGCCCCGGCGGCCACCTGGCGGCGGACATCTTCCATCACCACGTCGCGGCTGACGATTCGAAACACTCCCTTGTAAACCGGCACGATTGGGCAATGCCGGCAAAGATGCTTGCACCCACGGCTCGCTTCCGTCGAACCAACGATGCGGTAGCCGTCCCCGGGAACGATGAGGTGCGCATACTTCTCCATCGCAGGCATTCCCGATCGATCGGGCACTTCGAACTGCAAGCGGGCCATGGAGATCAGAGGCTCCGCGGGCTGTGCGTTTGCCCGCGCTCCGTCCATCGCCAGGCGCTCCGCCAGGTGTGCGAGACTTTCTTCGAATTCGCCGCCGAGAATCGTGGATACGCCAAGCGCGCGAAGATAGTCAACATTCATGGGGGCGTACAAGCCGTAACAACAGAGATGCGCGCGTGGATTCTGTTTCCGAAGCTGCGGAATGAGTTGCGCGGCCAGCCGCGTGGCCGTATGCATGGGCAAATAAATCGCGATTAGCCCGGCATCGCCAATCGCAAGCTCATCCAGGGACTGCCGGGCAAGGTCGAGCGCTGCGACTCGGTGGCCGCGTTTGCGCAGCCAAGCAGCAGGCGAGGCCAGCCCAAAGGGTTGCCTTCCCAACTCGTAGGTCGAAATGAGAACGATGTTCACGACCATACCAGTATAGCTGCGCGGCGCTCGGATTCAATTTCGGTTATGATGGGAGGCTACGGTTCACAGCCAAAGGACTGTCAGGATGGCCATCAACGCGGGCAATTCTTTCCGCACACGCGACAAACTCAACGTCGGCGCCCAGACTTTCGATATTCACCGCCTTGAGTTCCTTGAGAAGCAGGGCGTCGCCGACCTGGCAAAGCTTCCCTTTTCACTCCGCATCCTTCTGGAGAATCTCCTGCGCTGTGAGGATGGCCGCTTCGTCCATGCCGAGGACATCCGCGCGCTTGCAAACTGGCGGCCCGGTGCTCCGGAAAAAGAGATCGCATTCATGCCTGCACGCGTGCTCTTGCAGGACTTCACAGGCGTACCCGCGATCGTCGATCTCGCCACTATGCGTGAGGCCGTGCAGCGCATGGGCGGGAATCCGAAGCGAATCAATCCGCTGTTCCCTGCCGAACTGGTCATCGACCATTCCGTGCAGGTCGATAATTTTGGGAACGTCAACGCGTTCGGCTTGAATGCGGAGTTGGAGTTTCAGCGTAACGTCGAGCGCTACGCGTTCCTGCGCTGGGGGCAGACGGCGTTTCAGAATTTCAAAGTCGTTCCACCCGACACGGGTATCTGCCACCAAGTGAACCTGGAATACCTCGCGCGAGTCGTCTGTGCGATGCCTTACGGCAACAGGTTTGAAGCCTATCCCGATTCGGTCGTGGGCACGGATTCACACACCACCATGGTCAATGCCCTGGGCGTTTTTGGCTGGGGTGTCGGGGGCATCGAAGCAGAGGCAGCCATGCTGGGCCAGCCCTCTTCGATGCTGATTCCGGAAGTCGTTGGTTTCCGTCTGCACGGGCGCTTGAGCGAAGGCGCGACGGCGACGGATCTGGTTTTGACCGTTACAGAAATGCTGCGCAAGAAAGGTGTCGTCGGAAAATTCGTGGAGTTCTATGGTTCGGGTCTGTCTACCCTGAGCGTTCCGGACCGCGCCACCATTGCCAACATGTCCCCCGAGTATGGCGCGACCATGGGCTTCTTCCCCGTTGATGCGGAAACACTCGCTTATCTGCAATTCACAGCGCGCTCGGCGGAACAGATCGCTCTTGTCGAAGCCTACTGCAAAGAGCAAATGCTCTTTCGAACAGATAAGACGCCTCCTCCACTCTTCAACGACACTCTGGAGTTGGATCTGGGAACCGTTGAGGCCACAGTCGCTGGTCCCAAGCGTCCGCAGGATCGCGTCGCGCTGCGCCAGGCCAAGGCTTCTTTCACGAAAGTCGTGGAAGGAACGCCGGTCAAGAAAGTTGCCGTCCGAAACAACGGCCACTCGTTTGACCTTTCGAGCGGCGCCGTGGTCATCGCCGCCATCACCAGCTGCACCAACACTTCAAATCCCTCACTCATGCTGGGCGCTGGCCTGCTGGCGAAGAAAGCCGTCGAGCGCGGCTTGCACGTCAAGCCCTGGGTCAAGACCAGCCTGGCGCCCGGTTCGAAAGTCGTGACCGACTACCTGCTGGCCGCAGGGTTGACGCCTTATTTGGAGAAATTGAACTTTCACCTGGTCGGCTATGGGTGCACCACGTGCATTGGCAACAGCGGTCCGCTGCCTGAGGCCATCGGCAGCGCCATCAAGGATAACAATCTGATCGCCGTTGCGGTGCTCAGCGGCAATCGCAACTTTGAGGGCCGCATTCATCCGCTGGTTCGCGCGAATTATCTGGCCTCGCCTCCGCTGGTCGTCGCTTACGCTCTTGCGGGGCGCATGGACCTTGACCTCACCACCGAACCGCTCGGCAGTGATCCGGCGGGCAAACCGGTCTATCTGAAAGATATCTGGCCAACGCCGCAAGAAATCGCATCAACCGTCGGTTCTTCCGTTACTACGGCGCAATACAGCAAGCAATACA
>Ga0137409_10004348_pt1 | contig 14875 bp, 9 predicted proteins | sample CZODoug1_16funga_FD_122059 | JGI IMG/M metagenome (GOLD analysis project Ga0137409, IMG submission 122059) | Vadose zone soil fungal communities from Angelo Coast Range Reserve, California, USA - CZODoug1_16fungal (Hybrid Assembly) | ecosystem: Environmental > Terrestrial > Soil > Vadose zone... | reverse complement strand
GAGCCATCAGCGGGGGCACGACGAAGTCATTCGCCGCGCCGTTCAGCGGCGACGCCGTGCTTTATATCGTTGATGCCGCTGGACATAACTAGCCAAATCTACTTTTTGTAAATTGAAGCGGAGGACTGATGGTTGGTTCTCCGCTTTTCTTTTTGCGGAGGGATCTGTCCGCTCCCGGTTCTCAAACGAATCTTCGAGGCGTTGCAACGCAGGCATATCTCAAAGACGATGGCCCTAGATTGGTTGCTTATCCTTGTGCGAGAACGAGCAATGTCGCCTTGCCCGCACGCCTGCCGAAGAACTATCATTCCGTCTTCCGCGAACCGCGAGAATTCGAAAAAAACACGAGACTTACACGGTTCCTTTGTAAAGCAGGCTCCGCACTTGTCAAGGATGGTTTGAAGAATGTCAGAGAAAGCCCCCCCGGCTCCCGTCCATGCGAGCCACCAGGAGTTCGTGGACTACTACGCCGAGAAGAGTCTTCGCCCCGAACTGGTCCAACATTTCACTAGGATTCGCGACAGAATCCTTGCGCTTCTGGATTTGGCCCGGAGAGCAAATGGTAAGTACGATGTGCTGGATGTAGGCTGCAACGCCGGAACACAGTGTGCCATCTGGGCGGAATTGGGGCACCGCGTGCATGGATTGGATATTAATGAACCTCTTCTGGCTTTGGCGCGCCAGCGAGCTAAGGAAAAGGGATACGCAATCGATTTCCAACTGGGTTCTGCCACAGCTCTCCCTTGGCCGGATCAGTCCATGGACGTTTGTATCGCACTCGAACTCCTGGAACATGTTTCTGATTGGCGAGGATGCCTAAGAGAATTTAAGAGAGTCTTGCGGCCCGGGGGAATCGTGTTCGTTTCGACGACGAACGCGCTTTGTCCCAAGCAGAGCGAATTCAATCTTTTTGGATACTCCTGGTACCCCGGACCGGTAAAGAGGCACTTCGAACGCTTGGCGGTCACCACACATCCGGCCCTCGCGAATTACGCGAAGTTTCCCGCCGTCAACTGGTTTACGCCGTATGGCCTGAAGGCCGAGTTGGCGAGAGACGGATTCACGTGCTTTGACCGCTTTGATCTCGTAGACACGTCAGACAAGGCGGGCCTTGCAAAATTAATAGTGCGCTTCGTTCGCGCCATCCCATTGCTCCGTTGGTTTGGGTTCCTTTGCACCCCTGGAACTCTGCTCGTGGGTGTTAAGCCGGCCGCGACTCGTGGCTAAAGTCAGAGACTTGCTTCAGTAGAAGTCCGGATACGACATCGGCAACGTTTGTCGTTTTTCATTTTGAGCGCAATTACTGCTATTCCGGCTTAGGTGAAGTTCTGGGCGATTCATTCCTGCGTCAAATCTCCTTCTAAGCATCTGTAGACAAAGAGGTTGTTGTCAAGAGGTGGCAAAGACTGCCCTCTAGGACAGGAGAAAACTACGACCTCAACACTGGTCCATTTTGAGCCTTCTGTCCAGTTACATCGGGTTCCAGTACCTCAGTACTCTTACTGTGCGTAGGGGGAATTGCGTGCCGCGGCTCAAAGAAGCCGCGCGGGGGAAAGATGTTGAATGCGGTTCGCTTTACACGAAAGCCGTCAATTCAGAAATTCCATATCTACGCATTTCTACTGCTCTTTCTATCTGGCCTTATGCTCTCAGGCTGTTCGGGATTGGTGACTGCTAATAGCGGGAGCGGATCGCCGACGACACTCACAATTTCGGGCGTGCAGGCAGCGGCACCGACGACGAGCGGGTTTCAGGTGAGTTGGTCCACAAACGTGGCAGCCAATTCCGCAGTGGACTATGGAACCACGGCAAGCTACGGTTCGAGTACACCAATCAACAACACGATGGTCACAAGCCACCAAATGGCGGTGACAGGGTTGGCCGCAGGAAAGCTTTACCACTTCCGAGTCCGATCAACGGACGCGAAAAATTCCAGCGCTGCCGGTCCGGACATGACGCTTACCACACCTACCACGGCAGGCGACACCACGCCGCCGACGGTTTCAATCACGGCTCCGACGAATGGAGCTACGGTAAGTGGCACGATTTCTGTGACGGCGAACGCCAGCGACAACGTTGGCGTTGCCAGCGTGCAGTTCCAGCTTGACGGTGCAAACCTTGGCGCTCTGGACACAACGTCGCCTTATTCGGTTTCCTGGAACACCACGACAGCCAGCAACGCCTCGCATCAACTGAAGGCTATTGCCAAGGATGCCGCGGGAAACAGTACGACCAGCGCAATCGTGACGCTGACCGTGAGCAACACTCCGGACACGGTGGCGCCTACGGTGCCGGGGGGGGTAACGGCGAGCGCTATTTCTTCATCGCAGATCAATCTGTCGTGGACGGCATCGACGGACAACGTAGGGGTGACGGGTTACAACATTTTCCGGGGCGGAGTAAAGGTCGCCGCGGCGCCCGGGACTTCCTATCAAGACGCGGGGCTCAGTGCGTCAACCAGTTACAGTTACAATGTGTCCGCGTATGATGCGGCCGGGAATACTTCCGGGCAATCGGCAGGCGCTTCGGCGACGACACAACCCGCATCGAGCGGCGGTGGCATCCCGTCAGCCCTGGGTTGGTATCAAATTCCCAACAGTCTCCTCCGTCCCCACTGCCCGAGCTACTCTGAAATTCAGGGGATCGAGGGATGTTCCGCGGTGATGGCCGACTGGAGTGGAGGTCTGTTTGACACCCAGCGGAATCGCTTTGTTATCGAGGGTGGCGGACACAACGGCTACTATGGCAACGAAATTTACGCGATCGATTTGAACGCCAATCCCATCGCCACGGTACTGGTGAAGGATGCGGCTCACGGGTCCGCTGTTTCCAACGTAACTTCGTGCCCGGAGGCCTACACGGACGGCACGCCAGACTCCCGGCACACCTACAACGGCGAGCTTTATCTTGCCAAGCAAGATCTCTACATGCTGTACAGCGGCTCGAAGGCCAATTGCGGCAGTTTTTCAAACGGCATGTGGTACTTCAACCCCACTACGCTGGCCTGGACGCAGATCTCCGTCAGCGGCGCAGCTCCCAACCCCGCGCAGAATGGCAGCTTTGCCGAGACGGCTTACGATCCCACGACGGGGAACGTGTATGAAGTGGAAGCCAACATGGGCGTCTTCTGGAAATACGATCCAGTCGCCAAGGTTTGGACGAGCCTTGCCAACGTCACGGGTTGCTCGGCGTTGAACGGTACGACGGCCATCGATGATGGCCGCCGCTTGTACTTCTGTGTCGGTAACGGTGGCTTCCACAAAGTGAGCTTGAATGCGCCGTACACCGCCACGGCGCTTAGCGGATCGGGCTGCGGCAATTTGAAGAGCATCAATGCTCCCGGTTTCACCTACGATCCCGTTCAGAAGCTGATGGTGGGATGGGCGGGAGGAAACACGGCCTATCTTTACAATCCGGATACCGACTCCTGCACCACGGCGACCTATTCAGGCGGACCAACGACGATTCAGGCCAATGGCACCTTTGGCCGGTTCCAATATTCCCCGGCGGCCGGCGTATTCATTGTCGCCAACTCGGTCGACTCGAGTGTTTATACCCTCCGGTTGACCAGCGGGACCGGTTCCAGTGGACCGGTGATCTCCAGTGTGGGCGTGAGCGGCATCACCACGGTCGCCGCGACAGTTACCTGGACAACCGATGTGGGGTCGACCTCGCAGGTTGAATACGGCACGACAACGTCGTACGGAACTCTCACTACACTGAACGCCAGCCTGTTGACGAGCCACACCGTGGCGCTCGCCGGCTTGTCCACCAATACCCTGTATCACTACCGCGTGCGCTCGAAGAACTCCAGCGGCGTGGAAACCATCAGTGGCGATTTCGCTTTCCAGACCAACAGTGTTACCGACACGACGCCGCCGACCATTTCCATCACCGCGCCGGCGAATGGGGCGACGGTGTCGGGCGCGGTTACGGTGTCGGCAAATGCCAGCGACAACGTGGCCGTGACGGCCGTGCAATTCTTTCTCGACGGAGCAAACCTCGGTTTGCAACTCGTGACCGGGCCGTATTCCGTGTCCTGGGATTCCACTTCCACAACCAATGGCGTTCACACGCTGACGGCGCAAGCACGCGATGCGGCCGGCAACGTGGGCAACGCCGTGGCGGTGAGCGTGACCGTCTCCAACACCACCTCGACGGCGCTTCAAAACTTCCAGACCCGCTGTGCCCAGACCGGGGTGATCGTCTGCCAGGGATTCGATGACCCGGCAGTTTTCACGCCGGCGAAATGGCCTGCATCCGGGTTATATCCGGATGCCAACGGCGCGATTCAAGGCGCCATGGACACGACCATCACGGCGTCCGGCGCGGGTTCGTTGAAATTCACCGTGCCATCGCTGGCATCGGCGAACTCCTCCGGCTACTGGCGGCAGCTCTTTACCTCCAATCTGTCAGGTGGTCCGACGAGCGCGCAGATGTTCGGGCAGAACTCGACGTTTTACCTGCAGTTCCGCCAGCGCTTCTCGCTCGAGTACCTGACGAATAACTGGGTCACCAGCAGCGGCTCGAAGACCTTCTGGAAACAGGAAATCCTGTCGAATGACAATTCGACCTGCGGGAACATCGAGCTGACCACCGTCAATTTGTATCAGCGGCGGTTTCCGGGGATGTACAGCCAGTGCGGCAACGACGGATTTCAGACCAACCTCAACAATGGTGACTTCCTGTTGGAGCAGGGAGACGCTTCCGGAAACGGGTACAATTGCCACTATCAAACCGCAAACAACACGGCGACCTCCTGCTTTATCTACCCGGCGGACACCTGGGTCACCTTCTACTACAAAGTGAGCATCGGAACCTGGGGGCAGCCGAACAGCACGATTCAGGCGTGGGTTTCCGTGGGCGGCGGGCCGTACGCGGAATTCATAAACATGACCAATCACACTTTATACGAAGATACCCCGGCCGGCGCGGACTACGACATGGTCACACTGCTGACCTACATGACCGGCAGAAGTTCAACCATCAGCGCCGGACCCACAGCCTACACCTGGTACGACGAACTGATCGTCTCCTCCCAACCCGTCGCTCCACCCAACAACTAAGAACACCTCTAAGTCAGCAAAGGCGTTGGATCAGCAAGTAAGCCGAACCCCGTGCCTTTTCTCCGGCTTTCCATGCTTAAGGGGAGGGCCACGCCGAATCCTATGCTTGAATACGGAGCGGATCAGAGGCGAAGTTCTGCGATAATATCGTTCCGGCGGAAAGCCGAGATTCAGAAATGAATTATTCTCCATGGCGATTGTCAGCGGAGCCCCAAACGTGGAGATTTAGAATTCTGGCGTTGGGGAAATCTTCCGGAATCCATGCGTTCGTTACCGTACCCTTTCTTACGACGGTGCTGTGTTTCCTGCCGCTTACGCAAAGTCAAGACAAAGCGCTCGAACCTGCTGTTGGTGAAGGCCTCTCCCCGAGCCCAGGGTGGCACGAAATCCCGAATACGAAACTGGCACCGCATTGTCCGGCTGTTCTTTCGATTGAAGGAAATAGCGGTTGTAAGACCGTCATCAGCGCATGGAACGGCGGAGTCGCAGACACGAAACGCGATCGCTTGATCATCTGGGGTGGAGGGCACAATGCCTACTATGGGAACGAAGTTTATGCGCTGGATCTAAGCCGCATGGCGATGTTGCGGCTCACAGAACCGAGCCCAGCGACAAACGTTATGAGCTGCCCCGAGGAATATCCCGACGGCAGGCCCTCAGCTCGCCACACCTACGGCGGCCTAGCGTATCTTGCAGGTCAAGACAAAATGTTTGTCTATGGCGGCAGCAAGGCTGCGTGCGGTTTCATGAGTGATGGCACCTGGACGCTCGACCTCGCAAAACTAGAGTGGAAGAATATGAAGCCGAATTCGGCAGATAGGCCGGCCAACAATCCGGGCACAATCGCGGAGCACGATCCGAACAGCGGAATGGTGTTCCTTTCTGACACGGCCTCTCTTTTCCGCTACGACCCTGCCCAAAATAGCTACACGCGTTTGAAGTCGGTCTCCGGCATGGACTATCACCTCTCCGGGGTGATTGATCCGGGCCGGAAGCTATTTTTTATGATGGGAGGCCCAGGGCAACTATGGGCGATCGACATTCGCGGGGAGTCAAAGTTCGCCGTCGAGGATTGGTCCCACAAGGTTACTGGTTGCGAGCCTTTGCTCTACTCGCAGTCCCCAGGTCTCGCGTACGAACCAGAGAGAAAACTCATTGTGGGCTGGGCCGGCGGTGACACGATTCGTCTCTTCCATCCCGACACGCGTACATGCTCTTCGGAGACGTATTCCGGTGGCCCTGGACCCGCGCAGGCGAATGGAACATTTGGCCGATTCCGCTATTTCCCGCACCTTGGCGTATTCATCCTCATAAATGATTGGAAGCAGGATGCGTTTCTGCTGCGGCTGGCGCCGAATGTAAAACCAGTTGCGACCCCCACACAGCCCAGCAATAATTAAGCTAAGAAGGACAGAATTGAATGAGACTGGCGGCATAATGAAATTCTTGAGAGTTGCTCTGGTTGCAGGACTGGTTGTGTGCGGACTAGCTTCTGAAAAGAGAGCCAGTCAGGACCGGATTGAGAGCAACGTGCCCTTACAGCAGGCCGGACAAGGCGGCGAGGGGCAAGACTCCACATCTCCCAAAGAAGGCAGAATTGAAGCGCAACCGCAGGATTTCACTGCCAGGTGTCATGCAGTGGGTGTTGTGGTCTGTCAGGGATTTGACTCTCCCTTGATCAACATTGCGGCAAGATGGCCTGCCGCGGGGCTGTATCCCGGCGGCGACAATATGATTCATGGAAAATTCGACCGGGAAGAGAAAGCCTCTGGAGAAGGATCACTGCGCTTTGAGATTCTTGGGCACACCGGCCAGAATGCGGCGGGATTCTGGCGTCAACCCTTTGGCAGAAACTTTGGCCCAGGCGCTACGTTTTATGTGCAATTCCGGGAACGATTTTCGGCGGAGATGCTGAAGAACGATTGGGGCGACACGACGTGGAAGCAAGTGATTCTTCATAATGAAGGCGCCACCTGCGGGGAAGTGGAGTTGACCACGGCGCAGTATTACCACGCGGGATTTCCAATTATGTACACGGAATGCGGCGGGCGCGGCCTGGCGACCAACAATGGGAGCCCACCCACCAAGCTGGAGCAAGGGGACTACAATTGCTGGTACGGAAAGACCAATGCGAAGGATTGTTTTCTTTATCCCGCGAATCAGTGGGTGACGTTTTACTATGAGATTTCCATTGGTCCCTGGGGCAAGCCGGAAAGCTCAATCAATGCGTGGGCTGCTTTGGATGGCAAGCCACTACGGCAGTGGATCAAAATGCAGAACTTTGTCTTGAAGAATGATCACCCAGGACACGATTACGATTGCCTGACGCTCCTTACCTACATGACGAACAAGGATGCCGGAAGGAATCTTCCAACCGCCTATGCTTGGTATGACGAGTTGATTGTTTCCACCAAACCTATTGCGCCACCTGCACCTGCTGCCGCACCCTAAGAAGCACTGCGCCACAATCGAGAAGCTTAGACAGCGGTCTGGGATTGAATTGCTAAGTCTTGCCAGCGCAAGCAATCTGAGGAGTGAGAACGGTTTCCCACTCATTGCTGTCCAAGATGATCCGGCACCAAAGCTCGAGCATGACGAGAGCGAGCAAATGATCCGTGTGATCCGCGCGCTCCGCCGCGTGGTCGGAAATCAAACGCTGAATTGCCGGCCAATGGAACAGTCCTCGGCGGCGAATCTGGTCCTCGGAGAGAAGCTCGGAAACCATGGGCTGGAGATCCTTGCGGAGCCAGGCTCCCATCGGCGCTCCAAAGCCCCGCTTCTTCCGCGCAAGGATTTCGCGGGGAAGCCAAGGTGCCACGGCTTTTTTCATCAAATATTTCAAAGTGAAGCCGCGGACCTTAAGCGATGAAGGCATGCGGGCCATCAACTCAACGAGTTCGTAATCCACTAGTGGTGCGCGACATTCGATGGACGCGGCCATGCTCATGCGGTCGGTCATGGCCAGTAGATCATCCGGCAAAGAGGTTTTCAGATCCGCATAGAGAATACGATTGAGGCTGTCCGGATCAGCGCAGCGGGCGAAGGAGTCTTGCAAGGCGCCTGCGGCGCCATCGCTATTGCCTAGGTCTGTGGTTGCGGCGCGCTGCAGCAGTTCGCGCTGTACCTGGGGAGCGAAGAGTGTGACGTAACCCATATACCTAGACGCGGGATCGAGCTCTGCCGATTTGACGAAGGCTGCGCCGTAGCGTGCATAATCCTTCCAGGTCGAGTGCCGGTCTTGTGGCATTCGAGCGAGCAAAGATGGCAGCCATTTCCGCCGCGCGACGCCAGGCAGAAGACCGTAATAGCGCATCAGACTATTTCCAAGGTAACGGCGATAGCCCCCAAAAAGCTCGTCGCCGCCTACACCCGAAAGAATCACTGTTACGCTTTCGCGAGCAAGCTTTGAAACGAGATAGGTCGTAAGACACGCAGAGTCAGCCACAGGTTCATCGAGATGCCAAACGAGCTTTGGCAGGAGTTCGCTCACGGAAGGTTGCACGACAATCTCGTGGTGGTCGGTGCTGAAGGCTTTTGCTACAACGCGCGCATAGGGCAGCTCGTTGTAATAGCTATGCTCTCCCTGATACCCAATCGAATAGGTCTTCACCGGCCGGCCGGTTTGACCGGCCATCACTGCAACAATGGTGCTTGAGTCCATCCCGCCACTGAGGAACGCCCCTAGTGGCACGTCGCTGACCAACTGCGAGCGAACTGCGTCTTGAATTTTTGCGCGAATCCTTTCTATCCATTCCTCTTCGCTATGTTTCTCCGGCTGGCCAAATGGTACATCCCAATACGCATGAATTTCCGTGCGGCCTTGTTCGGCAATGAGATAGTGGCCGGCCGGCAGCTTCTCCATTCCTTCCAGGAGGCACAGCGGAGCCGGCACATAGCCGAGTGCGAGGTACTGTTCGAGCGCAGCGTGGTTCAGGCGGCGCGGAACACCTTCTACCTGCAGAATGGATTTGAGCTCCGAAGCGAAGAGGAGTCGTCCCGGTTCGCGGCGGACATAAAGCGGTTTTTCACCGATGCGATCACGCCCGAGGACCAGGCGCTCTCGTTTCGCATCCCAAATCGCGAGACCAAACATGCCGCGAAGGCGCTTGAAGAAATCAAGACCCTCTTGTTCGTAAAGGTGGACGATAACCTCAGTGTCGGTGCGCGTGCGAAAGGCATGGCCCTTTGCTTCCAGTTCGCCCCGAAGAGATTGAAAATTGTAAATCTCACCGTTGAGCACGATCCAGATGCTCTCATCCTCGTTGCTAATGGGCTGGTGGCCGCCAGAAACATCAATAATGGAAAGCCGGCGCATGCCCAGCCCCACGCTGCGGCCGCGATATTGGCCGAAGTCATCCGGCCCGCGATGCGCGATGACTCCGCCCATGGCAGCGAGAAGGGAATCCGAGGGTTGCTCAGTCCGGTCGAAATTCAAGACACCGTAGATTCCACACATAACCTGTTTAGCGCTTCAATCTCTTTCGTTGCGATAACAAACCATTACTCGGCAACTGTTTCGATCTGTGCCGTCTCAGGATGGAGCGTATTCTCCTTCAGCTCATCAAAAACTCTCGCCAACTGGCCCGCCTGGGCCTCGCGAGTATAGCGTCGAATCTTGTCTTTGTCTGGAACAGGATGAGTGCCAGCGCGCAGCGCATCGACAAATGACGATAATCCGTCATAAATTTCGTCTTCAGAAGCAATGTTGACGATCGTGGATCCTCCGACCTCCCGCAAAAGGGCGGCCGTCTCGCCAGTATGAGTCGTCATGGCAAGAATCGGTTTCCCGATTCGAAGGTATTCGTATGCTTTTGCGGGAATCTGCATGTCGCAGTCCGCGGCCTGGAAGAGCAGCAAGCCGTCGGCTTGCGCACACTCTTGCAAGGCCTGCCGGTAAGGCACGTGCGGCTCCAGCGCAATCAGATCCTCGATATCCCTCTCGGCCAGGAGCTTGCGGTACAAATCTTCCGACCCAGGAGCACGAAAAACAATTTGTACGCGATCCGCCATGAGGCGACCCATTTTCTTCAGCCGTGCGACGGCCCTGAACATCGGCCTCGGATCGCGCTCGACGGGGTAAATCAATCCGGAATGAACCAGCCGGATTTGGCGGCCGGTTGGAACAGGGCCGATAGCAGGTACTTCCAGGTCACGAAAATCGGTCTCATCGTAGCCATTCGATATCAACACACACATTTCCGGCTTAAGAAATTCTGGATAGCGCTCAAGGTACATTCGGCGTGTGGCCTCAGCCGTAAAAATGACACGCGAAACGCGGCGGATGCAAGCTCGCTCAACGTGGCTCCACACCCGGCGTACCAGAGGATCGTCGGGATAATCGTCTTGGCTCATGGGGTCGCGTAAATCCAGTACCCAGGGCAGTCCCGTGAAACGTTGCAAGCAAAGGCCGATTACGGCCGCTGACACAATCGGGAAAGTGGAACAGAGAACGTCGATTTTGTGTTTGCGGACCGCACACAGCCCAGCTGGTACGCCTCCGAACACCCAGCCCACCCAACGATCCGGCAGGGCCGTATATCTCAAATAGCGGCCCCCGACGCTCAAGTGCTTTTTCGTATCCATGGCAAAAGAACAGATGACCGGCACACCTTTAGGGATTAGATTCACACTCTTCTCGTCAATTTTTTCGTACGCTCGGGAATGGGGCGTGAGCACAGCCGGCTGCCAGCCGAATTCGGGAAGATACCGGCAATACTTCATGGTGCGCAGCGATCCGCTGCTACCCGCCTGGGGCGGAAAGTGGTACGCGATAATCAGTACGTTTCCCAAGGGATCCGTCTCGCTATGCGGGGCCACGGCAATCCATTTGAAGGACTTGATTGCCCTGGTGCATGCCTCCGCTCTGCTCGATCCTGCAATGGTGCCCTGCGTCAATCCATATTTCAGAAGGCAACGGGTGGCTCAGGAACCCCAAGGGACTTGCCGATCGGCCGTACGCGCCGGACTGAAAGATTCCCACGAGGTCCCCGATTTCCGCTTTTGGAAGAACGATTCCACGCGCCAACGTGTCAAGTGGTGTGCACAGCGGCCCGACAATATCTACGGTGTCATCCGCCTGCGCCTTAAGTCTGTTCACCAAGGCAATTGGATAATTTCGCTTGATGGTTTGGCCCAAATTGCCGGAAGCTGCCAAATGATGATTCATGCCGCCATCGACAATGAGGAATTTCTTCCCACGTGACGTCTTGATATCGCGAATCCGGGTCAGGTAGATACCGGCTTCGCCGGCGAGAAACCGGCCCGGCTCCACAAGAAACTGTGTCTCCTTAAAAGCGGGTTCGTCGTCAATCTCCGCGAATAATTTGGCCAGTAGCTCTTGCAAGCACTCGAGATTCAGTTCGAGCTCATGGGCAAAATAGGGGATTCCCAGTCCTCCTCCGAAATCCAGCGTGCGGAGCGGCCTGCCCAGCCGCTTAACGACGCGCCGGGCGACGTCTAAACCGTGGCGATATTGATTCTGCAAGACTGCCGCATCCAGAATCTGAGTTCCCGTGAACAGATGGATTCCGCAAAGATCAAGTTCCGGCTCCTCAAGAACAGAGTCCAATACTTGATCCAGAATCTCTTCGTCGACGCCAAAGGGTGCAGGGCGGCCTCCCATGCGCATCGCTCCGCCTTCCGCCTCGCCAGAGGGATTGATGCGTACGGCAACCCGGGCATGTCGGCCAAGGCGGCGGCAAATGGCGGCGATTCGTTTTACTTCGGTCAGCGATTCCATATGGATCTCGCCGATGCCATTCGAGAGCACGAGTTCGAGTTCCGCTTCGGACTTCCCGGGTCCGGCAAACAAAATACGTTTGGGAGGACAGCCCGCCTCCAGCGCTTTCTGGAACTCGCCCGCAGATGCAATTTCGATCCCGCAACCCCGGCTCAGGAAATGCTTCACGACTGCAGGAGAAGGATTGGCTTTGATGGAGTAATAGATGGCAATTCTTTCCGGAAGAGCGGCACGAAGCGCGTCGTACTTCATGTCTAGCACGGTGCGATCATAGATAAACATAGGTGTCCCATACATTTCGGCCAGTTGATTCACGGAAAAATCACCGATGACCAAGGACTCCCCGGACTTAGGAAAGTATTTTGCAGTCAGCGATGCCGCCAAATCGCCCATTTATAAACCTTCGCGGCGCCGCAGCGCCGGGTAGTCTACTTTTCCGCTCGAGGTTTTGGGCAATTCGCCCAATACCTCAAAAGTTTTCGGAACCATGTAACGAGGCATTTTCTCCGCGCAATACACAAGCATTGCGTCGACGTCCAGTACATTGCCGTCTTTCGCCACCACAAATGCTTTGATTGTTTGCCCGAGAGTTTCGTCGGGTATGCCGATGACTGCTGCACCGCGCAGCTTCCCGCTCTGGAAAAGCACCTCCTCGACTTCCGTGGGGCTGATGCGAAAACCGCTGGACTTGATCATCGTATCGCGCCGCCCGATAAAGTAGAGAAAACCATCTTCATCCGTCTTCACCAGGTCGCCTGAATAGCAAACTTTCTCGCAATCACCCATCTCGGACGGCAAAAGCGGGTTTGGACGAAGGGCCCGTGCCGTATCTTCAGGCCGGTTCCAGTAGCCCAGCGAAACTGTCGGCCCACGATGAACAAGTTCACCAGGCTCCCCCGGCTTACAGAGCTGCCCTCGCTCATTGAGCACAAGAATTTCAGTGTCTGGAATAGCTTTGCCCATCGACGTCGGCCGCCGATCAAGTTCTTCCGGGGGAAGATACGTGGAGCGAAAAGCCTCTGTCAGTCCGTACATCAGGAATACTTCTGTGGCCGGAAGCACTCCGCGCAAAACCTTGAGAACCGCCTGCGGCATTGCACCGCCAGTATTGGTGATGTAGCGCAAATGCGGGAGTGGCTGTTTCGCGAGAGTCGAATTGGGTTGCGCCAGCAGGCTCCAGAGTGTGGGCACGCCAGCGAGTCCGCTGATTTTTTCCTTAAGCAGGGCCTGCACAATTTCGCGCGCAAATACGAAATTAATAAGCACGCAGGTGCCGCCCTTTTCGAACGCGGTCATTAATTGATTCATCCCGGCATCGAAACTGAAAGGGAGAACCGCGAGGATGCGCTCGTCCTCTGTGATGCCGAGGTAAGTGGAGACGATCCGGCTGCCCGCAACAACGTTGGCATGACTCAGCATTACACCCTTAGGCTTGCCCGTTGAGCCGGAGGTGTAGAGAATTGCGGCAAGATCCTTTTCGATGCTGGTCTCCCGCCAGTCAACGGGGAGGGTCCGCGCACTGAACTCCTCGAAACGATGAACCGGGAGTCGCGCAGGCGCTTCTCCCGGACCGACCACAACCAGAAACTCGAGAGATGGAACCTGTAGTAGCACCTCGGCGAGCGACGCTAGCTTCGACGCGGTGGTAATAAGGCCTTTCATCCCGCAATCGCGAGCAATGTGCACTACCTGTTCGGGATGCAGGAGCGCGTTGATGGGAACATAGACAGCTTCCGCGCGCGAGATCCCGAAGATGGAAACAGCCTGTGCAACGGAAGGATCCAGGTAGATGCCCATTCTGTCGCCGCGCCGGAGCCCGGCGTCACTCAATCCCGCAGCCAGTCCGTTCACACGGCGAGCGACTTCTCCGTAACTTAGCCGTTCCTCTCCGTGTACCAAAGCTTCTTTATCCGGCGAACGCCGGGCGCTCTCACGCAAGAGATGCCAAATCAGGAAGTCCATGGCGACTTTTCGGAAACCCTCTCTCCCTTTGATTCAGCGACGACCGCTTACGCGGTGCTGTTCCGCGATTTAGCGCGCTGGAACGACTTTGCCATCGACAACGCCACACGTTTCACAGCGCGTCCGCCGACGTGACGGGCGATGGCAAGGACGCCGCGCGGTGTGCGCGGGTTCAGCGCAAGAATTCCCCAGCGCTCTCGCCGTTGGGACATCCAGTCCTTTTTGTAACCATCGTCACCGGACAGGTAATCCACCTCCGTCACCTTGTCGACGTCCAGAGCATGCTGGAAAAGAGTGGCGGAGAGAATTGTCCCGACGGACAAGTCTGCGAAGCGTTCGTCGTAAGCAAGCTTGTAAATCAGTGCTTTCCCATGGTGCACAATCCAAAGCTGGGCCGCCGCCGGCTCGCCATCCACGGAAAGAATTCCCAGCCGCAACGCTCCCATCGCCGCGCACATTTTTATCAGCCCTGGAACAAACTGCGGGTAAGGCTCAGGCTGCTTCCAGCTGGAGAGATAAACTTTCATGTAGGCATCAATGGCGGCATCCAACCCTCGTTCCCCGGTCATGATTTCCATTTTCGCGCGTCCCGACTTCTCCAGCTTCTTTCTTTTGCGGTTCAGTGTGTTCTTCAGCATGGAGGGAAGCGTTTCCGAGTATTCCGCAAAACTTCGTCCGTTCACAGGGAGATACCAGTTGCCAAAAGAAAAGTACGTTTGCACGACGAAGCCCGCCACCTTGAATGCTTTGGCAAGTTCGCGGAAATCTCTTGAGTCTGCGTCCATGGGCTTGACTTCAACCGTGTCCCAATGCGGCTTCTCCTCGGCGATCGCTAATGCGAGCGCTTGAAGGATCGCGCCCGATTCCCCCGGGGAAGCAGCAAGGTGCGGTGCATAAAAACAGCTGTAATAGTTGGCCAAAGCTTCGAGCCTTCGCGGAGAAGAAAACGAGCTCGAATCGCTTGAGCTGCGCATGAGCAGCATTCCCGAAGGTGTCCCTTTAACATCTTTTGCACAATAAACGCGAACTCGGTCACTTTGGCCCATTGCAGTCTGTGCAAAATTTTGAAACCAGGGCAACGTCAGGAAGATACTTTGACGCCCTGCTT
>Ga0137409_10004347_pt1 | contig 14876 bp, 14 predicted proteins | sample CZODoug1_16funga_FD_122059 | JGI IMG/M metagenome (GOLD analysis project Ga0137409, IMG submission 122059) | Vadose zone soil fungal communities from Angelo Coast Range Reserve, California, USA - CZODoug1_16fungal (Hybrid Assembly) | ecosystem: Environmental > Terrestrial > Soil > Vadose zone... | reverse complement strand
GCGGCGAGATGCCGGCCTGCATCCTCGGCCGGGCCGCGACCCGGGACGGCCTGCCGGTTTATGTGCTGCTCTGTCCGCAGCTCTACGACCGGCCCGGCAACCCCTATGGCGACGAATGCGGGCGCGATTGGCCGGACAACGACATCCGCTTCGCCCGGCTGGCGTCGGCAGGCGCAGAGCTTGCCGCGGGCACCCTGGACAAGAATTGGGCAGCCGACATGGTTCATGCCAATGACTGGCAGGCGGCGCTCGTGCCCGCCTACCTGGCCTGGAGCGGCGCCAAGGTCCCTTCGATCCTGACCATCCACAACCTGGCCTATCAGGGCCTATTCCCAAAAGACTCGCTGCGCCGGATCGGCGCGCCGGAGAGCTCCTTCCATATCGACGGGCTGGAGTTCTACGACAAGCTGTCCTTCCTCAAGGGCGGCATTGTCTACGCTTCCCATCTGACCACCGTCAGCGAGACCTATGCCAGGGAGATCACGACCTCCGAGTTCGGCTGCGGGCTCGAGGGTCTGCTCCGGCTCCGCTCCGATGCCGCGCAATTGACCGGGATATTGAACGGCATCGATGAAAGCTGGGATCCCAGGGTTTGCTCCCAGTTGGCGAAGCCGTTCGCGGCCGGTGACTGGGAAGGCAAGCGGGCGAATGCGGATTACGTCCGCCGGCAGTTCGGCCTGGCGCTGTCCCGCGGCCCGATCTTCGGCCTCGTTGCCCGCCTCGTGCATCAGAAGGGCGTCGATCTCGTGCTCTCCGCCGCAGACGAGATCGTCGAGGCCGGCGGGCAGATCATCGTGACCGGCAGCGGCGAGCCCGATATCGAGCGGGCGCTGGTCGATGCGCACCGCCGCAGACCGGATGCGATCGGGGTGGCGATCGGTTTCAACGACGGGCAGGCCCGGCGGATTTTCGCCGGCAGCGATTTCACGCTGATGCCGTCACGGTTCGAGCCTTGCGGACTGAGCCAGATGTATGCGCAGCGGTTCGGATCGCTGCCGATCGGCCGGCAGACCGGCGGACTGGCGGAAACCATCGTGGACGGCGAAACCGGATTTCTGTTCAGCCAGCCCTCCACCGAATCCTTTCTCGGCGGCATCCGGCGCGCGTTCACCACCTTCGTGACCAAGGACCGTCTCAACTCCATGCGCCAGAGCGCGATGGCGCGATCGTTCGGCTGGAACGTATCGGCCGCCTGCTACGGCGCGCTTTATCGCAAGGCCTTGTCGCTTTAAGCGCCGCGACCGGTCTTAATCCCGCGGAGCCTGCCGGGCCGGCTCGTCGTCCGCGATGGCGCGCCACGCCGCGCCCTCGAGATCGTCGTACTGGCCGCTCTTGAGTGACCAGAGAAATCCAATCAGACCGACAAGGCCGAGGCCGAGCGCCAGAGGCACGAGGATCACAAGCACTTCCATCACGGCCTCCCCTGCGCGACGCGGCGCGCGCGCAGCGCGTTGAGCATGACCAGCAGAGAGGAGCCGGACATCGCCGCCGCCGCAATCAGAGGTGTCACCACTCCGCTGATCGCAATGGGTACCGCGAGAAGATTATACCCGACCGCGAGCCAGAGGTTCTGCCGCATCAGATGCAGCGCCTTGCGCGCGAAATCGATCGCCGCGACCACCGGCGCCAATGGCTTGCCGAGAAAGACCAGATCGGCCGTTGCCTGGCTCAGATGCGCCGCACTGATCGGCGACATCGAGACGTACGCCGCCGCCAGCGATGGCGCATCATTCAACCCGTCGCCGACCATCATGACCTTGAGACCCCCGCTTTTCAGCTCTTCGATGCGCGCGATCTTGTCGGCCGGGGTTACACCGGCCCGCCACTCGCTGACGCCAAGCGCGTGCGCGGCTGCCCGAACCGCCGGCTCCCGGTCACCCGATAGAATTTCGACCTTGATGCCACGCTTCAAAAGCGCCGAGATCACCGCCTGCGCATCGGGACGCAGTCCCTGCCGGACCGACAACAGATAGCGCGTCTCGCCCATGCTGAAGGCAACAATGGAAGCTTCCGGATCGAGGCACGCGTTGTCACTTGGCAAGTGCTCGGCACCGCAGAACGCAGGCCTTCCCAGCTTCAGCTCACGGCCACCGACGTAACCGCGCACCCCCTGCCCGGGTTCTTCGACGGCTCCCGGAAGCGGCGATCTCGCGTTAGCGGTGCGCGCTACCGCGGCTGCCACCGGATGATGGCTCGAAAGCGCGAGCTGCCCGGCCAGGCGCAGCGCTTCTTCGGGAATATCAGCCGCATTCACGACTTCCAGCTCGGGCAACGTCAGCGTTCCCGTCTTGTCGAATATGATGTGATCGACCTCGGCCAATCGTTCGATCGAATCGCCGGAGTTGAGCAGGACGCCAGCCCTGAACATCGCACCGGACGCCACCGTCTGCACGGTCGGAATGGCCAGGCCCAACGCGCAGGGACAGGTGATGATCAGGACGGCAACGCCGGTAACGATGGCATCGTGCCAACTCGCGCCCATCAGCACCCAGCCCAGTACCGTCAGCAGCGCCGTCGCATGCACCACCGGCGCATAAAGCCGCGATGCCCGGTCGGCGAGGCGCACATAACGCGAGCGCGCCTGCAGCGCGTTGTCGAGCAGCCGCGTGATCTCCGCCAGCAGTGTCGCTTCGGACGCCGCGGAGACCCGGACGCGCAAGGTGCCGGAGATGTTGAGCGAGCCGGCATAGACAGCCGTGCCGCGCTCCGCTGCGACGTGACGGGTCTCGCCGGTGATCAGGCTCTGGTCGATCTCCGACCGCCCTTCGATAACCGTGCCATCGACCGCGCAGCGCTCGCCGGGCCGCAGCAGGACCACGTCGCCGGGATGGATCGCCGCGATTGGCACTTGCGAAATCTCGTCGGGCCCGACGAACTTGGTGGCGGTCTCCGCCTTGAGTGCGGCGAGATTTCCCGCCACCGCCCGGGTGCGCCGACGCATGCTTTGGTCGAGATAGCGCCCCACCAGCAAGAATGTCAGCAGCATGATCGCCGCATCGAAATAGGTATGCTCGGCGTGGTTCACGGTCTCGATGACCGACAGCGCTAGCGCAAGCATCACGCCGATGCTGATCGGAACATCCATATTGACGTTGCGCGTGCGCAGCGCGCGAAACGCCGATCTGAAGAAAGGCTGGCCCGCATAGGCCGCAGCCGGCAACGCGATCAGCGCCGACATCCAATGGAAAAAATCGCGCTGTTCGGGAATCATGTCGCTGACATTGCCGGACCACACAGGAATGGACAGCATCATCACGTTCATGGTGGCGAATGCCGCGACGCCGAGACAGCGAAGCAGAAAGCCGGATTGTTCGGCTTCCGCGGCCTCCGCATCGGCGGTTTCGAACGGATAGGCCTTGTATCCGAGCTCGGCGAGTCGATCGATGAAGCTGACAGGATCGAGCGCGCCCTGCTTCCATTCCAGCGCCACGCGGCGGTCGGTCAGATTGACGCGCGCGAGCGTGACGTCGGGTATTGCTGAAAGACCCCGCTCGATCTTCGACATGCATCCGGCGCAGCTGACACCCTCAACGGCGAGATCGATATGGGAGAGGCCCGAACCGGCATCCCTGACGTAATGTGAGAAATCTCGCGTTGCCTGCATGATGCGGCCTTCCCTAATTCAACAAGACACGGTTCTTCGACAGGAACATCCGTTGTCCTGCCGCGTCGCCCTCGAGCACCAGATCCCATTGTCCCGGCGCAATCAGCGGCGCGCTGCCGCGATAGATGCCGATTCCTGTTTCCGCCAATGCCACCGGCAGATCGGCTCGCCTGTCGGTGGGACGCTCAAAGCGGCCATGAAACTTCAACCCGGACACCGGCTTGCCGCTGCTGTCGCGCGCCGCAACCTCAAGCGTCGCACCGCCATCCGGGCCGCGCTGGATATTGGCGTCGACTTTCCAGTTGCGCGCGTTTTGATCGTGGGCGGCTGCGATCTCTTTCTCATAGGCCAGGCTAGCGCTGTAGGCGCTGTCGACGTCGGTGCCGGGCAAGGTCTGGATCGCAAGCCTCATCATGATCATGTTGACCCCGATCACGACGCCGAAGAACGCCAACAGCATGAAAAGCACCATGCGTCCGGTCAACGGCTTCTGCGAAACGGGCGTGCGGTTCATACCAAGCTCCCCTGCCAACTCACGGCGTCACGAAATTATCGGTCGCCGAGGCAACCTCACCGAGACCGATGTCGGTTACCCGGAATTTGACCGGAACGGATTTTTCCGGGTTGCGCTCGGAAGGCGCCGTGACCAGAAGCCTCAATTCGGTGGTTTGGTCCCGGCCCAGGATGATCATGGGCCTGTCCGGCGTGACGGAATCGGCGCCGACGATATGGACCGTCGCGTTATGCGGGCCGTCGATGTCGATCGCCACCACGCGATCGAAGCCACGCTTGTTCAGAAACCGGACCGTATAGGCGTTGCGGATCGATCCGTCGCTCAGCTTCACCGCGACCGGATTGCGGTCGTGCAACACATTGACGTCGAGCAGCGACCGCGTCAGCAGCGCATACAGCATGATCGCGCCGACAGCGGCGATCATGGCGCAGTAGACGATGGTACGCGGTCTTACGATCCGGTAGATCGGCGGCTTGCCGGCCTGACGCCGCTGGATATTGATGTCGTTATCGTAGCCGATCAGGCGGGGTTCCCTGCCGACCTTCCTCATCACGGTATCGCAGGCATCGATACACAGGCCGCACTGGATGCAGTCGAGTTGCGCGCCGTCGCGGATATCGATTCCCGTCGGGCAGACGGCGACGCACTGATAACAATCGATGCAGTCGCCGACGGATTCCCCGAGCGCGCGCAGCTCGTTCGCCTTTTTCAGCGACGTGCGCTTTTCGCCGCGATCATATTTGTAGGTAACGTTCAGCGCCCATTCGTCGGTGAGCGCCGCCTGGATGCGCGGCCACGGGCACATATAGACGCAGACCTGCTCGCGCATGAAGCCGGCGAGCAGATAGGTGGTCGCCGTCAAAATCGCGATCCAGATATAGGCCAGCATCGGCGCCTGGAACGTCACGAGCTGCTTCACCAGCGTCGGCGCATCGTTGAAATAGAGGACCCAGGCGCCGCCCGTCCACCATGCGATCAGAAGCCAGATCGAATGCTTCAGTGTGATCTCGGCAAAGCGCTCCAGCTTCAGCGTACCGCGCGCGGCATCTTTTCTCATGCGCTCGCGGCGGTCGCCCTCTACCAGGCGCTCGACGGCATAAAACAAATCCGTCCACACGGTTTGCGGGCAGAGATATCCGCACCAGATGCGGCCGCCCACGGAATTCATCAGAAACAGCGTCAGGGCGGCGACGATCAGCAGCCCGGTAAAATAGTAGACCTCCTGCGGCCACAGCTCGATGAAAAAGAAGTAGAAACGGCTGTTGGGGAGATCGATCAGCACCGCCTGATCGGGTGCGCCGAGGCCGCGATTCCACCGCACGAACGGCAGCAGGTAATAGACCCCGAGGCAAAATGCCATCAGGCCCCATTTGATGCGGCGGAATGTTCCGGAGACGCTCTGCGGATAGACCTTCTTCTGAGCCACATACAGCGGCCCATCGTCGTCAAATTGCAGCTCGATCGGAACGGACTTGCTCATCGGAAGGATTGATCTCGCGTTTATGGTGGGAGCGTAGACCCAGCTTCAAACGTGCGATTGATCCACCTCAAACGAGGGCACCCGGACGTCCACGTTGGCCGGATCGCCCGCGATCACTGTCCCCCGCCGAGCGAGTGAACATAGACCGCCAGCGCCTTGATCGTGGAGGGGTCGAGGCGGCCCACCCAGGCCGGCATCACGCCGGAACGGCCGTTGCTAATGGTCTCAACCAGCGTGGCCTCGTCAGAACCATAAAGCCAGATCTTGTCCGTCAGGTTCGGCGCGCCGAGTTCCTGATTTCCCTTGCCGGCATCGCCGTGGCACGCCGTGCAATTATCCGCGAAAATCTTGGCGCCCGCGGCCGCATCATATCCCGGGCTGGTGGACAAGCCCGACAGGGATCGAACGTAATTGGCGACCGTGACGATCTGGTCCTTTTTCAGCACGCCCTCCTTGCCGAACGCAAGCATGGCGCTTTCGTGGGTCTTGGGGTGTCCGGAGCGCGCACCGAACTGGATCATCTGCAGGATCTGGTCGAGCGAGCCGCCCCAGAGCCAATCGTCATCGTTGAGGTTGGGAAACCCCTTGGCGCCGGCGCCGCCGCTTCCGTGGCATGGCGCGCAATTGTCGCCAAACACCGTCTTGCCGCGGGCACGCGCCAGCGCCAGCAATGCCGGGTCCTTTTCGATATCGACCAGGGAAGCCGCGCCCAGCGCAACCATCTTGTCGCCGCGTATCTTTTCCAGATTGGCAAGCTCCACCGCGACATCGGCACGGGACGAATAGTGCAGGATGCCGGTGGTATGGCTCCACAGCATCGGCCATGCCGGATAGACGATCCAGTATCCGATCGCCCAGACGATGGTCATGTAAAAGGCCAAGACCCACCACCGCGGCAGCGGCGTGTTCAATTCCTTGATGCCGTCCCACTCATGACCCGTGGTGGTCTTGCCGGAGACGTGGTCGAAATCGCTATGCTCGGTCATGATCCGGTCATTCCTCCCGCAACGGCATTTTAGATGCCTCGTCGAAGGCGTCCTGGTTGCGGGGCCAAAGCGCGTAAGTCACGATTGCGAGAAATATCCCGACGAAGATCGGCGTCCAAAAGGTCGTGACGAAATCCGATGTGAAATTCTGCACCGTCAGGATTGCTCTCATCGTCATACTTTCTCAGCGAAGATTTGCTTTTTCGTTGTAGAGCTTGAAATCGACCAGCGTGCCGAGCATCTGCAAATACGCGATCAGCGCATCCATTTCGGTCGGCAAGCCCGGCTTGCCGTCAAAGTTGCGCGCAACCGCCTTCGGATAGCGCTTGGTGAACGCATCCACCCCGGCATTGTCGGGATCGGCCTGCGCCTTCAGATCGGCGACCGCATTGGCGATCTGATCGTCCGAATAAGGTACGCCGACAACGCGGCTGGTTCGCAGATGAGCCGCGATCGTTGCAGTATCGACCTCCGTCTCCGAGAGAAACGAATAGCCGGGCATCACCGACTGCGGAACGATGGCGCGCGGATTGGTCAGATGCGTCACATGCCATTCATCGGAATATTTGGCGCCGACGCGTGCGAGATCGGGGCCGGTTCGCTTTGAGCCCCACTGGAACGGATGGTCGTACATGCTCTCGGCTGCCAGCGAGAAGTGACCGTAACGCTCGACCTCATCGCGCAGCGGCCGGATCATCTGCGAGTGGCAGAGGTAGCAGCCCTCGCGGACGTAGATGTTGCGGCCGGTCAACTCCAGCGGGGTGTAGGGCCTGACGCCATCGACCACCTCGATCGTGCTCTTGAGATAGAACAGCGGGGTAATTTCGACGAGACCGCCGATCGCGATCACCGCCAGAATCCCGATGATCAGGATGATCGAATTCTTTTCGAAGATTTGATGCCGCGTCCAGAATGACATTCGATCGCTCCTCATTCCGCCGGTTGAAGAGCGACGGGCGACTGCACTTCCGCCTCGCCGACGCGTACTGTCATCCAGAGATTATACGCCATGATCAGCGCGCCGATCAGGAACAGCGCTCCTCCAGCGGCGCGGATGATGTAGAAAGGATGCATCGCTTCCACGGTCTCGATGAAGGAATATTCCAGGAAGCCGAGCGACGTATAAGCGCGCCACATCAGGCCCTGCAGAATTCCGGATACCCACATTGCGGAGATGTAGAGGACGATGCCGATCGTCGCGATCCAGAAATGCCAGTTAACCAGCTTGAGGCTGTAAAGTCCCTTGCGATCCCACAGCCATGGGACAAGGCAATAGAGCGCACCGAACGAGACGAATCCGACCCAGCCCAACGCGCCGGAGTGAACGTGCCCGATGGTCCAGTCTGTATAATGGCTGAGCGAATTCACCACCTTGATCGACATCATCGGACCTTCGAAGGTCGACATGCCATAGAAGGCCACCGACACCACGAGCATGCGCAACACCGGGTCGGTGCGAAGCTTGTCCCAGGCGCCCGATAACGTCATCAAGCCGTTGATCATGCCGCCCCAGGACGGCATCCAGAGCATGATGGAGAAGGTCATGCCGAGGGTCTGTGCCCAGTCCGGGAGCGCGGTGTAGTGCAGATGATGCGGGCCGGCCCAGATGTAGAGAAAGATCAGAGCCCAGAAATGGATGATCGACAGGCGATACGAATAGATCGGCCGCTCGGCCCGCTTGAGGATGAAATAGTACATGATGGCGAGGAAGCCGGCGGTCAGGAAAAAGCCTACGGCATTATGTCCGTACCACCACTGAAACATCGCGTCCTGAACGCCGGCCCAGGCGATATATGACTTGGAGCCGAACACCGACACCGGCAATGCGGGGTTATTTCCAAGATGCAGGACGGCGATGGTGACGATGAAAGCGAGATAGAACCAGTTGGCGACGAAGATGTGCGGTTCCTTGCGCTTCACCAGCGTCATCAGGAACACCAGCAGATAAGTCACCCAGACAATCGTCAGCCACAGATCGGCATACCATTCGGGCTCGGCATATTCCTTTGATTGCGTGACCCCGAGAAGATAGCCGGTGCCCGCGACGAGGATGAAGAAATTATAGCCGACCACCACAAACCAGGGCGCCAGATCGCCGGCGAGACGCACCCGGCAGGTCTTTTGCACAACATAGAATGACGTCGCGACCAGGACATTGCCGCCGAACGCAAAGATCACGGCCGACGTATGCAGCGGCCGCAGCCGGCCGAAGCTCGTCCATGGCAGGTCGAAATTGAGCGCGGGCCAGGCAAGCTGGGATGCAATCAACAGTCCCACGGCAAATCCGGCGATGCCCCAGAACACCGACATCACGGCGGCGAATTTGATCGGGCCCATATTGTAGTTGGGCCTGCCGTTGATTTCCTGCGCCGGCAGGGACGATGGGCGGTCGAAATACCGATTGAGGATGACGAAAACCGCCGCGAGGCTGGCGGCGGCGCCGAGAGAGGCGTGGAATGCGAAGGCCGTATCGAGGGCTTTCGCGGCACCAATCAAACAGAGAAAGGCGGTCACCGCGAACACCGCCGCCAGGCCACTTTCTCCAATGGTCATCGACTTTGAGTTGAGGGCCTGGCTCATGTGATTCTCTCTTGGGGGACACGATTGAGACAACCACAATCGGACCTGACGCGATTTGATCGAGATCAACTCTGTTCAATCGGGAGACCGGCGCCTGGACCGGCAAGACAAAGTGGCCGCGCTTTCGCGGCCACACGCAACGCTTTGGAGAAATGCCTGTTTTCGCGCCGGTCGCCTGAAGGCGATGATCGCGCGAAAGACTTCAATCGCCGGCAGCGGCACTCGACGCAAGCGCCCTGAGGACATCTTCGCGGGCGATAATCCCCGCCAATCGATGGTCGTCGCCGAGCACGGGGATGCTCCTGATACGGTGTTCGACCATGAGCTGCAGCACCCGCGTCAGCCTGGTGTCGGGACGAACGTAGATGAATTCGGATATCATGACATCGGCGACAGTTCGGCTCATCAACTCGCTGTATCGCGGAACCATCTGGTTGGGTGTAAAGGCAAAACACTTCAGCAGGTCGAACTTGGTTACGATGCCGGTAACCTGCCCGTCCTCTTCGACCGGATAGGTGTTGAAATCATCACGTTCGAACATGCCGCCCAGTTCACGCACGTCAAGTTCGCGCGTCACTGTCTTGACGGCGCGCGTCATGTGACCGGCGACGGTTTCCTCGAGAAATCTGTACACGGCGCGATCCTATCCGTTGACGTCCAGAGCGTTTTCCAGCGAAGTGGATACCGGTTCGCGTGAAGAAAACGCGTCAAAATATGAAATGGAGCCCCGTTCCGATTCAATCGGAACGGAAAAGGCTCTAGTGCGACAGCAACACGCAACGCGTGGACTGGGTGATGAGATGCTGCGTCATGCCGCCGAGAATCAATTCGCGGAATCGCGAATGGCCATACGCCCCCGCGACGACGACACCCGCACCGACGTCGGCAGCTATTCCATCCAACTGAACTGTGGCGTCCCGGTTCCCGTTATTGTCAGGCACGAGTTCGGAGGCGGAAACACCGTGGCGCGACAGCCAGGCCACAACGTCCCGGACCCGCGACTCGGCAGCCGACCGGCTGTCGCCTCCTTCCACGATCTCCGCGACCGTGACGTTCTTGGCCTTGCGGAGCATCGGCAGGGAATCGGCGATCGCCCGTCTTGCTTCCAGCGTATCCTTCCACGCCACCAGCACGCTTCGTAAATCGAGCCAGTCGACGTTATCAGGCACTATGAACAGCGGCCGGCCCGCTTGCATGACCAGGTCTTTCGGGCTCGCCGCTGCAAACGGATCCGACAACGCTCCATTCTGTCCACCGGTGACGACAATGTCGGCGCACCGTACTTCCTGAAGGATATACCGCACCGGAAAGTCGATGGCGCAGCGCCATTCGATGTGCTTCGCACGATTCTTTGTCGCCTCGCGAAACTGCGCTTCCAATTCCTCGATGCGCTGTTTTACCGATGCCCGGCCCTGGTCGATCAGACTTTGGGCCTGCTCTCCCGAGGTGAAATAAAGCGGCGGGCTGAATTGCGCCGCGGCAATCCCGACTATCCCAGCGTCAAACCGCTCGGCGATCTGACCGGCGGCCTCAAGGCGAGCCTCGTTCGACTGATCAAGCGCCAGGCTGACCATGACGGTCGCGTATGTCATCCACCCTCTCCATTGCACCAGATTTGAGGAGATCGTAGGCCCGCACGCGAGGGGCGAGATGAGATAGATCAAAGACCCCGGCGCGTTTGAAAGGGACCGCGGATCGGACCGGACGTCCGGGAAAATATCGGGCGGGGGGCTGTTCCCCGGAACTTGCATCCACCTCGTTGTCAGGCGAAATAGCAGCTCCAGCGCGCCGTTTCAGGGGGGATGGGACCTTCCCGACGTCATTCTGGTGTAGGATTAATCGCAAAGCTTGCCGGCGAAGTTAGCGGGGCTGGCTAGTTGGAAGTGAAGGCTGAGCTTGCCTGGTACCATTCAATCATCGCCAGACGACCCCGTTCGCAACGAGCATCTGCGGCTCCGAATCGAGGGATTCGGCGTCGGTATGTGGGACCTGGAGCTTTCGACGCTGGACTTGGAGTGGTCCGATACGACGAGAAGTCTTTTCGGGGTTGCCCAGGATAAGCCGGTTACCTACGAACTGTTTCTTTCTCTCCTCGAACCGAAGGACCGTGAGCGCACCGAGCAGGCGATCAAGCGGGTAGCCGAGACCGGCGGCAATTTCGACGTATCCTTCAAGGTCGGCGGAACGGCAGGGGCCGATCAATGGCTTCGTGTCCGCGGAGGCCTGATCAGGGATGAAGACGGAGTTCCGCGCCACGTCAGCGGGATCGTTCTCGATATCGACGAAGAGAAGCGGCTCGAAGAGACGCTGCGAATGCGGGAAAGCCACCTCCGCTCGATTCTCGACACGGTGCCGGACGCGATGATCGTCATCAACGGATATGGCATCATACAATTCTTCAGCACCGCCGCCGAAAGACTGTTTGGCTATGCCGAGCAGGAGGCCATCGGCAAGAATGTCAGCGAGCTGATGCCCCGGCCGGATCGGGAGCGCCATGACGGCTATCTCGCGCGCTATCGATCCACGGGTGAAAGGCATATCATCGGCATCGGGCGGATCGTGACCGGAAAACGCAGGGACGGGACGACCTTTCCGATGCACCTCTCGATCGGTGAAATGCAATCCGGCGGACAGCCCTATTTCACCGGCTTCGTGCGCGACCTGACCGAGCACCAGCAAACCCAGGCCCGGCTGCAGGAACTGCAATCCGAACTGGTTCATGTTTCGCGCCTCAGCGCGATGGGCGAAATGGCGTCCGCGCTCGCCCATGAACTCAATCAGCCGCTTGCCGCCATCAGCAACTACATGAAGGGTTGTCGCAGGCTGCTGGCCGGCAGCGCGGATCCCAATACGTCAAAAATCGAAAGTGCCATGGACCGCGCCGCCGAACAGGCGCTCCGCGCCGGCCAAATCATTCGTCGTCTGCGCGATTTCGTCTCGCGAGGGGAATCCGAGAAGCGCGTCGAAAGCCTCTCGAAATTGATAGAAGAGGCGGGCGCACTCGGTCTGGCGGGCGCCCGTGAGCAGAACATCCAGCTTCGCTTCAATCTGAACCCGGCGTTCGATCGGGTTCTGGTGGACCGGGTGCAGATTCAACAGGTACTGGTCAATCTGTTCCGCAATGCGTTGGAAGCGATGGCGCAATCGCCGAAACGGGAGCTTGTCGCAGCCAATGCCGGGGTCGCCGACGACATGATTGAGGTCACGGTGTCCGATACGGGGCACGGATTCCACGATGACGTCAAACCCAATCTGTTTCAGACATTCTTTACGACGAAGGAGACCGGCATGGGCGTAGGACTCTCGATCAGCCGCTCGATTATCGAAGCCCATGGCGGCCGGATGTGGGCGGAAAACAATTCCTCGGGCGGGGCGACTTTTCGCTTCACGCTGCCCGCAGCACCCAGCGAGAGTTGAACTATGCCGGACAAGGGAAAGGTTTACGTTATCGATGACGACGAGGCGGTGCGGGATTCGCTCAACTTCCTGCTCGATTCCGCCGGCTTCGACGTCACGCTGTTCGAAACCGCTGTGAGTTTTCTCGATGCCCTCCCCGGCCTTGATTTCGGATGCGTTGTCTCCGACGTGCGCATGCCCGGTCTTGACGGAATAGAACTTCTCAAACGCATGAAAGCGGGTCACAGCACGTTTCCAATTGTAATCATGACCGGGCATGGCGACGTCCCGTTGGCCGTTGAGGCGATGAAACTCGGGGCGGTCGATTTCCTGGAGAAACCGTTCGAAGATGACCGCCTGATCAGCATGATCGAGACGGCTATCCGGCAGGCCGAGCCGGCCGCGAAAAGCGAGGCGCTCACGCTCGACATCGCGGCGCGGATAGCTTCTCTCAGCCCCCGCGAGCGCCAGGTCATGGAAGGCCTCATCGCGGGACTGTCCAACAAACTGATCGCCCGCGACTACGACATCAGCCCCCGCACCATCGAAGTTTACCGGGCGAACGTGATGACCAAGATGCAGGCCAACAGCCTCTCGGAACTGGTGCGGCTGGCGATGCGTGCCGGGATGCTCAACGATTGAGCTAAATCAAGCCCAGCAACTTTAATGCGTGTTATCTGATTAAGATTATGATCGAGATCAGCACGCAAGATGCGCGGGTTTTCGCGATGCCGTCTTCCGCCAAACCTATTGTCTACGTGGTCGACGACGACGCCGACGTCCTCGGCTCGTTACGGTTTCTGCTTGAAACGGACGGATTCGACGTACGAACGTTCAGGAACGGCCCGGCGCTGCTCAACACCGTCCATGCGACCGGCGTTGACTGCTTCGTGATCGATTACAAGATGCCCGAGATGAACGGCGTCGATCTGGCCACCCGCTTGCGCGACCGCGACATTTCCGTCCCGATTATTCTCATTACCGGTTACCCGGACGCGAATATCTCGGCCAGGGCCGCGGCCGCAGGCATTCGGGATGTTCTGCTGAAGCCCCATCTCGAAGACAGCCTCGTTTTGCGCATTCGGGGGGCTATACAGGAGGGACATCCGGCCACCGCTTGCCGAACCGGGCAATGACCTCCGGTCTTATACGTAGGTAAAACCCCTTAAGATATCATGCGAAATTTCCTCGCTTGATGAACCCGCGTAGCAATTGGCCATCCGCCGCAGAGGAGATGGCTTAATGCTCACCCAGTCGCTCAGCACCACCGTTATCGGTAACAAGATCAGCCCCGTCGCCTATCCCGCTCCGGATCAGTTCGGTGCGCTCACCGGCCACGCGGGCCTGATAGCGACTGAATTCACGTATAAGAAGGACGAGGAAATCTACGGCGAGGATGAGCCCGCGGAATACGTCTACCAGGTGATCAGCGGCGCGGTTCGCACCTATAAACTGCTCTCCGACGGACGGCGTCAGATCGGCGCATTCCATCTGCCGGGCGACGTGTTCGGGCTGGAATCGGGAGCGGCACACCGGCTGGCCGCCGAAGCCATTATCGACACCACCGTACGCCTCGTGATGCGCCGCAGCCTCGAGCAAGCCGCGGGCGTCGATGTCAAGGTTGCGCGTAACCTCTGGACCATGACGGCGGGCGACCTTCGGCATGCCGAAGATCACATGCTGCTGCTCGGGCGCAAGACCGCGATGGAGCGCGTCGCGACTTTCCTTCTGGAGATGGATCGCCGGCTTGCGGTCGCAGGGATGATGGCGCTGCCAATGTGCCGCCGGGATATCGGCGACTATCTCGGCCTCACGCTGGAAACCGTCTCAAGAGCGCTGTCGCAGCTCCACGCACAAGGGGTACTAGGATTTTCCGGCGCACGTCAGATCGTGCTTCGCAATCGCCAACGGCTGCGCAGCATGGACGCGTGAGAATTACTTGTACGCGGTACGCCGCGTTTCGGGCATCACAAACCAGATCAAGACCAGGCCCGCTGCCGCAACTGCCGCGAGCCCGAAGAAAGCGACGCTGCTGCCGAACATGTCGCTGATGTAACCGGCGAGCACGGTGCTTAGTGAAGCACCGATGCCGGTGGCCGTGCCGACGATCCCCTGCGCCAGATTGAAGTGACCGCTGCCGAACGCGACATCGGCGACAATCAACGGCACCATGACGCTGAAGACCGCGGCGGTGATGCCATCGAACACCTGCACTGCAACCAGAAGATAGGGGTCGTTGACGACCGCAAACAACGCACCTCGGATGGCCAGCGCGGCAAACCCCAATAGCAGCAGCGGCCGCCGCCCCCATTGCTG
>Ga0137409_10004346_pt1 | contig 14879 bp, 15 predicted proteins | sample CZODoug1_16funga_FD_122059 | JGI IMG/M metagenome (GOLD analysis project Ga0137409, IMG submission 122059) | Vadose zone soil fungal communities from Angelo Coast Range Reserve, California, USA - CZODoug1_16fungal (Hybrid Assembly) | ecosystem: Environmental > Terrestrial > Soil > Vadose zone... | reverse complement strand
CGCCGGTGATCAGCTCGAGCTGCGACTCGCTGAAGTCGGTGGTGATGTGCGGGTGCTTGAGCGCCGAGCCGAGCTCGGCGGGATGCGGCGTGAGCGCGAGCGAGCCCTTGGGCGTCACCCGCAGGCTCTCCTTCTCGATGCCGCGCCTCAAGCCCTTCAGCACAGCGGGGGAGAGCGAGCGCAGGCGTTCCTGGAAGAGGGTCATGGATGGGGGACGGCACGAATCCCGCTTGGCAGCGGGATGGCGGGGCAAGTCCGGGCGGAATTATCGCGCGCCCTTTCCTCCGCCGCTACCCTATGATGCCGGGACGGAGGACTCATGCGCTTTCGGAATAGCATGCTCGCCGCAGGGTTATTGCTCGCGGCTTCGCTGGCGGCCGCTCAAGGGTATCCGACCAAGCCGATCCGGCTGCTCCTGCCCTTCGCGGGCGGCACCGACGCCGTGGCGCGGCTGCTCGCGTTCAAGCTCTCGCCTGCGCTCGGCCAGCAGGTGCTGCCCGAGCAGCGCCTGGGCGCGGGCGGCAACATCGCGCACCGCGCCGTCGCCGAGGCCGCGCCCGACGGCTACACGCTGCTGATGGCGGCGCCGCCCGTGGTGATCAACCCGCACTTGAACGCGAACGCCGGCTTCGATCCCCTGCGCGACTTCACGCCGATCGCGCCGCTCACGGCGCTGCCGAACGTGGTCGTCGTGCAGCCCAAGGTCCAGGCGAAGAGCCTGCAGGAATTGATCGAGCTCGCGCGCGCGAACCCCGGCAAGCTGAGCTACGGGTCGGGCGGTGTCGGCTCGGTGCCGCATCTCGCGACCGAGCTGCTCAAGTCGATGACGAAGATCGACCTGCTGCACGTTCCCTACAAGAGCGCGACGCTGGCGCTCACCGGGCTGCTCGCCGGCGAGGTCGACCTGGTGATCGTCGCGGCCTCGAGCGCCGCGCCCTACGTGAAGGACGGGCGGCTGCGGGCGCTCGCGGTGCTCGACTCGAAGCGCTCTCAGGCGATGCCGGAAGTGCCGACTGCGACGCAGGCCGGAACGCCGCTGGTCGCGGTGAACTGGTACGCGCTGCTTGCGCCGAAGGGCACGCCGCGCGAGATCGTGCAGCGCCTGAACGCCGAATCGCTGCGCGCGATGCACGCGAGCGACCTGCGCGAGCGGCTCGAGGCGATCGGCGGAGAGCCCCTCTCCGGCTCACCGGAAGACACCGGCGCGCTGCTGAAGAAGGAGTACGAGCAGTGGGGCAAGGTGATCCGCGAGGCCGGCATCAAGGCCGAGTAAGGCCTGCTCGCCGCGGGATCTAGGCTTTCTTCTCGTCCGCCCCTTGAGCGATGGGCGCCTTGAAGTGGATGTAGATGCCCCTGCCGAACTGCCAGGCGCAGAGGAGGAAAACGATCGTCAGGAGCAGGTAGCCGATGGTCTTGAGGACGCTCTTCCTCGGCCGCGGCTGCGTCGCCGCGCGCGAGGGAGGGGGCGCCCAGGGCAGCGCGCATTCGACCCCGAAGGGGATGCGGTCCGACTCTCTGCGGTTGGCGTGCCTGATGTCCATACCAGGTATTAAGCAAACAGCATGCCCCGCGGTTGACAGGATTGAAAAATCAGGGTTTGTAGGCTCTTGCGGCATTGCAGCATAGGCCATAATTATTGCCCCAGGATGACAGCCCCGTCGAGCGCCGGTCAATTCCGCTGGCACGCCCGTTGGTCCTTGGATTTGCAGCCGCCCCTGGCGGCAGCGTTGCCTGAATCGGTGGCGGTGAAGCGATCGACCGCCACCAGCCCGGCGTATTTCGCGGCGAAGTAGTGCGCGAGCACGAGGTCGGCGGTGCTCGCCGGCGCCGCGGTCTTGGGCACGGGCCTGGCGTCGGCTGCGCCGTGGGCGCTGCTGGTCATGAGCATCACGCACGCGGCCAGCACCACCGCGGTGGCCACCCCGATGCAGAAAGTGATGAACAAGGTCGCGAGAAAATCGACCACCATGAGACGCGTCCTGGGCCTGCCGCTCGAAGCTTCCATATGAACTTCCCTTCCACATCTGTCCGGCCGCTTTCGGCCGTCCGTCAATTGAAACGCCGGAAAAGGGCGCCTGGATGAGGGAAAGAGGCCAAAGTGCCCAAGAATCATGACAAATGGATGACTAGGGCCTATGCTTTTCGTACGGCCCCGTGCAAGCTATGCTGCTCGTGGCCGCCAGCATGCGCAGGCCGTCGCGCTAGACGGAAAAATCCAAAAAATCAGGGTAGGGCAAGGAGAGGGAATCCAATGAGACTGCTGCTTCGCTTGACTGCTGCGGGCATCGCGCTTGTTTTGTCGGCGTCGCCTGCCTTCGCGCAGAAAAAAAACCAGAAGGAAATCGTCATCGGGCACGTCGCCGGCTACACCGGCCCGGTCACCAAGGACGCGACCGAAATGGGCCAGGGCGCGCAGGTCTACATCGACGCGCTCAACGCGCGCGGTGGCGTGCTCAACCGCAAGGTCCGCCTCCTCGCCATCGACGATCACTTCAAGGGCGACGAGACCGTGAAGGAGCTCCTCGCGCTGAAGGGCAAGGTCTCGGCCGTGCTGCCGCCGGTGGGCTCGGCGCAGTTCACGCAGGTGCTCAAGGAGGGCGTGGTCGACAAGCTCGACTATCCGATCCTCGGCGTGATCCCCGGCGTGGAGTCGTTCCGCGAGCCGCTGCGCAAGAACCTGTTCCACTTCCGCGCCGGCGACTTCGACCAGATCCAGAAGATGATCGAGCTGACCACCTCCGTTGGCCAGAACAAGATCGGCGTGCTCGCGACCGACAACCCGAACGGCGAGCAGGTCATCGCGTTCATGCAGGATCAGCTCGCCAAGAAGAACCTCAAGCTCGCCGCAGTGCAGAAGTACGTCATCGGCCCCAAGATCGACTGGGCACCGATCGTCAAGAGCTACCAGCAGAGCCAGCCCGACATGATCCTCCTCGTGGGACCGCCGTTCGCGACCGCCGCCTTCATCAAGGAGGCGAAGACGGCGGGCCTGGGCTCGACGCTCTTCGGGCTTTCCTACACCGATTTCCGGCTGGCCACCAAGCTTGCGGGCAACCAGCTCGCGCGCGGCGTCGCGATCGCCCAGGTGTTCCCCAACCCGGCGAACCGGGTGGTGCCGATCATCAGGGAGTTCCGCAACGACTTCGAGAAGTACGGCAAGGCGCAGGGCGTGCCCTCGCACTTCAACCTCGAGGGCTACCTCGCCGCGAAGATCCTGGTCGAGGCGATCAGGAGGAGCAAGGACGCTTCCGGCCCGGGCACGCTCCGCGGCCTGGAGATGCTCAAGGATTGGGACATGGGCGGGTACGTGGTGGACTTCTCGCCCACCAAGCACAACGGCTCGAAGTTCGTCGACATGTCGATCATCGCCGCCTCGGGCGAGCTGATCTACTAGCCGCTCGCGTCGTCGGAACCTTCCCGCGGCCGGGCCCTCCAAGGTCCGGCCGCTTCGTTTTGACGTTATAGTCAACTGTGCCCCGCCGCATCGCCATCGTGGAAGACGACGCCGCGATCCGCGCCAACACCGCCGACGCGCTGAAGAAGCACGGCTACGAGGTGAGCGCGTACGCGGCGCGCGGCGAGGCGCTGGGCGCGTTCCGCGCGCGCCTGCCCGACCTGGCGCTGATCGACATCGGGCTGGGCGACGAGCCCGACGGCGGCTTCGCGCTGTGCCGCGAGCTGCGCGCGCTGTCGCCCGCGCTGCCCATCCTGTTCCTCACCGCGCGCGACTCGGACTTCGACGCGGTCTCGGGCCTGCGCCTGGGGGCCGACGACTATCTCACCAAGGACGTGAGCCTGCCGCACCTGCTCGCGCGCATCTCGGCGCTGTTCCGCAGGGTCGACGCGCTGCGCGAGCCCAAGGCGGCCGAAGAAGTGCTCGAGCGCGGGGCGCTCAAGCTCGACGCCAAGCGCTTCACCGCGGCGTGGAAGGACAAGCCGGTCGGGCTCACGCTCACCGAATTCTGGATGGTGCACACGCTCGCGAAATTCCCCGGCCACGTGAAGGACCGCGACGCGCTGATGCGCGAGGCGAACCTGGTGGTCGACGAGGGCACGGTGACCACGCACGTGAAGCGCATCCGCAAGAAGTTCGCCGCGGTCGATCCCGCGTTCGACCAGATCGACACGGTGTACGGCATGGGCTACCGCTGGAAGGCCTGAGAGCGCCGCCCGCGGTTTCCTGCGTCTTGCCGTGCCGAGATTCCCCGCCCTCAGCCTGCGCGTCAAGCTCGCGCTCGTGTCGGTGCTGCTGCTCGCGCTGCCCTGGGCCGGCTACCGCTACGTGCGCGAGATGGAGCGCTTCCTGCTGGAGGGCGAGCAGCAGGCGCTGCTCGCCACCGCGCGCGGCGTCGCCACCGCGCTGCACGACCGCCCGGGCCTGATACGGGCGCGGCCGCCGCGCGACGACGAGCTGCGGCGCGAGGCGGAGGAGGAGCTGCGGCGCCTCGCCGCGGAGCGCGGCGAGGCGGCTCCCGGCCCGCCGGACGGCGGCGCCGAGGTCATCGACCGCGAGGGCACCGCGACGATGCGCGAGATCGAGGAGATCGCCGAGATCCTGCGCGGCGTCGAGCGCACCACCTCGCGCATCTGGGTGGTGACGCGCGAGCTGCGGGTGCTCGCCCTGGCGGGCACGCTCAAGCGTGCCGCCTCCGGCGTGGAGGAGACCTTCACCCAGCGCGCCCTCGGCTTCCTGATCCCCCGCCCCAACGAGGATTTCGACGACGCGATCGCCGACGACGTGCTCGCCACCGGCCGCGAGATCTCGGGCGCGCTCGCGGGGCGGCCCGGCGTGCGCCTGCGCAACACGCCCGACGGCAAGGCGGTGGTGATCTCCGCTGCGCAGCCGATCTGGAACGGCGACGAGGTCGTGGGCGCCGTGGTGGTCGAGGAGAGCACCAACCCGATCCTCTCGGTGCGCAGCCTCGCGCTCGAGCGCCTGCTGGTGCTGACGCTCGCGGTGTTCGCCATCGCCGCCGCGGTGCTCATCTGGTTCGCGACGCGGATCTCGACGCGCATCCGGCGGCTGCGCGACGAGGCGGAGACCGCGATCGACGCGCGAGGGCGCATCGCGCACCTGGTGACGGCGCAGAACGCCGGCGACGAGCTGGGCGACCTGTCGCGCAGCTTCTCGGCGATGCTCGGCAAGCTCTCGCAGCACCATGGCTACCTGGAAAGCATGGCGAGCCGGCTGTCGCACGAGCTGCGCACGCCGATCGCGGTGGTGCGCAGCTCGCTCGAGAACCTCAGGCTCGCGCCCGCGGACGGCCGCGTCTACATCGAGCGCGCCGAGGAAGGCCTGACGCGCCTCTCGACGATACTCACGCGCATGAGCGAGGCGACGCGCCTGGAGCAGGGGCTCGCCTCGGTCGAGCGCGAGCGCTTCGACCTCGCCGCGGTCGTCGCGGGCTGCGTCGAGGGCTACCGCCTCGCCTACCCGGGCCAGAAGTTCGAGCTCGCGCTCGACGCGGACAGGGCGGCCGTCTCCGGGTCCCCGGACCTCGCGGCGCAGCTGCTCGACAAGCTCGTCGCCAACGCAGTCGATTTCTGCCGCGAGGGCGAGCCGATCCGGGTGTCGCTGTCGGTGGCGGACGGGACCGCGGCCCTCGCCGTCGCCAACCCCGGGCCGGCGCTGCCCGAGGCGATGCGCGGCAAGCTCTTCGATTCGATGGTGTCGCTGCGCTCCGGCCGTGACGGATCGGGCGAGCCGCACCTGGGGCTGGGGCTCTACGTCGCGCGGCTGATCGCCGAGTTCCACGGCGGCGCGATCAGCGCGGAAAATCTTGCCTCCGGTGGCGGCGTGGCGGTCACCGCGACCTTCCGACTCGGTTAGAATCGGACCGAGTGGAGGGGGAAATCCACCGACGTGGACAACGAGCACTACGATCTGCTGATCATCGGCGGCGGCATCAACGGCGCCGGCCTCGCGCGAGACGCCGCCGGGCGGGGCCTCAAGGTGCTGCTGGTCGAGCAAGGCGACCTCGCCTCGGCGACCTCGTCGGCCTCGACCAAGCTCATCCACGGGGGCCTGCGGTACCTCGAGTACTTCGAGTTCCGACTGGTCGCCGAGGCGCTCGCCGAGCGTGAGACGCTGCTCAAGATAGCCCCGCACATCGTCTGGCCGATGGAGTTCGTCCTGCCGCACGAGTCGCACCTGCGGCCCGCCTGGATGATCCGCGCGGGCCTGTTCCTCTACGACCACCTGGGGCACGGGATCCCCGGCTTCGGGCCCAAGAGCTCGCTGCCTTCTTCCAAGGGGATCCGCCTCGACCCGGACGGCTACGGCGCGGGCCTCAAGCCCGAGTTCGGGCGCGGCTTCGTCTACTACGACTGCTGGGTCGACGACGCGCGCCTGGTGGTGCTGAACGCGCGCTCGGCGGCGGCGCTGGGGGCGACCATCCTCACGCGCACGCGCCTTCAGTCGGCGAAGCGCGAGAACGGGCGCTGGGTCGCGAAGCTCAAGAGCGGGTCCGGCGAGACCGTCACGGCGCACGCCCAGGCGCTGGTGAACGCGGCCGGCCCCTGGGTGCGGCAGGTGCTCGACGAGGCGCTGCGCATCAACCTGCCGGCGAGCGTGCGGCTGGTGAAGGGCAGCCACATCGTCGTGCCGCGCATCCACGCCGAGCGGCACGCCTTCATTTTGCAGAACCCCGACAGGCGCGTCATTTTCATGATCCCCTACGAGCGCCAGTTCACGCTGGTGGGGACCACCGACGTTCCGGTGACGCGCGACGATTTCCGCGCGAAGATCACGCGCAAGGAGATCGACTACCTGTGCGACGCGGCGAGCCGCTACGCCGAGAAGCCGATCACCCCCGGGATGGTCGTATGGAGCTACTCGGGCGTGCGCCCGCTGTACGACGACGGCAGCGAGAATCCTTCCGCGGTGACGCGCGACTACCACCTGCTGCTCGACAAGGGGCCGTGGCCCGACGATCCGCCGCTCGTCTCGGTGTTCGGCGGGAAGATCACGACCTACCGCAGGCTCGCCGAGCAGGTCATGGCGAAGCTGGGCGAGAAGTTCCCGGGCAAGGAGCCCTGGACGCACACCGAGCCGCTGCCGGGCGGCGAGCTGAACGGCCTCACCTTCCGCGGCCTGCTGCTCGACTACCGCCAGCGCCACCCGCGGCTGCCCAAGATCTGGATCGCGCGCGTGCTGCGCCGGCACGGCTCGCTCGCCGAGGAGATCATCGGCGACGCGAAGGTCGAGCGCGACCTGGGCCGCAACTTCGGCGGCGGGCTGTACGAGCGCGAGCTCGACTACTTCGTGAAGAACGAGTGGGCGCGCGAGGCCGACGACGTGCTGTGGCGGCGCACCAAGTGCGGCCTGCACATGAGCGCGGCCGAGAAGACCGAAGTGCGCGACTACCTGGCGAAGCACTAGATTCCCGTGGAATGGTGGCTGGGCTACGTCGCCATCGGGGCGGCGGTCGGGTTCTTCGCGGGCATGCTGGGCATCGGCGGCGGCGCGATCATCGTGCCGCTGCTGGTGATGCTGTTCGACGCCCAGGGCCTGCCCAAGGCGCACATCCTGCACCTCGCGGTCGGCACGGGGATGGCGACCATCCTGTTCACGTCGGTGGCGAGCGTGCGCGCGCACGCGGCGCGCGGCGCGATCCGCTGGGACATCGCCCGCAACATCACGCCGGGGATACTCCTCGGGGGCCTCGTCGGCTCCTGGATCGCGAGCTTCATCCCGCCGCTCGTCTTCGCCGCCCTGTTCACCGGGGTGATCACCATCGCGGCGACAAATTTGCTGATCGACCGCAAGCCCACGCCCTCGCGCCAGGCGCCCGGTTTCGCCGGCATGTCGGTGTTCGGCTTCCTGGTGAGCGCGGCCTCGGCGTTCGCCGCGATCGGCGGGGCGTTTCTCACCGTGCCGTTCATGCTCTGGTGCAACGTCCCCATCCTCCAGGCGATCGCCACCGCGGCGGTGATCGGCTTTCCGATCGCGCTCTCGGGGACCGTCGGGTTCGTCGTCACGGGCCTGCGGGAAACCGGCCTGCCGCCCTACAGCGTGGGCTTCGTCTATCTGCCGGCGATGGTCGGCATCGTGGCAGCGAGCATGCTGATGGCGCCGGTGGGCGCGGCGGCCGCGCACCGGCTGCCGACGGTGTGGCTGAGGCGCATTTTCGCCGTCCTGTTCTACGTCATGGCGATGCGGATGCTGCTCACTTTCGTGTGAACACGAGGAAGTAGTTCTCGCGCATCAGCTTCTTCTCCTCAAGCAGCTTGAAGCCGGCGGCCTCGATCTCGCTGATCGCTCCCCGCTTGTCGACGCGCACGTGCTCGATGCGCGACTTCGCCGTCTTCCCCGGGATGCGCTCGTAGTCGATCACCACCATGCGCCCGCCGTCGCGCAGCGCTTTCCTGATCGAGGCGAGCGTCTCAGCGGGGTGCTCGAAGTGATGGTAGACGTCGCTCAGGTAGGCGAGGTCCACCGACGCCTCGGGCAGCGCGACGTCGGTGCCGTTGCCGACGACGGCGGTGACGTTGCGCATGCGCCGCTTCCTCGCCGTCTCCTGGATGTACTCGACGAAGGCGGGCGAGATGTCCACGGCGACGACGCTGCCGTTCGGCTTCACGGCGTTGGCGAACAGCATCGTGAACAGGCCGGTCCCCGCGCCGATGTCCGCGACCGCCATGCCCGGCTTCGCGCCGGTGGCCGCCACGATCTGGTCGCGCTTGACGTACACCTCCCTGCGCTCGCTCTCGAAGGACCGGTTCCAGGCCGCGACGTCGGTATTGACGACGTAGGGCCGGTTGATCTCCGCTTTCGCGCCTTCCTGGGCGGCGAGCGGTGCGGCAAGGACGAGGAAAGCGAGCCCCGCGAGGAGTGTTTTAGGCGACATACCAGAAATAATACGTGAGAAAGCCCAGCAGCCCGGTGAGCCAGTAGCCGGCGAGCGCCGCGCGCATGAGGTTCTTCCACCAGGCGACGTGCAGGCTCGCGGGCAGCACCCCGTTCATCTGCAGCACGATCCACAGGCCGGCGGCGGCGGTGAGCGTCCCGACCGCCGCGTGCAGCCAGGTCACGCCGACGCGCCAGTTGGCGAGATCCGCGCCCTTCGCGATCTTCACGTCCTGCATCGAGCCCGCCATGACCAGGGCGATGAGCCCGAGGTTGAGCAGCACCCAGGTGGTCTGGTTCAGCTGGTGGGCGTCGATGTCGCCGCGGCGCGCGAGCAGGAACCCGTAGCTGACGCCCGCGACGAGGATGACTTCGAGAATCAGGTTGGCGTCGGCGATCAGGGGACCCAGGCCGAAGAAGCCGTGCGAGCCTTCCATGCCCGCGATCCCGATGCCGGCGATCCAGGCGAGCGAGCCGGCTACCATGACCGTGGCCGTGAGATTCGCCTGGCGCTTGGACGCCACTAGATGATCCCCTCGGCGCGCAGCCTGGCGACCTCGGGCCTGCCCAGGCGAAGCACCTGCAGCAGGATTTCCTCGGTGTGCTGCCCCAGCACCGGCGGGGCGAGCTTGTGCTCGAGCGGCGTGGCGGAAAAGCGCATCGGGCTCGCCACCAGCGGCAGCTTGCCCGCGACGGGGTGGTCGAGCTCGATCCTCACGCCGCGCGCCTTGACCTGCGGCTCCTCGAACACCTGCGCAACGTCGTTGATCGGGCCGTTCGCCACGCCCGCGGCCTCGAGCAACTCGACCCATTCGTGCGTCGTCTTCTTCAGGAAGATCGCCTGTAGCAGGCGCGTCAGCTCGCCGCGGTTCTCGACCCGCTTGCCGTTCGAGGCGAAGCGCGGATCGTCGGCGAGCTCGGGCGCACCGGCGACCTCGCAGAACTTGCGGTAGAGATTGTCGTTGCCGCAGGCGAGGATCACGCGCCCGTCCCGAGTCCGGAAGGGTTGATAGGGAACTATGTTCGGGTGCAGGTTGCCGATGCGCTTGGGCGATTGCCCCGTGGAGAAGTAGTTGCTGTTCTGGTAGGCGAGCAGCGCGATCTGCGAATCGAGCAGCGCGAGGTCGAGCTGCTGCCCGACGCCGGTCTTCTCGCGGTGCGCGAGCGCCGCGCAGATCGCGATCGAGGCGTACATGCCGGTGATGATGTCGGCGACGGGAACGCCGGCGCGCTGCGGCCCGCCGCCCGGCGCTTCGTCGGGCTCGCCGGTGACGCTCATCATGCCGCCCATGCCCTGGATCATGAAGTCGTATCCGGGCCGCTCGCGGTACGGGCCGGTCTGGCCGAAGCCCGTGACCGAGCAGTAGACGAGCTTCGGGTTGATCCTCTTCAGGTCTTCGTAAGCCAGGCCATAGCGCGCGAGGTCGCCGAATTTGTAGTTCTCGATGAGCACGTCGGAGATCTTGGCGAGCTCGCGCACCAGCTTCTGCCCCTCGGGCTTCGAGATGTTGATGGTGATCGACTTCTTGCCGCGGTTCGCCGACGTGTAGTACGCCGAGTCCTTGGTGTCGCGGCCTTCCTTGTCCTTCACCCAGGGCGGGCCGAAGGCGCGCGAGTCGTCGCCCGAGCCCGGCCGCTCGACCTTGATCACCTCGGCGCCGAGATCGGCGAGGTTCTGCCCGGCCCAGGGACCGGCGAGCACGCGCGACAGATCGAGTACGCGAACGTGCGACAGCGGACCGGGCATGGACTTCCACCTCCTCGTTGAGTGTCGCCTTGCGGCGACGCGATATTCTAGCCGACGCGACGCTACAATAGCGGCGATGCGAATTCCGCGATGGACCACGACCTGCGCGCTGGCGCTGTGCGCTCCGCTGCTCGCCACCGCGCAGCAGCAGCCCTCCGACTACGCGCGCGAGAAGCGCTGGGCCGAGCAGATCGTCCCCACGCTCGTAACGGGCGAGGCGGTGTGGCTCGAGGCGCCGCGCACCGAGAAATTCCTCGGCATCTACACCGAGGCGCCGTCGGCGAAGGGCGCGATCATCCTCGCGCACGGCCTCGGCGTGCACCCGGACTGGGGCGTGATCGGCGAGCTGCGCACGCGGCTCGCCGACGCCGGCTACACCACGCTTTCGGTGCAGATGCCGCTGCTCGCGGCGGACGCGCCCGCGGCGCGCTACCCGGTGCTGTTCTGGGAGGGCGACGCGCGCTTCGCCGGCGCGCTCACCTACCTGCGCCGCAAGCACTACAACAAGATCTGGCTGGTCTCGCACAGCATGGGCTCGCGCATGGCGAACCACTACATCAGCGCCCACCCGCAGGTGCCGTTCGCGGGCTGGATCTCGCTGTCGATCTCGAGCGGCGACATGGGGCCGTTCAAGCGCATCAAGTTCCCGGTCTACGACGTCTACGCGGAAAACGACCTCGAGGCGGTGATCAAGGGAGCACCCAAGCGCGCCGCGACGCTGAAAGGCCTGCGCGGCTCGAGCCAGACCATGATGTTCGGCACCGACCACTACTTCGCGAAGAAGGAGAGGGACCTCGTGTCGCTCATCCGGCTGCTGCTCGAGGGGGAGAAAAAGTAGCCCGCGCGGGGATGCTGCGTCGCACTGGGACCTGATCTAGGTCAATTGCGGCGTCCGGGGGGGAGCGTCTACACTCTCCTTTCTGAGGGCCACCGGGAGGGTGATATGCCGCTAGTCGCCATGACACGAGAAATGGGATCGCTGGGCATGGACGTCGCCCGCATCCTCGAGTCCGAGCTGAAGGTGCCGCTCGTCTACCACGAGATGATCAACAACCTCGCCGACAAGATGCGCCTGCGCAAGAGCCACGTGATCCGCCTGCTCGGCGGAAAGGCGAACCTGTTCGAGCGGCTCACCGCCGACAAGACCAGCCTGTCGATCTACACCGCAGACGAGATGCTGCAGGTCGCGAGCAAGGGTGCAGTGATGCGCGGCTGGGGCGCCGCCCACCTGTTGCGTCCGGTGACGCACGCGATCTGCGTGCGCATCTGCGCGCCCTTCGACATGCGCGTGAATCGCATGATGTCGCGCCTGGAGACCGACGACCGCGACTCGGTCGCCGCCGAGATCCGCAACAGCGACGAGGCGCAGGGGGCGATCGCCAAGCGCCACTTCGGCGTCGACTGGGCGGACCCGGAGGGTTACGACCTGTCGCTCAACACCGAGCGCATGACCGTCGACCAGTGCGCCGAGGAGATCATCCAGCTCGCCCGGCAACCGGAGTTCTGCGAGACCGACGAGTCGCGCAAGGCGCTCGCCGACCTCGCCCTCCAGGCGAACGTCAGGGCGGCGCTCCGCGCCGACTCGCAGACCCGCAGCCTGAGCTTCGCGGTGGACTCCGACGACGCGAAAGTGCGTATGCGCGGCATCGTCGCGACGCGTGAGGAGTCGAACAGCGCCGCGCGCGTCGTCATGGCCGTGCCGGGCGTGATGTCGGTGAAGAACGAGCTCAGGGTGACCGCGGAGATCCGCTCGCCGATGGGTGAATGAGGGGCGAACGAACGGCCGGTACCCGGGGATAACCGGGGCCGCAGGGACATCTACAATCCTGGAGGAGGCAACATGAGCTTCAGCTTCAAACGCAATGCAGTCGCAGTCGCGCTCGCCCTGGTCGCGGGCCAGGCGCTCGCCGCGCCGACGGTGCTGAGGGCGTCCCACCAGTTCCCCGGCGGCCGCGGCGACGTTCGCGACGAGATGGTGCAGATCATCGCGCGCGACGCCAAGGCGGCGGGCGTCGACCTCGACGTGCAGGTGTACCCGGGCGCGTCGCTGTTCAAGCCGAACGAGCAGTGGAACGCGCTGGTGAACGGCCAGCTCGACATCTCCTCGTTCCCGCTCGACTACGCGAGCGGCAAGGTGCGCGCCTTCGGCGCGACGCTGATGCCGGGGCTGGTGCGCAACCACGAGCGCGCCGCGCGCATGAATGACTCGCAGTTCATGAAGGACATCAAGGCGAAGATCGACCAGGCGGGCGTGGTCGTGCTCGCCGACGCCTGGCTCGCCGGCGCCATCGCTTCCAAGAAGGCCTGCATCCGCACCCCCAATGACATCAAGGGCCTGAAAGTGCGCTCGGCCGGCCCGACTTTCGCTGCGATGTGGCAGGCGGCCGGCGCGTCGATCGTGTCGGTGCCCTCGAACGAGGTCTACAACGCGCTGCAGACCGGCGTCGCCGAGGCGACAGACACCAGCTCGGGGAGCTTCGTCTCGTTCCGCATCTACGAGCAGGTGAAGTGCCTGACCGCGCCGGGCGACAACGCCTTGTGGTTCATGTACGAGCCGGTGCTGATGTCGAAGAAGACCTTCTCGCGCCTCACCAAGCCGCAGCAGGACGCGCTGCTCAAGGCGGGGCAAAAATCGCAGGCCTACTTCGCCAAGGAAGCGAAAGGCCTGGACGACGAGATGGTGAAGGCGTTCCGCGAGCACAAGGTCGAGGTCGTGACGCTTACGGCGGCCGAATACGACCAATGGCTCAAGGTCGCGCGTGAAAGCTCGTACGCGGAGTTCGCCAAGGAAGTCCCGGACGGCAAGCAGCTGATCGACGAGGCGCTCTCGGTCAAGTAGGCGGGCCGCGAGACCGGCGGGAGGGCCAGTGGATCGCTTCGTCGCCGCCATCCGGCGGGTCTCGCAGCTGTGCGGCTTCGTCGCCGCCGGGCTGATCGCGCTCGGCGTGCTGGTGGTGTGCCACATGGTGTTCGTGCGCTACGTCCTGGGCCACAACACCATCTGGCAGACCGACTTCACCACCTACTGCCTGATCGCGGCCACTTTCATCGGTAGCCCCTACGTGCTGCTGTCGCGCGGCCATGTGAACGTCGACGTGCTTCCGCACTATCTGGGCGCGCGGGCGCGCTTCTGGCTGGCTCTCCTCTCGGCGTTGGTGTCGTTCGCCTTCTGCGCGACGATCGCGGTGCTGACGTTCCTCTTCTGGAAGGAGGCCTGGGACAACCGCTGGGTCTCCGACACCATGTGGCGGGCGCGGCTGTGGATTCCCTACTCGTCGATGCCGATCGGCCTGGGCATCCTCTCGCTGCAGTACGTCAGCGACATCTACAACCTAGTCACCGGGCGCGAACCGCCCTTCGGCATCACCGCGGAGCGCAAAGCATGAGTCCGACCACCCAGGGCGCGATGGTGCTGGTGGTGACGCTCATCGTGCTGCTCTCGGGCATGCCGGTGGCGTTCGGCCTGGGCGCGCTCTCGATCGCCTTCCTCCTGTACTTCCAGGGATTCGGCGCGATGCACGTGGTTGCCGAGACGTTCTACGCCGGGCTGAACGACTTCACGCTCGTATCGATCCCGATGTTCGTGATGATGGGGGCGGCGATCGGCTCCTCGCCCGCCGGGAAGGATCTGTACGAGGCGCTCGACCGCTGGCTGTACCGCCTGCCCGGCGGCCTGGTGATCTCCAACCTCGGGGCGTGCGCCATCTTCGCCGCGCTCACCGGGTCGTCGCCGGCGTGCTGCGCGGCGATCGGCAAGATGGGCATCCCCGAGATGCGCCGGCGCGGCTACCCCGACGACGTCGCCACCGGCTCGATCTGCGCGGGCGGGACGCTCGGCATCCTGATCCCGCCCTCGATCACCTTCATTCTCTACGGCATCGCGACCGAGACCTCGATCGGGCGCCTGTTCCTCGCGGGCGTGCTCCCCGGCATCATGCTCACCGCGTTTTTCATGCTCTGGACCCTGTTCATCATCTGGAAGCGGGGATTCCGCTCTCACGCGGTGGATTTCCGCTACAGCTGGAAGGAGAAGTTCCAGTCGATCCCGAAAATCGCGCCCTTCCTGGTGATCATCGTCGGCGTGATGTACGTGCTCTACGGCGGCGTGGCGACACCCTCGGAGGCGGCGGGCGTGGGCGCGGCGCTGTGCGTGGTGCTCGCCGTGCTGATCTACAAGATGTGGAGCCCGAAGGACTGGTGGAAGATCCTGCGCGACACCACGCGCGAGTCGGTGATGATCCTGATGATCATCGCCGCGGCGGTGCTGTTCGGCTACATGCTCAC
>Ga0137409_10004345_pt1 | contig 14885 bp, 13 predicted proteins | sample CZODoug1_16funga_FD_122059 | JGI IMG/M metagenome (GOLD analysis project Ga0137409, IMG submission 122059) | Vadose zone soil fungal communities from Angelo Coast Range Reserve, California, USA - CZODoug1_16fungal (Hybrid Assembly) | ecosystem: Environmental > Terrestrial > Soil > Vadose zone... | reverse complement strand
CGTGCCTAAGGAGCGGAGCTCCTTCACGAGTGCCTTGCCCGGCTCGTCCCGCCGACCGGCAACGACCACTTTCGCTCCCTTCTTGGCGAACGCGACGGCCGCGGCGCGGCCGATACCGGTAAGTCCACCGGTGATCAAGACAACTTGACTGCTCATTCTAAAATCTCCTTGGTTAGGCCGCCGGAAACACGGCGGCGTCTGGTTTGAGCTACTGTGACCCGTGCGCCGAGATTTAAATGGGATTCCCGAGCGTGGCCGAATAACCTTGATGTCGGTCGATCGGCACTCGCGATAGACACGACATTTCAATTGCACTATGTACGTCCGTACGCTTAGTGTCAAGTGGTATTATGGACGTCCATCATGCTCATGGGCTCTCCGCTATTTCACTAGCGCCCTGCTGCTCTAAGGGGTTCGTACTCGAAGACACGCCTATCGACACACTCATTCGGACAGTGTGACGGAAATCTGAGTCGCAACCTCGGTCATTAGCTTGTGGACTGGGCACTTCTGCGCTGCACGGAGAAGTTCTTCCCGCTGCGTGGCGCTCAAGTCGCCGGTCAACGTCAGCGCCGCGCTCAGGCGATAGAGACCTGCGCGCTCCTGGCTCGCATCGCGCTCCACGGAAACCTCGATGCCTTTGACCGGAATATTCTTGCGTTTCGCGTACCAAAGCACAGTCAGCGCCGTGCACGCGCCCAGCGCTGCATCGTAGAGGTCATGGGGATTGGGTCCTGATGCCTCTCCACCTTCCTCGACGCTGAGGTCGCTGGAAAGGCTATTTCGACCGATGTGGATCTCATGCCGCATCGGCGCCAGCTGATCTCGAACGACTCGAATCGTCACGATTTTCGCCCGCGGCTGGGGGCAGCATTGATCGGCTTCGCCAGCAGATAGCGATCCCCTAGCCACTCGACCGCTCTGGCAATGGCTGGGCTATAGTTCGCCACGGGCAGCGATTGGATCGTCTGATTTCGTTTGTCGGGCACGTGAGTACTCCTGAACAATATGCGCACAACTCAGCGCACAGCATGCGGACCAAAGACACTTCCAGCTGACGCGACTTCCGCCTGGCTGAAATCCATAAACTTGACAGTAACTATGTACGGACGTATTGTAACAGCATTAGCAAGATTGCCAATAGAGATAACCGCGTTGTTCGTCGCGGACATGACGCGGTTTTTGGATGCCGTGGTACCGTTTCCAATTCAGAAGGTTGCAGATCAGGCCGCTTGAGCTCAGCACCACCGCGCTTTGCTGCGCCCGCGCGTTAGTGATCAACGGGTCTTAAATGACTTCGATTCTTGAGAAGACGACGGGTCTTGTCGCGTTCGTCCGCACCGTCGACGCAGGCTCCTTCAGCGCTGCCAGCAGGCTTATCGGGTCAACCCAGTCAGCAGTCTCGAAAAGTGTCGCGCGCTTGGAACGTCGCCTCGGTGTGCGGCTCATCCAACGGTCAACGCGCACGCTCAACCTCACTGCAGAGGGGCAGGCCTATTACGAGCGCGTGGCACCGCTGCTTCGGCGTATTGAGGACGCAGAAGACGTCGTCCAGGTGGCTTCGGAAGCCAAGGGACTGCTTCGAGTGTCTGCACCTCAGGAGTTCGGAAGGGTGCTCATCGCGGGGTGGGCTCCGGAGTTTTTGGCGCGCCATCCCGGTGTGAAACTTGAGCTGAACGTCACCGACCGAGTCGTCGATATCATACGGGAGGGTTATGACCTGGCAGTCCGGATGGGCGCTTTGCGGGACACCGAATTGATCAGCCGCAAGCTGGCGAATCTTCGCTGGATCCTGGTGGCGTCGCCCGCCTATATCGAGCGTCGCGGGCTGCCGGAGAACGTCGAGGATCTGAGGTCGCATTCTTGCTTGCGCTATCTGAGCTCCGGCCGACCTTGGCCCTTTGCGTTTGCGGATGGTGAGAGCGTCATCCCGGACGGACCGTTCGATACGGACGACAGCGGCTCGATCCGCCAAGCCGCCGTTAACTCGGCCGGCATCGCTTACCAACTGCGGATGACGGTAACAGACCTTCTGACTGAAGGGCGCTTGGTCGAGGTGCTTCCCCATCTCGCGATGCCAACCCTTCCAGCCTATGTGTTGCATGCGTTTGGTCGCCAATTGCCGATCCGAGCACGGCTGTTCATCGATTTCATGGTCGAGAAGCTGAGCGGGCTCGATCTGTAAGTAGGAGGCAATGGCAGGCGTTTTCCGGACTCCCGGGAATAACTGCTGTTCCGCGTGTCGCAATAGCGGCGCGTCAGGTCACCCCTTAAACTCTCATCCACCGAAAGTGAAGTTGTTCCCCATCGATACGTGGCAGAACACCTCTCCATTGTTTTCGACAGTAAGGAAGGGAAGTCTGTGATGACTTCGTTGAGGCGAAGGAGTTTTACTTTTTACGTGCCATTGGTTTGCAATCGTAATGATCCCGTCGACACCGGCGCCGGTCGTTCCAATTAGGAGAAAAGGACCATGAGGATTTTACTGGTGGGAGCTGACGGCGCTATCGGCAGCGCGGTCGAAGCGGAACTCGGCAAAAAGCATGAAATTATCCGAGCCGGACGAAGTCGCGGCGATGTCCGGATCGATATCTCGAGTGAAGCGAGCATCTCGTGGGTGTTCGAGGAAACGCTCAGGCTCGATGCTGTCATTGCTGCAGCCGGCGAACTGCATTTTGGACCGCTGATGGATATGACGAGCGCTCAGCTGGCTTTTAGCATCAATTCCAAGTTGCTTGGTCAGGTGAACTTAGCGCGATTCGCTGCTAAATATCTAGCGGATGGGGGTTCCGTCACTTTGGTCAGCGGTATTATCGGCGAACAGCCGGTCGCGGGCGGCGCCATCGCTGCGCTGGTCAATAGGGCGATTGAGGGCTTCGTTCTTGGCGCTTCGGTGAATATGCCCCGAGGTATCCGCATCAACGCTGTAAGTCCTGGAATCGTCACCGAGACGAAGGATAAATACGCTCCCCTTTTCGATGGATTCGAGCCTGTACCAGCGCGGCGCGTGGCGGTGGCGTATGCACGCAGCGTTGAGGGCGCGCAAACGGGGCAGGTGTATAGGGTTTTTTAAACCTCGACCTGTCTTGCAATGAGATAACGAAGATCGCTGCCGTGCTCCGAACGGCGCGCCGCAGCTCGAGAGAGATGCCAACCATAGTGTGTGAAGCGATTGCTTCGGCGAACCGTAATGTGTTGTCTCACTTTTCGCATTGATCCCACGCTTGGCATCCGCTTTGGTCTGGCGCGTGACCGTATTCTCGACGCAGCATGTAAGGTTTTTCAGCAGCGGGGGATGCAGGGTGCTAGCGTCCGGGAAATTGTCGACGTCGCGCATACCAACAAAATGAGCTTCTACCGCCATTTTGCATCCAAAGATGCGCTGATTGCGGAAATTCTTCCGAAAGTCGCGGCGGACTTGTGGAAGCTGTCCGACTTCATTGCCGCTAAGCGTGTGGACGATCCCGGTTTGCGACTTGAGGGTTTGTTCAGAGCTTATCTCTCCAATGGTGATCTCGCGATCCCGCTTGGATGCCTGTTTGCAAAGGTGTCGACGACAGAGTCGAGCACTGACGCGGCGGTTCAGAAGTATCGTGTAGCCGTACTAGTCGGAATTCGCGCGCGATTTCTCGAGCTCGCGGCGACATCCGGCATCACAGACGCAGGCAAACTTGCCGACGCGCTGATTCTCCTGCTGGCGGGTGTTTACCGCCATCGACTGTCATGTTTGGGCAAAACCGGCCCCGAAAGCGACGCGGTCCCAATAGCACGTGTTTTGATCCGGTCCTACAGCAGGACCCTGAGAGTCGCGCGTTAGGGCGGTAGTCGGTGGCCGCCCGAGATAAATGGCCCTTCGGAATAGATCTCGGGGGTGCAGGCGCCGCGATCGACACGTCGGGGAATGTATTGAATGGCGGGCGATTCCGGACTCCCGGGAATAGATGCTGTTCCGCGTGTCGGAATAGCGGCGCGATAAGTCACCCCTTAAGCTCTTGTCCACAACAGTGAAGTCTTTCGCATCGATACGTGGCCGGTCACTTCTCCGTTGTTTTCGAGAGTAACGGAGGGAAGTCTTGAAACGAGGTGACCAAGATCGCTGCCGTGCTCCGAACGGCGCGCCGCGGCTCGAGAGGGATGCCAAGAAGTCAAATCGAGTGGTGCGCTCGGACAGTTGCGAGCGTTGATGTCACCGTCAGGAGAAAGGAAAATGGTTATCAAGCGCAATCACGTCATGGCCGGTTTCTCGAGTCTGTTGGTCATCGTATGCCTTGCTACGGTACTCGGCCGCCATGGCCGTAGTATTGCCGCGTCGTCAACGGCGCCGGTTGATGTCGATGTAGCAGCGGTAATCTCGACGACAATTACGGACTATCAACAGTATTCCGGGCGTACTGAAGCGATCAACAGGGTCGACATACGCCCGTTGGTTGCCGGCACCATAGTCGGGGTGCACTTCGCGGACGGCGCCTTGGTAAAGCGCGGTGATCTGCTGTTTACCATCGACCCGCGACCCTTTGTCGCCGAGGTCGATCGCGCAATCGCCGAGTTAGCGGCCGCGCGAGCTCGTGACGGGTATGCTTCGACCGACGCCGCACGTGCCCAACGCCTCCTGACGGATAACGCTATTGCGAAACGCGATTACGACCGCGCGCAAAACGCCGCGAGGGAAGCTGCTGCCAATGTGTCGTCAGCCCAGGCCGCACTAGAAACGGCGAAAGTCAATCTGTCCTATACCACCATCGTGGCACCCGTGACAGGCCGGGTATCGCGCGCCGAAATGACCCTCGGAAACGTCGTCTCGACCGGCGCCAATGCACCTGTCCTGACAACCCTCGTATCGCTCTCTCCCATCTACGCCTCATTTGACGTCGACGAGCAAACCTACCTGCGCTATCTCAGTCGCAGAAGCGGCTCCAGCACTCCGGTCTCGATGGGCCTTGCGAACGAAGTTGGCTTTTCGCGTGAAGGGGAAGTCAATTCTGTCGACAATCAGATGGACACGGGCTCAGGCACGATTCGCGTACGTGCCATTTTCGATAACGCCGATTATTCGCTCGTCCCCGGCCTGTATGCGCGCATAAAAGTCGGGGGAGGGGCGCCACATGCCGCCGTCCTCGTGCAGGCGGCGGCGGTTGGTACGGACCAAGACAAGACTTTCGTGCTTATTGTCAACGAGTCAAACCGAATTCTTTACCGCGAAGTTACGATTGAGTCAGAGCGTGATGGCCTATCCGTAGTGACCTCGGGCCTCAGGCCCGGCGAGAAGATCGTTGTCGGGGGCATCCAGCGCGTTAAACCCAATGACTTAGTCAAGCCTCATGGGGTCGCCATGGCGCCCACCCCCAACACGTCTCAAACCGCCTCTCAATCCTAGCTTCCCTGTTCCGAGTCGAATCATGAATATCTCAAAGTTCTTCATCGATCGCCCCATCTTCGCTGGCGTCCTATCGGTCATCATCCTGCTTGCAGGCCTAATCTCGATCTTTAAACTTCCTTTCGCGGAATATCCAGAGATCATTCCGACATCCGTGATCGTGCGGGCCCAATTTCCCGGCGCCAATCCCAAGGTCATCGCAGAGACCGTGGCTTCTCCCCTCGAGGAGGCGATTAACGGCGTTGAAGACATGCTCTACATGCAGTCGCAGGCCAATAGCGACGGAAATCTGGTGCTCACGGTTACTTTCAAACTCGGAATGAATCCTGACCTGGCTCAGCAGCTGGTCGAGAATCGCGTATCGCAAGCTCTGCCGCGGCTGCCGCAGGACGTGCAAAAGCTTGGCGTGACAACGATTAAAGCGTCGCCGGTCATGATCTTGACCGTTCATTTGTTCTCGCCCAACAACAAGTACGACACCAAGTATTTGCGTAATTACGCCTTGATCAACGTTAAGACGCCGCTCGAGCGGATTCATGGCGTCGGTTACGCACAACTGATGGGGGCCGGCGACTATTCCATGCGCGTGTGGCTTGATCCGGGAAAGGTCGCGCAGCGGGGCATGACCGCCACGGACATCGTGGAAGCCATTCGCAAGCAGAATGTGCAAGTCGCCGCGGGAGTGATCGGATCCTCCCCGTCGGCCCGCAATGTCCCCTTGCAACTGAACGTCAACGTGCAGGGGCGCCTGCGGACCGAATCCGAGTTCGGCAGCATCGTGCTGAAGAGTTCTCCCAGCGGCGGGGTCACCTACCTTCGGGACGTGGCACGGGTCGAATTAGGAGCATCGGAATACGGACTCCGTTCCCTGATCGATGACAAGCAAGCGGTTGGCATTTGGGTCTATCAGCAGCCGGGCACAAATTCTCTCCAAATATCCGATTCAGTTCATAAAGTCATGGCGGACCTAAAAGCCGACATGCCCGACGGGATCGAGTATGTCATCGACTACGATCCCACTCAGTTCGTGCGCCTGAGCATCGTTGCGGTCGTTCATACGTTACTCGAGGCCATTGCTCTCGTTGTCATCGTAGTGATCGTGTTCTTACAGACGTGGCGCGCATCACTGATTCCGCTTCTCGCAGTGCCGGTCTCCATAGTCGGAACGTTTTCGCTCCTACTGGCCTTTGGGTTCTCGGTCAACGCTTTGTCGCTGTTTGGCCTGGTTCTAGCGATCGGCATCGTGGTCGACGATGCCATCGTCGTCGTCGAGAACGTGGAACGCAATCTAGAATCCGGTCTGTCGCCACGCGATGCCACCTATCAAGCAATGCGCGAGGTGAGCGGGCCCATCATTGCCATCGCATTGACGCTAGTGGCGGTATTTGTTCCGCTCGCGTTCATGTCCGGGGTCACGGGACAGTTTTACAAACAGTTCGCCATGACCATCGCGATCTCCACCGTGATCTCGGCGTTTAACTCACTGACGCTTTCACCGGCCTTAGCGGCATTGATTCTCCGGCCGGCCAATGCCCCCAAGGACAGGCTTACGCGTGTAATAGATCGCGTATTCGGGCGATTCTTCCGGGTCTTCAATGAGGTGTTTCGGCGCCGCTCGGACTCGTATAGCCAAAGCGTCGGGACAATGATCAGTCGGAAAGGTCTGATGGTCGGACTTTACGTCTTCCTGATCGGGGCCGCGGCCCTGATAGGCATGGTGGTGCCTCGGGGATTCGTGCCACAGTTGGATAAAGATTATCTGATCAGTTTCGCCCAGCTTCCCAATGGCGCAAGCCTCGATCGATCTGAGGATGTGATGCGGCAGATGGTCGACATTGCAAGAAAGGAGCCCGGCGTGAAGTCCACGGTCGGTTTCCCCGGCTTGTCGATTAACGGGTTCACCAATTCATCCAGCGCCGGCATTCTGTTCATTCTGCTGCCGCCCTCCGCGGATCGGCAAAACAAGGAGTTAACTGCAGACGCAATAGCGGCCTCGCTTCGAAAAAAATTCGCCGTCATTAAGAATTCGTACATCGCCGTCTTCCCACCCCCACCCGTACTGGGACTCGGCACTCTCGGTGGATTCAAAATGCAGCTCGAGGATCGCGGCTCATTAGGCTATTCGGCATTGAATGACGCCGTGCAGGCGTACATAAAACGCGCCGCACAAACACCGGAATTAGGGCCCACCTTCTCGAGCTATCAGATCAATGAGCCGCAGTTGAATGTCGATCTCGACCGCGTCAAGGCGGAGCAGCTGGGCGTCTCGGTGGACGATGTGTTTAACACGATGCAAGTGTATCTGGGTTCCTTTTACGTTAACGACTTCAACCGATTCGGACGTGTCTACCAGGTGCGCGTACAGGCAGATGCCCCCTTTAGGGCCACCGGCGATGATATTGGCCTTCTCAAGACGCGAAACGTCAATGGTGACATGGTGCCGCTCGCTTCGCTGGTGAAAGTCTCCCCGACATTCGGTCCGGAGATGGTGGTTCGCTACAACGGCTATACAGCCGCTGATATCAACAGCGGTCCGGCACCCGGATACTCCCAAGGGCAAGCCCAGGCGGCGGCCGCGCGCATCGCGGCGGAAGTTCTCCCTCGAGGCATCAAGTTCGAATGGACCGACCTGACCTATCAACAAGAGTTGGCAGGCAACGCGACTTTCGTTGTGTTTCCCATCAGTATTCTCATGGTGTTCCTTGTGCTCGCGGCGCTGTACGAGAGCCTGACCCTACCTCTGGCGGTGATCCTGGTCGTGCCCCTGAGCATGTTCTCCGCTCTTTTCGGAGTGTGGATCACGAGGGGTGACAACAACATCTTCACGCAAATCGGCTTGATGGTGTTGGTCGGGCTGTCGGCGAAGAACGCGATATTGATCGTCGAGTTCGCCCGCGAACTTGAGATGCAAGGTCGCTCCATTGTCAGCGCCGCCGTTGAAGCAAGTCGTCTGCGCCTGCGCCCCATATTGATGACCTCGCTCGCGTTCATCATGGGTGTGATTCCCATGGTGCTGTCTTCCGGTGCGGGAGCGGAAATGCGCAACGCCATTGGGATAGCGGTGTTCTTCGGCATGCTCGGAGTGACGATTTTCGGATTGGTTCTCACACCCGTTTTTTATGTGGCACTCCGCACCGTTGCCGGCGGTAAACATCTCGTCGACAAGCATGGCCATGCGCCGCATATCCGCCGAGTCGATGAGCCGCTGGAGGCATGAGAAATCCTATGAAAGCGACGTTGTTCGGAATGGGTCTTTGTTCTGCACTAGCGCTCTTGCTGCTTATGGGGGGATGCTCACTGGCCCCGCAATACAGAAAGCCTGAGTTGGCTCTGCCGGATCACTTTAAAGAGGAACGGATCTCCGGTGAAAGCTCAGATGCCCCCGCCAATTCCGGTTACGGCGCATGGCAACCGGCCCGGCCGTCTGAGCAAACTGAGCGGGGAGAGTGGTGGAAGATATTCCATGACAGCCGTTTGGACGATTACGAAGAGCAAGCGCTGCACAACAATCCCGGTTTGCAGGCCGCGGTCGCCCGGGTGAAGGAATCTCGAGCACTGCTTCAGAAGGCGCGATCTGCGCTGTTTCCCGACGTGTCTGCGGGCTTCGGTCCGAGCAGAGAGAAGCTTTCAGCAGTTTCGCAATTGCGTCCCGATGGGGTGGAAATTCCGACCGAGACCGTGTGGCGGGCGCAGGCAAGCGCTGGTTATGAGGTCGATCTGTTTGGGCGAGTGTCCGACTCTGTCAAGGCGTCCGCCGCCCAGGCCGAACAGAGCGAGGCATTGTTTCGTTCCGTGCGTCTCGCGCTGCAGGCGGATGTCGCTCAGAGTTATTTCAATCTACGCGAATTGGACGCGGAGCTCGATGTCTACAATCGTGCGGTGGCGCTTCGTGGCCAAGCGCTGAACCTCGTGCAGCGGCGATTCGATGAAGGCGAGATCTCCGAATTGGACGTACGTCGAGCCCAGTCTGAACTAGCGACAGCCCGCTCCGAGGCAATGACAGCGGAGCGTTTGCGAGCAGTGTCCGAACACAGTCTGGCGGTTTTGTTGGGGAAAATCGTCGCGGATTTTTCAGTCAAGCGCGATCCGCTGGTTTCGGTCGACATCCGCATCCCGCCAGGACTCCCATCATCCATGCTCGAAAGGCGACCGGACGTTGCGGCCGCCGAGCGCGCTATGGCGGCGGCAAACGCACGGATAGGGGTAGCGAAATCGGCCTTTTTTCCGGCATTGAACTTAACTGGTACTGCTGGCTTCGAGTCCGCCTCGTTGAGTGACTTATTCAAATGGTCTAGCCGCGCCTTTCTTGCGGGACCATTCGCTGGCACCGCCCTTACCGTACCGCTGTTCGACGGAGGCCGCCGTAAGGGCGATCTAGCGCACGCACGAGCCGCCTACGAAGCCAATGTTGACGATTACCGCCAGCTGATATTGGTGGCGTTTCGCGAAGTGGAAGACAACCTCTCGGAGTTGCGCATTCTTCAAGACCAGACGCTGACACAGGCGGAGGCAGTCAAGGCATCGACGCGCGCGGCCCAGTTGTCCCGGACCCAGTACCAGGAAGGCGCCGTCAATTTCCTTGACGTCATCGATGCTGACCGTACCGTACTTCAGTCACAACGCGCGGCGGCGCAGCTAGCCGGGTTCCAGGCCGTATCAACGGTAAACCTCATTCGCGCCTTGGGTGGGGGTTGGTCGACCGCGCCGGCGCTGGCCAACACAAATGAATAGCCGCCGACAAGTCAACGCGTGAACAGAAATACGAGGAGAATTTCAATGTCGCCTTATGAATTAGAAAACCTTCCGCACACCCTCAAGAGAGTGCGAACGCAGTCAATTTTTGTGATCCGCCTTGAGGTTATGCCACTTCAGGTCATAGGACAGACGCCCGGCGCTCATCGTCGCGTTGGGGTCATCACGGGAGGGGAGTTCTACGGCAAGCACCTTTCCGGGAAAGCGCTTGGCGGGGGCAGCGACTGGGTCATTGTTCGTGATGATGGGTCCGTCGAATTGGACGTCCGGCTCGTGCTGCAGACAGACGACGATGCCTTGATTGCGATGACCTATCGCGGCGTTCGTCATGGGCCAGTCGACATTATTGAACGATTGGGTAAGGGTGAAGAAGTCCACCCGGCGGATTATTACTTCAGAATCACTCCCCGGTTCGAGACGGCCGTGCCGCGGTACGATTGGATGAATCGAATAGTGGCCGTGGGAGTGGGTGATCGAAAACCCGGGGGTCCCATTTACAGTATCTTCGAAGTGCTTTGAGCATTAGGAATTGTCATGTCCGCCACTTCTCAAACCCCTGTCCCGGAGCGCCAGATCTTGATTGTTGGACCTTACGGCGTGCTTGGTACAGGCGTCATCGAACGCTGGCCCGCGCTATCCAAGGCCGACCACCGGGCGTCGGTCAGCTGATCTCATCGACACGGTCCGGGTAGAAGGCGACGTAATCCTTGATCTGCGCCATCGCGTCGAATGGGGTCTCATAGGTCCACACCGCATTGAGCGAACGATCCCCGGCCGCCGGAATGTCGTAGTAGGAAGCGTCGCCCTTGTAGGGGCAATACGTCGTATGTTTGCTACGCGTGAGCGCGGCCATATCGACATCCCGACGAGGGATATACTGAACAGCCGGATAGGAGGCCTCGCGAAGAGTCAACGCATCGCGGGTGTCGGCGATAACCCTGCCGCCGGCGGTGACTACGACGCGAGACGGGTTCGGTTCGATCGAAATGGGATGGTCGGGTCCCGGAAGCTTCATCTGCCTGTCAGCCATGATCAATATCCTTCTGAGTTGAAGACGGTATGTCGGCTTTCGTCCAAACCCTGAGCTAAGCCTCTTTGACTTGCAAGCCAAGATCTAAGAGTGATTGCCGAGCATCGCCGAATAACATCGACGTCTTTGGGTCCACGAACAGATCGTTCTCCACGCCGGAGAAGCCCTTGCCTTTGCCACGCTTGAGCACGAGAACGCTCTTCGCATCCTCTACCTTTAAAATCGGCATCCCAAAGATCGGTGATGCCGGATTGGTGTGGGCAGCAGGATTGACCACATCGTTCGCCCCAACGACGATGGCAACATCAGTTTCGACAAATCGTTCATTGATCTCGTCCATGTCGATGAGCTTGTCATACGGAACACCGGCCTCGGCCAGCAGGACATTCATGTGTCCCGGCATCCGCCCCGCGACAGGGTGGATGGCGTATCGGACATCTCCTCCGCGCTTCTCGATTAAATCTCCCAGTTCCCGCATCTGATGCTGTGCTTGCGAGACGGCGAGGCCGTATCCTGGAACCATGATAACGCGCTCAGCGTAGGCGAGCCGCAACGCGGCGTCCTCGACGGTCGTGGCGGACATTTCTCCTCCGGCGGCCGTTGCGGCGGGCGCATCGGTGATAGGCGCGCCGAACGCCCCGAATAGCACATTCGCGAAAGATCGGTTCATCGCCTTGCTCATGGCGATCGAGAGGATCAAGCCGCTCAGACCGTCCAGCGCACCGACGATGATCAGAATATTGTTATCTATGGCGAATCCGGTCGCGACGGCGGCGAGTCCAGCATACGAGTTCAGCAGCGACACGACGACCGGCATGTCCGCCCCGCCGATCGGCAATACAAAAAGGACGCCCAGCAGCACCGCGAGCGTGGCCATTGCGCTGAAGACCGCTACTTGGGTCGGAAAAGCGATCAGCCAAACCACACAGCCGCAGCAGGCCGCAAACAGCAGAGCATTGATGGCGTTTTGGCCTCGGAAAGTCAAAGGCCGGCCCGGCAGAATTTCCTGTAACTTGCCGAACGCCATCAGACTGCCGGTGACCGTCACGCCGCCGAAAAGGACTTCTAGGCCGAGCGCCGCTACGGTCGATCGGACTAGCGTGCCACCGGAGAAGCCGATGATGTACTCGCCGATGCCCACCAGGGTTGCCGCAAGGGCACCGAACGCATGGCTGAGCGCAATGCGCTGGGGCATCGCGGTCATCGGCACCCACATCCCAAGGGGATATCCGGCCACCGCACCAACAGCCGCGCCGACGACAATCCATTCATAGGAGACGACGCCAGCGTGAAAGAGTGTCGCGATGATGGCGACAGCCATGCCAAACGCGGCCAACTGCATGCCACGCCTAGCACTGTCGGGGCGACCCAGCGCGCGAAGAGCCGTGATAAACAGGAACGCCGCGAACAGATACGCGAGCTGGATAAGAATCTCGGTCATGGCGTCGCAGCGCTCGAAGCGCCGTCCTTTGAATTGTCTGTTACAGCGGTTTTGGTACGTTTGAACATCGACAGCATTCGATCGGTTATGAGAAAGCCGCCGACGATATTTGCCATGGCGCACGCGACTGCTGTCGTGCCGAGAACGGTGGCTAGAACGCCATCGCCGCTGCCCGCCAGCACCAAAGAGGCGACGAGGGAGATGCCGGAAATAGCATTCGTCGCTGCCATCAGCGGCGTATGGAGCAGTGGCGGTATTCGATTGATGGTTTGGACGCCGACAAAGCCGGCGAGCATGAAGACGAATAGTTGGATGATGGTCGTTATCGGCATTGTCGATGTCCTTAGGCCGCGGCGAGCGAATCGCTCGTCGTATTTTGACCGTCAAGCATTGCACCGCTGATCGGATCGGAAGCGTCAAGGTGCAATCGGCTCGACTGTTCGAGTAGATAAGTGAGCAGTGAGCGGATGTTCCCGCTGAATAAGCGGCTGGCGTCGCTTGCCACAAGGCTCGGCAGGTTTGTCGGCCCCATGACGCGTACGCCGTTCACCGTGATCGTCTCATCAGGTCGGGTTACCTCGCAGTTCCCCCCCGTCTCTGCTGCAAGATCAACAATGACGGAGCCCGGTTTCATCATGCCGAGCGCCTCGCGATCGATCAGCAGGGGAGCAGGGCGGCCGGGGATCTGGGCAGTCGAGATGACGAGTTGCATGGTTGCCAAATGAGTAGAAAGGGCCCGGCGAAGTTGCGCTTGCTGATCGCTCGATTGTTCACTGGCATAGCCGCCGACACTCTCTGCGGCACCGATGCCGGCATCCATCAAGGTGAATCGGGCGCCGAGACTTTCTACCTGCTCGCGAGCGGCCGCGCGAACATCGAAACCGTGAACCACAGCGCCGAGTCGACGCGCAGTGGCGATCGCCTGCAAGCCGGCCACGCCTGCGCCGAGCGCGATCATTCGCGCGGGCTTGATGGTGCCGGCCGCCGTGATCAACATAGGGAGCATCACGCCCAAAGCGCGGGCGCCCTCAAGCACCGACGCGTAGCCTGCGATGGACGCCTGTGAGGACAGGACGTCCATTGCCTGAGCGCGAGTTGTCCTCGGGATGCGTTCCAGAGCGAGGTGGATAACCGAGCGCTTCCGCAACGACTCGACAATATAAGGATCTCGGCCGCCGAGCGAAACGAGAGTCCGGCCAGAAAGCGGTATTTCATTAGCGCCGGGCGGCCTTATCTTGACGACCACATCAGAGATTTCGAGGATCTCACGCTGAGCTGCCATTCGAGCACCGGCGCCGATATAAGTGTTATCGTCGAAGCCGGCCTCGCGGCCGGCGCCGCTCTCCACAATGAACGTTGCCTTCGAATTGAGTTTCTTTATATCAGCCGGGATCAATGCGACCCGGCGCTCCCCACTCGCCCGCTCTAGGAGAACGCCGACCTTGATACGATCGGAACTATCGATGGGCATGATTTACTCCTGAAGACCGGCTGATGCGAAAGCGAAGACCACCCCACAACCCGGGCGCGGAGCAAACCTCCGCGCCCGGGGACAGGATCAGTGACTCTTACCACCGTCGACGTTGAGGATATGGCCGGTGATAAATGAAGCTTCGTCCGAGGCGATGAAGACGATCGCGTTGGCCTGTTCCTCCGAGACGCCGAGGCGACCCATCGGAACAGTTGTCACCAGAGCAGCCTTGTTCTCCGCCGTGCCCGTAAACCGAGTCAACATGCCGGTGTCCACTGGGCCAGGCGCCACGGCATTCACACGGATGCCCGTCTTGACGACCTCGAGCGCTACTGACTTCGTAATGCCTTCGACGGCGTGCTTACTGGCGACGTAGACGGACGCCCCGGCCGCACCCTCGTGCCCGTAGGTCGAGGAGATATTGATAATGCTACCGCTGCCTTGTTTTTGCATGACGCGCACTTCGTGCTTAATGCTCAGGAGTACGCCGAGAACATTCGTGTCGAACGTCGCGGCATAGCTTTCTGCGGTCTGGTCCGTGATCGGTCCAACCTGGCCTTCGGTGGCAGCATTGTTGACCGCGACATCGAGACGGCCGAACCGAGCAACGGTCTTGTCGACCGCATTGCGGATGTCATCTTCTTTACGAACGTCGGCGTTGATGAACTCAGCCTCCGACCCTAAGGAGCGGAGCTCCTTGGCGAGCGCCTTGCCAACCTCATCACGCCGACCCGCAACGACCACCTTGGCTCCCTTCTTCGCGAAGGCGACGGCGGCAGCGCGCCCGATGCCGGTGAGTCCACCGGTAATCAAAACT
>Ga0137409_10004344_pt1 | contig 14886 bp, 10 predicted proteins | sample CZODoug1_16funga_FD_122059 | JGI IMG/M metagenome (GOLD analysis project Ga0137409, IMG submission 122059) | Vadose zone soil fungal communities from Angelo Coast Range Reserve, California, USA - CZODoug1_16fungal (Hybrid Assembly) | ecosystem: Environmental > Terrestrial > Soil > Vadose zone... | reverse complement strand
GCGCGTCCGCGGTGTGGCCTCCGACCGGCATCGCGCTGGCCGCGCTTCTCCTGCTCGGTCGAAGCCTCTGGCCCGCGATCTTCGTTGGCGCGTTCCTCGTCAATCTCACCACCGCGGGCAACATCGCGACGAGCCTCGGAATTGCGACCGGGAACGCGCTCGAGGCGATCGCCGGCGCCTGGCTGGTGGAGCGCTACGCGGCCGGTCGCCAGGCGTTTCAACGGCTGCCGGACTTCCTGAAGTTCGCGGTCCTGTCCGGGCTCGTGGCGACCGCCATCAGTCCAGCCTTTGGTATCACCTCCCTCTGTCTGGGAGGCTTCACCCGCTGGAGCGAGTACGGACCGGTCTGGCTGACGTGGTGGCTCGGGGACCTGGGCGGGGCGTTGATCGTGGCGCCGCCCTTGATCCTTTGGAGCTCGAACCCCCGCCCCGGCTGGAGCCGGCGCCAGGGGATCGAGGCCGCCGTCGTCCTCCTGGCCCTGTGCCTGGTAGGCGAGCTCGAATTCCTCGGGTACCTGCTGCCGGGGTTCAGTCGCTATCCCCTGAGCTTCCTCTGCCTGCCGCCCCTGCTGTGGATGGCGTTCCGCTTCGGCCCGCGCGAGACCGCCACGGCCGGGCTCGTGCTCCTGGCCACGGCCACCTGGGGGACGCTGCGCGGCGCGGGTCCCTACGGCGCGTTCGGACCGAACGCGTCCCTCCTCCTCCTGCAGGCCTTCATGATCGTCACGGTCGTGACCGCGATGTCGCTCGCCGCGGTCGTGGCCGAGCGGCGGCGGGAGCACGCGGTCCTGGAGCTGCAGGCGGCGGAGCTGGCGCGGTCCAACGCCGAGCTGGAGCAGTTCGCGCACGTCGCCAGCCACGACCTGCAGGAACCGCTGAGGACGGTGAGCAACTTCGTGCAGCTCCTGGCCAAGCGTTACCGGGGCCGGCTCGACCAGGACGCCGATGAATTCGTCCAATACATCGTCGACGGCACCACGCGGATGGCGCGGCTGATCGAGGATCTCCTGGATTTCTCCCGCGCCGGCAGCTCCGACCGGCCGATGGGGCCGACCGACACCGGCGACAGCCTGGCGAAGGCCGTGGCCAACCTCGATCTCTCGATCCGCGGATCGGGGGCCGTCGTCCGCCACGACGGCCTGCCCACCGTGAACGGCGACCCCACGCAGCTGACGCAGCTGTTCCAGAACCTGATCGGCAACGCCATCAAGTTCAGGGGTCCCGACCCTCCCGAGGTTCGCGTCTCCGCCGCTCTCCGCGGCAGGGACTGGGTCTTCTCCGTGCGCGACAACGGCATCGGCATCGAGCCGCAGTACGCGCAGCGCATCTTCGTGATCTTCCAGCGGCTGCACGGCCGGAACGAGTATCCGGGGACGGGAATCGGGCTGTCGATCTGCCAGAGGATCGTGGCGCGTCACGGCGGGCACATCTGGGTGGAGTCGGAGCCCGGCCGCGGGTCGAGCTTCTATTTCACCCTTCCCGCCGGCGAAGCGCCCGTCACGGCCGGCTGAGGAGATCCTCGAAGGTCCGGAGCACCAGCGGCGCGACCCTCGGGCCGACCGAGTTCATCTCCCCGTACTGCGGCGAGTCCCGGCCGTAGGCGAACGGCGGCTTTTCGTCCCACTCCGACATCGGGATGATGTACCCCAGCTCGTCATTGCACAGGCTGACGACGAGCCGGTGCCGCGAGCCGAGCATCGGTCCGAGCGGGCGTTCGGCGGGCGCGCCGGGGAAGTCGGCCCCCGGATCCTGCGGATCCTGGATGCCGCCCAGGACGAGCTCCGGATAGATCTCTCCCGGGACGCAGGCGAGACGGGCCAGCGGCTCCTTGCTCCCGTTCGTGCGCAGGGTCACCACCGCCTCCTCGCTCTTGAGCGTGCCGTCCTCTCCGACCTCGCGTGGCCGGATCCGGCCTTCGGACAGGCCCCGGATGAAGCGCGGATTATCGAGCGGCACGCGCAGGCCGCTCGAGCGGACGTCGAGATTGACCCGATCGACGAACGACGACCCCTCCCCGTTCTCCTCGGCGGACGCCCGCCAGGCCGCGATGAGCGCCCGCGCCAGCCGGTCTCCGTACGCCTGCATCAACGTGAAGCTCTTCTCCGGGATCGCCTCCCCGTTCGCGGGATCGGTCAGGCCGACCCCCAGCGGGGTGAGCAGACCGCCGATGGCGCCGCTGGTGAAGATCGCCACGCCGCCGAACTCCTCCTCCAGGACGTGCCGCGTCCACCCCGGGTAATCGGACGAAAGGAGCGTGTTGCCGCGTCCCAGCGACTCCGGATGGCTGGCGAAGTTGACCAGGGTGGCGATCGTGTCCCGGCCGTCGGCCGAATCCGCCTTCATCAGGACGGCGGTGGGATCGATGACCTCGGGCAGGCGGGAGTCGTGCACGAGCTCGGGCAGGCGGGCGGAGACGAACGACAGACGCGCCGGCCGCCTGGCGCGCCAGGCCTCGGCGACGGCATCCGCCGCCTCCGAGCGGACGCGCGCGACGTAGTCCGGGTCGAGCGGGACGCCGGCAGGCGTCCACAGGCCGATGAGATCGGGTCCTGCGTGCGTGTGCGTGCTGCACACCATGACGTACCCCGCGCCCACTTCGGGATGACGCGCCTTGATCTCCTCCCTGATCCGGACGACGTCATCGTGGAAGAACCCGATGAGGTCGAGCGCCACGAGGGCGATCGAGGCCTCCCCGACCTCGATCACGAGGGCGCGCGCGTACAGGTCGTCGTGGACCCCGGTCGCGTCCCTCCCCTGCCCGAAGCCGGCCATGCGGGGGGGTGTCCCCGAGGAGAGGTCGGGCGTGATGACCCGCCACGCGGCCCCGGCCCGGATCGGGCCTTGACCCGTGAGGCTCACGCCCGCCGTGGAGGCGCGCGCGGCGGCGGGCCTCCCGGCCGTGGCGTTCGTCCCGGGAGCCGTTGGTCCCGGGCGAGGCCCGCCGTGCGCTGCGCAGCCGGACGAAGCGAGGGCGGAGAGCGCCAGCAGCACCAGGGCGAGTGGCGCGAGGTTGACCGGGCCGGCGAGGCCCCCTAACATCTTCGACGACGTGGGCGAGTCCCCCGAGGTGTCGACAGAGGATAGATTATCCCCGGCGGCGGGGAAAGAGGGCGCGCCCCGCGACCTCGGCGACCGTCTCGCGAGGCTCCGCTCCCGTCTCGGACCGCCTCCGTCCTTCTGGCTCACCCGCTTCGTCATCCTGCGCCTGCTCGGAGTCGTGTACTTCTTCGCCTTCCTGTCCCTCGCCACCCAGGTCCTTCCCCTCATCGGCTCGCACGGCCTCCTGCCGGCCCGCTCCTTCCTCGAGCGGGCCACCGAGTACTTCGGCTCGCGTCTCGATGGATTTCTGCAGTTCCCGAGCCTGTTCTGGATCGACGCGTCCGACGGACTCCTCCTGACCCTGGCGTGGGCCGGCGTCGGGCTTTCGATCCTCGTCGTCCTCGGCTTCGCCAACTCAATCCTGCTTCTCCTGATGTGGGCGATCTACATGTCGTACGTCCACATCGGCCAGGACTGGTACGGGTACGGGTGGGAGATCCAGCTCCTGGAGACCGGCTTTCTGGCCGCCTTCCTCTGTCCGCTCATCGACATGCGTCCGTTCCCGCGTCTGCCGCCGCCGACGCCGGTCATCTGGCTGTTCCGCTGGCTGGCCTTCCGGATCATGCTGGGGGCGGGTCTGATCAAGATCCGCGGCGACGCCTGCTGGCGCGACCTGACCTGTCTCTACTACCACTACGAGACGCAGCCGATCCCGAACCCGTTGAGCCGCTGGCTGCATTTCATGCCGAAGTGGTTCCACCGCGGCGGGGTCGTGTGGAACCATGTCTGCGAGCTCGCGGCGCCGTGGCTGTCCTTTGGTCCGAGACGTCTCCGGCACGTGGGCGGCTTCCTCATGGTCACCTTCCAGATCATCCTGATCCTGAGCGGCAACCTGTCGTTCCTGAACTATCTCACGATCGTGCCGATGCTCGCCTGCTTCGATGACTCGCTCCTGCGCCGCGTCCTTCCCAAGGCGATCGTGCGCCGCTCCGAGCAGGCGGCCGCGCGCGCCGGCGCCTCGGCCGCGCAGTCGATCGCCTCGGCCGTCCTCGTCGTGATGGTGGCGCTTCTCAGCTACTATCCGGTGAAGAACCTCCTGTCGAGCCATCAGGCGATGAACACCTCCTTCAACCGGCTGTCCCTGGTGAACACCTACGGCGCCTTCGGCAGCGTCGGCAAGGAGCGCCGCGAAATCGTGTTCGAGGGGACCGACGATGCGACGATCACCGGCGCGACGCAGTGGAAGGAGTACGAGTTCGAGGCCAAGCCGGGCGACCCGGCGCGGCGGCCGGCGCTCGTCGCCCCCTACCAGCCGCGCCTCGACTGGCAGATCTGGTTCGCCGCCATGTCGGTGCCCGAGCGCTATCCGTGGACGGTCCATCTGATCTGGAAGCTCCTGCACAACGACCGGGGGGTCCTGGGGCTGCTCGCGAACGACCCGTTCCCCGATCATCCGCCGCGCACCATCCGGGCCCAGTACTACCGCTACGAGTTTGCCCCGCCCGGCAACCCCGAGGGGGTGTACTGGCGACGCACGCTCCTCGGCACCTGGATCCCGCCGCTGTCGGCGGACGACCCGCGCCTCCTGCGTTTCCTGGCGGCCCACGGCTGGCTGCCGGACGGCGGCTCGCCCTAGGACAGCCCGGCCGCCGCGGGGTCGATCCTTGAGTATAATCGCCGTCGCCTCCATCCCCAGGATCGCTTTCTCGATCCACCCGAGACACGGGGTCCGTAGATGAGCCGCTCGTCGCCAGACTGGACTCCTGCCGGGAACGCGGACGACGCCGCGGACGCGTGGCCGGGCCTCGCGGAACGCCTCGTTCTCGCGGGCCTGTTCGCCGTGGCTCTCGCGCTCCGCGTCTACTACATCTTCCGCCACGACTTCGATTCGGACGAGTGGCAGCACCTGCACGTGGTCTGGGCCTGGACGCGCGGTCTCCTGCAGTACCGCGACGTGTTCGACAACCACATGCCGCTCTTCCACATGCTGAGCGCGCCCCTCCTGGCCCGCATCGGCGAGACGCCCGCGATTCTCTACGACATGCGTCTGGCGATGATACCGTTCGTCCTGGTCACTGTGTGGGGGACCTACTTCATCGGACGCCGGCTGCTCGGACGGCGCGCCGGTCTGCGCGCCGCCGCGCTCCTGGGATTGATCCCCAATTTCCTCAGTCGATCGATCGAGTACCGGCCCGACATCCTCCAGACGATGTTCTGGATCCTGGCGCTCTCGGTCCTCCTCGGCGGCCGGATCCACTGGCGCCGGTGTCTGGCGTCCGGGCTGCTCCTCGGACTGGCGGCCGGCTCGTCGCTCAAGTCCATCCTCCTGCTCGCCGCCCTCGGCATCGCCGCGCTGGCGCTGCCGTTGGCCATCGGTCGCCGCCCGGCCCCGGTCCCGCCACTTCGAAAGATCGCGTGCATCTCGGCGGGCCTCGCCGGCCTCGTGATTCCCCCTGTCGCCCTGGCCCTCCACTTCCACATACACGGGGCGCTCCGCCACTTTCTCTACGGCACGGTCCTGCACAATTACGTGCCGCGTCTGGGGACCTGGAGCCGGCCCCTGCGCGCGCTCCTGTTCGTCCCCGCGCTCGTCCTGGTGATCGTCTTCGCCCGATGGCTGGCCCGGACCGCCCGCCGGCCGGAAGACGGCACGCGTTTCGTCTTCCTGGCGCTCGTGGCGGGGAGCTTCTTCGCGGCCCTGCACACCCTGTGGCCTCTGTTCACGACGTACGACCTGCTGCCGTTCTACCCGCTGCTGGCCCTCCTGGTCGTCGGCACGGCGTCCCGTTTCCCGCGGACGCGGGCCGTCCCTTTCCCGGGCCCTTCGCCGTGGCGCCGGGCGGTCCCGGCGGCGGTCCTGCTGTCGTTGACGGGATTGATCGAGATCGGCTGGGTGATGTGGCGCGAGCCTCCCGGACACGACGGCACCCGGCGCGAGGTCGAGCTCCTGACCCAGGTCCTGCGCCTGACCGACCCCGGCGATTCCGTACTCGACATGAAGGGGGAGTCGGTCTTCCGCCCGCGTCCCATCTACTCCGTCCTCGAGGGGATCACGCGGGCCCGCATGCAGGAGGGATCGATCGTCGAGCCGATCGAAGAGCGGGTCATCGCGACGCGCACCTGCCTCGCGGCCGCGAAGATCGATCGATTCCCGGAGCCGACGCGCCGGTTCATCGAGAGAAATTACCTGCTCGTGGGGGAAGTGCGCGTCGCGGGCCGGAACCTGCCCAGGAGCGCCGACGCGAGGGGCCGGATCGGGTTCGACATCGAGATTCCGGCCGAGTACGCCGTCATGACCCGGAAGGGACCGGCCGCCGGACTGCTCGATGGCGAGCCTTACGTCGGCCCGCGCTTCCTGGAAGCCGGGCGGCACGCCTTCACGCCGGCCGCGCCGGAGTCCCGGCACGCGCTGGTCTGGGCCCGCGCCATCGAGAGGGGCTGCTGGCCCTCCTGCGACCACACGACGTTGACTCCCTGACACGGAGCGTGCCGGCCCGGACACGGCCGCCATCCCCGACCCCGCCTCGATCCGCCTGAACCGGGCGTCCCGTTCCTGGCACCCGGATTGCGATTCCCTCCCGCGACGACCCAAGGAGGACTCGCGCATGACACCCCAGGCGGCACGCCCCGGCGGACCGAACACGACCCTCGGCAGGACTCTGGTGATCCTCGCGCTCATCTGGAACATCGTCGTCCCGCTCCTCGCCTGGGACGACGGCGGCGAAGTCGCGGCCGGTCCGGTCAGGGCCTCGGAGGCGGGAACGGGCTCTCTCTTGAGGAGAACACCGGACGGTCTCGTCCCCCTCCCGGTTCTCGATATCGACGTGAAACTGGTCGTGACCGGGATCCTGGTGCACGGGACGGTCGCCCAGACTTTCCGCAACCCGTCCAGCGAGGTGATCGACTGCGTGTACGTCTTCCCTCTCCCGGAGCGCGCGGCGGTGCACCGCATGGAGATACGCGTCGGCGGGCGCCGCATCGTCTCGGTGATCGAGGAGAAGGAGGAGGCGAAGCGCGTGTACGAAAAGGCGCGCCAGGAGGGGCGGAAGGCGGCGCTCGTGGAGCAGGAGAGGCCGAACCTGTTCACGACGTCCGCCGCGGCCATCAACCCCGGCGAATCGATCGAGATCGTCCTGGAGTACCTGCAGGAGATCGCCTTCGACGGCGATGCGTTCAGTCTCACCTTCCCGCTCACGCTCACCCCCCGGTTCACGACCGGCCCCCGGGAGGACAGCGCCCGGATCAGCCCGCCGCTCGTGAGCCCGGGGAGCGCGGCGTTCCCGCGGGCGAGCCTGGTCGTCCGGATCGACGCCGGCGTTCCAGTCGACACGGTCGAGAGCGACACGCACGCCATCGGGACCTTCCATGACGGCGGCGTCCTCGTGGTCGAGCCGCGCGGGAAGACGGTGCCCGCCGATCGCGACTTCCGCCTGCGCTGGAGGCCGGTCCTGACGGCCGAGCCGAGACCGGCGCTGTTCTTCGAGGACCGTCCGGAGGGGCGGTACGTCCTGGCCATGATCCTGCCTCCGCTCCACGACGTGGGGGCCGGGCGCGGTCTTCCTGCGGAGACGCTGTTCATCATCGACGTGTCGGGCTCGATGGCCGGCCCGTCGATCGAGCAGGCGCGCGGTGCGCTCCTCCTGGCGCTCGATCGGCTGCGACCGGATGACACGTTCGACATCCTCTCCTTCAACGAGGAGGTGCGGGAATTCCGGGGCGGGTTCGTTCCCGCCTCGGGGCCGGATCTCGAGGAGGCGCGCGCCTGGACCCGATCCCTCGCGGCATCCGGCGGGACGCGCATCGACCTGGCGCTGGCGCAGGGACTGGCGCTGGTCGGAGCCTCGCGCACCGAAGAGTCACAGAGAATCATCTTCCTGACCGACGGGGCCGTCGACAACGAGGAGGCCATCCTGAGCGAGGTCCGGTCGGGGCTCGCCGGGGCGCGCCTGCACACGCTGGGCATCGGCGCGGCGCCGAACCGCTATCTGATGCGCGCGATGGCCTCCGCGGGGCGGGGCCTGTGCGATTTCATCTCCACCACGGACGGCGCCGGGAATCGCGTGGACGCGTTCTTCTCCCGTCTCAGCCGGCCCGTGATGACCGGTCTTTCCCTCGCCTGGAAGGGTGGGGAGCCGATCGAGTCGTACCCCGCCCTTCTGCCCGACCTGCACGAGGGGGAGCCATTGTTCCTCTCCGCCCGGCTGGCCCCCGGCCGATCGCTGCCGCGCCTGGTCCTGGGCGGCAGCACGCTCGACGGGGCGCAACACCTGGAGGCGGCCGAGGAGGGTCCCGCGGCCACGGACTCCGGCGTCGCGGTGCGGTGGGGCCGCGCCAAGGTCGAGGCCCTGCTCGACACCCTGGACGATGGAGCGTCCCCCGACACGGTGCGGGCCGCCGTCATCGACGTCTCGAGGACGTTCGGCATCGTCACCCCCTACACCAGCCTCGTGGCCGAGGAGGAATTCCCCACGGCGACCGGGGCCTCCTCCCGGGTGAGGGTGGCGAACGGGTTGCCCGCGGGCTCGGGCCTGCCCGGCGACCTGCCGCAGGGAGGGACCGACGAGCCGGTCCTGGTCCTCCTCGGCGCGCTCCTGGTGCTCGCCGGCACCGTCCTCCTGGCGGGGGCGCTCCGGCTGCCGGGAAAGGCCTGAGATGCGGGCCCGGCGGACCCTCTGCGTCGTCGCGCTGCTGCTCCTGTCCTCGGGCGGGGGTCTCCTCGGGCGGCGGCTCTACGTCGAGGGGAAGGCTCTCCTGGCGCACCTGCTCATCGAGCGCGCGCTCGCTCTGCACCTCCGGGACGGCGCGCCGCACCCTCCCTGGGCGTGGGCCGACACCTACCCGATCGCGGTCCTCACGGTCGACCGGCTGCGCGTGAGATGCCCGGTGCTGGCGGGGGCCTCGGGGACATCCCTGGCGTTCGGCGCCGGCCACATCGACGGGACAGCGCCGCCGAACGCTCCGGGGCATTCCGTCCTGGCGGGACACCGCGATCGCGAGTTCGAATTCCTGCGCGACCTCGCGCCGGGGGACGTCCTGCGTCTGCGGACGCCGGGTGCCGTGCGCGAGTATCTGGTCGATGGCGCGGGTGTGGTGCCGCGAGACGACGGGACCGCCCTGCAGCCGACGGCAGGGGACCGCCTGACGCTCGTCACGTGCTACCCCTTCGGCGGCCTATGGCGCTCTCCTCTGAGGTACGTCGTGACCGCCGCGGCCCGCGAGGTCAAGGTGTCGCAGGCGATCACGAATTCGTCACCGCCCCCTGCCGGTCCGCCCGGATCGGTCCGTCACCAATATTGAAGAACGCGTTCCCCCGCCTATATTGACTGTTGGACCTCGAGGAGGCGGATGCCCAAGGACCGTCACCGGCTTCCGGACGACCGAGACCGCCGGCGGCGGCGCCGGACGGTCCTCGCCTGCCTGACCGCCGCGGCGTTCGCCGCGATCCCTCTCGCCGTGCCGGGCGCGGCCCCGCAGGCCGAGCGCGCGGCCACGGGTCGCCTCGAGGGATCGGTCGTCGTCGGTCCGCAGCTGTCCGCGAGAAAGATCCGCTTCAACCTCTATCCCGATCTGGCGCAGCCCGCGGCCGCCCCCCAGCCGCACTCGACGGTCAGCGAGCTGGCCAATGTCATCGTCTCCTTCGAGGCGTCACCGGCGCTCGAGCGCGCGCCACCGTGGCGGACGGCGCGCCCGGTGATGCGTCAGGAAGGGTTGACCTTCGTCCCTCATGTCCTGGCGATCGCGATGGGATCCCTCGTCGAATTTCCGAACGGAGATTCGATCTTCCACAATGTCTTCTCGCTGTCGAAGGCGGCCTCGTTCGATCTCGGCAGGTTCCCGAAGGGGTCGTCGAAGTCGGTCCGCTTCGACAGGCCCGGGATCGTCAAGGTCTTCTGCCACATCCACTCGGACATGAGCGGCGTCATCGTCGTCCTGGACAACCCGTTCTTCGCGATTCCGGACGCCCGGGGCCATTACGTGATCGACGGCGTCCCTCCCGGAGAGTACCGCGTGATCGCCTGGCACGAGCGGGCGCATCCCCTCGAGAGGACCGTCCGGATCGAGCCGGGGCGGGCCGCGGCCGCCGATTTCAGCATCCCGCTGACCGAGGAGAGTCCCGCCGGTGAGTGAGTCCCCCTGGTCGCGCATCCGCTCGGCCAGCCTGTCGACGAAGCTGATCCTGTTCAGCGCCCTGCTGACGGCCCTGGCGGTCGGAGTGGCGTTTCTGGCCCTCAGTCTCGAGCTGCGCAAGCAGACCCGGCGTCTCCTGGCCGACACCCTCGCCCAGCACCAGAAGATGCTGCTCGAGGTGCAGCGACGGGGGCTCGAACAGCTGCTGCGCGCCTCGACCCTCATGTCCGACAGCCCCACGCTGCGCGCCGCCATGGAGACCTACCGCTCGGAGACGAGCCAGCGGGCGGGCCCCCGGGCGGACCTGCTCGCGACCATCCAGACCGAGGCGGAGAAGATCGCCGGCGGCCTCGGGCGCGACCTCCTGATCGTGACCGATCGCGACGGCCGGGTCCTGGCGATCGGCGGGCGGCCGGAGGACCGGCCCGGTGTCGGCGAGGACCTCTCGACGCGGTCGATCGTCCGTCACGCTCTCGAGCAGGATGCCCCGGTCGGGACCGGAAATTTCTCGGTCCTGCGCATCCGCGGACGCTATTTCCAGATCGGCTGCGTGCCGATCGTCCTGCAGGGGTTCATCATCGGCACGTTGACGCTGGGCGACCGGATCGATCAGGGATTCGTCGAGCACCTGCGTCGGTCGTTCGACAGCCAGATCGTGGTCACCGGAGGCGAAGGCGTCCTCGGCTCGACACTGGAGGGGACGCCGTGGCCCGTCGGCGTGGCGGCCGCGCCCGGGCAGGCAGGCGGCGTGACACCCGACGACGCGCGGGTCGTGTCCATCGCGGGGGATGAGTACGTCACGGCCCCCCTGACCCTGGGGCTCGACGAGGACGGCCGTCCGGTCACCCTGCATCTCCTGCACTCGCTGACCCTGGCCCTCGACGAAGCGAGCCGCTCCCTCTTGAAGACTCTCGTCGCGTACGGCTCCCTGGTCGTGATGATCGCGGGGCTGTGCGCCTCGGTCGTGGCCCGCTCGGTCCTCAGGCCTGTCGAGAGCTTCGTGAAATTCATGCGCTCGGCCGCGGACAGCGGGGACCGGTCGCGGCGCTTCGACGCCTCGGATGCCGGCGCCGAGGTGCGCCTCCTGAGCGACACGTTCAGCGGGCTGATGGACTCGCTGCGCCGGCACGAGGATCGCCTCCTGACGACCGCCCGGGAGGACCTGGTCCGTCTCGAAAGGTTGAAGGAGTCGGAGAAGCTCGCGGCCCTCGGGCGTCTCCTGTCGGGCGCGGCGCACGAGATCAACAATCCGCTCACCGGCGTCGTCGGCAACATCGAGATGCTTCTGGCGCGCCCGGGGCTCGCCCCGGATCTCGAGGAGAAGCTCGAAACGATCCGCAGGGAGGGTCAGAGGATCGTCGCCCTGGTGAGGAATCTCCTGAAGGTCGCGCACCGTGACTCCGGTCAGCGGGCGATCGTCGACCTCAACCAGGTGATCCGCGACACCGCGGCGCTGCGGCGGCACGACTTCGAAAGGGCCGGGATGCGCATCATCCTCGATCTCGCGCCCCAGCCTCTCCGTCTGCCGGCCAGCGAGCTCGAGCTCCAGCAAGTCTTCCTGAACATCATCAACAACGCCTACGACGTCCTCAAGACGACCCAGGGGCGTCCGGCGCTCACCGTCCGCACCTCGGCGGTGGACGACGAGGCGACGGTGGTGTTCACCGACAACGGCCCCGGGATCGAGGATCCCACGCAGGTGTTCGAGCATTTCTACACGACCAAACCTGTCGGCCAGGGGACGGGGCTCGGCCTCAGCATCTCCCAGGCCATCGTGCAGAGCCACGGCGGGCGGATCGCGGCCGAGAACTCTCCCGAGGGCGGGGCGCGCTTCACCGTGGTCCTGCCGCGCGCCGGTTCGGCGGCGGTCGAGCCGGCCCCGGCCCGTCCTGCGACCGAGACGATCCCGGCCAAGCACCGCCTCCTGCCGGTCTCGGTCCTGGTGGTGGACGACGAGCCGGTCGTCCTGGAGCTGCAGATGGCGATCCTGGGCTCGCTCGGGGCGAAGGCCGTCGGCGCACGCTCCGGCGACGAGGCGATAGCACTCTTGCGGACGCGGGACTTCGACCTGATCGTCTCCGATCTCCTCATGCCGGGGGACGTGTCGGGGAAGGACCTGTACACCTGGGTCGGAGCCCACCGTCGGTCGGGGACGCGGGGATTCCTGTTCGTGACCGGGGACACGGTCGGCGAGGCCGCGTTCCTGCAGCAGGTGACCTCGCGCTGCGTGCTGAAGCCGTTCACGATGGAAGAATACGTGTCCGCTCTGCGGGAGACCTGGAATGGATTGCAGACTGCGGCGTGAGCCGCCGATGATGCGCGCGCGCGCGCGACGCCGCGGACGAGGACACGGGACCCGCCGCGCGCTGTCTCTTCTCGCCTGCGCCCTGTTCGCCGTAGCACCGGCCCCGTGCGACGAGCACGTCCTCGTCGGGGGGCTCTTCGACGCCGAGTACTGGAAGACGGACGACGGGTCCCGGCTGCTGAGCCGGAACGACGGCGACGCCGCCGCGGGCGGCCGCCTGCGGCTGTGGGCCGCCTCCGAATTCCGCCCCCGCCTGCAGGGGTTCGTCCGCGGCGAGGCTTATGGCGGCAAGGCGAACAGCGAGTACGGAACGGAGACGGAGCTGGAGCAGGCGTTCGTGCGCTACTCCTTCAGCGAGCCGCGGCGTCTCGTGATCGAAGCGGGACAGCTCCTCTCCCCGATCGGCAACTTCTCCCGGCGCTACCTGTCGAGCGTCAATCCTCTGATCGGCTCGCCCGACGGGTACAGCCTCGACTACCCGCTCGGTGCGCAGGCCACAGGGCAGGTGGGACGGTTCGATTACCGGGCCGCGCTCGTGGACCGTCCGTTCGTCAACGATCGCTACGTCCCCGAAACCGGCCGGGCGCTGCGGCCGGCTCTGGCCGCGGGGCTGACGCCTCTCGTCGGAACCCGGCTGGGCGTCTACGCCACGCTCGGTCCGTACCTGGGGCCGCGTGTCGCGCCGATGCTGTCCTCCGGGGAGCACTGGAAGGACTTCAACCAGACTGTCTACGGTCTCGACGTGCAGTTCAGCCACGGCTACTTCGAGTTGAACGGCGATTACGCCCATTCGTCCTACGAGGTCCCCGCCGGCGCTCCGGACGTCCACGGCTTCGCCTACTTCATCGAGCCGAAGTACACCTGGTCCCCCCGTTTCTTCACGGCGCTGCGCCTCGAGCGCAACGACTACCCCTACATCGCCCCGCTGGGGCCCGGCGTCTGGCTGGCGACCACCGCCGATTTCTACGACGCGGAGGTCGCGGCTGGCTGCCGGCTCGGGCCCGGCGCCATCCTCAAGGTGGCCTACCGCCGCGACCGCTGGATGGTGGCCGACTCCCTCAAGACCTTCTTCCCCGACGGCTACGCCCTCTCCGCCCAGCTCTCCTACAGCTTCAACGTCAACTCCTGGTTCGAGCGGCCGAGGTAGGACTCTCCGGCCAGCCCGCGCTCGGCCCCTCCGCAGTCCGCCGGGAATGGACTCGCGTATACTTCCAGGCGGAGGGTCCTTCGTGAATTCACAGCCGGAACCGCTCGGGCGCGTCGAGGCCCGGCTCCCCTGCCCCGCCTGCGGCGGACCGACCGAGTTCCGCAAGTGCAAGGAGATCTGCGCGCGCTGCGGCGTCATCGTGCAGAACTGCAGCGGGGATTAAAGGAGACAGGCGATGGTCCGGTTCCTGGTGCACTGGCTGAGCACGGCCGTGGCGCTTTTCGTCTGCTCGCACATCGTGCCCGGCGTGCACGTCGATTCGTACGCGACGCTGGCGGTGGCATCCCTGGTCCTGGGGTTCATCAACGCCATCATCCGGCCGATCCTGCTGTTCCTCACCCTGCCGATCACCCTTCTGACGCTCGGTCTGTTCTATTTCGTGGTGAACGGGCTGGCGTTCGCGATGGCGGCCTGGATCGTGCCGGGGTTCGACGTCGACTCGATCGGCTGGGCCATCGTCGGTTCATTCGTGGTCAGCCTGGTGTCGTGGTTTCTCGGCTGCTTCGGCCGGCCGCCGCGGCCGTCTCCGTATCGCTGAGACTCGAAGTCCCGCGTCGCTTCGCGATCGGAATGAGGTTGCAACCCGACCACCCCCGACGTATACAGTTGTTGTCCAGGAGGGAGCGACCATGAGTGCGGTGAGAACATGCGTGATCGCCTTGACGCTGCTCCTGGCAGCTGCGATCTCCGCAGCTGCGATCTCCTGGGCCGAAACCCCTGGGCAAGACACCCTTCCAGGGACCGACTCACGGCTCAACCAGGATGCATCCGGCAAGGACCAGGCCGAGCCATCGATCGCGATCAATCCGATCGACTCGTTGAACGTCGTCGGTGCCTGGGGGGATTTCTTCACCCTCGCCCCGGGCCAATCCAGCGTCGTCGGCTATGCCTATTCGCGAGACGGGGGCGTCACCTGGCGCAGCAGCCGGCTCCAGGTGGACGGCCTGGAGGATCACGGCGACGTCTCGATGGCGGTGGTTAGAATCGTTTGCAGCGATTGCCAGGTGATTTCGCCATTCATTCCTTGCGTGGGCGCATTGGGCGTCCCGGCGCCTTCGGTCCAGGAATCCTCGGAGAGCCAGAAGACCGCAAACGAGCCCACGCCACGCGGGAAGAATGCGTTTTCCGGGGCTGCGAGTTCCGCGACTTGCAGTTGTACGTTACGCACCGCCCAATTGCCGGTTCCGAAGGAGGCGTTGAAGGTCGC
>Ga0137409_10004343_pt1 | contig 14888 bp, 12 predicted proteins | sample CZODoug1_16funga_FD_122059 | JGI IMG/M metagenome (GOLD analysis project Ga0137409, IMG submission 122059) | Vadose zone soil fungal communities from Angelo Coast Range Reserve, California, USA - CZODoug1_16fungal (Hybrid Assembly) | ecosystem: Environmental > Terrestrial > Soil > Vadose zone... | reverse complement strand
GACGGCCTGCACATAGGCCAAGACGACCTCTCTCCAGAATCGGCCCGGCGACTCATCGGCCCCGACCGGCTTCTCGGGATATCAAGCCACAATCCTGAGCAAATCATCGAGGCCGACAAAAGCCACGCTGACTACCTGGCCATCGGCCCGGTTTTCGCAACGTCCAGCAAGGCAAACCCCGACCCCATAATCGGCCTCGAAGGCGTCCGCCAAGCAAGGGAACTGACAAGCAAACCGTTAGTAGCAATCGGCGGGATCACCCGCGCCAACGCCCGATCCGTCATCGAAGCTGGAGCTGACAGCGTGGCCGTGATATCCGACTTGATACGGGATCCCCGCAAATCAGCAGAGGCATTTTTCGAAATTCTGAGGTAAATTCATTTACTTGCGACGATCAGGTATCAGGTGTCCGGTTTCAAGAAGAATTTAAGCATCGGAACCTAAAGACCTGAGACCTGACACCTGAACCAGGAGATTCGTGAGTATCGACGTTCAACCGCAAACGCCCGCAACGCGCGCCGACGATTGGGCCATTCATACCCATCAGGATAAAGAACTCGTCAAAGGCCTCGGCCTGACCAGCGCAACTATGTTGGTGATGGGTTCCATGATCGGCTCCGGCATCTTTATTGTGTCCGCAGAAATTTCTCGCGAAGTCAGTTCGCCCGCGCTGCTGATCGGCGCGTGGGCAGTCACCGGCTTCCTGACGATTGTCGGAGCCCTCAGCTACGGCGAACTCGCCGCCATGATGCCCCGCGCCGGAGGCCAGTACGTCTACTTGCGCGAGTCACTCGGGCCACTGTGGGGATTTCTCTATGGCTGGACCCTATTCCTCGTAATTCAGACCGGGACGATTGCCGCGGTGGGCGTGGCTTTTGGCAAGTTCCTCGGAATCTTCTGGCCGGCAATTTCCTCCAGTCACTGGATTCTTCATTTTTGGAAGGTACCTCAGTTCACGATCGGGCCCATGGTTCTAGGCGGTATGGACGTTGGACTCAATACTCAGAATCTGGTTGCGATCCTGGTGGTTGTTATTCTTTCCGTTATTAACATCTTCGGTATTAAGACGGGGGCACTAATCCAGAATGTTTTTACCGCTGCAAAAGTGTCGGCGTTGCTCGGCCTGGTGATTTTTGGAGTCCTGCTGGGACGAAATGCGCAGGCAATCGCCGCGAACCTCGGCGCGAATTTCTGGAACAATGCCGGCCTTGGCACTCTTCATGATGTCGGCGGCGGAGTTTTCGTTTCGACGCTCACTGTCTTGGCGATTGCTCAAGTTGGATCATTGTTTTCTGCCGATGCCTGGAATAACGTGACCTTCACCGCTGGCGAAGTCAAAAATCCCAGTCGCAACCTGCCGCTGTCGCTCGCTCTCGGCACGGGCGTGGTGATCGCGCTCTACATCGGCTGCAACTTTATTTATCTGAGCGCACTTCCGCTTGCGGGGAGTCCCACTGGAACCACGCTGCTCGAGCGGGGTATTCAGTACGCCGCCGAAGATCGCGTCGGTACAGCCGTCATGACGCAGATGTTTGGGGCCGCCGGCGGAGCGCTAATGGCCATTGCCATCATGATCTCCGGCTTCGGATGCTGTAACGGCCTGATCCTGGCGGGCGCCCGCGTTTATTACGCCATGGCTAAGGACGGCTTATTCTTCAAAAGCGTTGCCCGGTTGCATCCTACCTACAAGACGCCGGCGGTCTCATTGATGGTGTCGATGGTGTGGACCTGCATCCTGTGTGTCTCGGGCACCTACAATGACCTGCTGAACTATGTCATCTTTGCGGTGCTGGTCTTTTATGTTCTGACCATCGTGGGACTCTTTGTTCTGCGGAGGACGCATCCCGAAGCCGAGCGTCCCTATAAGGCCATCGGATACCCGGTTCTGCCGGCAATTTACATTGTGATGGCTTTGTTTATCGATGTTGTCCTGTTACGCTACAAACCGCAATATACATGGCCGGGATTGTGCATCGTACTGTTGGGAATCCCGGTGTATTTCCTGTGGTCGCAGCGAGTTCGGACAACTTCCGTTTGACCAATTAGGAGAAGACGCTACTCATGACTGATCTCTTTGCGAAGAAGCCGATTGACCAACTGATTCAGGAGGCGGGGGAGACCGGCGAACACAGCCTGAAGCGCACCTTGGGCGTATTCCAGCTTACGGCGCTGGGTGTAGGAGCAGTGATTGGCGCCGGTATCTTCGTGCTTTCCGGGCTTGGCGCCCACTATGCAGGACCGGGGCTGATGCTCTCATTCGTCTTGTCTGGAATGGGGTGCGCGTTCGCAGCTCTGTGCTATGCCGAGTTTGCCGCCATGATTCCTCTGGCCGGTAGCGCTTATACCTATGCTTATGCCACTCTAGGCGAAATTTTTGCCTGGATCATCGGCTGGGATTTGACCCTGGAATACGCGATGGGCGCGAGCACCGTTTCGTCCGGATGGTCCAACCACTTTATCGAACTGCTCGATATTTTTCATATCAAGATGCCGCTCTGGCTGGCCTACGATCATTGGACCGGGCTGCGGACAGCGGAAAACATCGTGGCCCGGCAGATGGCCCAAGCATCCGACTCAACGCTGGTCCCGGGCACGCAGGCGTTCCTGAGCAAAGTGACCGACGTCATGTCTGCCCAATCGCCGGAACTGATGCAGAAGGCGCACGACCTGCTGGCTGCGCCGCATTTGTTCGGATACGAGATCGGCGTCAACGTGCCGGCCTTCATCATCGCGCTCGTCATTACCGCGATTCTCGCGATCGGCATCAAGGAAAGCGCCCGCTTCAACGCGACCATCGTGACCATCAAGGTCGCAGTCGTAATTTTCGTCATTGGACTGGGCTTCCGCTACGTCAGCGCCAGCAACTGGGGATCAGATTGGCACAATTTCGCGCCCTTTGGTTTTTCCGGAATTGGGGCCGGAGCCGCTTATATTTTCTTCGCGTACATCGGATTTGACGCTGTTTCCACCACCGCGCAGGAAGCTAAGAACCCACAGCGCGATTTGCCCATCGGAATCATTGCTTCCCTCTTGGTCTGCACCGTGTTGTACATCGCAGTCGCGGCGGTTCTGACGGGGATGGTTCCCTGGAAAGATGTCAACATCGAAGCCCCGATCGCGCGCGCCTTTCTGGACCGCGGCCTGACCGGCGCGTCGCACATTATTACGCTGGGCGCATTGGCGGGACTCACCAGCGTGATGCTCGTCATGTTGCTAGGGCAGACTCGTGTTCTGTATTCCATGGCCAACGATGGCCTGTTGCCGAAAAAGTTCTTCGCCGCGGTTCACCCGCGTTTCCGCACGCCATGGAAGAACACCATTCTCGTCGGGTTGCTCGCTGCGATTGTAGGAAGCTTGACGCCTATCGACGACATCGGAAGGATGGTCAACATTGGAACGTTGCTGGCGTTCGTGATTGTTTGTATCGCAGTAATGGTGCTGCGAAAGACCAATCCCGGTCAGCCGAGGCCGTTTCGTACGCCGTGGGTGCCGTTCGTGCCAATCATGGGCATTCTGTTCAACGGCTACATGATGTACAAGCTGGGTTGGATCAATTGGGCGCGTCTGATCATCTGGCTGGCCATCGGCCTGGTCGTGTACTTCTTCTACGGCCGTAAGCACAGCAAGGTGCAAGCCATGAGGGCCGCGGCAGTGAACCCGAAGTCTGCGCCATCCATGGCGGACTGATCTTCCAATTTAGCAGCCGGACTGCGGTGAAGCGCCTATTTAATGCGATAACCCCATTTCTCTCCGGGCCATGTCCGCACTCCTGTGCGGCCTACCGCATCGTTCCTACGGACTCACAAATGAATACCTGATCGTTGAGGGTGCTTCGATGTAAGCCGTTTACAATCACTTAGTTGCCGATGCACCCTTTCCTCCTTCTCATCGCATCACATTTAGTAGCAGAGGAGGGCAAAATGCACAAGACGATGCGATGGTATTCAAGAGCATTGGCGGCGATTGCCATTACGGGAGGGCTTCTTTTGAGCATCCCGCAAACGGCATCTGCGCAACGATTTAGGGGGCGCGTCGTAGTCGTCGAACCCGCCCCGTTTTTTGACCCGTTCTTCCCGTACGCGTATGGGTACCCCTATGGGCCCTACTACGCGGCCCACAATTACGGCTACGTCAAACTCGATACGCATCACAGGCATGCGACCGTTTACATCGATGGAGGATACGCAGCGAAGACCGACAAGACCAAGAAATTCGCGTTGCGACCCGGCAATTACAACATCGAGTTGCGCGATTCTGATGGCCGCACCTTCTTTCAGGAGCGCGTCGCGGTAATGATTGGTCAAACCACGAAGGTTGATGTGCCGAGCTAGGCTGACACCTCGTCGTAGCCGATGGTAGCGTCGCCGAAGCAAGACTCGCCGAGCTGCTCTACGCAAATAGCGGCTGCGGCGAGTCTTGCTTTGGAATCAGCCCTGCTCCAAAAAAGGACTTTTCCAGTTCGAACCTTGCTTCAGGAAGCCGCTGAGGTACGCCGTCTGACCGCTGAACTACTTTTTCCAGTCGCCTTAGACAGAGAGTTCTACTGGTTCCGGACTTCCTGAAGTTTCCGCGCCACCGCCGTTACCAGCCGCCGCGGTGAGAACCGCACCGACTGTGCGATCAGCCAATTTCTGAATCCTGAAATTACCACGGGCTTGCCTGCGATCAACGCGCGGTAGCCGTCTTCGGCGACTGTGCGCGCGTTCATCGCACCCAACTGAAGCATGCGAGAGCTCAGCATGTTGGCGCGCTTGTGGAATTCGGTAACGGTTGGTCCCGGACACAGACAAGTTACAGTCACGCCTGTCCCCTGGAGTTCGTTGGCGATTGCTTCTGAGAAATGCAGCACGTAAGCCTTGGTGGCGTAATATACCGCCATCAGCGGCCCCGCCTGAAACGCCGCGGTGGACGCCACATTCAGGATGCGTCCGCTTTTTCGCTCGACCATCTCAGGCAAGTAGAGACGAGTCAGGTGAGTGAGGGTCGTGATATTGAGTTGGATCTGTTGTAGACACTCTTCCAGATCGTTCTCCGCGAATAATCCGAACTGGCCAAAGCCGGCGTTGTTGACAAGCACGTCGACCGCGAGCTCGGCACGTGTGGTTTGATCGTGGACATAAGCGGCAGCTCCCGGCGCTGAAAGATCGCTGGCTAGAATCAACGAACGCGTTCCGTGTGCCCTTTCCAGTTCGGAAGCCACCTGCCGCAACTTGTCTGCGCTGCGAGCGACCAAGACCAGGTTGTATCCCTCGCGCGCAAAGATACCGGCTAGTTCCTGGCCAATGCCGAACGAGGCGCCGGTGATGAGGGCAGTTCTTGCGGACTTTGGCATGGCTTGACGAAACCGAATTCTAAATGGCACAGCGAGCTTAGGTCACGCAGCCAGGGGAGCACGGAGGTGAGCGACGCTGCTAGTGTGGAACTCTTCGGAGCACGCTTCCTTCAGAGCCAAGCATCGGTCCTATTGCCTGTTGGTGTCCCGGCGTCGCCGGAGAGTAATCCGGAGGCAGTTCGAACAATGTTGGATCGACCGGTTGTTCGGAAAACTCAAGCAGTTCGGTTTTGCGCACGAACACATTCCCGGTTTCCTTTCGAGTGGACTTTTGTTCCACAACAAAGCCGCGTTTCGCTGTGCCAAGATGTTTGACGATTACGTGGTTGTGGCTGCCCGGGTGGAAGACGATCGCGCCCACGTCCGCCGCCGGATTGAGTGAATCGTCCTCACGGCAGTTCAAGCCAGGTAGATCGATGTACCACCCGTCAATCTGGGTCTTACTGGCCTTGGCGGTGGCGCCCGGGCTGGGCTCGACTGTGATTGCGGTCGTGACGCGACGAGCTTCGTAGCTGCCCATCTGGCGGCGCTCGCCAGTATCCACGGAATCCACCGTTACCATCACATCGAACCCGGATGTCGTCCGCCCCATGCCCTCTCTCAGGGGTGGGTGCGGTTTCACGGAATCTTCCCTAACGATCTCGGTGTGCTTCAGATAGGTCTTCCATAGCGGGTGCAAAAAATAGTAAGTTTTCAGATCGCATTGCATTATTTGTACCGCCATCGGTCCCGGAAACCTCGTTGACTCCGAACCGTGTTCGATGCGCTCACGGGCGCCTTTGAAAAATGAGGTCGTGATGCGGGATTGCATCAGCCCATCTGTGGAACGTACTTTAACGGTGAGATCGCGAAAATCGGGAACAACAAATTTGGGTTCCTCAGAGGCGGATCCCAAGGCGGCGAAGAGCAGAATCACTGAGGCTTTGAACATCAGCTTCCTCCTGGCAAGGGTCCAATTCAGAAGGATATATACCCGGTCAGACGAAAGGTCAGGCTTGCAGGTTGCCCGGCAAGCCCAGGAGCGCTCTTTACGACCTACGCGTGAACCAGCGCCGGTTCGAGTTCATAAATCGAATGCCACGAAGTCGCGGCCTTCAACTTGTCGTTAACGTTGTTGATATTCTTAATGCCTTCCGTTTCCAACCACGCCCGGAAGGCCGCTGCGCCCTGCTTGGCATAAATGGCGATGCCATCTTTCCAGGTAGCGCGGCCGCACAGAACGCCGTTAAATTTCACGCCCGATTCGCCCGCCAGTTCCAGCGTCTCGCTGAACTCCGCATTGCTCACACCCGCCGACAGATAAATAAACGGCTTGGTCGCGACGCCGGCCGCCTTGTGGAACAGGTCGATGGCTTCCTGCTTGGAGTAGGCATTCTGTCCGCCGAATGACTTCACCCCTTCGACGAACTTCATATTCACCGGCACTTCGACTTTCAACACATCCACGCCGTAGCGATCTTTGCTGAACTCTTTCATGCTTTCGGTCACGATTTGCGGCTTCTTCTTGGCGTAGTCCAGGCCCTTTTCGTCGGCGCCTTCGTCGTAGCCGACAAATTCGAGAAAATACGGAATATCGTTTGCGCGGCATTCGTCGCCGATGCGCTCGACCCAGGCGTGTTTCTTATCGTTAACATCCTTCGGATCGAAGGGCGAGTAATAGAGGAGAATCTTGACGCAGTCCGCACCCGCTTCTTTTAGACGACGCGCCGACCAATGGTCGAGCAGGTCACCCAGACGGCCGGGGCCGGTCTTGTCATATCCGGTCTTTTCATAAGCGAGCAGCAGCCCCGCATTCTTTGCGCGCAGCTTGGACGCGGGCAGTCCCCACTCGGGATCGAGAAGAATCGCGGTCGCGTGCGGAGTGAGAACTTCAGTGACAAGAGTTTTAAACTCTTCCATCATCGCGTCGCTGACTTCGCCGCCTTTTTCTTTGGCGAGCGATTTTTGCAGCGAACCGCGCTGGTCCATGGCGGCGGCAGCGATAACTCCGCGATCATTAGAGACGGCTTTGAGCCCCTTCAGTTTGCCAGGGGTTAGTTTCATTACGATCCTCCAGATGAGTCCGGTTCAACACATTCCAACTGATTATTCTAAACCAAACGTTGCGTGGGGACGTTCGCTTGAGTGGGTCGGACACTCTTGTCCGACAACTGTGTGTTCTTGAGACGCGGCGGTTTCTTGCACCTGCCTGCAGTCGGACAAGAGTGTCCGACCCACACGAGCAAGCCCGCTAGTCTTGCGCGAAGCGAGTCGGTGAAAATGCGGAGAGGTCCTTTGTGACCGGGGCACCGGTGATTGCCGCCGCCATTGTCATCGCGGTGATCGGCGCAAGCAGAATTCCATCTCGAAAATGCCCGGTGGCTACAAAATATCCGGGCGTTGCGGTCGCTCCGAGGATGGGCAAGGCGTCGGGAGTGCCGGGCCGCAGGCCAGCCCATGCCTCCAAAATCCGCGCATCCGCTAATTTCGGAACCAGAGCGAGCGCCGCCTGGCGCAACTTCTGGATCGTCTCTGGCACCGTCCTCTTGTCGAAGCCAACCTCTTCCACGGTTGCGCCGATCAGCAGGCGTCCGTCGCTGCGCGGGATGAGATAAACCTCCGGTGTGCGGATCACGTGCCGAAGCAAGTTCTTCTCCGGCATGATGACGCACAGCATCTGGCCCTTGACGGGCTTGGTCGGGAAGGCGTGGGGCTCGATTTGTCCGGCCCACGCCCCGGCGCAATTCACGACTGCACCACACGCGAAGCTGGTTTTGTTAGTGCGAACTCCTGCCGCCTTTCCGTCCCGTACTTCAACTTCCAGCACCTCGTCTCCCGAAGAGAAATCAACTCCTCGATGTCGCGCCGCAGCCACAGCTGCTGCTACGAGATCGCGAGGATCGACACATTGCTCTTTCACGAACAGTGGTGAGCTTCCCGACTCCACGAGGTTAGGCTCCAGTTCTGGTAAAGGAGCAGGCAATGGATATGCATCCCGCAACCGCGCGTCGGCAGCCCGTTCCCAAAGCAAAGTACCTTCGGAACGCAAATCAATTCTCAGCCTGGACTCATCCTCGAGCTCATGCACAAATTCGGGATACATCCGGGCGCTCGCTGTTGCCAGAGGTTGCAGAGCAAGCGGCGTCTCCATGCCGGAACCAACCAGCATGCCGCCTGCGGCCCAGGAAGCCTCCCGACCCGGCTGGCCTTTCTCGACAACCAGCACGCGCAGGCCCTGCTTGCGGAGCTCGATTGCCAGCGAGAGTCCTATGATTCCGCCACCGATAATGATCGCATCGTAACGCTTCACGGCTGGATTCCAGTATGGTAAGCTTCCGTTCACTTCCCCGGTAGATCATCCAAACTCTTCCCCTTAAACCACTAACCGCGTTCGCCACCAGGGGCGGCCGAACGAGAAAGGGAAGAATCATGCCCGCAAATGGTAACGATCTTCTGCAACTGGCTTTGAAACACGTTGGAGAAAACTACCATCTTGGAATCGAGGTGCCCAAAGACAACGCTAACTGGACCGGTCCGTGGGACTGCGCCGAGTTTGCCTCCTGGGTCGTGTTCCAAGTATCGGGGTTACTGTATGCTTCAATGACTTTAGCAACCCCGCGACCGCCGACGCCTACACCGGGTACTGGGACCGCGATGCGGCAGTTTTGGGGAATATCGTTCCCATAGACGAGGCTGCCCGGACGCCCGGGGCTGCTGTGCTGCGGCGTCCAGCGCCGGGTGGTATCGGGCACGTCGTGCTTTCCGATGGCACGGGAGGAACAGTGGAGGCTCACTCCAGTGCAGACGGAGTGATTCGGTCTCACTTGGCCGGGCGGCGCTGGGATATGGGTATCCTCATCCCAGAGATCAACTATCAGCCGGCCGCGCCGGTAACTGTGCCACCGCCTGCAACAACGATCTTCCGCCTTGCCGTTCCGCCCATGCATGGACCGGTGGTGCAGCAAATGCAGACCAACCTCAAACAGAAGGGATTTGATCCAGGCGCGATCGACGGAGTCTTCGGGCCACATACCCAAGCCGCCGTCACTGCACTCCAACTCTCGCTCGGGTTCACCCCAGACGGCGAGGTCGGCCCGATTACGGCGAAGGCCTTGGGGATCACTTTGTAGCGGGGCACGTTGAAGCGATCAGCGACAGAAGGGGGCATAGCTGGGGTGCGTCTGCGACTGGCCTGCCCCCTCAGCGCCGACTCCAAGAACCTCAAACGGAATTGACAGCGCCTCGCTTCTCCCCAACAATAATGATTACAATCCACTTTAACTGGGAGACACACATGCCTGAAGGCGAAGAATCATCGGTCTATCAGTCCGAGTCGCACAGCAATGCCGGCAAATGGATTCTGATTGTGGTAGCCGTCCTATATGTCGCCGGGTCGTCGTACCTCCTGTTCGATCAACACTCCAAGCTCGACAAACTTACCCAGGACCTAGCGGCTGACCAGAAACAGGATGCCGACCTGTCCAAGCGTATGCAATCCGCCGAAGCGGATGCGGAGACGCTGGCTCAGCAGTTGGGCATGACTAAGAAAGAACTCGCGACCCGCGCCGCTCAATTGCAGCGCCAGCAGCAAGCCTCCGTGGCCAAACTGGCAGAAGAGCAAAAGAAAGAGCTGAACGCCGTGGCGGGCGAGGTCGGCAACGTCAAGACCGACGTCGGCGGCGTCAAGACCGACCTGGGAACTACCAAAGCCTCACTGGAAGAGACCAAAGCCCAATTGCAGCGCACCATCGGCGATCTGGGCGTGCAAAGCGGCCTGATTGCCAATACGCGCGGCGATCTGGAGACCCTCAAACACAAGGGGGACCGCCAGTACTACGAGTTTACGTTGCTGAAAGGCGCTCAGCCTCAGGCCTTTTCAACGGTCGCCTTGCAACTGAAGAAGACCGACCCGAAGAAGGGCAAGTACACGCTCAATGTGACCGCCGACGACCGGACCATCGAGAAGAAAGACAAGAATGCCAGCGAGCCGGTGCAGTTCTACACCGGACGCGATCACATGCTCTATGAAATGGTGGTCTGGACGGTCGACAAGAACAAGATCACGGGCTATCTGAGCACTCCGAAAAATGCTCCGATTCCGGTTACGCCGACTCCGCAGTAGTTAAAGAGATGCTGTCGCCAGGCGCGCTTACGTTGCTCCAAATCGCTCTGCGAACGGGCGTCGTGTACTTTCTGGTGCTGGCCGGGATTCGGATCAGCGGCAAAAGGGAAGTCGGCCAGATGACCCCGTTCGACCTTACGCTCCTTTTGCTGCTCTCGAACTCCGTCCAAAACGCCATGACCGGCCCGGACACTTCGCTGGCAGGCGGAGCGGTGGCGGCGGCAACGCTGCTGGTGCTGAACTATCTGGTGGCCGAACTTGCAGGGACCAACCGGCGCTTTCGTAAGCTCATCCAGGGACAACCGAGTTTGCTGATCCACGACGGGGAAGTTATCGCCGCGCACATGGCACGGGAGCACATCACCATGGATGCGCTCGAATGCGCAGTGCGCGAACATGGCGTCGCAACCTACAAAGAGGTTGCCTTAGCCGTGCTCGAAGTGGATGGCTCCATAAGTGTCCTCAAGTACGAAGAAATTCAACCCTCTGCCCAGAATCACCTAGCACGGCGACGCTTCATCAAGAAGCACTGACTGGCGTTATAGTTGTGGAAAAAATACTTGCCACATCCTATGTCGGTCGAATAAAAACCCCCGCCCGAGCTAAGTTCAGGCGGGGGCATTCTTGAATGTTCAGGATATCTGAGCTGTTCGGTTTCGAACGCTGAAGGACTCAATCATCATCCCCGTCATCGTCTGGTGGGGTCGGTGCGCCTTGTTGTGCTGCTTGGCTCAGGAAGAAGCTGGCCGGCTCTACTGCCGGAACGTGCGTGTACGACCGAAATGCGCCCTGAAAGAAGTTACTGAGGTCATTGGTGGCGCGCGCGTCGGCAAAACCCAACGTGCCTTCCCCAAGGGCAAAGACTCCTTCGATCATACGGAGAATGCTGCCGAAGTCATGAGTGGCGTTGTTAATGTAGGCCTGTGTCGTATAGGGGGAAACCACCAACAACGGTACGCGGAAGCCATACTGATAGTCACCCTGGCAATCGGTTGACGTACAGGGCAGTGCCGAGAGGATGGGCGGCGGCTGATTATCGGACCAGCCCCCCCAATCGTCCCAGGTGACGATGATTGCCGTGTCATTCCACAACGTCTCGCCGGCGTCAATCCCTGAAGTGCACGGGGATTGCTCGCCGATGGCATTGATCACTGCCGTGACCCACGAAGGACCAAACTGGTTGCCGACTCCCGGATGATCAGACCACGTTCCGTTCGGAATCACCCAGCTCACGCTGGGCAGGTTGCAGTTGGTAATGTCGTTTAGGACGTCTGCACCCTTGAAAGCAAGATCGACTTTGGCGTTCCATTCCGCGCCAGTGCACTGCAAGGTCGTGGGGCTGGTAAATGCCGGCACGCAAATGTTTCGAATGGCATTCGGCGCCGTCCAGATGGAACCAGCCGAAGGCGCGTAGTACTTCCAGCTGACCGACTGCGCGTCGAGCACAGCTCCCATGTTTGGCTTGTTACGGCAAAAACTTCCTACTGGATTGGTCGGATAGACCAAGTCGGTATTGGTCAACTTGCACTCCTGCACAGAATTACCATCAAACAAATTGGCGCCACCACAGGGAGTTTGCCCTGAGAGCAGTGGTGAAACAGTGTTGGTGGTTGCGTCGGGTCCGGCGAGACAACCAGCTTGGGAACCTTTCGGTTGGAAGTTCTCCGATATGAAAGTAGAAGCGGTATCTTCGGCCTTGGTGCGTGCCGAAGTTCCGCTAAAAATGAATTGATGCGCGGGATAGCTCGGCCCCTGATTCGTCTGGTACATGAAATTGGCCCAACCGTATTGCTTCGCATAGGTCAGGTAGGGATCCAGAAGATGGCCTGCGGAACCGTCATAGTTGGTGACCGCCGGATTCTGTACGTAGGCGTAAACCGTGTCGTTGGACTGGATCTGCCAGGCGCCGTCGTTCCGACAAGCGTACCCATTGGCGGGATCTGGGTCACACATCTGCTCAAATGCGGTATGAGCGTGGCTCCCACCGTTGTTGCCCGCCAATGGCAAGCCGGTCAAGGTCACTGGGAGGACGGTCCCCGTCTGATTCGAGAGCCCGCAGGGCGAGATGTCGTAGCAGGTGTTGGTGACCGGGCTTGGGGTACACGCGTTTAATCCACCGGCACCCACTGGAATGGGACACTTGGGCGTTAGAAAATGGAAGAGGTTGTCGGGGGTGCGGTTCTCCTGAAAGATCACAACCACATGTTTGATCGCCGGCGGGAAAGCTATCGGCTTAGGTTTGGATTGTGCGATGAGGGTTCCAGTCAGAGTCAGCAGGAGTAGAGAACTAGCTGTAAGTTTCATAGGTGGGTCCTCCCTTTGAGTGCTGCGTGTTGTGAAACGACGTGGTGGGAGCCTTACTTTCGCAGGGAACGGTGATACAGCGCGGCCCGGGCTCAAACGCAGGGCAGACTAAGTTGGCGTAGCAGAAGTCTGATCCAAAGTTGTAGCGGAGTCAAATGAATTTTTCACGAAATCTGACCCGCCCTCTGACTTCATCCTAAGTTAGTTTAATCTTCAGCGTCGGAGGACCGACCCCAAAAGAGCCGACAGCCCACGAGTCCTTAGGCCGCGCATACAAGAGACGATCAATGCTGATGAACACGCCCGGGGCGATTTAGTGACAGCGATCAGCGATCTCAGTCGCTGAGGACTCACGTCGAATTTTTTCAGCCACCGCTACGCGTGCAAATCCCTCCGCACCAGCGCGGAATCCAAAAAGAACCCCAGACCCAGAGCCAGGGGAATAGCGCCAAACGCCACTGCGGTCCACGCATCGGGTTCCGTGCGTCCGATCAGCCCGAACGTGATCATGTATCCCACTGCACCGGCCACGAGCAGAATGCCCGAGCGTCGGGAGCGCGCGGCCTGCGAGAGTTCCGGCTCCATCGGAACGTCGACTCCGCGTGCGATCGCTGCCAGCTTTTCTTCCGTCCGCAACTTTCGGACGCGATAGTAGGTGTACATCCCGGCGATCGGCACGCCGAAAAACATGGTCACTGCGACCAGCCCTATAATTCCTTCTCCCATAAAGTCTCCTGATGGCGCGAGGCCGTTTGTCCGGGCGATTTCGCGCGCCTGCACCATGAGTTACGGAAACACGAGGGAAACAGTTCCGCAATTTGTGAGGTTTAATCCGAGCCCGCGACCGCCGCCCGGTCGCCGAAGGTGGGAATCTCCCGGACCATGTCGTCTTCGAGCAATTGTTCCAGACGAGAATAGTTTCCCGGGCGACTCGGCTTGCTAGTGCTCGGGATCAGGCCGACGGCTCGATTGCGTCCTCGTTGTTTGGCCAGGTACAAGCCGCGATCGGCGAGGCGCAGTACTTCATCCACCGACAACTCCGCGCACTCCAAAGGCAGCCAGGGCAGAGGCGCCCAGCCCACCGAACATGTCCGCGACATGCGGCGCTCATTGTCCAGATCGAACTCCATGCCGCCGATCGCCCGGAGAATCCGTCCCGCCATCAGCGGAGCTTCGTCTCGTTCCGCCGAGCGGCAAACCACGAGAAACTCTTCGCCGCCCCAGCGAATCAGGAAGTCGGATTCCCGCACCACGCGATTCAGCCGCTGAGCAATTTCGACCAGCATGCGATCCCCGGCATCGTGGCCGTGCTGGTCGTTGACCTCTTTAAAGTGGTCGATATCGATCAGGAAGAAGATCAAATCGCGGTGGTCGCGGCTGTACTGGCCGGAGCCATTGCGATAGGCGCGCACCGCCTGGCTGGCATCCGCCAAAATCATGCTTTGGAAGAAACGCCGATTGCGCACACCCGTAAGTGGATCGCTCAAGGATGCCTGTTGAAGTTCGCGGTTCGCCTGCGCCAATTCCGCGCTACGCTCAGCGACGGCGCGTTCGAGTCGTTCTTTCTCACGCCGGTCGCGCTCTTTTTGGGACCACAACGCGCCCCAGATCGCGAGGCCCGCGAGGAGAAACCCGGCTGACCGTGCCCACCACGTCCCCCACCACGGTGCAAGAATGGTGAATGAGTAAGAAGCAAGACTGCTCTGGCCCAACTCCGCCGAGCCGCACATTACCTGGAAGGTGTAATCGCCCGCAGGCAGTGCCGAGTAGCGGGCTTCGCGCAAACTGGTCTCCGTGAAATCGCGTTCCAAGCCGTCCAGTCGGTAGCGGCAGGCCATGCTGCCGGGATTGTGAAAAACGGGAGTTGCGAAATGTGCCCGAAACGTATCGTCGTTGTATCTAATCTTGGGAGACCGTTCATCGAGATGATTCTGTTTGCCAAACAGCGCCGCCGTCAGCACGACTCTGGGGGCGCCGACGACCGGTTCTTCCTGACTAGAGTCATACCGTGCCAGCCCTTTACTGGTGCCGAACAGGATGCTTCCGTCCGACTCCTGCCACAGGCTGTCGCAATTGACATCGTTCCAGATCAGACCGTCACTTTGAGTAAACGTGCGAATTCGGCCATCGGGGGCAATCATCCCGACGCCG
>Ga0137409_10004342_pt1 | contig 14895 bp, 12 predicted proteins | sample CZODoug1_16funga_FD_122059 | JGI IMG/M metagenome (GOLD analysis project Ga0137409, IMG submission 122059) | Vadose zone soil fungal communities from Angelo Coast Range Reserve, California, USA - CZODoug1_16fungal (Hybrid Assembly) | ecosystem: Environmental > Terrestrial > Soil > Vadose zone... | reverse complement strand
CACGACCAACGCTGTCGCAAACCCCGCTCCCGAAGCAAGGGCGTTGGGACGATGGCTCGGTTGAGCGGGACGGGCGCTCGTACGATCAGGGGCCAAGCGGTACTCCTTCGTCGCCTGACCCAGGGCGCTTTCGGTCATGTAGTCCGCAGCCGATCCGAAGATGATCACGAACAGATCATTGCCTTTGCTGAAGACGACAACGGTCCACCTGAATCCATCGGGTCCCTGGTAGGCGAGCGCAAACGACTGAGGAATATCTCCAGTGTCGACAAAACGTCCGAAACCTTTGTCGGTTGCGTAGTGCACCTTGGAAGACAACCTGGCTGACGTTGCTCCTGCGTCCGCCCGAAAAACCAGAATGCCTTCGGCCATCCATACGGTTGTCGACCCCGGCGTATACCACGTGCGAGCGTAACCGCCGACAAAGCCTTGCTTGTTCAATTCGTTGATCAGCGTTTCGCGAGTCTTCGCATCCAGTCGGAAGGAATCTGCGTAGACCTCCACGTCGAAAGGACCTTCCAAAATGTCCGGCGTGCCCAGGTCGACTTCCACGAAGTCCACCCTGAACGGGTCGGCAAGCGTCGCCCGCAGTGTTTCGGGACTCGGCGTGTCGGACGCAGTGGTTGGTATCGGCAGCGACGCTAAGAGCACCGCGAGGACCGCGCCACCGAGAGCCGGCCTACGAAACCTCAAGCAATGCCGGCAGGCATTTTCGCCAGCACCTGGCGGGGGTGCGTGATCACGCCCGTCACGGCGCTCGCCGCGGCCACCGCCGGGTTGGAGAGATAGACGAGCGCTTTCGGGTGACCCATGCGGCCCGGGAAGTTCCGGTTGGTCGTGCTCAAGCAGACCTCCCCCTCACCCAGCACTCCCATGTGCCCGCCCAGGCAGGCGCCGCACGTCGCGGTCGTCCATGCTGCTCCGCTGGCGAGGAAGATTCCGATCAGACCCTCTTTCTCCGCCTGGATCGCGACCTGGTGCGATGAGGGGGTGATGATGAGCCGCACCCCGGGCGCGACCTTGTGCCCGTCGAGGACCGCGGCCGCCCGGCGCAGGTCGGTGATCCGCGAGTTGGTGCACGAACCGATGAAAACCTGGTCGAGCCTGGTGCCTTCCACGTCCGACAGCGGCGAGTAGTTGTCCGGGGACATCGGCTTCGCGACGCCCAGCTCGACTTTCTCCGCGTCGAACTCGAAGACCTTCTCGTACTCGGCGTCGGGATCGGAGGAAACGGGCGTGTACTGCCGCTTGGCTCGCCCATCGAGGTACTCCTTCGTAACGTCGTCGAACTCCATGATCCCGTTTTTCGCGCCGGCCTCGATCGCCATGTTGGTCATCGTGAGGCGGGCTTCCATATCGATGTGGCGCAGCGCCTCACCGGTGTGCTCCATCGCTTTTGAGCGGGCGCCGTCGACGCCGATCTGTCCGATGACGTAGAGGATCAGGTCCTTCGCCTCGACCCATTCCTTGAGGCGGTTGTGATAAACGAACTTCAGCGTTTCCGGAACTCGAAACCACAGCTCGCCGAGCGCCAGTACACAGGCGAGGTCGGTCGAGCCGATGCCCGTGGCGAAGTTGTTGAGCGCGCCGTAGGTGCAGCTGTGTGAGTCGGCGCCGACCACGAGCTCGCCCGGGAGCACCAGTCCGTGCTCCGGCAGCACCGTGTGGCAGATTCCGCCCTGGCCGACCTCGAAATACCATTTCACGCCCATGTCATGGGAGAACTCGCGTGTGAGCCGGCCGAGCGTCGCGCTCGCAGCGTCTTTGGCGGGCTGGAAGTGGTCCTGCGTGACGGCGACGCGGTCGGGGTCCCAGATCTTTTCCGCCCCCATCTGCTCTCGCATGATCCTGCCGGCGGGCGGAATGGTGAGGTCGTGGCCCATCGCGAAGTCCACCTTGGCCAGGACCAGGTCGCCCGGGCGCACGCTCTCGCGGCCGGCTCCGCGAGCCAGGATCTTCTCCGTCATCGTCATGCCCATGGACTAGTCCTTCAGCCTTTTGACGACCGCGTCCCCACATTCATCCGTCGAGAGGTTGCCGCCGAGGTCGCGCGTGCACTCGCCCGCGCGGATGGCCGATCTGACCGCACCCTCGATCGCGTCTGCCATGTCCTTGTTACCCAGGTGTCTGACCATCATAGATGCGCTCAGGATCGCCCCGATCGGGTTGACGATCCCGCGGCCGGCGATGTCCGGAGCCGTTCCATGGACCGGCTCGAAGAGGCCTCGCCCGGTTTCAGGATTGATGTTTCCCGATGGTGCGACGCCCATCCCGCCGATCAGCTCGGCGGTGAGGTCGGAAAGGATGTCGCCGAACAGGTTGCCCGTCACGATCACATCGAACTGGCTCGGGTCCTTGACCAGCTGCATCGCCGCAGCGTCGACGAACAGGTGGCGCGTCTTCAGCTTCGGATGCTTGGCCGCAATGGCCCTCCAGCGTTCCTGCCAGAGGCCGCCCGCGTGGGTCATGGCGTTGGACTTGTCGACCATGACCACCTCGTTCTTGGCGACCCCGAAGGCGTACTCGATGATGCGTGTCACCCCGGTGTACGTGTTGAGGTCCTCCTGGATCGCAACCTCGTGCTCGGAGCCTTTTTTGAAACGGCCGCCCATCCCCACGTACAGGCCTTCCGTGTTCTCACGCACGACGAGCAGATCAACGGGGCGCCGGTCCTCGTGGCGAAGCGGTGAGAGCCGGTCGTCGTAAAGCTTCGCCGGGCGCAGGTTGACGTACAGGTCGAGCTCGAAGCGCAGCCTCAGCAGCACCCCCGCCAGATAATCGGCTTCCGGTACCCGTGGATCGCCGACGGCGCCGAACAGGATCGCGTCGGCCCGCTCAAGCTGAGACCAGACCTCCGCGGGAATCGCGACCTTCGTCCGCAGGTACGCATCGGCGTTGATGTCGAACTCTTCGTACTCGAAGCGTGCGCCGGCCGCAGTGAGCACCTTGATCGCCTCGGGGACGACCTCCTTGCCCGCGCCGTCGCAGGGCAGGACCGCGATGTGCTTTGACACTAAGCCTGGGCCGTTTCGCGAGCGGGCTCGCGCAGTTTGTAGCGCTGGATCTTGCCGGTCACGGTCTTGGGCAGCTCAGGCACAAACTCGATCATGTGCGGAAACTGGAAGCGCTGCAGGCGGCTCTTGCAGTGCTCCTGGAGCTCGGCCACCAGCGCATCGTTTGCTTCGGCGGCGCCTTTGGTGATGACAAAGGCCTTGATCTTCGTGAATCCTTCAATGGAGATCCCGACCACCGCACTCTCGGCGACCGCCGGGTGCTCCATGAGCGCCGACTCGATCTCGATCGGAGAAACCCACAGTCCGCTCACCTTGATCATGTCGTCGGAACGGCCCTCGTACCAGTAAAAGCCGTCCTCGTCCACGCGGTACCGGTCACCCGAGAAGAACCATTCGCCGAGCACCGAGCGCTTGGTCTTCTGGTGCTGCGCCCAGTAAAGCGCGAGTGCGCTGTCGCCTTTTACGTAGAGGTCGCCGGCCTCGCCCTTCTGCACGGGCCGCCCTTCGTCGTCGAGGATCTTCAGCTCGTAGCCGGGGACCGGCTTGCCGCTCGAGCCGGGCCGCAGGTCGTCGAGCCGGTTGGAGCAGTAGATATGCAGCATCTCGGTCGATCCGACGCCGTCGAGGATGGTGAGCCCGAAAGCCTCCTTCCAGCGCCGCCAGACCTCGGCGGGCAGCGCCTCGGCCGCGGCGACGCAGTGGCGGATCGACGAGAGGTCGCGGCCTTTGGCCCCTTCGAAGTTGAGGATCGCGTTGTAGAGCGTCGGAGCGGAGAAGAAGAGCGTGGGTCGGCGCTTCTCGATCGTGTCGAGCACCGTCGCGGGGGTGCTGCGGCCGGCGTGGAGCACGGTCGATGCCCCCACCCAATAAGGAAGGGTGAGGTTGTTGCCAAAGCCGTACGCATGAAAGAGGCCGGTGGTCGAGAAGGTGACGTCGTGTTCGGTGATGCCGAGCACCTGCTCACCGTACGTGACGCACGTGTACGGGATGTCGTGCTGGAGGTGCACGACGGCTTTCGGCTTGCCGGTCGAGCCGGAGCTGTAGAGCCAGAAGGCCATGTCGTCCTTGCGCGTCGGCGCGGCTGCGAAGTCTTTACCGGGCTCGATTTCGTCGACCCGAAGCGTCCGCGGAGCGCCGGCCGCCCTGGCCACGGCCGGCTTGAGCTTCTCCTCTGTGTTGCTGTCGACGACCACGACCCTCGCGATCGAGTCGTCGATGAAGTGGTCGTAATCCTCGCTGCGCTGAAGCAGGGGGTTGACGGGCACCGGGACGGCGCCCATGCGAATCGCACCAAGAAATGCGGCGACCCAGCCCGCACCGTCGTAGCCGACGATGAGGACGCGTTCCTCGCGCCGCACGCCCAGGTCTTTTAGCTGGTGCGCCGCCCCGCAGGCGAGACTGAAAAGCTCTCCGTAGGTGACGTCCTTCGCGGCCGAGGCGATCGCGAGCTTGTTCGCGCGGCCCGCCCTCAGGTTGCGATCGAGAAGATCGGCGCCGACGTTGTAGCGCTCCGGCAGCTCCATCCCCGGTCAGTGTAGTTTCGGGCGGTGGCGGGCGACCGGCTGACGCTGGTGTACGACGGCGAGTGCTCATTCTGTGGACGGCTCGCTCAATGGGTGGAGAGGCACGACCGTCGCGGGCGCGTGAAGGCGCGGCCGAACCAGGAGCCGGGTTTGATCGAGTCGCTGGGACTTACCCGGTCGGAGGTCGATCGGGCATCGTGGGCGGTCGAGCCGGGCGGGCGGAGGTTTGAGGGGGCAGCCGGGATCAGCCGGGTGTTGAGGGAGCTCGGCGGGGTGTGGTTTGTGCTCGGTTCGCTGTACCTGGTCCCGCCGCTCGGGTGGGTTGAGGACAGGTATTACGGGAGGGTTGCCCGGAGACGGAGGTGGTGGTGAAAGGGCTGGGAAGAGGGTGTGGCGGCCGGGGTTTGGGAGGCGATTTTGGGCGTCTGAAAGGCGCGTGTGCATACACTCGCGGCACTGGGCGAAGCTGGAACCCCGCCGGAGCCGGCACCGGGGCAGTTCTGATACCCGCATAGGACCGTTGTATGCGGCAATGAGCTGGCGAGAATGCCCCGCATCGGACAGTCGTATGCGGGTTTGACCAGCCGCCGCCTCAAGGCGATCTAGACCCGAAGGGACTCACCTGGGTCAAGACCGAGGTCTGGGCTTAGCTCCTACTGCCTGACGACTGCGGCGGCTCCCTTGCGCAGCACGTACTTCTGGATCTTGCCCGTCGCCGTCTTCGGCAGCTCCGACACGAACGTCACGCTGTGGGGCGCCTTGAAGTGGGCCAAGCGGTCGCGCGTGTGAGCGATCAGCTCGGCCCCTGTGGCCGTGGCGCCTGGTTTCAACACGACGTACGCGTGAGGCGCCTCGCCCCATTTCTCGTGCGGCAGCCCGACGATCGCCGCCTCCTGCACCGCAGGGTGGCGCAGAAGGGCGCCTTCCACCTCCAGGCTGGAGATGTTCTCTCCCCCGCTGATGATCACGTCCTTGATCCGGTCCCGGATCTCGATGTAGCCGTCCGGATGAAGCACCGCCGCGTCACCCGTGCGGAACCAGCCGTCTCCCATGACCTTGGTCGTCGCCTCAGGGTCGTTGTAGTAGCCCTTCATGATCACGTTGCCTCGCGCGACGATCTCCCCCAGAGACTGCCCGTCCGCCGGCACGTCCCTGCCCTCGCCGTCCACCACTCGCAGCTCGCCTGACGTGATCAGCTCGACGCCCGTGAGAGCCTTGATCACGCCGCGCTCTGTGGCGCTGAGCTGCTTGTGCTCTGGCCGAGGCTCGCAGATGGTGATGAAAGGAGCGGTCTCGGTCAGCCCGTAGACCTGCGTCACCTCCCACCCGAGATCCCCCTCCATGCGCTCGATCGTCGCCGCGGCGGGCGCCGCCCCGGCGGTGATGACGTGCACGCCTTTCGGCACCTCACCACGCACATCGGAGGAAGCGTTCGCCAGGGCGATCAGGATGGTTGGCGCGGCGCACATCCAGCCCACGTTCTCCCGGCGGATCAGGTCGAAGACCCGAGCCGGCTCCACCTTCGGCAGGCAGATATGCGTGCCGCCGACGGCGGTGATGATCCAGACAAAGGTCCAGCCGTTGGCGTGGAACATCGGCAGCGTCCACAGGTAGCGGTCGCCGACCGTGATGTGGAAATGAACCAGGGTGCCCACCGCGTTGGCCCATGCGTTCCGGTGCGTGATCATCACGCCCTTCGGCTTGGCCGTCGTGCCGCTCGTGTAGTTGATCGTGAGCAGGTCGCTCTCGTCGATGTCCGGGCGCTTGAAGGCAGGTTTCGCTGATCCCAAAGCGGCGTCGTACTCCAACCAACCTTTCCGGCCGCCGGCGCTGCCCAGAGAGACGAAGTGCTTCACGGCACCAAGCTGGTCGCGGACCCCGTCGATCGCGTCCAGGTAATCCGGGTGGACGCACAACACCTTGGCGCCCGAGTGCGTGGAGATGTAGACGAAATCCTCCGCCGTCAGGCGGTAGTTGATGGGCACGAGCACGGCGCCGATCTGGGGCACCGCGTAGAACGACTCGAGCTGCTCGTGCGTGTTCGGCGCGATGTAGGCGACCCGGTCGCCCTTCTTGACCCCCATCCCCTGTAGAGCCGCGGACCACCGATCGCACCGGTCGAAGAGCTGCTCGAACGTCAGGCGCAGGTCCCCGTCGACCACCGCTTCGCGGTCTCCGTAAAGCTTGCGAGCCCGGCGCGCGAACTCGAGCGGTGTCAGCGGAGTTTCCATATGGCCCTCCTAGCCGTCGGTTAAGGGTTCAGCATGAGTGCAAAATCGGCATTCTTGATGCCACCGACAAAAGCGCTGTGCGCTCTCGGCTCAAGCTCGACCGACCGCTCGTAGACGAACGCGTATACGTTGTCGATGTTCCAGTCGCCATAACCCTGGATGCGGAGACCATATCGCAAGCCTTCGTCCTTCAAGCCGCGCTGGTATACGTCCGTGGCGCGTGCATAGATCGCCTTGAGGATCTCGAGCTGCATGGAGAGCTCGGCAATGGTCTTTGCGTCGCCATCATCTTCGACCAGCTGCTCGACCTGGGTTTCGAGGTCGGCGATCTCCTTCTGGTAGTCGTCCACCCCAACGACGAGTCTACCCCGCGGTCAGTTCACCAGGGAGTGGGTCGCGACCGCTCCGGCGATCAGGATGGCGATGATGTTGACCACCTTGATCATCGGGTTGATGGCAGGCCCGGCGGTGTCCTTGTTGGGGTCCCCGACGGTGTCACCGGTGACCGCCGCCTTATGCGCCTCGGACCCCTTTCCACCCAGGTGGCCTTCCTCGATGTATTTCTTCGCGTTGTCCCAGGCGGCGCCTCCGCTGGTCATCTGAAGTGCCAGGAACAGACCCGTCACGATCGCCCCCAGCAGCATGCCACCGAGCGCTCGCGGGCCGAGGATGAAGCCGACCGCAATCGGAGCGACCACCGGGATGATGCCCGGCAGGATCATCTCGCGCTGAGCCGCGGCGGTGACGATGCGCACAGCGGTGCCGTACTCGGGCTTGCCGGTGCCTTCCATGATCCCCTTGATCTCGCGGAACTGGCGTCGAACCTCCTCGACCACCAGGCCGCCGGCGCGTCCGACCGCAAGCATTGCGAGCGAGCCGAAGAGGAATGGCAGGATGCCGCCAAGGAACAGTCCCACGATGACCACCGGGTCGGTCAGCTTGAATTCCTGGGGGTGACCAGCTCGTGCCAGCTCCTGTGCATATGACGAGAACAAAACCAGCGCGGCCAGCCCGGCCGAGCCGATCGCGTAGCCCTTCGTCACGGCCTTGGTGGTGTTGCCCACTGCGTCCAGCCGGTCGGTGACGGTGCGCACCTCGGGCGGAAGGTTCGCCATCTCCGCGATGCCCCCTGCGTTGTCGGTGATCGGGCCGTAGGAGTCGATGGCGACGATGATCCCGGTCATCGAAAGCATCGACACCGCGGCGATCGCGATGCCGTAGAGGCCGCCCAGCTCATAGCTGCCCAGGATGCTGGCTCCGATCACGACCACCGGCAACGCCGTCGCCATCATGCCGATGGCCTGGCCCGCGATGATGTTCGTCGCGTGGCCCGTGACCGAGGCCTTCGCGATCAGGTGGACGGGCCAGTACGCGGTCTCGGTGAAGAACTCGGTGATGGCGACGATCAGCACCGTCGTGATCACGCCGATCAGCGCCGCGAAGAAGAGGTTGTTCGGGTCGCCCACGCCACCGCCGGCCTGGAGGTAGTTGTTGACCCGCATGTACTGCGTGACCAGGTAGAAGCCGACGATGGCGACCCCGACCGCGACCAGCAGGCCCGCGTACAGGGCGCCCATGATCCACCTCGGATTGAAGATCCGGACGAAGAACGTGCCGACGATCGAGCCGACCACGCTCACCGCGCCCAGCAAGAGCGGGTAGATCACCCAGCCGACCTGGTCTTTGAAGAGCAGCGAGCCCAGGAGCATCGCCGCGATCATCGTCACTGCATAGGTCTCGAACAGGTCGGCGGCCATGCCCGCGCAGTCGCCCACGTTGTCGCCCACGTTGTCGGCGATCACGGCGGGGTTGCGTGGGTCGTCCTCGGGGATGCCCGCCTCGACCTTGCCCACCAGGTCAGCTCCGACGTCGGCCGCCTTGGTGTAGATGCCACCGCCAAGGCGGGCGAAAACCGACACGAGGCTTGCCCCGAAGGCGAGTCCGACGAGTGCGTCAGGGTCCTTGAAGACAAAGTAGGCGGCCGACACGCCGAGCAGCCCCAGGCCGACGACCATGAACCCGGTGACCGCGCCTCCGCGGAACGCCACCTGCAGCGCCTTGTCCACCCCGCCGCGCGCTGCCTCAGCCGTACGCAGGTTGGAGCGCACGGCGATGTTCATGCCCACATAGCCGGCGGCGGCCGAGAGCACGGCGCCGATTACAAACAGCACCGCGGTCTTCCAGTTGATGAAGAAGCCGATCACGACCGCGATGGCGACGCCGATGATCGCGATCACCGTGTACTGCCGGTTCAGGTATGCGGAGGCGCCTTCCTGTATCGCCGCTGCGATCTCCCGCATGCGGTCGTTCCCGGTCGGCGTGCGCAGGACGAGAAGGATGAGCACGATGGCGAAGAGCACGGCGGCAACCCCGCCGGCCACGCCGAACAGAACTGTGTTGGAATCCACCTAATCCCTCTCCATTGTCGACCGCCTAACCACTGAAAAAAGACCGATGCAGGGCGCCCGTCGTTTCCCGCCGCGGACCGTTAGGTTAAACGAACCGGAGTTCCGCTATCGGATCAGGCGGCGCCGCCACCAAACCATCACCCCGGCAAAGACGATCAGACCGGGCATCAGAAAAATGGTGACGAAGATGATGTTGCTCTGGTCCTGCTGCGTAAGGGTGAGCGGCAGGGCGCGGGCGGGTTTCGGCGGGATCGAGATCAGAGCATCCTCGCGGGCAAGCCACTGGAAGGAGGCAAGGGCCAGCTCGAGATTGGCGTCGTTGCTGAGCGGCGGCAGGACTCGATTCTCTGCAAATCCGGTCGTACCAACCATGACGATTCGAGCCTTCTTGGCTCCGGCGGGAACTTCGAGCGTCTCCATCATCACGAACGGGCCCGCCTCATCCACAGCCTGGCGCGTGAGGTCCTCCCGAGGCGTGCTGATCGCGTAAGAGCCTCCGGTCGTCGCTCCGATCACAACCGCCTTGGCGGCTGGATCCGGGGCGCCTTTGATCGCCGTGGTCTGTGGGAAGAAGGACGCGACGCCCTGAATGTCCCTGGTGATGGGAGAGCTCCCATACACAAAGACGGCCGGGGTGATCACGTCGAAAGCCCGGGAGGAGTCAGTCTCGACGACGAGTGCTCCGGAGAATGCGAAGCCGTACGGCTTCAACACGTCGTTCAGCGAACCGGCCGCCGCCGCCGTCTCAGCCCATGGATCTCCCGCAATGAGCAGGCTGCCTCCCGAAGCCAGGTACTCGCCGACCGCCTTGATGCTCGAGGCTGACAGAGGCACGGTCGGCGCGATCAACACCAGCTCGTCGCAGCCAGATGGGATCGCGGCCACATCGGCGATGAGCAAGTCCCTGGTCTGAAAGTTGTTCCTGGCGATGAGGCTCGCCACAGCCGAGTAGCCCCTCTGGCCCGTGTCGGTTCGGCTGCGCCCGCCGGCTCCCGCGGCCCAGCACACCACCGGCGAGTGATCGCCCTTCAGCTTTACCAGCGCCGCTGTGAAGTCCTGCTCCGTCTGCAGCGCCGGCGTCAGCAGCTGCGTCTTGCCGCGGTAGTCGAGCACCAGCGTGTTCGGTTCCGTCACCGAGTACTTGCGGACGTCGGCCAGGTCCACGTCAAAGTTCTCGCTCCGGTACTGGATGCGGGGGCTCTCGGCTTCATAAAGCGACACGAGCGCTTCGGCCTGCGCCTGGTCGCTGCCGGCTCCAGACCTGAACAACCCGATCACCAGCAGATTCGACTCCAGGCTCCTAGCCGCGAGCACCGACTGCGGCGCCAGCATGTTGATGCCGCTGCGCGTCAGGTCCCATGCCTGCGCGCCGCGTGAGGCCAGGACGTTGAGGGCGACCAGGACGCCGAGCACGGCAACGGTCATCAGCAGGCTGCCCGAGCCTGTCCGCGGGCGGCGGTTCACCGCCACCGCCTCGAGTCGAGAAGCCTCGTCGTCAGAAAGAGGCCTGCAGCGGTGAGGCTCAGGAAGTAGAGCGCGTCTTTGAGCGTGACCTGGCCGAGGCTGAACGACTGGAAGCGGTTGAATCCCCCGGCGTACTGGAACAGGCGGCTCGCCGGAGGCTGGGCGAACAAGCCCAGCAGCGAGCCCGCGTACCACGTCAACAGCAACAGCGCGAGCGCGACGAAAAACGCCACGATCTGGCTGCGCGTCAGGCACGAGGCGAAGACCCCGATCGCGGTGGCTGCGGCCCCGACCAAAACCAGGCCGATGTAAGTCGCGGCGATGAGGCCCAGGTCGAGCGTGTTCAGGTGTCCAGGCACGTAAACGGCGAGCACGACCACGTACACGAGGGTCGTCGCCAGCAGCAGCACATAGAAGGTAAGAGCTCCAAGCCACTTCCCGGCCGCAACCTCCCAGTCGCGGACAGGGGCCGTCAGGAGGAGCTCCAGCGTGCCCCGGCTGCGCTCCTCGGCGAACACCCGCATCGTGATGACCGGGATGAGGATCGGCATCAGGAAGCCCGTCACAACGCCGAAAACGCCATCCATGGTCGCGGCCTGACCGGCGAGGACCGGGACGACGAAGCCGAACGCCGACGTCAGGAGCACGAACACCGCGGCCACGACCCAGCCCTCCGGAGAGACGAAGAGCGCCATCAGGTCGCGGCGCGCGATGGTGGCGACCCTGGTCACGCCGGCTCTTCGGTGGTGACGTGCAGAAAAACGTCTTCGAGGCTCGCCGTTCGGGCCTGCAGCTCACGCAGGCCGAACCCGGCCTCGACCACGATTCGCGCGAGCTCGTCGCGCATGTCCGCCTTTGCGGAGCGGACGACGACCCGCCACAGCCCGGCGCCGGCGTCGGTGATCGCGACGGAATCGACCCCCGGCACGGCGCCAAGTCGCCGCTCGATCTCCTTGCCTTCTCCATGAACCACCATCTCGATCTCGGCGCCCTCACCCCCGGCGATGCGGCGCGCCAGGTTGTCCGGCGTGTCGTCGGCCACCAGGCGCCCGTGGTTGATGATCAGCACCCTCTGGCACGTGGCGGTCACCTCGGGCAGGATGTGGCTCGAGAGCATCACCGTGTGTTCCTTTCCCAGCGTGGTGATGAGCTCACGCGTCTCCCGGGTCTGTGCGGGGTCGAGCCCGGCCGTGGGCTCATCGAGGATCAAGACCTCCGGGTCGTGAACGATCGCCTGCGCCAGGCCGACTCGCTGTCGCAGTCCTCGGGAGAGCCGCCCGATCACCTCGTGCCGCCGGTCGGTGAGTCCGCATTTCTCGATCGCCTCATCGACTCGCGCCCGGCGCCTGGCGGAAGGGACGCCTCTGAGCCGGCACATCATGTCGAGGAATCCCGCCACACGCATCTCGTTGTAGAGCGGTGTCGTCTCGGGGAGGTAGCCCGCGCGGCGCCGTGCCTCGAGCGACTGCTCGACGACGTCGAAGCCGGCCAGGCTCGCAGTGCCAGAACCTGGCGCGAGGTAGCCGGTGAGGATCCGCATCGTGGTCGACTTGCCCGCGCCGTTCGGGCCGAGGAAGCCGAGGACCTGGCCGCGCGGGACGGAGAAGGTCAGTTCCTGGATCGCGGGGCGTCCGCCATAGGACCGGGTCAGCCCCTTGACTTCGATCAAAGCCAGAGGAATTGTGACGCCCTAGCCGGTCAGGTCGAACGACTCCAGGCCACCCGCGGCCGCGGACCACTGTGCGTCCACCCTCTCCACCTGCGCCATGCGCGGACCTCGCTCGGCGGCCTGCCTCAGCCGCTCCAGGTCTGCCCGCCCGCCTTCCGCGACGAACTCCACGGTCCCGTCGTCGCGATTCCGCACCCAGCCCCGCAGGCCCAGCTGCTGCGCCTCTCGCATGAGGAAGTAACGAAAGCCCACGCCCTGCACATCGCCATGGACCGTGCCATGCAAACGCTCCACTCGGTGGACAGTACCCCCTCTCCCCCTCGGGGAGAGGGTTGGGGAGAGGGGCTTAAGCTTGCATGGCATGCCGGCCTCGAGCATCGTGGCGATCGGCGACGAGCTGGTCGGCGGATTCACCCTCGACACGAATTCTCACTGGCTCGCCGAACGCCTGCGTCTGCTTGGCTTTCCCGTCAAGCGCATCACCGCGATTCGCGACCGCCCCCAGGAGATCGTGGAGCAGATCCGGCTGGAGCTGGCCGATGGCGAGGTCACCGACGTTTTCATTTCAGGCGGGCTGGGTCCGACGCCAGACGATCGCACCTTCGCCGCCCTCGCCGACGCACTCGGCCGCGAGCTGGTCGTGTGGGAAGAGACGCGGGCGCGCATCGAGCGTCGCGTCCAGCGGATGCACGAGGCGGGGCTGCTCGAGTCGCCCGAGGTGACCGAAGGCAACCTCCGCATGGCACGCATCCCGGCGGGACCGGCGCACGTCTTCAAGAACAAGCGCGGCATGGCGCCCGGGGTCGTCTACGAGGCGAACGGCAAGCGCGTTTTCGTGCTGCCCGGCGTGCCCCTGGAGATGAAGAGCATCTTCACCGAAGAGCTCGAGACTCAATTCCTTTCCGAAGGTTCAGCGGCAACGGTGCGTGAGCTCCGCTTCACGTTCGCGGTCGAGGCTCGCTTCTACCCGCTGATGAGAGAGCTCGAGCAGAGCTATCCGGACGTGTCCGTGGGCTCATACCCGAACTTCGAGACCAAGGAGCTCGTGATCCGCTGCCTGGGCGCGGACCCCAGACGCGTCGAGGACGTGCTCGAGGTCGTCCGCCGGCGGTCGGAGCAGCTGGGGATGGTCGGCGAATCTCGCTAGTGGTCAGGAGCCCGTGTATTCGGGCTCCTGCTTGGAAAGGAAGGACATGATCCCAATCGCCGCGTCGGTGCTGAGCGCCGCGCGGGCGAAGTTGGCCGCCTCGATCTCGAGCGCCTCATCCAGAGGAAGGTCGTAGCCCCGCCGCACCGCATCCTTGATCATCGCGATCGCGAACGTGGCCGCCTTGGCAAGCTTGCCGGCCAGGCCATCGACCGCAGCCTGGAACTCGTCCGGCGCGACCGCAACGTCGACCCAGCCCACCGCCTCCGCCTCGCGCGCCGACAGGCGCGTCGACTCGATCAGGTAGCGCATGGCCTTCGCCTTGCCGATCAGCCGCGGCAGGCGCTGCGTGCCGCCGGCGCCGGGAATGATGCCGAGAGCGGATTCGGTCTGACCAATGCGCGAGCGGCCGTCCTCGACCATGACCCGGTAGTCGCAGCACAGGGTCAGCTCGCTTCCTCCGCCCAGCGCGTGGCCGTTGATCGCGGCGATAACCGGCTTCGGGCAGTTCTCGATCGCGGAGAAATGAGCGTTGAGCCGTTTCATCATCGCGCCGACCTGGTCGACGGCATCAGGCGCGCCTCGGTCGATGGCGCCGAGCGAGGTCAGGTCCGCCCCGACGCTGAAGTATTTCTCGTAGTCCGAAGCAAGCACCACCACGCGCACCGACGGATCGCCGCCCAGCTCGTTGAAGGCTGACGCCAGCTCGACCATAAGGTCCTCGGCGATCGAGTTGTTGCCCTTGCGATGCATGACGACGCGGGCGATCGCGCCGTCACGTTTGACGTCGACGCACTCTCCCATCAGGCGGTGAACAAGGGAATGCCGCCTGCCACCTCGATCACAGCGCCGGTGATGTAGCCGGCTTCGTCCGAGCACAGGAACGCGATTGTGTTGGCGATGTCCTCCGGCTGCCCGAACCGCTTGAACACAGTGCGGGCCCTGAAGCGCTCGTAGAGCGGGTTGGTCTCTGCGGCGGCCTTGCCCGCCTCGGATTCGATGATCCCGGGCGCGATCGCGTTGGACGTGATGTTGTGCCGCCCACCTTCGAGGGCCGCCGTCTTCGCCAGACCGATGAGAGCCGCCTTCGTGGACGAATAGCTCGCCTGGCCGAACCCGCCCAGAGTGCCCGCGATCGACGACATGAAGATCAGGCGGCCGAATTTGTTCTCCACCAGGTACGGCCACACCTCTTTTGTGCAGTTGAAAGCGCCGGTGAGGTTGACGCGCACGTCCCGGTCCCAAAGCTCGTACGACTGGTTGGGGATCTGCGCCGCGTGATCGAGGGTCGCGGCGTTGTTGATCAGGATGTCGATCTTGCCGAACTCCTGCTTGACCTTCTTGAACACGTCGCGGATCTGGTCGCGGTTGGTCACGTCCATCTTGATCGCGAGCGCCTTACGGCCCATCTTGCGGATCTCTTCCGCGGTGCTGTTCGA
>Ga0137409_10004341_pt1 | contig 14900 bp, 12 predicted proteins | sample CZODoug1_16funga_FD_122059 | JGI IMG/M metagenome (GOLD analysis project Ga0137409, IMG submission 122059) | Vadose zone soil fungal communities from Angelo Coast Range Reserve, California, USA - CZODoug1_16fungal (Hybrid Assembly) | ecosystem: Environmental > Terrestrial > Soil > Vadose zone... | reverse complement strand
GCCCTCGTTCTCGCCGTAGACCATCGTGCCCAGCTCGTCGGACATGCCCCACTGCGTCACCATGCTGCGCGCGATGGAGGTGGCGCGCTCGAAGTCGTTCGAGGCGCCGGTGGTCATCTGGCCCATGAACACCTCCTCGGCGATGCGGCCGCCGAAGAGCACGGCGATGGTCGAGAGCAGGCGGTCGCGGTCCATGCTGTACCGGTCCTGATCGGGCAGCTGCATGGTCACGCCGAGCGCGCGCCCGCGAGGGATGATGGTGACCTTGTGCACCGGATCGGTCTTGGGCATGAGCTTGGCGACCAGAGCGTGGCCCGACTCGTGGTACGCGGTGTTCCGGCGCTCTTCCTCGGGCATGACCATCGAGCGCCGTTCGGCCCCCATGATGATCTTGTCCTTGGCTCGCTCGAAATCGTCCATGTCGACCAGGCGCTTGTTCTTGCGCGCGGCGAAGAGCGCCGCCTCGTTCACGAGGTTGGCGAGATCCGCGCCCGACATGCCCGGCGTGCCGCGCGCGATGATCTCGGCCCTGACGTCGGGCGCCACCGGCACTTTTCTCATGTGTACCAGCAGGATCTGCTCGCGGCCGCGGATGTCCGGGAGCGGCACCACCACCTGCCGGTCGAAGCGTCCGGGCCTGAGCAGCGCCGGGTCGAGCACGTCGGGCCGGTTGGTCGCGGCGATCACGATCACGCCGGTCGTTCCCTCGAAGCCGTCCATCTCGACGAGCAGCTGGTTGAGCGTCTGCTCGCGCTCGTCGTTGCCGCCGCCGAGGCCCGCGCCGCGCTGGCGGCCGACCGCGTCGATCTCGTCGATGAACACGATGCAGGGCGCGTGCTTCTTCGCCTGGTCGAACATGTCGCGCACGCGCGCCGCGCCCACGCCGACGAACATCTCGACGAAGTCCGAGCCCGAAATGGAGAAGAACGGCACCTTGGCCTCGCCCGCGATGGCGCGCGCGAGCAGCGTCTTGCCCGTGCCGGGGTTACCGACCATGAGCACACCCTTGGGGATGCGCCCGCCCAGCTTCTGGAACTTGGTGGGGTCGCGCAGGAAGTCGACCAGCTCGGAGACTTCCTCCTTCGCTTCCTCGCAGCCGGCGACGTCGGCGAAGGTGATGTTGTTGTTCGACTCGTCGATCATGCGCGCGCGCGACTTGCCGAAGGAGAACGCCCCGCCGCGCCCGCCGCCCTGCATCTGGCGCATGAAGAAAATCCACACGCCGATCAGGAGGAGCATCGGGAACCACGAGACGAAGATGTTCATGAGCAGCGAGGGCTCTTCCTCGCGCTTGGCCTTGATCTTGACGCCGTACTTGAGCAGGTCGGAGACCAGCCAGATGTCGCCGGGCGAATAGCTGTTCACCGGCTTGCCGTCGGTGGTCTTGGCCTTCAGGTCGCGGCCTTCGATCATGACCTCGGCGATCCGCCCGGCCTTGACCTCCTCCATGAACTGCGAGTAGTCCATGACCGATTGGGTCTGCTGGCGCGTGCTGAACTGATTGAACACGGTCATCAGGACGAGCCCAATGACGAGCCAAATCACGAGATTTTTGAAGAGGTTATTCAACTTCCATCCTTTCCCGCTCTGCGGGTTCCTGTATCCATTCTAAGCCCAAGTGCCCCTAGGGGCCAGTGCTCGGGCGCAAACTCTTCCCGAGCAGATACATCTCCTTCGATTCGTCGCGCGACGCACCCGGTTTTTTCGAGGCAACTGTAACAAACACCCCCCTCATCTCCGCCAGAAATTCCGGATACCCCGAGCCCTGAAAGGCTTTGACCACCAACACACCGCGCGGATTCAAATGGGATTTGGCGAAATCCAGCGCCAACTCGCACAAATGGATACTCCGGGCCTGGTCGGCAGAGCGCACCCCGGATATGTTGGGGGCCATGTCCGAGACCACAAGGTCGATCTTGTGGCCCGCGAGCGTCTCCTCCAGGCGACCGAGCACCGCGTCCTCGCGGAAGTCGCCCTGGATAAAGGTTACGCCCGGGACCGGAGCGACCTCGAGCAGGTCGAGCGCGACCACCTTTCCGGATTTCCCCACCCGATCGGCGAGCACCTGCGACCAGCTCCCCGGCGCCGCGCCCAGGTCGACCACCGTTTGGCCGGGCAGCGCCAGGCCCTCGCGCTGCACCAGCTCGAGCAGCTTGAACGCCGAGCGGGCGCGATAGCCCTGCGCGCCCGCCTTGCGCACATAGGGGTCGCTGACGTGCCGCTTCAACCACGCGCCGCTGGATTTGCTCCGGGCCATTGCCTAGACTTCCTCGAATGAAAGGATTATCGCCCGCGGAACGCCAAAAGCTGAAAGGCAGGGCCCACAAGCTCGACCCGGTCGTATTCGTCGGCGCAGACGGGCTGTCGGCGTCGGTTATCGCCGAAATCGACCGCAGCCTCAAGAGCCACGAGCTCATCAAGGTGCGCGTCAACGCTGATCGCGACGAGCGAGACGCGATGCTCGAGGAAATTTGCGCGAAGACCGGTGCGCAGCCGGTGCAACACATCGGGAAGGTACTGGTCCTGTTCCGGGAGAATCCCGAGGCCAAATAGTTTCGCCGAACCTGTCGATTCGGCCCCGCCCCGTTCGTCGTATCTACGTGACCGGGCTTCCGACCCCGGTACTAACGAAAAGGAGCTAACCATGCGATTTCTTTCGATGATCCGCGTCAACGAGCGCTCCGGCCAGAAACCGAGCGCGAAGCTCATGGCCGATATGGGCAAGCTGGTGGAGGAGATGACCCGATCCGGCGTCCTGGTCAGCACCGCCGGATTGCGCCCGACGGCGGAGGGCTTCCGGATAAGGTTGTCCAGCGGAAAGATGCGCGTGACCGACGGGCCGTTCACCGAGGCCAAGGAGGTGATCGGCGGCTACGCGATCCTGGAGGCGAAGTCGAAGGCCGAGGCGATCGAGCTGACGAAGCGCTTCCTCCAGGTCCACGGCGACGAGTGGGAGCTCGAGTGCGAGGTGCGCGCGCTGGACGGGAACGGGGTCGAAGCCCCCTGCGCGGAGCTGCGGGAAACTACTCGTACCTGACGTCGAGCACCTCGTACTTGCGGACGCCCCCGGGCGTCTGCACCTCGACCCGGTCGCCGGCGTATTTGCCGATGATGGCGCGCGCGATCGGCGAGCTGATCGAGATCTTGCCTTTCTTGATGTCGGCCTCGTCGTCGCCGACGATCTGGTAGGTGACCGACTCGCCGTCCTTCGTCTCCTCAAGATCGACGGTCGCGCCGAACACGCAGCGCCCCTCCGCATCCACCAGCTTGGGGTCGATCACCTGGCAGTTGGCGAGCTTCGCCTCGATCTCCTTGATGCGGCCTTCGATGAAGCTCTGGTGTTCCTTGGCCGCGTCGTACTCGGCGTTCTCCGACAGGTCTCCGTGAGTGCGCGCCTCGGAGATCGCGGTGATCGCGCCGGGACGTTCCACGGTCTTCAGCCGCTGCAGCTCCTGCCGCAACAGCTCCGCTCCCTTCGTCGTCAGCGGTATCGTGCTCATGACCGTATCGAAAAAAAGCTTCCCAGCGCCTTGGGCGCCAGGCAGCGGAATGGGTTATTCAGTACAGAGAGACCGTGAAGAGCATTTCAATGTGACCACTTTTCCAGCCATTTTGCAATAGGTCCGCGCGAGCGCAGGCCCGCGTGCAGACCCTGCAGCGGATATGGGATCAGCTTCTTCATGTGTCGCATCCCTTCGCACGCCGCCCGGGCGCCCGCGACGGTGGTGTAGTAAGTGACGCGGCGCTGCACGGTGCTGGTCCGGATGGAGCGTGAGTCCGACACCGCGCTGCGCTTCTCCTCGACCGTGTTCACGACGAGGCTCACCTCCCCGTTCTTGATCATGTCGACAATGTGGGGACGCCCTTCCTGGACCTTGTTCACGACGGTCACCGCGAGCCCGTGCGCGGCGAGAACCGCCGCGGTGCCGCGCGTCGCGATCAGCCTGAAGCCCAGCTCGATCAGATCGCGCGCGACCGGCACGACCGCGAGCTTGTCGCTGTCGCGCACGCTGATGAAGGCGGTGCCGGTCTCGGGCAGCTTCGCGCCCGCCGCCTGCTGCGACTTCACGAACGCCTCGCCGAACGTCCGCCCCACGCCCATCACTTCCCCCGTCGACTTCATCTCCGGGCCGAGGATGGTGTCGACCTCGGGGAATTTCACGAACGGGAACACCGCTTCCTTCACCGAGAAATAGCCCGGGACAACCTCACTCGTCGTCCCCTGCTGCGCGAGCGTCTTGCCCACCATGCACCGCGCCGCGATCTTGGCGAGCGGCAGCCCGGTCGCCTTGCCGACGAAGGGAACGGTGCGCGAGGCGCGCGGGTTCACCTCGAGCACGTAGATCACGTCTTTCTGGATCGCAAACTGCACGTTCATCAGTCCCACGACCTTGAGACCACGGGCGAGCTCGACCGTTTGCCGGCGCAGTTCGGCCTCGATCTCGGGAGAGAGCGAATACGGCGGCAGCGAGCACGCCGAGTCCCCCGAGTGCACCCCGGCCTGCTCGATGTGCTCCATGACCCCGCCGATCAGCACCCGCTCGCCGTCGCTGACCGCGTCCACGTCCACTTCGGTGGCGTCCGACAGGAAGCGGTCGAGGAGCACCGGCGAATCGTTCGACACCTTCACCGCCTCGCGCATGTAGCGCTCGAGGTCCTTCGGCTCGTGCACGATCTCCATCGCGCGGCCGCCGAGCACGTAGCTCGGGCGGACCACCAGCGGATAGCCGATCTCGCCGGCGAGCCGCAGCGCGTCGGCCTCGTTGCGCGCCGACCGGTTCGGAGGCTGCTTCAGCCCCAGGCGGTCGATCAGCTTCTGGAAGCGCTCGCGATCCTCGGCCATGTCGATCATGTCGGGCGAGGTGCCGATGATGGGAACGCCGTTCGCCTCGAGGTCGCGCGCAAGCTTGAGCGGCGTCTGGCCGCCGAACTGCACGATCACGCCGAAAGGCTTCTCCTTGTCGACGATCTCGAGCACGTCCTCGAGCGTGAGCGGCTCGAAGTACAGCCGGTCGGAGGTGTCGTAGTCGGTCGAGACCGTCTCAGGGTTGCAGTTCACCATGATGGTCTCGAAGCCGTCCTCGCGCAGCGCGAGCGCCGCGTGCACGCAGCAGTAGTCGAACTCGATGCCCTGCCCGATGCGGTTCGGCCCGCCGCCGAGCACGATCACCTTCTTGCTGTCGGTCGGCAGCGCCTCGCACTCCTCCTCGTAGGTCGAGTACATGTAAGCGGTGCGCGTCGCGAACTCCGCCGCGCAGGTGTCGACGCGCTTGTAGACCGGACGGATGCCGAAGCCGCGGCGTACCGCGCGCACGTCGAACTCGCTCGCGCGGAACAGGTGCGCAAGCCGCCGGTCCGAGAAGCCCCTGCGCTTGAGCATGCGCAGCGTGCCGGCGTCCATGTCGGCGAGCCGCTTGTCGTCGAGCTCCATCTCGAGGTCGACGATCTCCTTGATCTGCTCGAGGAACCAGGGATCGATGTGCGTGAGCTGATGGACCTCCTCGAGCGTGAATCCGTTCTCGAAGGCGTCGCCGACGTACCAGATGCGCTCGGGGCCGGGCTCGCCCAGCTCTTTCTCGAGCTTCTCGCGGTCGGTGGTCTTCTGGTTCAGCCCGTCGACTCCGACCTCCAGCCCCCGCAGCGCCTTCTGGAACGACTCCTGGAAAGTGCGGCCGATCGCCATCACCTCGCCCACCGACTTCATCTGCGTCGTCAGCCGGTCGTTCGCCTGCGGGAACTTCTCGAACGCGAAGCGCGGCACCTTGGTGACGATGTAGTCGATGCTCGGCTCGAACGACGCCGGCGTCGCGCCGCCGGTGATCTCGTTCTTCAGCTCGTCGAGCGTGTAGCCGATCGCGAGCTTGGCCGCGACCTTGGCGATCGGGAAGCCGGTCGCCTTGGACGCGAGCGCCGACGAGCGCGACACGCGCGGGTTCATCTCGATCACCAGCATGCGCCCGGTCTTCGGGTCGACCGCGAACTGCACGTTCGACCCGCCCGTGTCCACGCCGATCTCGCGCAGCACCGCGATCGAGGCGTCGCGCATGATCTGGTATTCCTTGTCGGTGAGCGTCTGCGCCGGCGCGACGGTGATCGAGTCTCCAGTGTGCACGCCCATCGGATCGAGGTTCTCGATCGAACACACGATGATGCAGTTGTCCTTGCGGTCGCGCACCACCTCCATCTCGAACTCTTTCCAGCCGATCACCGACTCCTCGATCAGCAGCTCGTGCGTCGGCGAGGCGTCGAGGCCGCGCTCGCAGATCGCGACGAGCTCCTCGCGGTTGTACGCGATGCCGCCGCCCGACCCGCCGAGGGTGAACGACGGGCGGATCACCACGGGAAAGCCGATCTCGGGCTGGATCCTGAGCGCCTCCTCCATCGAGTGCGCGAGGGTCGACCGCGGGCAGGAAAGGCCGATCCTCGCCATCGCCTGCTTGAACTTCTCGCGGTCCTCGGCCTTGTCGATCGCCTCGCTGGATGCGCCGATCATCTCGACTCGGTACTTCTCGAGCACGCCGTTCCTCGCGAGGTCGAGCGCGCAATTGAGCCCGGTCTGCCCGCCCATGGTAGGCAGCAGCGCATCGGGACGCTCGCGCGCGATGATCGCCTCGAGCATCTGCCAGTTGATCGGCTCGATGTAGGTGACGTCGGCCATCTCGGGGTCGGTCATGATGGTCGCCGGGTTGGAGTTCACCAGCAGCACCTTGTAACCTTCCTCGCGGAGCGCCTTGCACGCCTGCGCCCCGGAGTAGTCGAACTCGCAGGCCTGGCCGATGACGATCGGCCCCGCGCCGATGATGAGCACGCTCTTGATGTCGGAGCGCTTAGGCACGCTTGCGCTTCTCCATCATCTTGGCGAAGCGGTCGAAGAGGTAGCCGATGTCGTGCGGCCCGGGACTCGCTTCCGGATGGCCCTGGAAGCAGAACGCCGGTCGATCGGTGCGCACGAGCCCCTGAAGGCTGCCGTCGAAGAGCGACACGTGCGTCGCCTTGAGGTTCGCCGGCAACGTCGCCGGATCGACCGCGAAGCCGTGGTTCTGGCTGGTGACGACGACCGCGCCGCTCTCCAGGTCCTTCACCGGGTGATTGGCGCCGTGGTGGCCGAACTTCATCTTCAAGGTCTTCGCGCCCGAGGCGAGACCCATGAGCTGGTGGCCCAGGCAGATGCCGAAGGTCGGCACGCCCTCGTCGATGATTTCGCGGATCGCGCGGATGGCGTAGTCGCAGGGCTCGGGGTCGCCCGGGCCGTTGGACAGGAACACGCCGTCGGCTTTCAGCGCGAGCACCTCGGCGGCGGGCGTCTGGGCGGGCAGCACCGTCACCTTGCAGCCGCGCTCGACCAGCAGACGCAGGATGTTGCGCTTCACCCCGTAGTCGTAGGCCGCGACGTGGAAGCGCGGCTGCGCCCCTTTCGCGAAGCCGCTGCCGATCCGCCACTTTCCGTCGGTCCACTCGTAGGGCTTCCCGGTCGTCACCACCTTCGCGAGGTCCATCCCGGCGAGGCCCGGAAAGGCGCGTGCGGCCGCGAGGGCGGTCGCTACGTCGTCGGAGCCCGCGAGCAGGGCGCCGTTCTGCGAGCCCTTCTCGCGGAGAATGCGGGTCAGGCGCCGCGTGTCGATGCCGGCGATCGCCGGCACGCCGCTCGCGGCGAGGAAATCACTGAGGCCGCGCTCCGCCCGCCAGCTCGACATCCGCGCAGGCACGTCCCGCACCACCAGGCCGGCGGCGAACACCTTGGCCGATTCCATATCCTCGGCGTTGGTGCCGGTGTTGCCGATGTGGGGATGGGTCAGGGTGACGATCTGCCGGCAATAGGAAGGATCGGTCAGGATCTCCTGGTACCCGGTGATCGCCGTGTTGAACACGACTTCCCCGGAAGCGAGGCCCGGCGCGCCGACGGAGGCGCCCCGGAAGGTCGTTCCGTCGGCTAATACCAGCAGCGCGGGCGGGGTATCGGGCACGGCGGAAGGCTCATTTTGGCGGCCAGACGTGCAGAGCGGGACCGGCTTGCGCAGGTCCCGCTCTACGAGCGCGAAATTATATCGCGATTCGGACCGCTCCATCAAACGGCCGCGCAATAAGACCGCGGGCCTCGCGGCGCGGTCTCCGCTTCCCGCCAAACCGTGCCAGAATTCGGCGTTTGATTCCACACAAGAAAGAGAACTTGGCCAAGCTGCCCGCCACGAGTTCCGCGCTTTCCGCAGAATTCCTGCCTCAACGGGTATCGCTGCTGTTCCGCCTGGCCGGGAAGGACGTCCCGGCCATCTTCATCGTCTCGCTGATCGCAGCCTTCGCGCTGTGGGGCTACATCAGCGACCAGCTGCTGGTTGCTTGGCTGGTGTGGCTGGTGGTGGCGAGCCTCCTGCGGTTCGCGCTCAACCGTGCCTACGCCATGCGCAAGCCCGGGCCGGAGGCCGCACTACGCTGGGAAGGCTGGTTCTGCCTCGCCAGCGCCGGGGTCGGCGCGGCTTGGGGGCTGACCGTGATGCTGCTCTACCCGGCGCGCGGCCAGATGCACGAGGTCCTCATCCCCTTCCTCATCGGCAGCGTCGCGATGGGGCTGCCGCCCGCGCTCGCGCCCAGCCCCAAGGCCTTTGCCTGTCTGATCGTGCCGATCTTCGCGCCCATGATCGGCCTGCTGTTCTCGCAGGGCGGCGCCTTCAACACCTCCGCGGGGATCCTGATCCTGGTGTTCGCGACCGTGCTGCTCGCGCTCTACCTCTCGGCCAACCGGGCCCTATCCGAGACCCTCCTGTTCGGGCGGGAGAACGAGCGCTTGCTCGAGCAGGTCAAGGAAGCGAAGGAGCGCCTCGACCTCGCCCTGCAGGCGGCCAACATCCTCATCTGGGACTGGGACGCGCGCAGGACCAGCGTCTTCCTCGGCGGCAGCTGGTCGATCATCCTCAAGGTGGGCAACGAGACCAGCGCCAAGACGCTCGACGAACTCGCCCAGATGGTGCACGCCGACGATCTGCCGAGGGTGAAGCAGACCCTGGTCGCTTCCCTCAAGGGCAAGGATCCGGAGTACATGGCGGAGTACCGCATCAAGACCCTCGCCGGCGGGTGGGTGTGGAGCCTCTCCCGGGGACGGGTCGTCGAGCGGGACGCCGACGGTCGCGCCCTGCGCATGAGCGGCGTCAACGTCGACATCGACGACCGCAAGCGCGCCGAAGTTGAGCTCCTCGCCGCGGTGCAGCGCGAGAAGGAGCTGTCGGAGATGAAATCGAAGTTCGTTTCCACCGCCTCGCACGAGTTCCGCACGCCCTTGGCGACGATGCTATCCTCGGCGGAGCTCCTGGAGCACTACTCGGAGAGCCTCGGGCACGACGAGAAGCGCAACCTCCTGCAGACCATCCAGAGCAGCGCGAAGCGCATGAGCGAGATGATCGACGACGTCCTCACCCTGGGACGCGCGGAGTCGGGGGTGCTCAAGCTGAACCTGGGCCCGACGAACCTGCGCGAGCTGTGCGGCAGGGTCGTGGCGGAATTCCGGATCGCGCAGGGCAAGAACCACGTCATCACGCTCGACGACCGCTTCGACCGCCTCGAGGCGATGATGGACGAGCGCCTGCTGCGCCACATCCTCAACAACCTGCTGTCGAACGCCGTGAAGTACTCGCCGCAGGGCAGCGAGGTGACGTTCGTTCTCGAGCGCCGCGACGAGAACGCCGCGATCGAGATCCAGGACCGCGGGATCGGCATTCCGCCCGAGGACCAGCCGCGCATGTTCGAGAGCTTCCACCGGGCTTCGAACGTCGACAACCGGCCGGGAACGGGGCTGGGGCTCGCCATAGTCAAGAAAGCCGTCGAGCTGCACGGCGGCGAGATCAACCTGCAGAGCGCGGTCGGCGACGGCACCCGCTTCACCGTGGTGCTTCCGCTCCGGCAGGTGGGCCAGACGGCCGGGGTGAGCTGATGGAAGCCGTCGCGCCGAAGAAGGTGCTCGTCATCGAGGACGAGCCCAGCATCCGCAACAACATCATGCTGATGCTCAAGGTCGAGCGCTACGCCGCCGTCGGCGCGGAGAACGGCCGGGTCGGCCTGGAGATGGCCCGCAGCGATCCCCCGGACCTGATCCTGTGCGACGTGATGATGCCGGAGATGGACGGCTTCGCCGTGCTCGATGCGCTGCGCGCCGAGCCGCGCTTTGCGGAGATACCTTTCATCTTCCTCACCGCGCTCGATGACCGCTCGAGCATGCGGCGCGGCATGAACCTGGGCGCGGACGACTACCTGCCGAAGCCCTTCACACGCGCCGAGCTGCTCGAGGCGGTGAACAGCCGCCTGAAGAAGTTCGAGAATCTCACCCAGGCGGTGGCCGCGAGGCTCGTCCCGCCGCAGGACCGCCTGACCCAGAAATTCCGCGAGAAGATCCTCGGCGGCGACGCCTCCGCGATCCTCGAGGACCCCGACCCGGCGAACCTGACCGGGAAGATCGCCGACGCGACGGTGCTGTTCTCGGACATCCGCAATTTCACCACCTATTCGGAGCGGCTCACGAGCGACGAGATCGCGCAGCTGCTCAACGCCTACCTCGAGACGGCGTGCGAGCCCGTGATCCGGCACCGCGGCGTGGTGATGAAGTTCATCGGCGACGGCGTCATGGCGCTGTTCGAGGCCCGGCCCAACGAGGCGAACGGAAGCCACGCCCACCGGGCAGTGCGCGCCGGGCTCGCGATGCAACTCGCCGCGCTCGATTTCCGCAAATGGATCGCGCAGCGCCATCCGTCGAAGAGCCTGCCGGACTTTTCCATCGGCGTCGGCATCCACACGGGCGAGATCCTGTTGTGCCACGTCGGCACCCCCGGTCGCGGCGAGCTGACGGCGGTGGGGGACACGGTCAACATCGCCTCGCGGCTCGAGGGCCAGACCAAGGCCCTCGGGTGGGCGGTGGTCACCAGCGAAGCGACCTTCGAGATCACGCGCTCGGCGATAGCCATCGGCTCGCGGCGCGAGGTCCAGCTCCGCGGGCGCAGCGCGCCAGTGCAGGCGTACGAGGTGCTCGGCATGGCGGCGGGCGCGACCGACGACGTGTCGGTGCACATCCCGGAGGAGTTGCGCCAAGCGCTCGCGGAGAACGCGCGAATCGCCGGTGAGGCGGCGAAAGCGGCGCTCGGCATCACGCTGAGCATCATGACCGGCGACCTCGGCGAGAAGCTGCTCTCGGTGCAGGGCTACCGCGTGGTGTCGAAGATCGGCCGCGGCGGCTCATCGATCGTCTACCTCGCCGAGCGCGAGAGCGACCAGCAGCAGGTGGTGCTGAAGATCCTGGACGCGATCGCCGGGCTGGACGAGATCCTGCTGCAGCGGTTCGTGCAGGAGTTCGACATCATCTCCTCGATCAACCATCCGAACGTGGTCAAGATCTACGACCGCGGGTTCAGTGACCGCCACGCGTACATCGCGATGGAATACTTCCCGAACGGCAGCCTCATCGAGGTGATCCGCCAGGGGCTGACCGGGAGGCAGGCGCTGTCGCTGCTCGCCCAGGCGGCGAGCGCGCTGCGCGAGGTGCACAGCCGCGGCGTCATCCACCGCGATATCAAGCCCGGCAATCTCATGGCCCGCGCCGACGGCAGCATCGTGCTCGCCGACTTCGGCATAGCCAAGCGCCTCGACGACGACCGCAACCGCACGCGCCATGGCGAGCTCTACGGCACGCCCTACTACGTGTCGCCCGAGCAGATCGAGGGCAGCCCGGCGACCGCGCAGTCGGACATCTACTCGCTCGGCATCATCTTCCACGAGATGCTCACCGGCCAGCGCCCCTTCGAGGCCGAATCGGTGTCGGGCCTGATCGCCCTGCACGTGAGCGCGCCGCGGCCCAAGCTTGCGGAAGCGCTCGCGGAGTACCAGGGGATCCTCGACCGCATGATCGCGGTCGATCCGTACAAGCGCTACAAGAGCGCCGAAGAGTTGATCGAAGGCATCGACCAGGCCTGGACCAGCCAGGCGCTGCGCGCCCTGAAGCAGAGCTGAGGCCGCTAGGGCTGGCGCAGCCCGAGGACGTCGCGCATGTCGTACAGGCCGGCTTTCCTGTCCCTGAGGAAGCGCGCGGCGCGCAGCGCCCCCACCGCGTAGGTCGCGCGGCTCGCCGAGCGCACCGTGATTTCGAGGCGCTCGCCCTCGCCGGCGAACATCACCGTGTGCTCGCCGACGATGTCGCCGCCGCGGATCGCGTGGAATCCGATCGAGCCGGGCTTGCGCTCGCCGACATCTCCGTGGCGCCCGTGCACGGCGTCGTGCGCGAGGTCGCGGCCCAGAGCCCCGGCGATCGCCGCGCCGAAGCCGAGCGCCGTTCCCGAAGGCGCGTCGACCTTATGGCGGTGGTGCGCCTCGATGATCTCGATATCGTAGCCCTCGCCCAGCGCGCGAGCGGCGCGCTCGGCGAGCGTGATCGCGAGGTTCACGCCGGCCGACATGTTCGGCGCCTGGACGAGTGCGATGCGCTTCGCGCCTTCGGCGATGCGCGCGTTCTGCGCCGCAGAAAAACCGGTCGTGCCGATGACCATGCGCATCCCCTTCGCGACGCACTGCTCGAGGTTCGCGAGGGCGCCCTCCGGACGGGTGAAGTCGATCAGGCAGTCGCCGGCCGAGAAACCTGAAGAAATCCTGACGCCGCCGGGCCGGCCCGCGAGCTCGCCCGCGTCCCTGCCGATCAGCGGACTGCCGGGCGCCTCCAGCGCCCCCGCCAGCTCGAGGTCGGGCGAGCGCAGCACCGCGTCGATCAGGGTGCGCCCCATGCGGCCGCCCGCGCCGGCGATGACGAGCCTCATTGCGCCGGCTTTCCCGCGGCGGCGACGATGTCCCCGTCGATGCGCTTCAGCTTCCCGTCCTCGAAGAACACCGCGATGCGGCGCCGCTCGACCTCCTCGCTGTTTGCGCGCTGGCGCACGAAAACGTAGTCCCAGCGGTCCTCGTGGAAGATGTCGCTCACCAGTGGCGTCCCCAAGATGAAGCGCACCTGATCGCGCGTCAGGCCGGGCTTGAGCTGGGCGGCCATTTCCTGGGTCACGAAGTTTCCCTGCTGGATTTCCATCCGGTACGGGCTGAGCGGGCCGCAGGCGGCGGCGAGGAGCGGCAGGACGAGGAGCAGGTTTCGCGGCACGAATCGTTCCACGGGGCAAAACGCTATATCATAGCGGAAACGTCTTCCCCTCCGAAGCACACGGTGACCAACGTCCACGACCTGAAGACGAGCGGCCTGAAGGCCACGGGACCGCGCCTGCGCATCCTGAAGCTGTTCGAGAACAGCAAGGTCCGCCACCTGTCCGCCGAGGACGTCTACCGGATCCTCATCGGCGAAGGCCTGGACATCGGCTTGGCCACGGTCTACCGCGTGCTCACCCAGTTCGAGCAGGCGGGCATCCTCAAGCGCCATCATTTCGAGTCGGGCAAGGCGGTGTTCGAGATGAACGAGGGCACGCACCACGATCACCTCGTGTGCATGACCTGCGGCCGCGTCGAGGAGTTCTACGATGCCGAAATCGAGAAGCGGCAGATCAGGGTCGCGAAGGAGCGCGGTTTCTCGATCCGCGATCATTCGCTGCACCTGTACGCCGAGTGCACCAAGCCCCACTGCCCGTACAAGGGCGGTCCCGGGGGCTAGGCCCTGCCACGCGGGCTTATTTCACGGCCGCTGCGAAACAAGTGCGCAGCGGCCTCATCCAGGGCGTGCCGCGGCTCGTACCTTGCTTCGAGGTTTGGAGCGCCGGGGTATCTGTCTATAATGACGTAGCCCCGAGCCGCACCCTGGGGAGCTGGGAGGAATCATGGGTTTGAGACTCAAGTTCAATCTGGTGCTGTTCCTGGTGTTCGTTCTGGGCCTGGGCGTTTCCGGGTACGTTTCCTACGACCTGCTGCACAAGAGCGCACGCGAGGAAGTGCTGCGCAACGCGGGGGTGATGCTGGAAGCGGCGCTGTCGATGCGCCAGTACACGGTCAGCCAGGTGCGCGACAAGCTGGTGCAGAAGGAAGACGAGTTCCTGCCGCAGAGCGTGCCCGCGTTCGCGGCCACCGAGATCATGAACCAGCTGCGCAAGAAGTATCCCGACTACGCCTACAAGGAAGCGGCGCTTAACCCCACCAACCCCCGCGACCGCGCCGTGGAATGGGAAGCGGATATCGTCAACGAGTTCCGCAACAACCCGGCCCGCGGGGAGATCTCGGGCACGAGGCTCACGCCCACGGGGATGTCGATGTTCCTCGCGCGGCCCTTCCAGATCAAGGATCCGGCCTGCCTCGCCTGCCACACGACCGCGGAGCTCGCGCCGGTGTCGATGGTCAAGCTGTACGGGAGCAACAACGGCTTCGGCTGGAAGCTCAACGAGATCATCGGCGCGCAGGTGGTCTCGGTGCCGATGTCGCTCCCGATCCAGAACGCCAACCGCGCCTTCTACACCTTCATGGCGTCGCTCGCCGGCGTGTTCGTCGTGCTGTTCATCATCCTGAACTTGATGCTCTCGTTCATGATCGTGCGCCCGATCACCGTCATGTCGGACGCAGCCGACCGCATGAGCACGGGCGACCTCGAGATTCCGGAGTTCGACGAGGCCGGGCGCGACGAGGTGTCGCTGCTCGCGAAGTCGTTCAACCGCATGCGCCGCAGCCTTGAGAAGGCGATCAGCCTGATCGACCAGAAGTAGCCGAGAGCGAATGGCCGCCGAGATCGCCCTCCCCAAGGGTTACGCGCTGCACGAGTACCAGATCGAGCAGACCTTGGGGATCGGCGGGTTCGGCCTGACCTACCTCGCGACCGACTCCAACCTCAACCTCAAGGTCGCGATCAAGGAGTACCTGCCGGGGGACCTCGCGCAGCGAGGGGAGGATCAATCGGTCCGCCCCAAGGCCGAGTCCACCTTCGAGTCGTTCAAGTGGGGCCTGTCGCGCTTTCTCGA
>Ga0137409_10004338_pt1 | contig 14907 bp, 15 predicted proteins | sample CZODoug1_16funga_FD_122059 | JGI IMG/M metagenome (GOLD analysis project Ga0137409, IMG submission 122059) | Vadose zone soil fungal communities from Angelo Coast Range Reserve, California, USA - CZODoug1_16fungal (Hybrid Assembly) | ecosystem: Environmental > Terrestrial > Soil > Vadose zone... | reverse complement strand
ATGCCGACGTTGTCGGTCTCGAGATTGAGCGCCATGCCGCGCACGCCGTTCTCGAACTCGACCATCTCGCCGGCCTGAACGTTGTCGAGCCCGTAGGCGCGCGCGATGCCGTCACCGACCGAGAGCACCTGGCCGACTTCCGAGACCTCGGCCTCCTGGCCGAAGTTCTTGATCTGCTCCTTCAGGATCGCGGAGATTTCGGCGGCGCGGATGTCCATCAGGAGACCTCTTTCATCGCGTGTTTAATGGAATTGAGCTTGGTGCGCAGCGAGCTGTCGACCATGCGGCTGCCGAGCTTCACGACCAGCCCGCCGATGATCGACGGATCGACTTTCACGTCGACCTGCACGTCCTTCTTGGTGATCGCGTTGAGCGCACTCTTGATCGCGTCGAGATGCTGATCGCTCGGACGCTCGGCCAGCGTGACCTCGGCGCTCACCTCGCCCTTGTGCTGGGCGACGAGCTTGCGGAATCCCTTGATCATGTCCTGAACGGCGAACAACCGCCGGTTCGCCGGGACGACCTGGAGAAACCGGCCCGCGAGCCCGCCGATGCCAGCCTTATCCAGCACCGCCGCGAGCGCGCGCGATTGCGCCTCGGCGGAGAACGCGGGGCTGCGCACCAGACGGCGCAGGTCGGCGCTTTCGCCAATCAGCGCGTCGAAACGATCGAGGTCGGCCTTGACCTGGTCGATCGCGTGCTCCTCCAAAGCAAGCTCAAACAGTGCGGTCGCGTAGCGACCCGCCATGCCAGATACGATAGAAAGTTCGCGTGCCACGCCTGATGCTCTTTTGAGGCAATCTCTCAGGCTCGGCACCGTCGCGACGGCGGGCCCCAAGCCCTTGAAATGCAAGTGGGACTTTGAGTTTCCGCGAAGGGCTCACGATAGGCGCGGAACCCTGCGAAAATCGCGCGGTTTGCTAACACACCGACCTGGGCGGTGCAACATTGCCAAGCCCAAGGTATAGGTATGTAGCCGTAATTAAGTGGAAACTTGCTTGCAGCCACGGACTACCGGCACCGCGTGCTGGCGCGAATTTTGCTAACCAGCCGCGTTGACCAGCGCCTCACTCAGTCCGCAGAGTATGTGCCGTCAAGGGAGGGGGGCTGCCCATGCGCACACTGCGCCTGCCGATCGTTGCTCTCACCATGCTCCTTTCCGGATGCTACGAGGGCGCGCGCGGCCCGGCAGGGCCGGCTGGACCGCAAGGCGCGGTAGGTCCGGCAGGACCGGCCGGCGCAAAAGGACCCGCGGGGCCCGTAGGCCTGCAGGGGGCCGCCGGACCTGCTGGCCCCAAAGGTGACAAGGGCGACAAAGGCGAAGCGGGGGCAGTCGGGCCGCCCGGCCCGGTTGGCCCGAACGGCGACGCCGGACCGCGGGGCGTCACCGGGCCCAAGGGTGAACCCGGCGCAGCAGGACGACCCGGCCCTGCCGGCGCGACCGGCGACGCCGGGCCGCGCGGAGTGACCGGACCAAAGGGCGACCGGGGCGAAACCGGACCGCCGGGGCCGATCGGACCACCCGGGCCTCCGGGCGCGGTGGCAAACCTGCGTGCGTTCGATGCCACCGGCGAGACTGCGACCTGCGCCCCCAACGAACGCCTCGTGTCAGCAATCTGCCGCGGCAGCGGCACGCCGGTGATGGAGGGCAATAACGTGCACTGCGCCGGCGCGACCGGCATCGTAGGGCTCTGCATGCGGCGCTAGACCGAGACCCGAACGGCCACGGTCTAGTTTTCTGGTTCAGTCAGACTTGCCGTTGCGCCCGCGCGCGGGCTTGGGTGACCGGCCGGGCCGCATCGGTTTGAAGTAGAACCGTCCGAACTCAGCGCGGGCGATCGCGGCAGCGAAACGGGACCGCTCCGACCCGCTCCGCGCCGGGGAAACCGCAGCCGGCGGCTTGGCTATTTCCGGAGTAGGGCTGGCAGCCCCGGCCCGCAATTTTGCCCGCCACCGCAACGCGTCTTCATGATCTTGACCAAGCTCTTCCGGCGTACGCCGACTCCTTGGTCGGCGACTATCACGTGCCTTCACGATGTTTCTCTCCTCGTCGGTTGCAACCGACAGCCGCCACAACGGCGGCTGCGCCAGCACCTGCCGCGCGCGCAAACGCGCGTGCGGAGTCGAGGCTGGCGACGAGGGAAAAGGGGCTAAGGCCCGTGATGTCCGAGATAATTCGGCATGACGTATCCTATGGCACGCGAGGGCGGCGAAATTCAGGCCACATCGCCCTCGCGCTGGACCAACGCTCGCCTTTGCGCACGACATTCGTTAGGGACAGGCGCGCGTCGCGGTCCCGACGCTTCCCGAATTGCAACCGCTGACGGCTTCCGTGTCCTCCAACGCACAACTTGCCCGCCTGCTTGCGCTCCTGTGGCTTGCCGGCATTGCGACACGGCTCACGATCCTCGCCATTCCGCCGGTGATCCCGCTCATCCGGGATGAGCTGCAGATGACGGAGGCGCAGGTCGGCTTTCTGGTCGCCTTGCCGGTGCTGATGTTTGCACTTGCGGCCGTGCCCGGCTCACTGCTGGTGGCGCGGCTTGGCACCAGTGTGACGCTCCTTGCGGGCATTCTCCTGAGTGCGATCGCAGGCGCCGCCCGTGGCAGCGCGGGCGACATCTGGCAGCTCGCGGCCATCACCGTGCTGATGGGAGTCGGAATAGCCGTCATCCAGCCGACACTGCCGGCGATCGTGCGCGAGTGGATGCCAGGCCGCCTGGGTCTCGGCACCGCGACCTATGCCAACGGCATGCTCACGGCCGTCATGCTTGCGCCAGCGCTGACCATTCCGGTGGTGCTGCCGCTGGTCGGCGGCAGCTGGCGGCTTGACCTCGCGCTCTGGTCCGTCCCGGTGCTGGCGACCGCGATCCTCTTTGCTTTGCTGGCTCCGCGCCGCTCAGCGGGCGGCGCATCGGCCACGATCACCGCTCGCTGGTGGCCGGACTGGAAAAATCCGCTGACTTGGCTTTTGGGCTTCACATTTGGCAGCAACAACGCCGCCTACTACGGCGCCAACGCCTTCCTGCCGGATTTCCTCGCCGGCCAAGGCCGATCAGACCTGATCGGGCCGGCGCTGGCCGCGCTCAACGCCGCCCAGTTCGCGGCCTCGCTGGTGTTGCTCGCCACCGCGGATCGGCTGCTGCGGCGCGCGCTGCCTTACCTGGTGTTCGGGCCGCTGACGCTTGCGGCGTTTGCCGGCATGGCTCTGACCAGCGGCTATTGGATCGTCGTATGGGCGGCCGTGATGGGCTTCGCCTCCGCAATCACATTCGCGGTCATCATCGCGCTGCCATCGATCGTCAGCCCGCCGGGCGACGCCCACCGGACCGCGGCCGGCATGTTCACGATCAGCTACAGCTGTGCGGTGGCGATCCCGACCTTGAGCGGCGCGCTGTGGGACATCACCGCGCTGCCCTGGATGGCGTTTGTGCCGCTTGGGCTTTGCGCCGTCACCCTCACGGGGCTTGGAACGATGCTGAGCCGCTATCCAAGCCGGACCGGGTAGCACGTGCTAAAAGGAGCTTTGTCGCTCAAAGAATTTCTGAAAATCAGAGGCACCCAATATGTACGTTCCGGCGCATTTCAAGCAAGAGAGCATACCGATCCTGCACGAGGCCATTCGGCGATCTGGATTCGGTACACTCGTCACGATGGGCGAGAGTGGATTGGAAGCGAGCCACATTCCAATGCTGATTGATCCTAGCCCAGAACCCTTCGGGACTCTTCATGGACACATCGCGCGAGCAAATCTCCAATGGCGGCGCGCCACGACCAGCGTTCAGGCCTTTGCCATGTTTTTGGGCCCAAATGCCTACGTCACACCGTCTTGGTACGCCACGAAACATCAAACAGGCAAAGTCGTGCCGACATGGAATTATGTGGCTGTGCACGCCCACGGCACGATCGCATTTTTCGATAACCCATCCGATCTAAGAACCATGGTGACGAACCTGACAGAAGTGCACGAGGCTGCTCGGTCAACGCCATGGGAAGTGGATGACGCCCCGGCAGAATATATCGACTCCATGCTCAAAGGGATCGTTGGCTTCAAACTCTCCATCACGCGCCTTGAGGGTGCGTGGAAGCTCAGTCAGAACCGCCCGGCAGATGACGTCGCGGGTGTCCGCGAAGGCCTTCGCTCCGAAAGTGGAAATGCACGACACGACATCGCGGCATTGATGGCGGATGAAGAGATAAGATAGGGCCGTATTGCCCGTGCTTCAGTTGGCGCAGGGCACCGTGGTCGCGATCTTGCTGTGGCGGCGAGCAGCCGCCGCGCGCACATCCACGATCGACAGCGCAGCGCCTGATCGATCAGGAGAGGATTGCCGCCGCGACCTGAAACTCCGGCATGACCTCGTTCGCAAAGGCGCGCAGCGTCTGGTCCGAGCCCGTCGAATCGATCAACAGCACATATTCCACGCCGCCGCGCTCGAGCTGGCGAAGCTGCCTGATGATCTCGTCAGGCGTGCCGATCAGTGCGGCATTCTCGGCCGCCAGATCCGCGTCGGCGAAGCTCTGAGCATTCTGGTAGCGCTCCGCGCCCGGGCCACGCGCCAGCGCACCGATGGCTGAGAGGGTCTTGCGGCGTTGCGCAAACGCGTTCCGCCGCTCCTCCTCATTGCGTACGATCTGCACGGCGCGCGTGACGCCGACCCGCATGCCGTCGAAGCGTTGCCCCTGCCGTTCGATCTCGGCGCGATAGGTCGCCACGCGCTCGATGGTGAGCTCGATGGGCGCGATCTGGTCGAGCAGAAGATTGTAGCCCTCCTGGCCGGCGCGGCGAATTCCTTCCGGGCTTCCCGCTCCCATCCAGAACGGCGGATGCGGCTGCTGCACCGGCCGCGGCTCGACCACGATGTTGCGAAAATTCCAGTGCTTGCCCTGATGCGTGAAGCGGCCCTTCGTCGTCCACGCCTTGCGCAGGATCGCCATGCATTCCTCGAAGCGCTCGGTCGCCTCCGGCTTGGGGATGCAGAAGCTCTCGAACTCGGCATCGCGGTAGCCCTTGCCGACGCCGAAATCAAACCGGCCACCCGAGAGCAGATCGAGCGTCGCGACCTGCTCGGCGAGCAGCACCGGATTGTGCCACGGCAGCACCACCACGGCTGTGCCCAGCCGCATGCGTTGCGTGCGCCCCGCGATGAAGCTCAGCAGGTTGAGCGATGCCGAGACCTGGCTGTTGCCGGTGAAGTGGTGCTCGACCACGAACAGGCTCGCATAGCCGAGTTCCTCGGCCAACAGCACGTAGTCGATGAACTTGCGGTAGCTCTGGCTGTCGGCGCTGGCATCGCCGCCCGACTTGGCCCCGCCGAAAAGCCCGAACTTCATTCGGCAAACTCCGGTGCCTGATCCGCGGACACTTGTTGCACGGGATCGCCATCGCCTCAACCGAGACAACGCATTGCCGGCATTCCCACCGTTCTGTTGTCGGTCGGCGAAAGCACGCTACAACAGAGCCATTCGGCCGATCGGGCCGTCCCCTGCACGCCCGGGCCGCACGCATGTCGCCATCAACGAGCGAGACCGACCTGCCTCGACCGGGACCCACGGACGCGACCAAGGCGCGCGTCTTCCTCATTCTCCTGTGCCTCGGCTGGGGAGTTACCTGGCCGATGATGAAGATCGCGCTCGATGAAATCCCGCCGTTCAGCATGCGGGTCTCGAGCCTCACGCTCGGCGTCCTCACCCTGACGTCGCTTTCGCTGCTGCAGGGCCGCAGCCTGCGTTTTCCGCCGCCACGGACGTTCGCGCATCTGTGCGCCGCCTCGTTCTTCAACATTGTGGCGTTCAGCGTGCTGACCCCGTTCGCCCAGATGAGCGCCGCGACCTCGCGTGTCGCCATCGTGGTCTACACCATGCCGATCTGGGCCACCCTGATGGCGCTCCCGATTCTGGGCGAGCGGCTCAACACCGTGCGCGCGCTGGCGCTCGCGCTTTGCATCGCAGGCATGAGCGTGCTGATCTATCCACTTGCAACGCTTGGCATCCCGGCCGGAATCTTGCTTGCCGTAGGCGCCGCGATCAGCTGGGCCGCCGGCACCGTCTATCTCAAGTGGGCGAAGATCGATGGTGATCCGATGGCTGCGGCCCTGTGGCAGCTAGTCATCGGCGTGATCGTCATCGGGGCCTTGCTTCCCATCGTCGAAGGATCGTTGCATCTCAGACAGGCTCATTGGGGCGCCATCCTGGCGATGATCTTCAGCGGCGTGATCGGCTCCGGCATCTCTTATTTTTTGTGGTTCGACATCGTACGCAGGTTGCCTGCCACCGTTGCTGCGCTTGGCATTCTCAGCTCGCCGGTCATCGGGGTGGTTTCGTCACTGCTAATTCTGGGCGAGCAGCCGACGCTGACCGATATCGTCGGGTTTGCCCTGATGCTCGCAGCCTCGGCCAGCGTGGTGCTGTGGCCGCAGGGCATCGCTGGCAAGCAGTCGACTGGAGAGCCCTCGGCCTGATCGAGCGCATCGCCATTTCATCCGCCGAGCCCCTGACGGCCGGACGCAACTGCGCTAACCTTTCGCCGTTCGCATCGCTGCCTGTGAGGTCTCCGTCATGATCGGCCATCGCCGTACGATTACGCGTCGCACTGTGCTTGGCGGCACTGCCGCTACCCTTGCGCTTGGAGCGCGGGTCGCAGCACAGAGTAGCAATTGGCCCGACCACCCGGTGCGTATCATTGTGCCTTATCCGGCAGGCGGCTCGACCGATGTGCTGTCACGCCTCTATGCCGACAGCTTCAAGGACCGCTTCGGCCAGCCCTTCGTGATCGAGAACCGGCCCGGCGCCGGCGGCAATATCGGCATCGACCTCGTCGCCAAGAGCCCGGCCGACGGCTACACCATCGGCGCCGCCACTATCGGCCATTTCGCGATCAACCAGTTCCTCTATGCGCGCATGCCGTTCGATCCGGAGCGCGACATCGTTCCGGTGTCATTGATCTACGACCAACCCAACATTGCGGTGGTGGCGAGCCAGCATGTGCCGGCGAAGACGCTGCCGGAGTTCATCGCCTGGGCCAAGACGCGGCCCGACGGCATAGCCTATGGCACACCCGGCGTCGGCACCTCCCCGCACCTTTCCGCCGCGCTGTTTGCGAACCGCACCGGAATCAAAGCGGTGCACGTGCCGTTCCGCGGCGCCGCGCAGACCATCCCGGCGATGCTGGCCGGTGACGTGACTTTCGCGATCGACAATCTCGCCTCCTACATCTCCATCATCGAGAGTGGGCAGATGCGTGCGCTTGCGGTGACCTCGGCCGAGCGCTGGCCCACGCTGCCGAACGTGCCGACCATGGCGGAGGCAGGCCAGCCCGATTTCGTCGTGACCTCGTGGGCGGCATTCGTGGTGCCGACCGGCACACCGCGCCCGATGATCGACAAGTTCAACGCCGCCATCAAAGACATCGCGGCCCTGCCGGCCACCAAGGCGCGCTTCCTCCAGGCCGGCGCGCGGCCCCTCTCCAGCACGCCCGAAGCCGCGCTCGCGTTTGCCGGCAAGGAGCGTGAGATCTGGCGTGAGGTGGTCCGGATCTCGGGCGCGAAGGCAGAATAGCGAGGCTCGCCTCTCTCTTAGCAAGTGGACAAGGACCGCTCACCGCAATGCGATTGGAGCAACGGTCGATCCGGTCGTGCCCTGCATCTTCATGGGCTGCAGGATCAAGGCGAATTCGGTGACGTTCTTAGCGACCATTTCGTCGAGCTTGAGGTTTTCCAGGAGATGCACCCCGTGCACGACCAGCGCGAGCTGGTGAACCGGGAGATTGATGGACTTGTCGGGATTGGGCCCGACCTCGACCGGCCAGTTGTCGGCACCGAGCAGCAGCGGGTCCTTGGCGATCAGCCATTGCGCCGCCTTCACGCCGAGCCCGGGGCAGGTCCTTGAATAGCGCGCGTTTTCCTTGCCCCACAGCTTGGCCCAGCCGGTGTGGATGAGGATCGCGTCGCCTTGCTGGAACGTGATGTTCTGCTTCTTGACCGCGCCTTCGATGTCCTCGACCGTGATCTCGTAGTTGTCGCCGAGCATCTCGACGCCCTTGTAGCCGGCAACGTCGATCAGCACGCCGCGCGAGATCAGTGTCCCGACGTTCTGGATGCCGAGCTTGTTGAAGCCAGTCCGGGTCACGATATCGCTGGTCTTGAAGCAGTTGTAGTGGCTGCCGGCGTGGCTCTGATGAGCGAAGCCGTCGAACTGCGTGCCGACCTGGCCGATCTCCGAGAGCACCATCTCTTCGTTGGAAACGCGGTTGTTGGCGCCGGGAACCGGGCTCGGAACCTTGACATGCACGTCGAAGCGGCGCGTGCCGGAGAACGGCATGTTGGCGTTGAGCACGTGCGCGAGCTCGATCATCTCGCCGGTCTTGACCAGCTTGAGCGCATTGAGCACCGACTGCGGCTTGACGAGGTTGGCGGAGCCGCGCTCGTCGCCGGCGCCCCATTTCGACGGGCAGCGCTCATTGTCGGGCGGCGGCACCCAAGACGGCGTCTGGGCATTGGCGGCGAGCGTGCTGAAAAGAAGCGTCGAAAGCGCAAACGCGAGTCCAATCTGCTTCATGTCTTCCTCCCCATGACTTGGTTGCCTCCGAGCATGCGCTGGCGGCGCGGCGCTCACAAGCCAGTGAGGTGGTAAGGGGGGCAGGGGACTAGGGCTACTCTTCGGATTGCTTGTCTTCCGCGAGCAGCGCACGCCTCAGCTCAGCCTGGCAAACCTCTTGCAATATCGGCAAATCGACCTGCGCCAACTTCCACATGATCGGCGCCGCTACATTTTCGTAGCTGTGGCGTAGTACATTGCCAATTCCCGCCACCTTGCTCCAAGGGATCTCTGGATGACGGGCTTTCAATTCATCGCCGAGATATCGGCTTGCCTCGGAAACAATCAAGACTCCACGCTCGACCAACCATTGCTTTTGCCAGTCGGCCTCGAACGCTTCGAGCGGTGTATCGCGCAACACACTGTGAATGCGGTCGATCGCCTCGACGATGTCCGTCAAACGCGGGATGAGCTTACGCGCCATTCTTAGAATACACGAAGAGCTGTCGCTTCTATTGTCTGCCGCAGTGTTTTGTGCAGGCTGTCGCGCGTCATGATGTCGGTCTCGCGACCAAGAATCCGGGCCGCAAATGCCTTCACATCCATCAGCTCAAAGAGGCCCAATTTCCCCTTTTCGTAGTCAAAGAATAGATCAATATCTGAATCATCCTTGGCCTCGCCTCGTGCCATCGAGCCGAACAGGTACAGATGCTCAACGCCGAGCCGCTTCAAATCGGCCTCGTGCTGCCGCAATCGGGCTATGACTTCCTCGCGCCTCATGTTGATTTACATAACAGATTCTGCCCTTTGGTTCCACGGTTTTGGCGTTGTGGCATTGGGGCGACGGGGCCGTCACAAAAAGCTCTGCGGATCGACGTCGACCTCGAGCTTGAGCTTACCCTTTGGCTTCGGCGCTGCCGCGAGCCAATCCCGCAGATAGCCCGAGAGATCGAACGCGCGTGGCGCCTTGACCAGGAGCCGGAAGCGATAGCGGCCGCGCACCAAAGCGAGCGGCGCTTCCGCCGGTCCGAGCACGCGGACCTCGTCGTCACGCGGCGCCGCTCCCGCAAGCCTGCGCGCGAAGCCCTCGGTGTCGTGCTTGTCGCCGCCCGAAATGACCATGCTCGCCAGCCGCCCAAACGGCGGATAGAGCGTCTTTTCGCGCAGCTCGATCTCGCTCCCGTAGAACGCATCGCGATCGGCCGCGATCAGCGCCCGCATCACTGGATGCTCGGGCTGATGGGTCTGCAGGTAGCCGACGCCGCGGCCTTGCTCGCGACCCGCACGGCCGACCACCTGGTGCAGGAGCTGGAAGGTGCGCTCGGCGGCGCGCGGATCGCCGTTGCTCAGGCCGAGATCAGCGTCAACAATGCCGACGAGATTGAGCTTAGGAAAATGGTGACCCTTGGCGACCAGCTGCGTGCCGATCACGATGTCGACCAGGCCCTGCTCGATCTCGGCCAGCTCCTGGCGCATGCGCTCGATCGTAGCGATGAGATCGGAGGAGAGCACGAGCACGCGCGCATCCGGAAACAGCGCCGCCACCTCCTCCTCCAGCCGCTCGACGCCAGGCCCGCAGGCGACGAAGCTCGCAGCCGTCTCGCACTTCGGACACTTCTCCGGCGGTGGCATCGAGAAGCCGCAATGGTGGCAGACGAGCCGGCGCTTGAAGCGGTGATCGACCAGCCAGGCGTCGCAGTTCTGGCAGGCGAAGCGATGACCGCAGTGGCGGCAGAGTGTGAGCGGCGCATAGCCGCGCCGATTGAGAAACAACAACGCCTGCTCGCCGCGCTCAAGCGCGATCTTGACAGCCTCGGCTAGCCGCGGCGCGATGAAACGCCCGCGCGGCGGGCCTTCGCGGCGCAGATCAATGGCTTCGATGTGCGGCAGATGCGCACCGCCGAAGCGCTCCGGCAAATTCAGCCGCCGGTAGCGCGAGCGCCGCGCGTTCACCTCGGTTTCGACCGAAGGCGTGGCGGAGGCGAGCACGACCGGAATTTTGGCGACGCTTGCGCGCACCACCGCCATGTCGCGGGCGTGATAATGCACGCCGTCTTCCTGCTTGTAGGCCGGATCGTGCTCCTCATCGACCACGATCAGGCCGAGCTCCTTGTAGGGCAGGAACAGCGCCGAGCGCGCGCCGACTGTCACGCTTGCTTCGCCCTCCGCCACCGCCGTCCAGGTGCGCGCACGCAACCGCGGCGAGAGCTGCGAATGCCATTCGGCCGGGCGCACGCCGAAGCGCTCGGCAAAGCGATCGAGAAACTGCCCGGTGAGCGCAATCTCGGGCACCAGCACCAAGGCTTGCCGGCCGCGCCGCACGCATTCGGCGATCGCCTCGAAATAGACTTGCGTCTTTCCGGAGCCGGTCACGCCATCAATGAGCATGCACGAGAAACCGCTGGCGGCGACCGTCTCCCGAAGACTATCCGCGGCGGTCTGCTGTGCCGGCGTCAACTCGGGCTGCATGTGATCGGGATCGGGCGCGCGCGCCACCGGCTCCGGCGGCAGCACCAGCGTCTCCAGCGCACCTTCGTCGATCAGGCCCTCGACCACGCCGACCGAGACGCCAGCCTCGAACGCCGCCTCGCTCTTGCCGCGCACGAGCCCATCGGCCATGAGCGAGAGCACGCGCTCGCGGGCAGCTGTGCGGCGCTTCGGCGGCGGCCCCGCGAGCCGTACACCAGTGCGCTCGCGCGCCGGCCCGAGATGCTCGCCCATCCGCAGACCCATGCGCAGCACCATGCCGCGCGGGCTCAGCGTATAGGTCGAGACCCAGTCGACGAAGCGGCGCAGCTCGTCCTTGAGCGGCGGGACCTCGAGCTTGCTGTCGATCTCCTTGAGGCGATTGTCGAGCCTGGGGTTGGGCGACGGATTGTCCGCCCATACCACCGCGGTGGCGGTGCGCGCGCCGAGCGGCACAGACACGATATCGCCGGGCGCGAGCGCCATGGCGTCGGGCACCCGATACGAATAGGCCTGGTCGAGCGCGACCGGCACCAGGACATCGACGACGCGCTTTGCCATAGAGTGCTGACTTGCTCGGTGATTCGCCCTCGCCTTAAGAAAGGGTAAGGGAGCGGGTGTGATTATGCACCGGGTGTCAAGCGGGCGCGAAGGTTGCGCAGGGCCATGTCGAAACAAGCAGACGAGCCTGCCCTCCCCTTTACCGCGCCCGATGTGGCGGTACAGATTGCGCATTGGCTCGCCTATCTGGGCGCCGAGCGCCGCATGTCGCCCAGGACCGTCGAAGCCTATGGGCGGGACGTGCGGCAGTTCCTCGCCTTCCTGGCCGAGTACCACGGCGGCCGGATGAGCCTCGCCGCGCTGAGAAAGCTTACGCCACAGGATGTGCGCGCCTTCATGGCGGCGCGCCGTGCGGAGGGCATCACCGGGCGATCGCTGATGCGCGCGCTTGCGGGCGCGCGATCGTTCGCGCGCTACCTTGAACGCAATGGCAAAGGCCGCGTGGCGGCGCTTGGTGCCGTGCGGGCGCCGAAGGTCGCCAAGACGCTGCCAAAGCCGCTCGCGGTTGCTGCCGCCAAACAAGTCACCGACGCGGACCTGCGCGCCGGCGAGGAGCGCGAGACCTGGGTCCTGATGCGCGACGCGGCGGTGCTGGCGCTGCTCTACGGCTCGGGCCTGCGCATCTCGGAGGCGCTCGGACTCCCACGCGGCGACGTGCCGGAGCCCGGCAAGGGCGATGTGATCACCGTCACCGGCAAAGGCAACAAGCGCCGCATGGTGCCGGTGCTGCGGCGCGTGCTCGAGCTGATCGCCGATTATGTGAAGGCCTGTCCCTACGACCTTCCGGTCAACGGCGCTTTGTTCGTCGGCGCCAAGGGCCGGCCGCTTTCGCCCCGCATCGTGCAGCTTGCCATGGCGAGCCTGCGCGGCGCGCTCGGCCTGCCCGACACCGCCACCCCGCACGCGCTACGCCATTCTTTTGCCACGCATCTCCTCGCCCGCGGCGGCGATCTGCGCGCCATCCAGGAGTTGCTTGGGCACGCGTCGCTTTCGACCACACAGATCTATACCGCCGTCGACGCCGAGCGTCTGCTCGAGGTCTACCGCAACACCCATCCACGCGCGTGACCAGATTTGCGCGCGTGACGAGATTGTGACGGCGGGCGGAAGCTGTTCCACCCCCTCTTGCGCAGCCGACCCAGATCAATACATCGTGACCGCCTAGCGATCAGGGAGAATGGTCATGAGCCACGGCGTTCACGCGGTCCAGCATGAGGTCGAGCACCAGATCGAGCACGAGGAGCATGGTCACGGCGATGGCCACGGGGCTAAGCCGGCCGAAAATCAGAACAAGAGGATCGCGCTTCTGATCGCGGTGATAGCGCTGTTCCTGGCGTTTTCGGAAACGCTCGGCAAGAGCGCGCAGACGGCCGCGCTGAGCTACAACGTCGAGGCGTCCAATCTTTGGGCCTTCTACCAAGCGAAGACGATCCGCCAGACGACGCTTCAGGCCTCGACGGAGCTGCTCAAGTTGGAGCTCACGAAGGTCGATGGCGGATCGTCCAGCGATGCGATCAAGAAAGTAATGACCGAACGCATTGATACCTGGGCCAAGCAGACGGCCCGCTACGAATCTGAACCTATGAATCGACCGACGCCCAAGGAAGTTAACCTGGACCCGCCCTATGGCGAGGGACGGCGCGAACTGTCAGCGCTCGCACTCGCGGCCCAGGCCAAGCGCGACACCGCGCTGGAGCGTTATCACCATTACGAGGTCGCTTCAGCAGCCTACCAGATCGGCATCGTGCTCGCGTCAGCGGCGGTGATCACCGGCATGCTGGCGCTTGCCTATGTGGCCGCGGGTCTTGGCGTTCTCGGGCTGATCTTCACGGCGATCGGTTTGTTGGCGCCCCACGCCGTGCACTTGTTCTGATCCCCGTCGCTGTCAGCCGCCGCGCGCTGCCTGCATGCGGCGGCGGATGCGGGTCAGGAGCGCGAACGTGCGACCTGCACGGTTGGGCGCGAACGCCCGCATCGTGCGCTTGATGCGCTCCTTGATCGGATCGGCAAGCTCATGCGCTTTGGCGAGCCACACGATCATGTGCTCGTAGAACCAGCGGAACCAGTGTAGCTCCAACAGCTTCGGCCGCGTCAGATCGAAGATGAAGGCAGTGACGCCAAGGCTCACGACCTTGGCAAGCGTCAGCACCGTGAGCGCCCCCAGCCAGAATCCATGCGCCAGCATCCAGAAGCCGACGACCTTGAGCGGCAGGAGAAGCAGCACGGGGACGAGAAACACCAGCAGCGTCGGATAGGGCGGCAGCCGCTCGATCGTGGCGGCAACCTTGGTCTTGAACTCCGCCCACGGGATGAGGGCAACCACCCAGCCGACGATCGGCGCCAGATGTCGCCACAGCCACGCCTCGAACAGAAATACGAGCGCGAGCAGGATCAGGAACGGGTGGAGCAGTCGGCGCATCATTGTTGGCCGCCCCGACGCGAGCCGCCGCCTAGTCGGCGGGCAATGATCGAGGTTGCCCGATCCTACCCTTTTGAGCCGGCAGCGTCACCGTTCTGAGTCTGTTCAACCTGCGGCTTTTTCGTCAGCTTTCCGCCAAACAGGATGGCGGCCACGATCGCGACGCCGACGGCCAGCAGCTTCCCGACTTTGAGCAGAGGTATGATTAACGCCCATTTGTGATGGTCATAGATCCACCAGCCGCCAAAGCCGATCAGGACTGCAAGCACAACCACGCCAACCGAAAGAGCGGCAATCGCCCATGGCTTCATCCGGCGCTCTGCACCTTGCGAAAAAGGATCGATTGACTCCCGGAAACGTTCCAAACGCGCGTCCCAGCGCTCCACGAACGCCGTCCAGCGTGATTGCGGTTGTTGCTGCGCAAGCATGACTTCGCCCTCCTGTCTGGATGGCGCCGGCTATTTGTCGCGCTCAAGCATGATCGCGTTCAGACCAGCCGCCCTCTTCGCGGGACGTTTTGGACGAGAGCGCGATCGCCGTCTGTGACGGGAGTCACATAAAGTCACATATGGATCGATCGCTTGCCCACTGCGAGTGCGGCCTCCTTGACCGCCTCGGTCAGGGTGGGATGGGCATGGCAGGTGCGCGCGATGTCCTCGGCGGCTGCGCCGAATTCCATCGCCACGGCCGCCTCCGCGATCATGTTGCCGGCGTCAGGCCCCATGATGTGGACACCAAGGACGCGATCCGTCTTGGCGTCAGCCAGGATCTTCACAAAGCCTTCGGTCTGCAGGTTGACCTTGGCGCGCCCGTTGGCGGTGAACGGAAACTTGCCCACATTGTAAGTGATTCCCCCCTCCCGTAGTTCCTCTTCGGTCTTGCCGACTGCGGCCACCTCCGGATACGTGTAGATCACGTTCGGAATC
>Ga0137409_10004337_pt1 | contig 14910 bp, 15 predicted proteins | sample CZODoug1_16funga_FD_122059 | JGI IMG/M metagenome (GOLD analysis project Ga0137409, IMG submission 122059) | Vadose zone soil fungal communities from Angelo Coast Range Reserve, California, USA - CZODoug1_16fungal (Hybrid Assembly) | ecosystem: Environmental > Terrestrial > Soil > Vadose zone... | reverse complement strand
GGAAGGATCAATTTGGCCGATACCTATCTGCCGGTTTTTCCTTACCTGAATGAGCCGATTCCCGGCTCTCCGAATGGGGTCAATGGAGTTGGTCCGTAATCAACGCGATAGCCGGCAACGAAGCGCCACGGTTCGAAAGAGCCGTGGCGTCCGGCCGTCGGCACCCGCCGGGTAGTTTTCCCCCAATCGCGCATCCAGTTACCTCTCTCGCGCGTAACTGGCTGCATTGACACTCAATAATCGGGAGCTTTCCGTGCACGTGCGCAGGGTCATAACGGGGGTTATCGCCGCCATGCGGACCATTGCCGCGTCGACCATCGCGCTGCCGGCTCTGGTGGCGTCGGCCTTCGCGCTGTCGACCCTCGCAGTGTCGGCTCTGGCAGTGTCGGCGGCAGCGGCGTCGGCTGCCGAAGGGGCGGCGCCATTTCGCCCGATCGATCCCGGTTTCGTGGTTGCCGAGTTGCCGGGAGGATCCCCGCGGGCGCGCGACGGCTCCGCCCGGCAGTTCGAACTCTCCCGCAGCGATCCGCAGCTGGCCGCACAGCTGGCCGGCACGCTGCTCGAACAGGCACGAACCTCCGCCCAGCCGCAGCTCTATGGACGAGCGGAGAGTGTGCTCGCGCCCTGGATTGCGCGGCCGGCGGTACCGGCCCCGCTCTTGATCCTGGAAGCAAACATCCTGCAGCAGCGGCATGAGTTTGCCGCGGCGATCGAGCTGCTCGATCGGGCCATTGCACAGAATCCACGCTCGGGCCAGGCGCGCCTGATGCGCGCCAATGTGCGCATCGTGACGGGCGACTACGAACATGCGCGGCCCGATTGCGCCTGGCTGATGGGGTCGGGAGAGCAATGGACGGGATCCGTTTGTATTGCGCAAGTGTTGGGATCGACGGGGCAGTTGGAGCGAGCGCGCGCACTGTTGGAGCGGCTGATGGCGGGCGACGCCGCGGTTCCATCCGGCCAGAGACAGACCGGCCAGAGACAGACCGTCCAAGGGCAGACCGTCCAGGGTCCGACTGCTGAAGTGCTTGCCTGGACGCTGTCGGTTCGCGCCGATCTGGCCCTGCGCGCCGGGGCGCTGCCGGAGGCTCAAGACATGCTGACGCGTGCGGTATCCCTCGCGCCCACCAGCGACTATGCCCGGCTCGCCTTGGTGGACGTGCTGATTGCAGGAAACCGGTTGGCTCAGGCCGTCAGCGTACTCGACACGACGCGCCCCAGCGCAGGCGTGCTGTTGCGACGGTCCATCGCCCAGTCGCGCACCCATGCGGGCCGCACGCCGGACTCCCTGGCGGAGCTCAAGGAGCGGTTGAACGTGAGCGCACAACGGGGTGAACGCACGCATTTGCGGGAAGAGGCGTGCCTGGCGCTGGAATTTCCGCAGGATGGGGCTGGGTCTCGGCACGCCGCGTTGGTTCTGGCCCGCGATAACTTCAGTGTGCAGCGCGAGACCGAAGACATTCGTCTGTTTGCGCGCGCCGCCGTGGACGCGCGCGACCCTGATGCGCTCGCAACCCTCAAAGAGTGGCTACGACACTCGCATTACGAAGACATCGTGGTGGACCAGCTGTTGCGGTCAGGACAGTCGTCATGACGCGCATCCCGGGTTGGTTCACTTACGTGGGCGCGGCGCTGTGCGTGTTCTGCATTCTCGGTGCGCCGGTGGCCGAGTCTCATGAGTCGAGTACCAGCTATTTGAAGCTCGACGCGCGAGCCGATGGCAGTCTCGACGGCTCCCTCGACGTCGGAGTCCTCGATCTCTCCTGGAGTGTGCCGCTCGACGCCGACGGCGATGGCCGGGTGCTCTGGAGGGAAGTCGAGGCTGCGCAGCCCGCCATTGCCGGGCTGGTCGCCGACAGGCTGATCGTCGAGCGCGGCGGCCGGCACTGCACTATTCATGTAACGGACGTGCTGGTGACGCGCCATGTCGGCGAGCCTTATCTATCGCTGCCGTTCGTGGGACGCTGCGAAGCCCTCGGATTGCTCGGGATCCGCAGCGACCTGTTCTTCAACGAAGACTCGGGCCACCGCACATTGTTCGACGTGCGCACTGCCACTGGGTCCGTGGCCGGTTTCCTCATGGTAAGCGCGCGGGAGTGGAAGCAATCGCCGGCGCCCAACCCGTGGGCGACGTTCGCCGCCTTCGTCGTGCAGGGCATCTGGCACGTGTGGACGGGTTACGACCATCTCGCGTTCCTGCTTTCACTACTGCTGCCCTGCGCGCTCACCGCTGGCCGCGGCGCCTGGCGTCCGGCCGAGGGCCTCAAGGTGGTGCTTCGAGATCTGCTGCGCATCATCACCGCGTTTACAGTCGCACACTCGATCACCTTGGGACTCGCCGCCCTGCAAGTGGTCTCAGTGAGCGCGCGGATCATAGAGCCATTGATCGCGGCGACCATCGTCATTGCCGCGCTTCTGAACCTGTTTCCGAAGGCCGCGCCATTGCGTCTGCCGCTCGCGTTCTCGTTCGGATTGATCCATGGTTTCGGATTCGCGCTCGCACTCAGCGAACTCGCCCCCGTGCGGGGACAGATCGCCGCTCTGCTGGCGGGCTTCAATATCGGTGTCGAACTCGCGCAGTTGTCCGTCGTACTGCTGGTCGCCCCGGTGCTCGTACTGCTGAGGCAATCTGCCGTGTATGCCACCCGCCTGATGCCTGCGGCCTCGATGGCGGTGGCGGCGGCAGGATTCATCTGGCTGGGCGCACGGCTCGGCTGATGCGAGCTACAATCCGCACTTGCGAGCTACAATGTCCACTGCCCAATGCATGGCTCCCATGATGCCGACTGCCGCGGTTGTGCGCTGACGTGAATCCGATTGCCCAAGCTTCGGCGGGATCTCCCACCGAATTCGACGAGCAGCTGCTCCGCTTGCTGGAGCGTTGTGCGGCGGCGGATTCGAGCGCCCTGCAGCGCCTGTACGAGCTCGTGTCGCCGATTCTTTTTGCCTGCCTCACGCGTATCCTGCGTAGACGCGCGCTCGCCGAGGAAGCGCTGCAGGACGTGTTCGTCAGCATCTGGCAGCGGGCGGGCCAATTCAGCGCCACCCGAGGACGGCCGATGGCATGGATGGTGTCGATTGCGCGCTACCGTGCGATCGATCTGCTGCGCCACGAGCGGCATGTTCCTGCGTTGGTCCCGGACCTTCCGGAGCGCCTTGCCGCACAATCCGAAACGGAGTCGGAGGAAAATTCGCCCGCCTGGCTTCCACCCTCCGGACTGTTGGAGCAGTGCCTGGCCCTGCTGACAGAGCGACAAAAGCATTGCCTCGAGCTCGCGTTCGTAGGCGGAAATTCTCATGAGGATATCTCGCGGCTGACGGGCAGTCCGCTCGGAACGGTGAAGAGCTGGATCCGCCGCGGCTTGCAAAGCCTGCGCCAGTGCCTCGAGGGGGCGGCGACATGAAGCCGGACAACCCCGAACTCGTTGATCGTCTCGCCGCGGAGTACGTGCTGGGGACGCTGCGCGGCCCGGCCCGCCGCCGTTTCGAGCGCTGGCGCGCGAACACCCCTCAGGTCGATCAACGCTGCCGCTACTGGGAAGAACACCTCATGCACTTGGCCAAGGGTCTGAAGCCCGTTCAACCGCCGGCGCACGTCTGGCCGGCGATTCGAAAGCGATTGAGTCTCACCCCCGGCCGTTCTCCAAGCCGCTGGATGAGGAACTTCGCGCTGGCCGCGAGCGTCGTGCTGGTGGCGGGACTGGCGGGATTGTTGTATTGGCGGAGTCTCCCGACCGAGCGCGCGACGACCGTCGCGACGATCTCCGCCAAATCCGGCGACGCGATGTGGCAGGTCGAGGTGTTCGGCACCACGAATCGGCTCGTGGTAGAGGCCGCGAAACATCCCGCGGGTCCCGCCGGCCATGACTATGAACTCTGGGCGCTGCCGAAGGGCGGAAACCCGGTGTCATTGGGTGTCCTGCCCGCCGTGGGAACATCGACTCGCGCGCTGAACGCGATTCAGAAGGCGGCACTGGCAAGTTCGAGCCAGGTGGCCGTCAGCATCGAACCGCCGGGCGGCTCTCCCACCGGCCAACCCACCGGCGAGATCGTATTCGTGGCGCCATTGCGGGCTTCCGGCTAGTGGGAGCGTAAGGCTCCGGCTTGCCCAAGCGGCGCGCCCAGTCGTTCGCGGACACAAACACCTGTAGCGGGCCCGTCACGTCGAGGATCTGCGCGTCCGGAAAGGCCAGGATTTCGACGACTTTCGGGGTTGGCGTGTTTCGAGGGGTCTTTGGCATATACGCCAATGCTAGGACTGAGAAACTGGCTCGTCAAAATCGAATGAGCGGGCTGTCATGGCGCTGAAATTGAGTCCGAACTGTGAGTATTGCGATCGGGATCTGCCGGCTGATTCGCCGGCGGCGCGGATCTGTTCCTACGAATGCACGTTCTGTGCCGACTGCGTCGAGCAGGTCCTGCACAACGTATGCCCGAACTGTGGTGGCGGGCTCGTTCCGCGTCCCATTCGGCCGGCACGCGAGTGGCGGCCGGGGTTGTCGGTCGCGAAGCGGCCGGCCTCCACAGTGCGCATTCACTCGCCCTATTCGTTGGACGAGATTGCGGCGTTTGCCCTGCGTGTCAGAGACACGCCACCGGAGCAACGCTGAGGAAGTCGCGCCGGCGTCGCCGCCAAGGTCGACAGTTTCCGGCAAATTTTCTACTATCGGAGGGCTTTCATGTTAGTTCCGCAGCGATTCTTTGAGGCGGTGTTCGCCGTACTTGCCACCTGCAGCGTGCTCTTGGGAATCGACTTTCTCTTCCGCTCGTCACGACACATACAAGAAGGTGCATCATGAATAGGAACAAAATCTCATCCCGTGTTGGCATCGGTAGTCTCCTTGTTGGGCTGATCCTTGCGGCGTCAACGGCGTGGACCGACGAAACGTGCAATTCGCCCTACATGAGCGGCCTCATCAAGGGCCAGGAGGACTTCATCCACGTATGGACTCTTGGCGAGAAAGGTCTCGGGGACGGATCGGACAAGCTGGTCACGGTCGACGTGAATCCATCCTCCAAAACCTATGGCAAAGTGATCGGATCCGTGTCGGTCGGCGGCCGCGGTGAAGCCCATCACATGGGCTTCACCGATGACCGCAAGTATCTGTGGGCCGGCGGTCTCGATGACAGCAAGATCTATGTCTTCGACGTCGGAACGAATCCGGGCACGCCCAAGCTGATTCAAACGATCACGGATCTGCCGGCCAAGTCCGGGTTCGTCGGGCCGCATACATTCTATGCGCTCCCCGGACGGGTGCTCATCGGCAATCTGTCGAATGCCGCCGACAAGGGAGGCGTCACCGGTCTCGCGATGTACAACAACAAGGGAGCCTTCATCGCCAAGTACGACCTCCCGACCGGGACCGTCGGCGGCGTCAAGGGCGACGGCTACGGTTACGACATCGCCGTGAACCCGGCAAAGAACGTGATGCTCACGTCGGGTTTTACGGGCTGGACGAACTACATGCGGAGCCTCAACGACGTAGTCAAAGACCCCGAGGCCATGAAACACTTCGGCTCAACGGTCGTGGTCTGGGATCTCAAGAGCATGAAGCCCACCCAGGTTCTGAGCGTTCCAGGAGCCCCGTTGGAGATTCGCTGGGCCCTGGCGCCTGGTCAGAACTGGGCAATAACCGGGGCAGCGCTGACATCCAAACTCTGGCTCATCAAGCAGAATCCGGCGGGTACCTGGGCCGCAAAGGAAGTGGCCACGATTGGAGATCCGTCCAAAATCCCCCTCCCCGTCGACATTTCCATCACAGCCGACGGCAAAGGGCTCTGGGTCAACACGTTCATGGACGGCGTGACCCATTACTTCGACCTCTCGGACCCCGAGCATCCGCGGGAAACCTACCAGAAGCACACGGGCCGGCAGGTCAACATGGTGTCCCAGAGCTGGGACGGCAAGCGTGTCTACATCACCTCCAGCCTGCTGTCGAAGTGGGATAAATCCGGTGCGGACAATGAGCAGGTATTGCGTGGCTACCGATGGGACGGACATGAGCTCAGCAACTCATTCGAAGTCGACTTCACCAAGGAGCAGCTCGGCCGGCCGCACCACATGAAATTCACGGCCAAGCCGGCCGCGCAGGTCGCGTTCCTAGGCCGTGCGCAAAGTGCCCCGAGCCCGTAAGTGAGTGCCATGCGCCCGTACGTGGGTGCCTCGAGCCTGAAAGCGCTGGCCGCGGCGGCGGGGATCCTCGGAGTCCCGGCCGCCGCGCTACCGGCCGTGGATCCTGGTGTGGCCGTCGCGCCGCGCATGGAGTTCACGCCGCCGCGGCCTGGAACCTATCGGTTGCAGAAGATCCAGCCCGCGGCGGACGCAACGCTTCTCGATCCGTCCGGGAGGCAGGTCCGATTGTCCGCGGTGACGACCGGGAAGATCACCTTGCTGACATTCTTCTACACCTACTGCGCGGATCCGATCGGCTGCCCGCTTGCCTATCGTACTCTGCTGGACATTCGCACCGGAGTGGACCGGGTCGCGGGCCTCGAGCCGCGGGTCCGCTTCCTGAGCGTCAGTCTGGACCCCACCATCGATACCCCGGCGGCCATCGGCAACTATCGCGAGATGGTGTCCCAAGATTCCGCGCTCGAGTGGGATGTGCTGACGGCCCGCTCGGTTCGGGATCTGCTGCCGGTGCTCGAAGACTTTGGCCAGGACGTCAGCGTCGAACAAGCCGCCGATGGCAGCGCGCGGCGCACCGTGCATCACATGCTCAAGATGTTCCTCATCGATCAAACCGGAATGGTGCGTGAGATCTACACGCTCGCCTTTTTGCAGCCGACGGTTATTTTGAACGATATTCAGACCTTGTACCTCGAGGAAAAATCGCATGCGCCTCGTTCGCTTCCTCCCGACCACTTGCGATCAAAAATACAGACTCAGCTTGATTGAATTCCCGGCGATTTTCTACCGCGCGGGACTCGGCGCGTTGTTCTCGGGCTGCGCAAAATGCAGGGTAATATAGCGTCCAATCTCCCGCCCCATCGCCGCTCCCACGCGTGTGGACGAACGATAATGGAAACCTGCCCAGACGCGCGCATTCGCGACCTCATTGGCGAATGCCTGTAGACTCGACCAACGATGGGTGACGCCCGGTACCATCGGGCTCGTGAGCCAAAATTCATGGGGATCGGGAAAACCCCCGTCTGCTTCGATCATGGCCACCGCCGTTCCGCTCAAAATACAATGGGCACACGGGTATTCCGGATGCAATGGCGTCGCATCGAGCGGCTGCCACGCCGGATCGATCTCGGTGCCAGGGTTCCCGTCGATATCGCCGTTGCGTATCGCCGTCATTGGGCGCCAGAATTCGTAGCGATACTTGGCATCGAACACCGCGATGTAGGCATCGGTCAAGGCTGCGGCAAAAGCCGCCATGAATCGCGCGCTGTCTACGAGGTTCATGTGGCGTGCGGCGACGAACTGACGGGCAATCGGGTGGTAGGCCTGCGGGCCCGTCATGAGCCAGAACTTTGCGATCTCTGTCTGCTCCGGCGTCCGCCGCGTGCTGTTGCGCGCACCGTAGGCTTTGACCTCGTTGTAGTCGGAAGCCCATTCCTTGCTTGAGAGCGCGACCGGAGGACCCGGCCGAAACTGGTCCGGGCGCTCAAGCACGAATGGCCGCATCGTCGGCCACGTCGATGCGACCATCGTGGCGGTCGGCACATACAGGCCGGGCTTCGTTCGTGGGCGGTAGGTGTCGGCACCGGTGGCGTTGTCGGTCGCGCGAAGCTCGACGACTCGCAGTGCCGCGAGCTCACCCAGGCGCATTCCGTTGGCGATGGCATCGTGAGCGGCCGCCAGCCCCATTACGTATTCGTCAAGCGCCGCCTTGAAGTCGGGCGCCTTCTCTGGATGCAGCTTTGCAAGCGCGGTCGCCGCGGCGCTCGCCGCGGCCGCCTCAGGCGACGCCCCGTCAAACCCCTCTTGGCGCGCCAGATAGGCACGGTACTTGCCGGCCAGGGAGTTCACTGCATCGAACATCGATAAGTCCACGATTGCCTGCTCGCGTTGCCCGAGCGCGGCGGACGAGGCAACCGCTGAAGCTTTCGTGTCCCAATCGGTAACGACATCCGCCGGGCACGGCCGAACGGCGGCGCACCAGGCAGCAGCTATCAAGATCAAGATTGCCGGGCATGTGTGACGGTGGTGAGCGGATTCGCGCAATTGCATGGTCGTACTCCTGTTGAGACAAGCAATGACTGTCGGGATTACCCGGCTCCCGATCGCGAGTGCGGAATATCCTGTCCGCGTGCACCGATCGGCGCAAGTGCAAAATCTGTACTACCCGTCAGACTCGATTTATGCTGATCTCCGGGATGGGTACAATTGAGGTGCGCGCAATGGATGGCTACGGTCAGTACTGCCCGCTGGCAAAGGGTGCGGAAGTGTTTGCGGAGCGCTGGACGCCGTTAATCCTGCGCGAACTGCTGCGGGGCAGTACCACATTCAATGATCTGCACCGCGGTGTGCCGCGGATGTCGCGCACTCTTCTAAGCAGGCGTCTCAAGAAGCTCGAGGCGTGCGGCGTCATAGAACGGCGCCCGGGCATCCGCGGCATCCACTACGGCCTGACGCGCGCCGGCCAGGAGTTCGGGCCAGTGGTAACCGAACTCGGCACGTGGGCACAACGTTGGTTCCGATCCACGTTCAACGCGGGCGAACTGGATGTTGGAGTGCTCATGTGGGACATTCGCTGCACTGTAGACGCGAACGCGTTACCATCGTTTCGCACAATTGTTCAATTCCTATTCACCGACTTGCCGGCTAGTTCCCGTGCGTGGTGGCTCGTGAATGAAGACGGTGAGGTGGATCTTTGCCCGGTGGATCCTGGCGACGAGGCGGCATTGCAGATTCGGACGACGCTGCGAGCGATGACGCGCGTGTGGATGGGAGACCTTTCGGTGGGCGCCGCGCAGCAAAGTGGACAGCTCACGATTTTTGGACCGCGTGACTTGAAGCGGCGCTTGGATGGCTGGCTACGGCTCAGTCCCTACGCACCGATTGCCGATGCGCGTTGTGTGCTCCGGTCCCATGGAGTCGGATATGCAGGCAACACTTAATTGCAAATAGGAACCCCGCCATGACTTTTGCCGCCAAGACCGTTGTCATCGTTGGCGGCGGCTTCAGCGGCGCCATCTTTGGCCTCAAGCTGCACCGAAAATGTCCGGATTGGCGCATCGTCATAGCGGAACCGAAAAAAAGGCTCGGCCGCGGCGTTGCATACGGCGCGTGTGGCCCGGATCATTTGCTCAATGTGCCGGTCAATCGAATGGAAATCGGTCTCGTACCGAGCTTTGCCGAGTGGCTGCAGCAGCGCCGCGCATCCCTCGCCGAGGCGTTGGTGGAAAGCGGCCTCGATCTTTCTGCGGCCTTCGTCCCCAGGCGTTTTTTCGGCGACTACGTCGAAGAGCGCGTCAAAGAGGCTCTTGACAGCAAGTCGCTGGTGGGCCTCTCCAGTGTGCGCGGCGAAGTAGTTCGACTGCTCAAGGACAATCGCGGCGTGTTGTTGACTGACGGCCGCCAGATCACGGCGGACATCGTCGTGCTCGCCATGGGCAATCTGCCGCCGCGGCCGCCCGGAGGCCCCGATGCCTGGCTATATGACAGTGGATTCTTCATTCCGGATCCATGGGCTGTGGATGCCTTGAGCGATATTACCCCCGCCGAACCGCTGTTGCTGATCGGCAGCGGCCTCACAACCGTGGATATCGCACTGCGCCTCGCGCAAACTGGCCATCGCGGTCCGCTCCTTGCCCTATCGCGCCGGGGGCTTGCGCCGCGAACTCATGCCGCAGGCGGCGCGTGGCCAGAATTCCTGCATGACAGAATCCCGGCTTCCGCGCTCGCCCTGACGAAGATCATTCGCCAGCAGATCGCCCTGGCCGCTTCGCAAGGTGTCGCCTGGCAACGAGTGTTCGACGCTGCACGCTCCGCGGTGCCCAGTGTTTGGAACGGGTGGAGTGAGTTCAGCCGACGTCAGTTCGTGCGCCACTTGCGCCCGCGCTGGGATATTCACCGGCATCGAATGGCGCCGCGGGTAAGCGATGCGTTCGCCAAACTGCAATCCAGCGGCGCGCTTGAAGTCCTGGCGGGGCGCGTTGTCGGTTACCGGTCGGCGGGCAGATCCGTTGAAGTCACGCTGCGCTTGCGCGGCGGCGCCATGCGAGAGTTCAAGGCGGGACATGTCATCAACTGCACGGGGCCGGGCGGCGATTTCGCGAATACGGCCATTCCGCTCATCGCGGAATTGCGCGACCGCCAGTTGGCGGTTCCGGATGCCCTGGGAGTCGGTGTGGAAACCGACGATTGCGCCGTCATCGGCGGTACCGGCGAGGCATCTTCCTGGCTGTTCGCCCTCGGGCCGCTGACCCGTCCGGCGTGGTGGGAAATCACAGCGGTTCCGGAGATAAACCTTCAGATCGAACGGCTTGTGGCCAAATTGAGCAGCCCCGTGACGGCGCATCGGCTGACGGTCGAGGACTTCATGGATATGGGGGGAGGGATATAAATAGGAAGTGGAACGACGGCGGATTGTCATTGCGATGCAATAACGTGACCTGAATCGCATGATCGGAATTTGCCGTAGAAAATTCATTAATCGCCCCAAGATAGGGCTTACGCTTGTGATAGGTCCCATGGTGTGCGAAGGAGAGGTGAATGAATGACTCCGTCGGCCGGTTGCCGCCCCGCAATTGGCCCACTGTATTGATGTTCGTGGTGACGTTGGGCGTAGCCCTCACCATAGTGCCCTGGTACGGACTCACCCACGGATACGCGGGATCGGCCTGGATTACATTCGCCGTGTTCTTGTGCGTCACCGAGCTGGCAATCACCTGCGGCTATCATCGGCTGTTCTCGCATGCCACCTACCAAGCACACCCCGCGCTGAAGGTGTTCTTTCTATTGTTCGGTGCAATGGCCCTGCAGAATAGTGCCCTGGTCTGGAGCGCCAGCCATCGCGTCCATCATCGGTTCATCGATGATCCTGAACGCGACCCGTACTGCGCACGCCGCGGATTCTGGTTTTCGCACATCGGGTGGATGCTGCGCAATTACCCAAGCGGCGATCCTGACCTCAGGTACGTGCGCGAACTGCAGAGCGACCCGCTGGTCGCATTTCAGCATCGACATTACCTCGCACTCGCACTGACCATGAATCTCGGTCTGCCGCTACTGATGGGCTGGGCGTTCGGCGACATCCTTGGCACCTTTTTGCTGGCCGGCGTCTTGCGGCTCGTCATCAGCCACCATCTGACGTTTTGCATCAACTCACTGGCGCATATCATCGGCGTTCGCCCATATTCGACCGAGAACACGGCGCGTGACAATGGTGTCGTGGCGCTGCTCACGTTCGGCGAGGGGTATCATAATTTTCATCACATGTTCGCGCACGATTACCGGAACGGCGTGCGGTGGTGGCAATGGGATCCCTCCAAATGGTTGATCAACGCCCTGCAATGGGTGGGGCTTGCCAAGAATTTGAAGCGAGTACCCTGGTTTAAAATCCAGCGCGCGTTGCTCGACACGCAGTTTCGCCGTGCGAAGCTCGAACTCGCCCGTCAAGTGGGATCCCCTCGGCTCGACGAGTTGCGCCGGCGCGTGGCGGAGGAATATGAAAGCTTTTGCAATGCGGTTGCAACGTGGACCGAGCTGCGGGAGCAGTCGGTTGCGGAAGCGAAGCGTGCGCTGGTTGATCGATGGGAGAAATCGAGCCTGCCGTCGCGGCTCAAGGCTCTTGAGTACGGACTGCAGCTTCAGTATCGGCGCATGCGGCTGCTGGGTGCGCAACTAGGCGCGGCGCACTACTGATTCCTGCATTGATCCCTGCGGGCCGCCTCAAGGCGGCCGCCGGGCGACAGAAATCCGGTCGAAGGCGCACAAGAACACGCATTCGTTCGATTAGCGTGTGCATTGCGGGAAACCCTGGCACACGAAGCCCATTTCGCCGCTTCATCGTTCCGTGACCCGAGGCGCATTCGCAAAAGTCAAATTGGAATAGTGTGCTGGTTCCCGCGACTTGGTTCCGGGATGCCCCGGTACCTCCATGAAAACCACGCCTTTATTCGCAGCCAGCTCGCACCACCGCCAGCCACAAAGGCCAGATAACCAAGGGCCGCCGGCGGCTCAGGCAACTTCGCGGCGGAGACTTGAACACGCCGGAACCCCGGTGAGGAGCACGTCATGAACCGCCGAAGCGTGTTCAAATTCAGGCTCTATACGGCGGACGGAACGCAAAACTCGGCGCAAGCGCTCGCCAATCTCACCGCGCTGTGCCGGTTGCACCTGCCGGACCGGTATGAAATCGAAGTCATCGACGTGTTCCGCGAGCCGGAGCGCGCCCGGGCGGATGGCATTCGCATGACGCCGACGCTCATCAAGTTGTCGCCTGCGCCGCTCTGCAGAATCGTGGGCGCGTTGAATCAATCACGGAGCGTCCTGTTGGCACTGGGGATGGAAGTCATCGCTGCATGACCTCCAAGGCGCCACCCCGGAGCGAGGACGACACCGAAATCTCGGTGCTGATCAAGACTCTGCGCGTGACCGATCTGCGCTTGGAGGAATTGACCGCCGGTGAGGTGGACACGGTCACCGACCGCGAGGGCCGGTCGTACATGCTGCGTCGCGCCCAGAACGAACTGCGCTATCGCGAAGCGGCTCGACAGGCCGCCATCCTCAACGCGCTGCCGGCGCATATCGTATTACTGGACACGAACGGCGTGATCGTCTCGGTCAACGACGCGTGGCGGCAGCTCGCCGAGGCAAACGTCCTAATGGACGCGGCCCACGGCATCGGTGTGGATTACCTGGCCGTCTGCGATGGCGCATCGGGACCGAATGCACCGACTGCCCACGCGGTCGCCGCCGGCATCCGCTCGGTGTTGATCGGCCGCAACAAGCGCTTCTCTTTAAAATATCCCTGCCAAATGCCGAGCGGCTTGTCCTGGTTCCTGCTGACGGTGACGCCGCTCGACGAGCATCGTCCCCACGGCGCGGTCGTGATGCATGTCGATATCACCGTCGAGAAGCGCAGCGAACAATCCTTGCTGCGGTTTGCGGCGGCGATGGACGCCACCCTGGATGCCATCTACCTGATCGATCGCGCCACCATGCAATTCGTCCATTTCAACGACGCCGCATGCCGATTGCAGAACCAGACCCGGGAAGAGATCTTCGCGGGAGGGATTCTCGCCTTTCTCAACATTTCGCGTGCCGAACTCGAGAATACTTACGATCAGCTGATCGGAGGACTGGTCGACAAGCCCGTAGAATTTACGCGCCATAGAGCCGACGGATCTCCTTACTGGCTGGAAAGGCGGCGCCAGGCGCTGCTCCTGGAGGGCCGCTGGACCATCATTTCGATGCTGCGCGACGTGACCGACCGAAAGCACGCCGAACATCGCATTGCTCAGCTCAATCGGGTTCAAGCCATGCTGAGCGGCATCAACACGCTCATTGTTCGGGCTCGTGACCGCGCCGATCTGTTCAAGGAGGCCTGCAGCATCGCCGTCGAAGCGGGCGGCTTCGCCATGGCGTGGATCGGAATCCTGGATCGCGGCACATTGGAGATCGTGCCCGTGGCCTCGGTGGGCGCAACCGAAGCACTGCTGGCGTGCATCGGGGAGGGCCTGTCGCTGAAGGATGCAACCGCAATCGATCCGAGTCCCATCGTCCGGGTCGTCCGGGAGAAAAAATCCGTCGTCGTCAACGATGCCCGGATGGGTGCCAAACCCGAGTCCGCCCGGATTTATGATGAGGCAGGGATCCGCTCATACGCGAAATTTCCGCTGATCGTGGCCGATGAAGCCGTAGGCGTGCTGGCTCTGTATGCCAAGGATTCGGATTTCTTCCATGTCGACGAGATGAAGCTGCTGACCGAGCTGGCCGGCGACGTCGCATTTGCGATCGATCATATTGAGAAACAGGAAAGGCTCGAGTACCTCTCTTACTACGACCCCCTGACAGGTCTCGCAAATCGGGCGCTGTTTCTCGACCGGGTGACGCAGCACTTGCGGGCCGCCGTGAACGGCGGCCACAAATCAGCCCTGGTTCTCATCGATTTGGAGCGCTTTAAGAACGTCAACGACAGCCTTGGCCGGCCCGCCGGCGACGAGTTGCTGCGGCAGGTGGCTGGATGGTTGACGATGAGCATCGGAGACGCCAGCCGGGTGGCGCGCCTGGGTGCGGACCACTTTGCCGTCGTCTTGCCGACCGTGTCTCCCGGAACCAACTTGACACAGCTGCTTGAAAAGACCTTGTCTGCGTTTCTTAAACATCCATTTCAATGGAATGACGTGTCCTACCGCCTCGCGGCCAAAACAGGAGTGGCATTGTTTCCCGACGACGGCGCCGACGCCGATACGCTATTTAAAAACGCGGAAGTCGCGTTGAAGAAGGCCAAAACCGGCGGTGATCCCTACCTGTTTTATGCACAGACCATGACGGACAGCGTCGCGGGCCGCCTCAGTATGGAAAATCAACTGCGCCAGGCGCTGGATCAGGAACAATTCGTGCTCCACTACCAGCCGAAGGTCAGCCTGATGACCGGCAAGCTCATGGGCGCGGAGGCCCTGATCCGCTGGAATGATCCGCACACCGGGCTGGTGCCGCCGGCCCGATTCATCCCCATCCTCGAAGAGACGGGTTTGATCTATGAAGTGGGACGCTGGGCCCTGTGCAAGGCTGTCGATGACTATTTGAGTTGGCGCCGCGCAGGGCGGCCGGCCGTGCGAATCGCGGTGAATGTCTCGCCGCTACAGCTCGGCAATCGTGGCTTCGCCAGCGAGATCGAGAAGGTCATCGGCATCGACCCTCTGGCCGCCGCCAGTTTGGAACTCGAGATCACTGAAAGCTTGATCATGGCCGACGTCAAGCACAGTGTCACGAGCCTGCAGAAAATCAGG
>Ga0137409_10004336_pt1 | contig 14912 bp, 17 predicted proteins | sample CZODoug1_16funga_FD_122059 | JGI IMG/M metagenome (GOLD analysis project Ga0137409, IMG submission 122059) | Vadose zone soil fungal communities from Angelo Coast Range Reserve, California, USA - CZODoug1_16fungal (Hybrid Assembly) | ecosystem: Environmental > Terrestrial > Soil > Vadose zone... | reverse complement strand
TTCGCCGAGTAGGTCTGCGTCGTCAGGTTGACGCCGGTGCCCGCCGACTCCGTCGCGTCGGCGCGGACCTGCGCCTCATCGCGAAAGAAGTCCGCCTTGCTCCAGACGAAGTACACGTCCGTCTGGTGCTGAACCGGCACCATCGGGAAGACCTTGTCCGCAACGTAGTTGTCGTCGCTCTGAAAGTAGGCGACCGCGATTTGGGTAAGGGCTGCGGCTACGTGGACGTCCCCGAACGTGGGTGAGGGCACGGCTAACCTCCTATTTCATAAGGCTTTTCTGCAATAATGCAGATTGCCGACTGCGACGTCCACGTAGTGTTGACGACAACACGTGGCTGGTGATTATTCGATCGTTGGAGGTGGCAACATGGCCAGGACCCAAAAGTATATCGATCGAACAAAAGCTCTCGAACTGCTGGAGCAAACTGGTAATGCGGCCGAAGTTGCACGGCGCATGGGAGTTCATGAGAACAGCATCCGCGCAATCTCCAGAGCTAACTTGAAGATTTGCATTCGCTGTCACGACCCAAGCGTCGTTCACGGCAAAACCCTGTGCGCCAAATGTGCGGAATGGGATAAAAACCGCATGGCGGCAAAACGAAAGGAACGGAGAAGACAAGGTCTCTGCGTTAACTGCGGACAGCCTCGCGCTCTTGGTCTTCGCATTCACTGTTCGGCATGCAACGAGGCAGCCAATGTGCGGAATGAAAGATATCAGAAGCGCAGAGGCCCATGTACGCCCAAGCAAAAACAGGACGATCTTCTCGAACGATATGGCGCTGATGCGTGGAAACGTTGGCAGCATGCTGAAGCAAAGTGTGAGGCCTGCGGCGTAGCGTACGGCGAACTCGCTATACACGTGCACCACATCGACGAGGATCAATCGAACAACACGTTCGAGAACTTCGCCTGCTTGTGCTTCGATTGCCACCGAGCCGTTCATCGTCTCATCTCATCGCGCGACCGTAAGGCGCTGATCTCCTGGTTCGAGAAAACGTATCCTGGGCATGCTCTTCGTTAGGTGCTCCAGGTGTTGAAGACCATAGCGGTGATGACCTGACCAACGGCAGTGACGCTCTCCAGCGACATGCCGACCCTTGGTCCAGAGCCGGATGCCCACAGGTTGACCGTGCCGTTGAGCGAGCTACCCCCAGCGGTGCTCATCATTATGAGGGAACCGGCCACGATGGTGGTTGACCCGGCGACGACCTTGCTGATGCCGAAGATGCCAACATCCGCCGCATCTGTAGGGCGCGGCTTGTTCTGGAGGACGCCATAGAACGGCGCGGTCGCATAACTGGCCCCAGAGGTGCTCGACGCGATCGACACCGTGCGGTTCGCGGCGCTGCTCAAAACCACGCACAGGTATTGCCCACTACCGCTAGGTCCTGCCTGCGTCGTCCCCGTCAGCGTCGAGTTGCGCGCGTCCTGCGCGGTCGAGAGCGCGGTCTGCGACCCGTCATGGATGAGCGGCGACTCCGTCGCCTGCTGCTGCTGGACCGGGTTGCGGCCCCTGGCGCGCGTGATGAACCCGCGGCGCTTGATGTCGACCGCACCGTCCGCCTTGAACTCCAGTTCCATGAAGTGGCGGCCGCCGGCGACCTCTTTCTCGAAATACATGGCTACTGCTCCTCCGTGGAACGGATGTCGTGACGTGCTCAGGCGGCGAAGGACCGGCCGTGGATCTTGGCCATGCGGTTGTTGGCCTCCTGCTTGCGCAGCTCGGCGTTGCCCGGATCGTTGTATGCCTTGTCGTAGGCCTGGGCCTTGGTGAGGTTCGGATCCTTCGCGCGCAGCTCCTTCGCCAGCGCGGTGATCTGGTCGTGCGCGGTGGCGCCACCGGTACCTTCGGGCGAACCGGTGTGGCCGATCTCCTCGAACGCGCGGCTGGACTTCTCGAACGCCTTCTTGGACTTCGCCAGGTCGGCGACCATGGCCTCATATTTCTTGATGGCGTCCTTGTCGCCGCGGCGCATCTTCATCAGCACCTCGCCGGCGTCGGTCTGCGTGAACCCGGAGTCCTTCGCGTCCTGCTTGGCGATCTTGAGGTCGCGCTCGTCGTCCATGGCGTCGAGGCGCTTCTTGAGGTCGGCATTCTCCGCCATCAGCCCCTTGACGACCGGGTCGTCGGACAGGCGCTTCTTCGTCTTGTCCATCTCGCCGTCGCGCGCATCGGGCGACATGTCGCGGAACTTCTTCTTGTCCGCGTCGGTACCCAGGTTGTCGTGGTAGGTCTTCTGGGCGTCCGACATCTTCGAGACCACGAGGTCGTCGAGGAGCTTGTTGATCTTCTCCTCGCTGGAAGCGGTTGCGGCGGCGACTGCCTTGGCGACCGCCTCATCCATCATTTTCTGAACTTGCGGGCTGAGAGCGGGAGTGGTCATGTCGTCGTCCCTCTTGCTGGTGTCGTCATCCGCATCGTCCTCGATGCCGAGGCCGGCGATGTGGTCCTTAAACTGGTTGTAGCTGGTGGTGATCGACGGGACCTTGTCGGTGATGTCCTCGTCGCAGAGGATGCTCTGGATCGAGCAGTCAAGGGCGCACATCGCGTCGCGGACGGCGCACATAAGTTCGGATGCGTCCTCAGCGGTCTCCATGGCGTCGGCCATGTCGCTGAAGTCCTTCGCCGCCTTGCACACCTTGGCGAAGACGTTGCGCTCGGCGATCAGCTCGATATCGGCCTTCGTAAATCCCTTCGACCAATCTTCCGGCAAAGCGTCTGCCGCCTCGAGCGCATGGGCGCGCGCCTTGATATGCGCCCTCGCCTTGGACAGATTCTTCGCGCGGCTGATCGCCTCGATGGCGAGGACGAGGTCTTCCTTCTTGTCGATCGGAAAGGAACCGTCAGGAAGCGCGTGGCCGTCGTCGATGAACTTCTTCAGTTCCTTGGCGCTGAACTCACGCTTCAGGTACTCGTCAGCATCGCCGCTGATCTCGGTGCCGAACTCCAGTGGTTTGTTGTAGAGCGTCGAACTGCCATCACGATGCTTGCGCATGAGGAGCTGGGAGCCGTCACGCTTCGTGAGGACCACCTTGACGCCGCGGCCGGCGCCGACGTCGACACTTGAAACGTCATCAATGCGGAGGTTGCGAAGGACGCGAGCCATGTCTCACTATTTACAGCACGTGATAAGCATGGAAAATTCATTAGCGCGCGCAACGACCTCCGGGAGAAGTGATGCATGACCCACGCAATCAAGGATGACAGGCCACGCCGCGGATATACGACGATGAACGGGAAACTTCCCCCGGTGGCGCTCAAGATAGGCAGCATCATGCTGTCGGAGCGCGACAAGAAGCATTGGGTCAACGGCATAGCTAAGCGCGTGGGAACCGCGCCGGCGTCAGCCTTCAGCATCTTCCGCAGCTTCTATCATCGCGGATGGGTCGACTGCGAATACGAGAAGGTCTGCGCCTACAACGAGAGCCAGCCGCCGCGAGTCCTCTACAGTCTCACCGCGGACGGTGTCGTGGCTATCCGCGACGCCCTCATCCCGTTCCAGCACGCGCCGGTGTCGACGTAATCGGCGGCTCGCTGCCAAGCCTACCTCACGGTAGGCTTCCAGGAGGCTTCCAAGCATAGACCCATCCGCGCTCATCGTTCCCGTAGAAGTCACACCAGATCACCGGGAGGCGATAGCGCGGCTTCCAGAGCATCCACCGCGGCGTTCGTTCCCATGATCCTTGTGGGTAAGCTCTGGCTACAGCAACGGGCGGCATTATCTTGCTTTCAAGTCGGCGGCTCGCTGCCAAGCCTGCCTCACGGGAGTTTCCTCATAAAACGCTTCGCCATTGTAGCCGAAATGTTCATGTCCTTCCGCCGCCCACACGATTCCAAGCCGCGGATGCACGACTACAGGAGCATCACAACGATATTTGAAGCCGCGCTCGGTAAGTTCGGTCACGGTTATCTCGCCACCGAGCTGTCCAGCGATGGTGGGATGCAATCGCATCCCGACTTTCACTTCAGACATCTTCACGCCACCACCTCCTCCCTCCTAGCCTTCCCGCCGATCGAGAACTCCGGCAGGTCGCCAGCCTTGATGCGCTTCCAGACGCCGGGATCGTCCACCTTGAACACGACGAACCAGCCGAACTTCTTGAGACCGGTCTCGTCGTCGAGCGCCCTGAGCCCGAGGTCCCAGCGCTCCTGGTTGTAGAGCGCCGATTCGCAGATGCGCCCGACGCCCATCCGTTCATGCATGTCGCCCTGCTGACGGTGGTAAAGCACGTAGTCGTGAGCTGCTTTTTCCAATTCGTCGTCAGGGATGATGTCTTCCTGCTTGTCGAGAACGATCTCGTCGCCGACCTGGGTGACGGACGCCCAGCCGTAGACCTTCATCTGCTCCTCGTCGACCTTGGAGATGACGAACTGCTGCTCCCAGTCGTCTGACTTGTTCACGGGCTCGCCCTTCGCCCCCGGGTTGTCGTCGGTGTGGACGCGCTCGTCGTACGCTTCGATGTCCAGGTACCTCACATGGACCGTCTTCACGCCGCTCAACTTCGCGGCCGTAAGCCTGTGATGTCCGTCGACGATGCAGTACCGGCCCGGCGCGATGCGCACCACCACGGGATACTTCTCCGGCGCGCCCTCCAGCATCGACTGGATCTTCCCCGGGTCGACCCTATCCTGGACGGCGGACAGCAGCGACAACGGTATGTCCCGCTCCTCCAGGGAATCCTGGTCAGTCAGCGCCGCAAGTACCCGCTCCTTCTGGTCGTTGCGCAGGTCGGCGAAGAAATATTGGTCATACGGGAACGGAGACCTCGCGTTCTGCTCGTCCAGCGGTATGAGCTGGAGCGAGACGTTGATGTTGTCCGTCGGTTTTGCGATCGATGATTCGCCACTTAGCTTTGCCAGCTCGGCCTCGAGGAACTCGTGGACGCCGTCCGGCCCCAGCCACGTCTTGCGCACCCACCCGTCCTTGGTCTTGCTCCAGCCATTCTTGACCGCGGTCCACGCCTGCCGGATTGCGGACTCCTCGGACTGTCCCGCCTTGATGCGGTCGTTGGCCACCTTCCGCCACACCGTCTGCGCCTCCTGCGGCAGGGCATTCCTGACGCCTTCTGGGAGTTCGGCGTTGCTACCCCATACCTTGCCGACCTTCGCCTCCCCAGGACCTTCCTTCGCACTCCTGATGGCATTCTGGAGCTCGTCGGTGCTGAACTCCATCTCGGTGAAGTCGCCGGGGTCCTCGCCGGTCTTCATGAACTTCTTGGCGTCGACCGTCCCGTCCGGCCTCATCGCGGCGAACAAGCGTTCGTTGCGGTGGTGCGACACGGCGAGGAGTTTCTTCTTGCCGGCCTTCTTGATGTGGCTCAGCATCGCCTGGGCAGCGCGCGCCTTGAACGTGTTGAACGACTCGCCGCCGTCCACCTCCTCGTCCGGGTTCTCGACGTGGTGCATGATGCCGTCGTGGGCCTCGTCGGTGGACATCCCGGTGAACTTGCCGAGGTTCCACGGCCGCATGCCGTAGTCGTGGATGGGCTTGACCCCGACCGCCTTGCCGACAAGTTTGGATGTCTGGACCGCGCGCCCGAGGTCCGAGCTCACAATGTAGCCGATCCCTTCGTCCTTGAGCTTCTCGCCGGCCTTCTCGGCGTCCTCGATGCCCTCGGCCGTCAGCGGGACATTGTTCCAGGAACGCACACGATCCTTGCTCATATCCGTTTGATTATTAAACCGCGTCGGGCCATGACGCATAAAGAGTACCGACACGATACGACCCTTCCCCTTATCGACGAAATGTGTGGTGTGGTATGGGAAGGATTGGCAAGGCAAGGTCAGGGACGGCGAGGCATGGGTCGCTTCTGTCTTTGAATAGAGATTCAATGCGGTCGTCAACATCGTATCGGCCTTGATCTTCTCCAGCGCCTTGCCGAAATCCATCGCCGGCGGAACCGCCACGACGCGCGCGCCGCCCTTGACCTCCCCGATGGTGGTCAGGAAGTCCCTCGCCCTGCGCTTGTTGGGGAGCTGATTGCCGAGCGCGGTGGTGGCATGGACGTCGCCGGCGGACATGCTCTTGCCCACCCTGATGCCGTTTTCCTTCGCATGGACATCGATCTTGCTGCGAAGCTGCGTTAACGCACCTGCGGTGGCGTCCATATGGTCGACCATCGCTTGGTGAAGAGCCATCGTCTTGTCGGCCACATCATTGACAGCCGCGTTGTGCTGCTTCTCCCAAGCAGGAAACTCCTTCGAGTCGCCGTCCGGTTCGTCGTCGCTCAGCTCGCCGGCATGCTCAGACGCGTCCTGGAGTGCTTGACGTGCCTCCTCGATGTGGTCGACGCTGTCGTGCATCCCCTGCGGAACATCCTCCATAGCGCCCGCCAGGTGCTCACCTTCGGAACCGTGCATCCAGTCCGGATGGCCTGGCTCAGCGCCGGCGGTCCACCGCCCCCGATCGTCACGCGGCTCGTCCGGGCTGAACGCCTTACCTAACCTGGAACCTAAACGCCCTGTGGCCGCTATTGCAGCTTCAGCCAGGCGGCTGAGATGCCCGTGCATGGTGTCGGCCATTCCCTGAAGTTGCTTTTGCTGACTCTGAAGCTCGCGCCTGGCGCCTTGCAGTTCTTCATGGGTGGCCCAGTAGAGATCATCGCTCTTGTCTTGACTGAGATTAGACAACTCCATCTGCAATTGGTTGACGCGTCGTTCTTGCGATTTAACCTCTTGCACTTGATCGCTGAACCTCTCATGAGCGCCGAGTAACTTGTCTGATAATCCACCGATCTTCGACGCGCCCACATCTTTAGCCGCAGATGAGCCGCCTCCAGAAGTCCATTGGCCGCGATCATTCCGCGCTTCGTCCAAAGGACCGTCCTTCATCACCTCGGCGAAGGACTTGGCCTTCCCGATGGCCGCGCGCGCCCTGGCGTTGGGGTCGATCGGCTCGTGGTCGTCGCAGTACCCTTGCGCCAATATCGGCGGAGCGACGTGGGTGCACGCCGGCGGGTTTCCAGCCACGAACATCGTGCAGTTCGAGCAGTACTTGTCGCCGCGCGGGTGGTCCTGGTAGCCGACCTTGGCGTGGGACTTAAGCTTGCGGACTACCTGAAGCTCTATCGCCTTCGTGAAGTTGATCGCCATCATGCACCCGATCGCAGACCCACCATCCGTGGAGGTCCTTGCCGACGCGACGATACACCAAAACCTCCCCGTCGAGGGAAACGGTTATCGTCTTCGTCACAGAGTTGACGTTCAGCCAGCCGAAACCGATGGTGAGGTTGTGGACGTCGACGACGATGCGGAGCGGACGGTCCGCGGTGGCGAAGTGGTTGACACCGTCGTCGTCGCGGCAGGTGATGATGGGTTCCGGTCTGAGATTTCGTGACATTTCGAGCAACCTGATGAGGGTCATCTGCGCATCCTGCGCCACAAGCTCGTGGCCATCTTCGTCATCCTGCCTTCTCGCAAGGGCACCAGAGTCAACTCCGCAGACGTCATGCCGACGTCGCCCTTCAAGACCTTCTCGTCGATCCATCTGGCGAACTCCGCATCCCCAGCTACGGTATAAACGCTAACAGGTGGGGGCGAGGGTATCAGATCGCCATTAACCCATCGGTCAGGCCCGCGCTGACGCGTCCGCAAGAACGCGCCGAGCACGGCCTTGATGTCGATGACGCGGTGGGACGCTCCTATCGCTGCCCTAGCCTTTGGCCCGAGGCGATCGTAGAGCAGCATCTCCTGATCGGAATAGCGCGCGATTTCACCAGCGCTCTTGTGCCCGACGAGGTCCATGGCGGTGGCTCCTCAGGTGGACCGTGAAGGATTCGAACCAACGTCTCTGCCCGATTAGGCAGCGCCCTCAACCTCTAGACGAACGGCCCAGATGGAACAGTGACGCCGTTCCCTGCGATCCAGTGCCCTCCGGACGGATGCTCTCGGTATGTCAACCTCTTGGGTGCGGGAGACGCTGCCTTCGAGACCGAATTTCTATGCTACCTGCGCGTTGATCGTCCGCGACTCCCTCAGAGCCACGACATGCAGGCGTTGAGCATAAGCAACGTCCTGCCGCGCTTTGGTTGTTCTCTGCGTGGCGCGTGTCTCGCCACCTTCGGCATCGGACAACTCCAGGTTGGCCAGCGTCAGGTTGATGTGGGCGTCCTGGAGCGCGCTGCCCATGCCCTTGACCTGGACGCGCATGACATTGATGCGCTTCTCCCGGACGACTTGGCGGGCCAACATCTGTGCATGCTCGGCACGCGTGAGCGCGGCCTCGGCGTCCTTCAGGTCTTGCGCCGGCGTCTGGGTGATGGTGCTAATTTCTGACATCGGTGTTCCTCTGCGTAGCCTGCCGTAGCAGCGCCAAGTCTGAAGACCCCATCAGGAGCTGCGACAGCGCCGCCTTGGCAAGAGATTGGCATTTGCCGAACGCGGTGTCCACCCCGCCGCCCACCATCTGCGGCGACAGGTAGGCTATGACGGTCAGCGCGTTGCGGTAGACATCCAACTCGCGGTAGCAGCGGTCCATCTCATCGTGCAACTCGGTGTTCTCCTTGCCGACGGCGATCAGCGCCTTCGACGGGTTGTTGAGGACGATCGTACCGTGATGCTGCTGAAGAGCATGCAGGACCACGTCGTCAGCTTCTTTGCCCATACTTTGCTCTCCATCGCTGCGTCTTCATCACGCTGGCGGATTCCACTTCGTTGGTCTGCCGCCTCACATGGAGAGCGGCAGTCCCGCGCTCGACGACGTCATTTCCCAACCTGCCGATACCGTCCAACGTTAACATCGCATATCGCATGGCCGCATTGAAGTCAGCTTCCTGCCACACGGACAGGATCCTCGGCCGGCGCGTCCATGGCGACCACAGCGCGACGCTGCAATGCCACAATGGAGCGCCGCCGAAGAACGCGGCTCATTCGAGGCCTATGTTCATCGTCAGCAGCAAGGTCACCAAGTCGTCTTGGGCACGCCATCCGAACTGCGGGCGCGCCGTCTCCTCAGCCTCGAAACAAGGATCACGCAATGCTCGTTTCTGATGTGGGGTCATGCTGTCGCCTTTCGCTTGAAGTCCTGGCATCGGAACCGCGCGTCCGTATTTTCCCCGTAGTTGAGCGACGACGCGTTGCCACACTCGCCGTCCCAGTCCCCGATGCGCTTCCACGGCCCGACGCACGTCTCGCAGCAGTTAGGTGGCCACCTCTGCCACGATGGTTTGGCTTCAGCCATCTTTCCTCCCCGTCGCCGCGACGATCTCGACCAGGTCGGCCTTGTACTTCTCCATCGCCGCGCCGACCTCAATGAGGCCGGTGATCTCCTCCAGCCGCCGCGCCGCCTCGGCCTGCAATGGGTTGACGCCGTACTTGACGCCGCCGGGATACTTCCCGCGCAGTCGCGCACACAATTCGTCCAGCAGCATGTCCGGCAGGGAGGCGACGTAGGCGTCTAGGTTCCACTTGCTCATCGCAGCAGCGGCCCCGGTACGCGCTTCAATCCAAAATCACGTAGTTTGATTTTTGCCATTCTGCCGTCGGCATGATGGAACACTAGACCTTCGATGTCGCGGCCGGCAAGCCACGTCTTCAGCCCACCGAACGTGCGCGGCGGATTTTCCTCATGGATTGATCCATGAGTTACGAGTTCATGGGTTGGCCATTTTTCAGGATTCCCCTGCACTTTCGGACCGACGAGTTCATACGTCCCATCAGGCCAATCATTGCGTTTGGAGAACGCCTCCATATGCCAGCGATCTTCAGAACCAATATCGCATGGCAACCAGCCTACCGTTTTGTCGGTCTCGTCATCACGATTTACCACCTCAAACAATGGTGGAGACGTATCTCCTTTGCGGAGTTCGCGGCGCTTGTAAAGATTACCACCGCGCACAAGACAACAAGTTCCATCCAGCTTGCGGGTGGCAACTCCTTCGCCAGCGAGCACCCATTCGCAGCCAGAGTGCACCTTATCGACAACACGACTGCGATCACCGTCCCAATCGCGTTCGAAAACAGTCGGTATCTTCTTCATTGACAGTCTCCATCTTCAAACCACCAACATGGCTATTAAGCCGCTTCGCCGTCGTCAACACCGTCCGCGGAGACCATGTCAAGGTCCGTCACGATCTCGATGGAGCAACGGCACGAAGGATGTGGGTCAGGCGGCGCGTCCTGCGGGCCGTCGACGCTGTCGAACGCCTCGTCGATCGCCACGCCGTCCGGGTTCATGTCCGGGATCGATAAGCAGATGGGACACGTCACGTCGTCGAGTTCGACCTTCCAGAACTGCCTCACGGCCTCCGATGGGAACACTCCGCGATCTATCGCTTGCGAGTAAGAATCTTGGAGGCCTAACGATATTGCTCGCGTCGCCTCCGTCTGCGCGATCGTCTCGGCCCGGTAGTCGATGTAGTTGTCGATGTAGTCGTTCGTCAGCTTGTCCACCATCGCGCCGTCGAGCGATTGCCCGGAGTCGATCGCCGCCTGGACGTTATCGTCCTCCAGGAAATTGCGGAGCTGGCGCTGGAGCGCGCCGGGGTCGAGCGACTCCAACATGTTGCGGTAGTTCATCGCCGCCTGCGACTGCCGCGCGGTGAGCCCGACCATGCCGCGGATGTCGTCCATGATCTCTTCCGGCCCGAACCCCAGACGCGCGCCGTCGAGAACGATCTGGTCTATGGCGTCGCGGACGTCCTGCTCCAGCTCGGCGATGAGGTCGTCCTGCGCACGCCTAAGTTCGTCCTGGACATCTTGGGAATACAGATCGAACGAATATCTCGATTCCTTGCGGAACCTCACGGCGCGACCAGCAGCGGCGAAGGCCGCATTGATCTTGTCGGCGCCGTGCTGCGCCCCGGCCTCGCGCGCCTTGCCGACCTGCCCGAAGACGCCCTTGAGCACCTCGCGGAAGTGGCCCCAGTCGATGGAGTTCTTGACGGCGTGCCAGTCGCCCGCGGACGCGTGACGATCAGCGTCCTGCGGGATGAGGCCAGACAACCCCTTCAGCGCGTCCTTAATGTCAGCTGAAATCCCAGGGATGGCCCGGTCGACCAAACGCCTCAGTGGGTCGTTTCGCTGCTGGTAGTGGCGGGCTGCCCTGATCTGCTTTGCCATAATCGCTATTTATCACGAAACCAGGACGGCCGCCGCCATGGTCCACCAGGTCATCGGCGGTCGGCGTCTCGACGCTCCAGCCGCGCTCGCGCATGATGACGACCGTCTTCTCGACCACGTCCGCCGCGCGGGCTAAAATCTCATCGACGCTGGGCATTCGTAGAACTTGACCGCCGTTGGTGTCAGTTTTTCCTATCGGCCACGCCCCGTTCGTTGACTTGATCGATTCCAGGAACAGCTGGCCCTGCCAGCTCGTCCCGCTGCGCGAGAGCAGCGTATACTGCTTCAGCTTCTCGCCATCGTCCAGGACGATGCATTCGACGGTCTGTGCCTTGATGGTCTTCATGGCGGCTCCTGGCGGGTTGGGTGTTCTCGCGGCTGATGCCAGCGTCGGACATTGGCTTTACTTTGGCGGGTCAATCGGTCATCGGACCAGCCGACTTACTGACGCCTCACAACCCAATGACCTCTGTCCTTGCCGCGAGAACAATCAACCTTGAACCTCCCGCAGCATCCGCGTCAACCTCCGCACCGATGGCTGCTTATGGTTGCCTTTGTGGACGTGGCCGGTCCTGACGCCGAACTTCGGCCCGGCATGCCTGACCATCCGCTGCGCGATCGCGCCCTTGAGCATTACCTCTAGGTTCTCGCGCTTCTTCTGCCCCTCGTTCTGGTTGGCGGCCGGCTTCGGTGTGCCGCCGGGCCTCGCGCCGGGACCAGCGACGGGCGGCGGGTTCTTCAGCTGGTCGAGCATCACGTCGCCCTTCTCGTCCTCGCGATCGAGCTGCTCATCTGTAAGGCCGGCCGCCTGGAGCGCGCGGGAGTCGTCGATGTCCGGCAGCCCCGCCGCGTCCTTGAGGTAGCTCTGCACGTCGTCGTCCGGGAACAGCGGCATGCCCGCCTGGGCCAGGCGCAGGACGTAGTTCGACAGCACGTCGAGGTCGACCCGCTGCGCCAAGTCCGGCTTGATCTTCGGCTGCTGGTCGAGGTTCATCGCGTTGAAGTCCATCAGCCGGGTGACGGCGTACTTGTTGTAGACTTGCGCCATCGCGTTCAGGTAGCCCTCGATCGCGCTCATGAACATGTCGACCTTGGTCACCGCCAGCGACTGCGTCCCGCGCGCCTCGTGCCCGAGCGTGAGGAAGTCCGCCAACACCGACGTCAGCATCGAGATGTTGTAGCGGCCGATGGTCTCGTTGAGGTTGATCGACGCCGCACGCATCTGCGGCGCCACCAGCTCGAACCGGTACTGCCCCACGGTGCCGGGACCGTTGACGCCCTCGTAGGTGTCGGACGGCAGCACCAGGCCCATCTGCTCGTCGGTGCGCAGGTTCACCGCGATGCGCTTGTACATGTTGACCTGCGCCAATGCGTTCGAATCTCCCGTCGACGCCAGCTGCAGGATCTGCCCCGGGATGTAGATCACCGGCACGCCGCCGAGGCGCTCGAACAGGATCGCCTCCTGCTCCTGGAGGCGCTTCCCGTAGTAGTACGGGATGTACGCGTTGCGCAGGATTGAGTTGTGCGTCGGAATCATTGCCTCGCCGGCAAGGAACATATGAGACGGCGAATCCACCTCAATGCAGACGGTGCGTCGGCTTTCGACCGACTCGACTTGTGTAATGTAATGCTGGTCTCGCGCGCGATGCCCGCGTATGCGCGCGGCTTTGCGGCTCAATCGGAATGGCGACCATTCAGGGCGGAATTTTACGCCCCAGCTGTTCTGCTTGCGGTTGCCGGTCCCCGCATGCCCATTCAATGAGACATAAGCGCTGCAACCAAGCGATCGCACGAGTTCGGCGACGCCATAAATCAATCCGGTGTCGCAGTTGTTGAACTCACAACGACCGTAGGTATCAACGGTCCCATCGCTGTCCATAAGACCAGCGAGCAAAGCGCGACGCTGCTCAATTGAGCCGCGCAAATATGCTGCCGGAATATGCTTGTTGCCACGCAGGCCTAACGCTCGCAGGAGAGCTTGCGGCCCTTGGGAGTCCCATGCGCCATCACCGAAAACCTTAATCAATCGTCCGTTACCATCCTCCCGACCATTGCTCACGACTTGCGGCTGATAACCACAACTGGCGATCAAAGCGACAGTCTCTTCGACATCCTGTGCATGGCAGGAAATTTGAGAGGCGAGGCTCGTGCCATCACCAAGCCATTGTCCAAGGAAGTACGGATGCAATGGCAGCATCTGTTCTGGATAATCGAGTGGTTCGGCCCATGCGATGGAATGATTGGATGAGTCGACTTGGGTCTTCACCGTGCTTGCGATCTTGGCTGTGGTTCGCACTTTGGCCGCTATGCCACGATTCCGATCACTGAGCGTGCGGGTGACCCACTGATGGTTCTCGTCAGCAATGATTTCCGTACTGTCACCGAATCTTAGTCGGTAGCACGGCCGGTTGTTCCAATCGGCGCGCGCGGTGACATAGCGAATCATTCCACGTTCATCGAACACTTTGTCGCCAACCGCTAAGTCATCCAGTTTGCGCCATCCGTCGGGCGTGGGAATCATTGTTTCCGGATCAAGCGCACGGCCTTCGGGGTTCGCCTTGTAATGCGTCGGCCGGTGCAGGATCGCCTTGTCGATCGGCATGTCGATCAGCGGCCCGACCCACGGCTGCTGGGTCGTGCCCTTGACCTGCCCGTTGCGGTCGAAGAACCACTTGATGATGGTGTCCTGCGAGCGACCCGGCATGCGCCGCCACCCGACCTTGCCGTCGTCGTACTCGCTCTTCGGCAGCTCCTCGTCGGGATATCTCGGGTTCATCCCTGGATCGCGCCCGAGGCGTTTCTTGTAGACCAATTCCGACCACGCGAACCCATAGGTGAGGAATGACAAGTGGTCGCTGATCGTCTCCGACCACGACGACGACATGTCGTTCATGCACGACTCGACGAAGTCGGCGTACTCCTGGCTCCCGCCGTCCTCTCCCTTCTCGACGCGCCACTCCACCTTGCTGATCTCCGCCTCCATGGCGAACAGCATCCCGCCGATGGTGGGGCTGTTGTCGCGCATCTCGCGATACTTCTGAGCGCCCTGGCGGCCGACCACGACCTGGAGGAACTCATCCCGAACCCACCCCGAGAACTGACGCAGACCAGTCTGGCCGAGCTCGTAGAACGTCATCCCGTCGGTCAGGACCGGGATAGGCCCCCACGACATGTTCTCGCTGGGCGAGATGGGAGGGCCGGGAGGGCTGAGCGTCTGGCCTGCCATGGTGACGGCGCGCGGGTCGATGGTCGGGGTGTTGGGGGTGCCGGCTAGGTCGGCCGCGCCGCGGGTTGGCCCGCTGGACACCGGATCAACCGGGCTGTTCGCCGTGCCGCCGGTCTGCGTCTGCCGCGGTGTCCTTGCCACTTAGCTCTCCTTAAGTTTTCCCGTTCTTCACTATGGCCTTTGGCCAATAATCATCATCATAGGATGTGTAGCAATACGGAAGGACACCTAAGTTCTTCCACGCCTCTTTCGTCTCTTCGTTGGTAAGTGGCGCGCTGGGGCCAAAATTGAGTGTCTGCCGGTCAATCTGATCTGGCGAATTACTCTTCTTGAACGTCGCCATTTCAGTCCCTCTCGATCACCTGGGTGCCGACGCCCCACTCGAAGTTGTAGACCTGCTTGCCGTTGGCGTCCTTCTGCCCGACGACGCGCCTGACCTCCTTGATGGCGACCTGGACCAGGATGACGTCGCCGTTCTTCAGGACGACCGTGGCGCACCCGGGGACCTGGCCCTTGATCTCCTGCACGATCTCCTTCGGCTTGACATCGCCTATAGGATGATCAGCCAACGTGTAATTCTCTGGCATGCTCATTGGTAACCCTCGTGGGTGCCGTGCGGGACGAC
>Ga0137409_10004335_pt1 | contig 14913 bp, 15 predicted proteins | sample CZODoug1_16funga_FD_122059 | JGI IMG/M metagenome (GOLD analysis project Ga0137409, IMG submission 122059) | Vadose zone soil fungal communities from Angelo Coast Range Reserve, California, USA - CZODoug1_16fungal (Hybrid Assembly) | ecosystem: Environmental > Terrestrial > Soil > Vadose zone... | reverse complement strand
GAGCTCTTGCTTTCACGGTTCTGGTGGCTTCTACGACCTTGTCTACGAGTTTGTGTTTTGCGCTTCCCTTGGTTGAGAACGAGAGCATCGCCACACGCGGCGTTGCACCCAGCAGGGCGCGACAGGAATCCGCGGAGGCGATCGCAATCTCCGCCAACTCTGCCGCAGATGGCTCGATAACTACGCCGCAGTCGGCGAAGATCAGGGCACCGTTATGACCGAAAGTAGGGTTCGGCAGCGCCATTAGAAAAAACTTGATACAAGTTTGAATCCGGCGCGTACACCGATGCAGTGGAGCGCCGCGCGCACTGTATGCGAAGTTGTGTTGGTTGCCCCAGCAACCGAACCATCAGCTTTTCCGAGTCGTACCATCAGGTTGCCGTAGTAGAGCGGATCGTTCATTAGAGTGCGAGCTTCGTCGGCCATCAATCCTTTGGCGCGGCGCCTCTCGTGAAAGAGCGTGGCCATCTTTTCGAAATCGGGTGCGCGCCGGTGGTCTATGACTTCAACGCCGCCGAGATCGACTCCTTCGCGCTGTGCCGTTTCGCGAATCGTCGCTTCGTCGCCCAACAACGTAATCCGCGCCAGGCGATTTCGCGCGCAGACGCCCGCTGCAACGACGGTGCGCGGATCGTTTCCTTCAGGCAGGACAATGTGTTGCGGCTTGGCGGCGGCGCGCTGGCGAATTCGTTCGAGAATGTCCATACAGAAAAGTTTGGGCCCCGGGTTGCGGTCGAGCTGTCAGAGAATGGTGAGTCTAGCGAACCCGCGCGAAGAGAACAAGTGTTGCCGCGAGTGAGACTAGCCGCGGATTAACGCGGATGACGCGAATCTGAAAAGACCCGTGAACGCTGTGTCCTTGCTCTTGACCTGATCCGCGAATATCCGCGCAAACCCGCGGCTCATCAACCTGAGACTACCTGACGGGCTGAAGTCGTGATAACTTAACAATCCAATACAAGCAGTTCGCAGCAAAGTGATTTCAGGAGAATCCGATGTCTGCACTTCTAGCCAAACGGCGACTAAAAAACTTACTGCTGTTCATTCCAAACATGCTCTTGCTCTGCACGCGTCTGCTGACCGATCCGCGCGTGCCGAAGACGGAGCGGGCGCTGGTGGCGGGAGCAATCATCTATGCAATCATTCCTTTCGATCTCATACCCGACATGATTCCTTTCGTCGGACAGATTGACGATGCCTACCTGATTGCGCTGACGTTGCTCAGACTGATGGAGCGAACGGATCCAAAGGTGGTCCGCGAACACTGGAATGGCGGTGGCGATGTCGTGGAACTAGTCGGCGCCGCGGCGCTGGTCGCCGGCAAATTCTTACCGCAGCGAATTCGCCGCGTGCTTACCTCGCGAGTGGAAGTTTCGGACAAAGAAGGTGAAGGCAAGCTTCTACCGCTGCCTTTGCTCGTAGCTTCGGCGGAAAGAGAAGTTCCAGCCGACGCCAGACCGCAATCCTGAATCCACAATAACGGAGATTGCCCTTATGTTGAGATCAAACACGGAAAAATTGATGCGCCGCCTGGCTCTCTTAGCGGTCCTGCTGATCCTCGTCGTTTGTTTTCAGTCCCCCAGCACCGCGGTTTCGCAAACTCAACCGGAATTGGGTCCGATCAAGGATGGGATCGGAGTTGGTCACATATTGATTGGCGTTTCCAACGCAGCCGACGTCGAGGCTCGATACGGGAAGAAGTACAAGCTAAGCAATATGAACGATTACTCGTACAGAATGGATTACGCCGACTTGGGGCTGGCTTTCTATTATTGCTACAAGGACGAGGCGAAGAAAATTTTCTTGGGCGAGGTGCATCAGGGCGTGACCAGCAAGGGAATTGTCGTCGGCGAGAGCACCTTGAAGGATGTTTTCAGGGTTTACGGAGAACGAGCCAGTGGCGGGCAACCTTATATCTATGAATACAAAGGCATTCAATTCTACATTGAACATGAGACGACGCCGGCAGGAGACAAGATTCCGGAGTTGGATAAGAAGGTCGTGGAAGTCGACATCGTTCCGCCCGACAAATCTTCGGACTTCTGTGAATCATTTGATCCTAAGCCCTAATGCTCACTGGGTTCTGCCTGCCGTTCTTTCAGAGCTGCAAGAAGTTTCTCGTGAATGCCGCCAAAGCCACCGTTAGACATCACGGCTACAACGTCACCTGCGCGCAGTTTCGGTATCAGGTAACTTAAAATCTCTTCCACTCCGGTAAGAGCAACGGCCGGCTTGTTTTGCCTGGCGATGTCTTCGATCAGTTGCCTGGTGCTCAACATCGCTCCCTTCTCTTTCACTTTTTCTATATCAAAGACATTCGCAATCACGACCTGATCCGCGGCCACGAACGACTTTGGATATTCGTTCTGAAAAACTGCCAGGCGCGACGACCACGAGCGCGGCTCAAACACCGCGATCAAGCGGCGCTCGCGATAGCGATTGCGCAAGCCGCGCAGCGTTTCGCGCACCGCAGTGGGATGGTGGGCAAAATCATCAATGATCGTCACGCCGCGCTCCTCGCCGCGGACTTCCGCGCGCCGGCGCACATTCTTGAATGTGCGCAGCGCGTTGGCCGTGACATCGCGATTAATTCCCCAGGCGTCCGCGGCGATGATGACGGCCAAACAGTTAAGCAGATTGAAGTCGCCGATAAGCGGCGTCTCAAACTTACCCCACTCCGCGTCTTCGCGCATGACGGTAAACTTGCTCAGCTCGGCTGAGAAGTCGACTTCGCAAAGGCGCCACTTCGCATCTTCGCTCGTGCCGAAAGTTTCGAGTTGAGTAAAAAGTCTCTGGCCCATGGAAGCCACAACCTCGCGCACGTGAGGGCTGTCCCATCCGGCAATCAACCTGCCGTTACCCGGAACGAGATTCATGAAGCGGCGAAAGGCCAGCTTCACCGCCGCGAGATCGTGGTAAATATCGGCATGGTCAAACTCGATGTTGTTTACGATCGCGATTTCCGGCAGGTAGTGCATAAACTTTGGACCCTTGTCGAAATACGCGGTGTCGTATTCGTCGCCTTCGATGATGAAGTAGTCGCTCGGGGTGACGCGAAAACTGACGCCGAAGTTTTGGGCCACGCCGCCAATCAGGAAAGTCGGATCGAGACCGCCCTGGTCCATAACCCAGGCAGCAATGCTCGTTGTCGTAGTTTTGCCATGAGTGCCGGCAACGACGAGCGAGCGGCGACCGCGAATGAATTCTTCCTTGACGACTTCAGCCTGCGAGCGATAGAGCAGCTTGCGAATGAGCGTCGCTTCCACTTCCGCGTTGCCGCGCGGAATGGCGTTGCCGACAATCACGCAGTCGGGCGCAGGCTCGAGGTGGTCTGCTTTGTAACCCTGCATCAGCGGAATCCCCAGCGACGCGAGCATGGTCGACATCGGCGGGTAAACATTCTCGTCGGACCCGGTAATGCGGTGTCCGCGAGCTTGCAGCATTCCCGCCAGGGCGGCCATGGCGGTTCCGCAAATTCCAATCAGGTGATAATGCATTTGCGTTATTACTACGAATTGGCGTTCCGCCACCCGAGCGTGCTTTGAATCGAAGACCTCAAGCCAGGAGCCTACCAAACAAACTAACAGTTTGCGTTACGAAGCAGAGCCGCGCAGAAGTTGACGAAAACAGCCCCAAAAGTTTCTTTCAGCAATACCTTCCGGGTGGACCAGCAACGCGTGTAAAAGATCTTTCGCGGCTGGTCCGCGCCTGCCCGCCCGGCTGGCGGCAAACGACTGGCGCAACAAACGAGTCGCAGCACACCAACGGCGTGCGCCGCCGGCAAGCTTCGGTTCGTACATCTCGGCGATTTGATCAAACTCGCTATCGAACAACTCGCCTTCCGCGACAGTCTTGCTCGCCGCGTGGAGACGATAAGCGGCCAGCGTTGCCGGCAAATGATGACATTCGTGGCCGGCAAGTAGCAGGCGAACATACAATTCGTGATCGAAACAGTAGCGCCAGCGATCGTCAAATCCTTCCCGCAACAACTCGCGCTTCCAAAACATTCCAGGTTGCGGCGCCGTGTAGGCCCACGAAAGCGCGTGCGCTGCAGAGCGAGGCACATCGGCCAGGACGAGCGCGTCCTCCTGACCTTCACCAAACATCAACGTGTCGCCACACAGCCATTCGCATTCCGGGTGCTCGCCGAAATGACTCATCACCGCCGCAAAAGCGCCGGGCCGATAGAGATCATCGCTATTGACATAAGCTACGACGTCGCCCGTGGCCTGGGCCAGTCCTTTGTTCAGAGCATCTGCCTGGCCGCGATCCTTTTCGCTCACCCAATACGCAAGCTGGCTTTCGTATTTGCGAATTACGTCGACGCTCTCATCGGTGCTGCCGCCGTCGATGATGATGAATTCGAGCGGATCGTAATTTTGTTGCAGGACGGAAAGTATCGTCTCTTCCAAATACTGCGCCTGATTAAAGGAGGGTGTGATAATGCTGAGCTTAGGCGGCATACTTGCATCCGACGTCAGGATGGTATTGATCCCAGCAACTCCTGCTCGTTGCTCCTTGTTTCTTCACTCGCGTTCCCCGACGCGCGTGTCGTCTCATACCATTCAACCGTACGCTTCAAGCCTTCTTCAAAGGGAACCTGCGCGCGGAAGCCAAATTTTTCGAGCGCACGGGAAACGTCGAGACGACGACGCGGTTGGCCATCGGGCCGGTCGGTTTGCCAACGAATCTCGCCTTCGAAGCGTGTGAGGCGCGCGATCAATTGCAACAGCTCTGAAATTTTGATTTCGCTGCCAGTGCCGATGTTGACGGGTTCGCTCTCATCGTAAAGCGCTGCCGCGCGCAGCACGCCTTCAGCGCAGTCGTCAACGTAGAGGAATTCACGCGAAGCGTTGCCCGTGCCCCAGGCCTCGACGAAAGCCGCGCCTTGCTCGCGTGCTTCAACGCACTTGCGAATCAGAGCGGGGATGACATGCGAGCTTTCCGGATTAAAATTATCGCCGGGACCGTAGAGGTTGGCCGGCAATAGAAAAATGGAATTGAAACCATACTGCTGCCGGTAGCTCTGCGATTGCACCAGCATCATTTTCTTGGCCAGTCCGTAAGGCGCATTGGTCTCTTCAGGATAGCCATTCCACAGATCGTCTTCGCGGAAAGGCGTCGGGGTGAATTTGGGATACGCGCAAACTGTTCCCAGCGCCACAAACTTTTTCACGTTCTGCAGGCGCGCCTGTTCGATGAGCTGCACTCCCATCATTAAGTTCTCATAAAAAAACTTCCCCGGGTTTTTTTGATTGGCGCCGATGCCGCCGACAACGGCCGCAAGATGTATAACCAGATCGGGCTGCGTTTTGGTAAGCAGCCAACTGACATGCGTGCCTTCAACCAAATTAAAATCCGCGCTGCGCGGCACAAATACTTCCACGTCCGGATAATGTCGCAATCGCTCCACAATGACGCGCCCGAGAAAACCGGCGCCGCCGGTGACCAGTACCTTCTTATAAGGGAAACTCTCGCTTAATTCTTTCATAATAACTTTTAAGTGATGAGTAATGAGTGATGAGTTGTTAGATCAAACCCATGACTCATTCATTGTTTTTTACTCATCACTCATCACTCATCACTGTTTACAATTACGAACGCACGGACGTGGTCGATTCGGCTGCGTCAGTATCTCCGAAAACTTCGTGTTCGCTGCGATTGACCGTCGACACATCGGCGTCAACCATTAGCCGCACCAGCTCCTTGAAAGTCACCTGCGGGTTCCAGCCGAGTTCGCGCCTTGCTTTTGAGGCGTCGCCAATCAGCATGTCCACCTCAGCCGGTCGCAGGTATTTCGGGTCAAGTTCGACATAATCGTGCCAATCGAGATCGACGTAAGAGAACGCCTCCGTCAAAAACTCTTGAACTGAATGTGTCTCGCCGGTGGCGACAACGTAATCGTCTGCCTTGTCCTGTTGCAGCATTAGCCACATTGCTTCGACGTATTCCTTCGCGTAACCCCAATCGCGTTTCGCATCCAGGTTGCCAAGATAAAGTTTCTTCTGTTGCCCCGCCTTGATTCGCGCCACCGCGCGCGTGATCTTTCGCGTAACGAAAGTCTCGCCGCGTCGCGGGCTTTCGTGATTGAACAGGATGCCACAAGAGGCAAAGAGATCGTACGACTCGCGATAGTTAACAGTCGCCCAATGCGCGTAAACCTTGGCAACGCCATAAGGGCTGCGCGGGTGAAAAGGAGTGGTCTCCCGCTGCGGCACCTCGTGTACTTTGCCAAACATTTCGGAGCTGCTGGCTTGGTAAAACTTCGACTTGACGCCCGTCTCGCGAATTGCTTCAAGGATGCGAATCGTGCTCAACGCCGTCACGTCGCCGGTGTATTCGGGGATATCAAAACTGACTCTCACGTGACTTTGCGCCGCCAGATGGTAAACCTCGTCGGGCTGAATCCGATAAAGCAATTTTATTAAGTTGGTTGAGTCGGCAATATCACCGTAGTGCAAAAAAAGCCGCACGCCGTTAATGTGCGGATCCTTGTAGAGATGATCGATGCGGCCGGTATTAAACGTCGAGGCGCGACGAATGATGCCGTGCACCTCATAATCTTTGGCCAGCAGAAACTCGGCCAGATAGCTGCCGTCCTGACCCGTGATGCCTGTGATTAGAGCCTTCTTCAATTAGGTGATGTGCCTTTCTTGTCCGCGATGTCTATTTAATAAGCCTGACGAAGTTCTGATCAGGTTATTCGTTTTCAGCGCCAAAGGCGCGACATGCAAAAGCCTGGGGCAACGCCCCAGGTAAGAGTTGGTTAGACTCAAGAGCACTGAAAGTGCGAAATAGTGAAGGCCGCAACGCGTCAGTTTCTACTTGCAATACTTCGCGGTCTCATTTCGCGCCTTCAGCGCTTTCCAAAGCAAATGCTTTTCCTGGGGCGCTGCCCCAGGCTGCTACATTGCGCGCCGTTGGCGCTGCGGCTGCGAGCATTACAGCATTGTCATCATATCGCTAATCTCGTTTTGCCCGAAGCCACGAAATAGAAAAGGAAAAGCGGCTTTCAGCAGCACCGGCTCAAACCTCGTCAGCCGCAAAAGCGAGAGCCATTTGCGACTGAAAGCGATCGTCGGGCGCGCGAGGCAGCGCAAAAACATCCGCTCATATTTTGAACCGACATGCCGGCCGAGGACTGAAGCCAACTCTATGTGGCGTTTATCGCCGCCGACCGCCGTCTTATGTTCGTCATGAATTCGATAAGCGGAGAGGTATCTGTCTTCCGCCTTAAAAGCCACGCCGGCTTTCATTGCGCGTATGAACCAGTCCCAATCAAAGCCGAAGTGCAACGATTCGTCGAGGACGCCCGCCTTCAGCCACGCTTCGCGGGTCCAGAAACTGCTTGGCTGAATGATGTAGTCCGCGAGCCGCAAATCTCTCTTGTCGTGTTCGCTGCGCACGTCGCTGCCATAGGCGCGTTGCTGATTGTCAACGAAATGCAGACAGTTGCCAAACAGGAGTTCCGGCTGTCGTGCGTCAAGCTGCTCGGCGACGAAAGCCAGCGTGCCCGGCAGATAGAAATCGTCAGAGTTGAGCCAGCCGAAAATGCGTCCCGTCGCCAACGCGAAACCCTTGTTCAGCGCGTCGGCCTGACCGCGATCCTTTTCACTTTTCCAATGAGCAAGGTGGCTCTCGTATTTTTTTATGATCTCGACACTATTGTCCGTACTCCCACCGTCCATGATGATGTATTCCAAATCCGGATACTGCTGGCCGATCACAGACAGGATCGTCTGCTCCAGGAAACGGCCCTGGTTATAAGACGGCGTGACGATGGTGATCTTCTCGAAGCTCATCGGTCGTAGCTGGCGATCGATTCGTGAGAGGCGGTGCTTCCGCCGGCAACCGCTTGAAGATCATTCTGCACCATCAGTCTTACCAGCTCCGCGAATGTATAATGAGGCTTCCATTTGAGTACGCGCCGGGCTTTCGCTGAGTCACCTACGAGCGACTCAACTTCCGCGGGCCGGCAAAAACGCTCATCGACGACGATGTAGTCACTGTAGTTGAGACCAACCTCACCAAAGGCAAGCTCGCAAAATTCGCGGACGGTGTGGGACTCACCGCTGGCAATCACAAAATCATCAGGCTCCTCGAGCTGAAGCATAAGATGCATGGCGCGAACATAATCTTCGGCGTGGCCCCAGTCGCGCCGCGCATCAAGATTGCCGAGCCGCAATTCAGATGCTTGTCCGTGCTTGATGCGCGCCACGGTCGACGTGATCTTTCGCGTCACAAACTCAAACCCCCGCCGCGGCCCTTCGTGGTTAAAGAGAATTCCGCTCAAGCAGAACATGTCATAGGATTCGCGGTAATTGCGGGTCAGTTCAAAACCGGCGACTTTGCTGATGCCGTAAGGCGAGCGCGGATGGAAAGGTGTCGCTTCGTTCTGGGGAGTTTCGCGAACCTTGCCAAACATTTCGGAAGAGCCGGCGAAATAGAAACGGCACGCGGGCTGCAACTCCCGCAGCGCCGCGAGCATGTAGTGTGTGCCGTTGATGTTGGTGTTCATCGTCGAGAAGCCATCGGCAAACGATTCGGCAACGAAGCTCTGCGCGGCCAGGTGATAACACTCGTCGAAGTTGTGTTTAGAAAGGACGTGAAATATCGACGGATAACTTTCGAGGCTCGCGGCGTGAAGCTGAACGCGGTCAAGCAAGTGGGCGATGCGAGTGAAGCGGCGCTCGGGATCCTCCAGCGCTACACGCCGGACAAGCCCGTGCACTTCATAGCCAAGACCGAGTAGATGCTCCGCCAGATAGCTTCCGTCCTGTCCCGTGATGCCGGTGATCAAGGCTTTTTTCATAAGTAAGATCCGGGTACTGTCACTGTCGTCCCGGCGAAGCGGCCAGCTTGGAAGATTCCCAGGGCGATAATACCAACCACTTGAACGCGCGAAGCGTCAGGGCCCGACGAGGATTAATTTGAAGCGCGCCAGCGAAGTTCCTGAGCGCCGATCGGAATAAGCCGTTCGACCAGTCGGCTCGCGATTGCGTAATCAGCTCCATTGACAGCATGTCCAGCCACACTTGACGCACCTGTTTGCGCTTTGATATCGGGGCCTCTAATGCACGCGGCAGCGTAAGAGCCTGTGCCTGTCCAATCGCCAACATTCGGCAAATCCACAAACGGTTCGACGAAGTTTGCCCGGTGTGACGGTCGAACATTCGGTAGACAGCAACTGGCTCTTCAACCGCGCGCACGAATCCGCGCTCTGCAAGACGGACCAGAAGCGTCCAGTCTTCAGCACCTACTAACTCCGGGTTGAAAAGTCCGACCTCCTCGATTAGTTTTTTGCGCGCCAACACCGAGTGTAGATAGATGAAGGGGCGCTCGAGCAGACTCCAGAAGAGATCACCTTCCAAACATTGAGCAGGCCTAATCCTGCCGGTGGGAATGCAATTCTTTGCATCACCGATCAGGACGGGTCCGTAGACAAATCCGAGACTGGGATCGGATTCCAGTAGATTGCGTTGGGCGTCGAGTGAGCCCGGCAGCAGAATGTCATCATCGTCAAGGAAGAGCAGAAATTCGCCGGTACTTATCTCAATTCCCGCGTTGCGCGCGCGAGACTGTCTTACGTTTGGGTAAAGTCGCAGGTAGCGTATGCCGCTAATCGCGCGGCAGACCTCGGGCGTCTCGTCCGTCGAGCCGTTATCGACGACGATCACTTCCGGATTTCCGCCCGCATTTTTCGCGCTCTCAATCGCTTGCGGCAGCATGGCGGCCCGGTTGTAGGTGGGAATGATGATGCTAACTTTTGCCACAATGCTTTTGTGTTTCGACAACGCAGACCGCTGCCTCGTTCTTGCCGCTGACGGCCAGGCGCAGTCAAACAACCTACGGCTAGAGTATACGTCAAGTGTGTTGACCCTATGCCCTCAGTTCTTCGCGGTAATACTCGCGAAACCACTCGATAGTCCGCTTGAGTCCTTCTTCGAGGCTCACTTCCGGCTTCCAGCCTAGTATTTTCCGGGCGCGTGTGTTGTCAGCGTACATGCGCCAGATTTCCGTCGGGCGGAAGGGCAGGGCCCCGATCTCGAGTTGCGCGCGCGTCGCCGTTAGCTCGGCAATCTTGTTGACGAGATCGCGGATGGCTACCTCCTCACCCGCCGCAATATTAACTGGCCCATCGATCTCGCCGTCGTAGGCCGCTGCCATTACCAGCGCATCCACGACATTCGAGACGTAGTTAAACTCTCGGGTCTGTTCACCCTTAGTAGTCTTAATTGGGCCACCGCGGAGGCAGTTGACAATTAACTCCGGGATGACCGCCTTGGCACTTTGATAAGGGCCGAAGGTATTGAAGGGTCGCAGAATCACGACTGAACGTTCACCGCCGATGCGTTGCTTCATCTGGCAGTATAACTCGCCGGCGTACTTCGTAATTGCATAGGGCGAGATAGGCTGTGGACACATGCTTTCAAGGAACGGCACTTCCGTTTGGTAGCCATAAACTTCGGAGGTGGACATGTAAAGAAACTTCTCCACGCTGTTTCCACAAGTGTCGATGAGGTTTGCGGTTCCTTTAGCATTGACGTCGAAGCACTCCTCTACTTGCGTGAAGCTCTGGCCGACGTGGTTGTAGGCCGCCAGGTGAAAGATCACCTCCGGAGCGAATTCGCCGATGGAGGCGAGGGCGCCGCGGTTGCGCAAGTCTGCCTCGATGATGCGGAGGTCGTCCCAGCAATCGCGCAGCCGCTCGTTCTTCATGACGTTGCCATAACGCACGGTCACGGCAACTTCGGCGCCATCGCCAAGCAATCGGTGCACGAGATGAGATCCAATGAAACCCGATCCGCCCGTGATCAAAACACGTTTTCTTTTCATTCCACCTGTCCGTCCATGTAAGTGAAAAATTCGATCATCTCAGTTTCAGCGAGCGCCCGCTCCTTTTCCGTGTTTACAGTAAGGTGCTTGCCCTTGTGTTCGTGAGTATAAAGGACACCTGCTTCTGCCAGCCTTGACAGGAACTGCGGCATTTCCGCACCGCGAGCTACGAAATCGAACGCCCGCGGCTCGCACAGCAGGAAGCCGATGTTTATCCAGTAGGGTAATGCCGGCTTCTCGGCAAACGTCGTGACCCGCTTCGAGTCGTCGAAGTGGACAATGCCGAACGGGCTGTGCAGGGGATAGACTGTAAGTGTCGCAAGTGCCTCATTCCGACGGTGCTCCCGCAGCAGACTGGCCAGCTCAACGTTGGCGAGCGTATCGCCATAGCAGACGAGCGCCGTCCCTTGTATGTGCGGGCGAGCGTCAAGCAGGCGATCCGTCATACTCGCATCGCCGGAATTTACGCATGTGACCTGCCAGGATTGCGCACGCTGTTCACTAAGAAAAGATTCTATGGCCTCTGCCTTGTAGCCAACGCAGACGACGAACCGAGAGACACCAGCAGAGGAGAGGTAGCGAAGCAAATGGGACAGTAGCGGTTCGCCATTCAGCGGAACCAGGGCCTTTGGCAGCGTTTCAGTGAAAGGTTTGAGCCGTTCGCCCTTACCGCCACACAGCAAAACCGCCGTCAACTCGGAAAGTGCATTGTCAACATGGCCGCGACGTTCCATCAGGTGATTCTTATCCTACGCTATCGAGCCGCTATGGCGCGCCGAGTTTGAGACACGCCTGGACAAGGTCCGCAATCTGTTTAAGAAGGATAGATGCCGGTATTACAACTCGCCGATATAATACTCAAACAGGTGACTTCCGGTTCTGCCCGGTGATGCCTGTGAATGAGAGCCCTTCTTCTCTTACGTCGAAGTTCGGGAATTCCCGGTCCCTCTTGCTCATGACGCGCTCTCGGGCTTCCGGCCATTCTATGCGGAAGGCCGCATCGTCCCAGCGGACACCACGCTCGCTCGCAGGGGCGTAACCGGCGGTGGCCATGTAAAGAACTTCGGCGTCGTCGGCAAGCGTCTGGTAGCCGTGCGCGAAGTCGCCCGACAGATAGAGCATACGATGGTTGCTGGCCGAAAGCTCCACGCCAACCCACTGGCGATAGGTGCGCGAGGCGGGGTTCAGGTCAACCCCAACGTCGAAGATCGCTCCTGTCGTGCACTTTACGAGTTTTGCCTGTGCGTCCGGCGCGACCTGATAGTGCAGACCCCGCAGCGTCCCCTTTTTTCGGTTGTACGAGACGTTGCACTGTACAAAGAGGCTCTCCATCCCGCGTTCTTGAAACTGTATCTGCGTCCAGAGTTCAGCCAAGTACCCGCGCTCGTCTTTGAACAGCTCGGGCTCGATGATGAAAGCGCCTTTCAGCTTGGTTTCACTGATGATCATAAACGTGTCCGAGGAATAGGGAAGACAAACAAGAGGCGCGAGACGGAGAAAGATTTACTAGCAACCCGTTTCCGCTTTCACCTTTCGTTAAACCTCACCTCCGAATGCTCGGTTTCCGGGGCAAGCCCGGTCCGCGGCGGTGAAGTACCGCACGGCCCAATAGACGATGTCAACTTCCGGGTGACTTTCCAGATATTTCACTTGACCCAGTCTCCGATCTGATGGCGCTTACTCGTTCCGCGCTCGGCTGGCGCCCTCCGTAACACCTCAAGGAATTGGTTCCGCGCCGTTGAAACGCTGAAATCCTTGACAGCCTGAGTCCAGGCGCGCTCTCCGATGGTCCGTTGCAGCTGACGGTCGTCCAGAACCTCTGCGATCTTGCGCGCCAGGTGCGCCGCGTCGCGGCGATCTACCACGACTCCGCACTGATGTGTGCGCAGATACCATGAGATAAAGCAATCCGGGGGGGCGTGGCCAAGGACCGGCCGGCGCGCGGCTAGGTATTCTCCCAGCTTGCCAGGCGCCGAAGTTCGCACCAGCTCCGGGTAGGGCGAGTCAAAAGCCAAAGGGAGGAAGAGCAGATCGGCCTCGCGTTGAATCGACGGCATTTCAGAGAGTGCGTAGTGCGGGTGCAAGACGAATGAACCACTAATACCCACGCTGGCTAACTCTTCGATCGTGCGTGAAGTGTAGATATGAATTTTGACTTCGGCTCGGTCCAGCAACTTGAGCGCCGCCAGCAACGTGTGGAAGGCGTCATAGTGCGCCTCGTAGATGTCTCCTGTATAAACGATCTTCACGTCTCCGTTCGAAGGTGACACGTTAGCAGGCGTCGATTCGTAGTCAGCAATTTCGCATGAGTTATGGACCACCGTGGCTTCAATCCCAAAGTGCTCTCGCAGATCGTCGCGCAAAATCTCGTTCGGGACTATGACGCCCGCAGACCCTTTCATCAATATCCGTTCAAGACGTCTGGCCCAGAAGCGCGCCGCGGGATTCGCCCACTCGCGGTATGCGTAATGGTCGAAAATGTAAGCGAAGAAAGGCACACCCGCGAGACGGCTCGCCAGGTAGCCAGCGGGCAGTAGTGTCACGTCACCGGTGCAGGCGACCACTGCCTCACACTTCTCGTCCCGGACAATGCGAGCCAGGGCGCGGCCCTGTTGGAGAATTGCAAGCGGAATGTTTAGAGCTTCACGCAGGTTGATGAGGCCCCACCGGCTGCCCCGGCCGATGCGGTCACCTTGCACCTCATTGCTCGCGGCAACGACCGTGGCTCATGGGGCGAGTTCCCTGCGGAGAACTGGATCGTGCTGGCGCGCGAGGACTGGTCGAAGCTCTTGCCAGCTGGCGAGGTCACATTGGGCCAAACGTGGGAGCTTGACCACGGCGTCGGCGTCCGGATCCTGAGGTACTTCTATCCGCAGACCGAGAACAACTACGCCGATCTGGACCGGATCGAACAACACCAGTTGACCGCGAAAGCGCTGTCGGTGAGGGACGGGGTGGTGACAGCCCGCATTGATGGATTCATGAAGGGACATCATAGCTTCTATTCGGGCAGGAAGGCCGATCCGCTGGGGGCCGCCATCGTCGGCGTGATGACATTCGCGCCGGGTAAGCCGCCGTCGCTTCAGCTGGTGACGACCAGCGCGGCTTACGGGACGCGGCCATTCAAGGTCACCGTCCAGACTGTACCGCACACTACGCGATAGATTTACTTTCTGGGGGGTTGGCCGGTGTACGCGGCCAGCAGCTCATCGAAGTCGACGCCGATATCCTTGCCGTCGGTCCCTGCCCGCCGGTTCGGACTGTTCGCGGTGAGCGTTCCATCCGCACTCAGCCCGGCGGCGGCCGCATTCGGGAAAGATGCATACATCGCCTGGTCGATGGCGGGTGGCCGGTTCCGTACTGCCCCCTGCCCGTCCGCGGTGTCGGCCATGCTCACGAGGGCGTTACGAGCGATCAGCGCCCCTGGCAACCGCGTGGCGTCTGCCTTGGGAGAGCCAACGCCATAGGAGCCGAAGCCCATCACATTGTTGGTCAAGCGGAACCGGTTCATGGCGGGTGCGGTGCTCGCCTCGATGTAGTAGGCAGAATGGCCGCCGGGGATGGCGGTGTTGTGGTCCACGACCAGATCGTCCAGCGCGACGCTCCCTCCGCTGACTACCCCGAAGAACGTCCGAGTGATGCCCCACGCGTTGTTCACGATCGCAATCCGTTTTGTCGTCTGGCTCGACCGTTCGTTGTCAGTGGTCTGGACCACAAAGCCACTCAAGACGTTCTTGACGATATTGCTTCGAAAAAGAACGTCCTGAACGATCGACCATGGCGCCGTCCCGTACTGATTGCGCGGAGTCAGAACCAGGGTTGCCCCACCCCAGTTGTTCTCGAGCAGGTTGCCTTCGATGAGCACGCGCTGGGCGTTCTTGAGCTCCAGCAGGTTCTTGACCGGCCACTGGACACCCGCGTAGCTCGGGTCGCCCGGACGCCAGCGCAAGGGCTTGAAGAGGTGGTTTCGGCGGATCTCGATGTCGGACGGGACCAGATCGCGAATCTTGGGATCGGCCCCGCCGAACAGGATGTTCTCGGTCGCGCCCTCGAGGAAGTTGTTCACGATCTTGAAGG
>Ga0137409_10004333_pt1 | contig 14917 bp, 7 predicted proteins | sample CZODoug1_16funga_FD_122059 | JGI IMG/M metagenome (GOLD analysis project Ga0137409, IMG submission 122059) | Vadose zone soil fungal communities from Angelo Coast Range Reserve, California, USA - CZODoug1_16fungal (Hybrid Assembly) | ecosystem: Environmental > Terrestrial > Soil > Vadose zone... | reverse complement strand
CGCGCCGCACCACGGCCCTCATTGATTGCCCAGACCACAAGACTCTGCCCCCGCCGACAATCCCCCGCAGTGAACACGCCTTTGACGTTCGTCGCGAACCGTCCGTGCTCGGCCACAATGTTCGACCGCGCATCACACCGAACCCCGAGATCCTTGAGCAGCGGCTGCTCCGGCCCGGTGAACCCCAACGCAAGCAGCACTAGCTCCGCCGCAACCACCTTCTCACTCCCCGGCACTTCCGCCGGCGCAAACCGCCCGCTCTGATCCTTTTGCCAATTGATCTGCACAGTCGTCAGCGACTGCACGCGCCCGGTCGCATCCCCGTTCAGCTTCTTCACCATCGTGACATACACGCGCGGATCCGACCCGAACTTCGCCGCCGCCTCTTCCTGCCCGTAGTCGAGCTTGTAGATCTTCGGCCACTCCGGCCACGGGTTGTCTTCCGCGCGATCCATCGGCGGCTGTGCAAGAATCTCGATCTGTGTGAGGCTCTTGCAGCCCTGGCGCATCGCGGTGCCGACGCAGTCGGTACCGGTGTCGCCACCGCCGATCACGATAACGTGCTTACCGCGAGCGTGAATGGGGCTGTGGTCCGCGTCGCCGTTGAGAATCGCCTTCGTGCTCGCGGTGAGGTACTCCATTGCGAAATGCACACCCGTAAGCGTGCGTCCGTCGACCGGCAGCTCGCGCGGCTGCGTCGCCCCCGTGCAGATCACGGTGGCGTCGAAGTCCTTCAGCAGCAGCATCGCCTCGACGTTCTCCCCGACGTTGGCGTCGCACAAAAACCTGATGCCCTCTTTTTCCATGAGCTCGATACGCCGGAGCACGACTTCGGCCTTATCCAGCTTCATGTTCGGAATGCCGTAGGTCAGCAGGCCGCCCGGACGATCGTCGCGCTCGAGCACCGTCACGGTGTGGCCGACGCGGTTCAATTGTGCCGCCGCCGCGAGACCCGCCGGACCCGAGCCGATCACGACCACCTTTTTCCCAGTGCGCGACTGCGGTGCTTCGGGGACGACCCAGCCCTGTTCCCAGCCACGGTCGATGATCGCGTTCTCGACGCTCTTGATCGCGACCGGCGGCGTGTTGATGCCGAGCACGCACGATCCTTCGCACGGCGCCGGGCACACGCGACCGGTGAACTCCGGGAAGTTGTTCGTCTTATGAAGCCGCTCGAGCGCTTCGCGCCACAAGCCGCGGTAGACAAGATCGTTCCACTCGGGAATCAGATTGTTGACCGGGCAGCCCGATGCCATGCCGCTGATGAGGGTGCCGGTGTGGCAGAACGGAACGCCGCAATCCATGCAGCGCGCGGCCTGGTTGCGTAGGCGCTTCTCGTCCATATGGTGATGGAATTCTTTCCAGTCGCGCACGCGCTCGATCGGTGTGCGGTCCACCGGGAGTTCACGCAGATACTCGATGAAACCTGTCGGCTTGCCCATCCCAGATCCGTACTCTCTCTAATTGTTGATCTAATTGCCGTCGACGCGCGCGAGATCGCGCGCATTCTCTTCGAACGCCTGCATGACGGCTTCATCCCCGCTTAGGCCCTGGTTGTGCGCGCGCTTCAGCGACGCGAGCGCGCGCTCGAAGTCCTTCGGCATGATGCGCACGAACTTCGGCACCAGCGTGTCCCACTTGTCGGACACCTGCTGCGCCCGCGCGCTGCCGGTGTACTGGTGGTGGCGCTCGATCATGCCGCGCACTTTCGCGATCTCTGCGGCGTCTTCGAGCGGCTCGATGCCCACCATCTGCGGGTTCACGCGGCCGGCGAAATCACCCACTTCGTCGAGCACGTAGGCAATGCCGCCCGACATGCCCGCGCCGAAATTGCGCCCGGCAGGGCCGAGCACGACGACGTGGCCCCCGGTCATGTACTCGCAGCCATGGTCGCCCACCGCCTCGACGACCGCATCCGCGCCGCTGTTGCGCACGGCAAAGCGCTCGCCCGCCATGCCGCGGATGTACGCCTCACCGCTCGTCGCGCCGTAAAGGCCGACGTTGCCGATGATGATGTTCTCCTCCGGAACGAACGCGGACCCGGCCGGCGGGAATACGATGATCTTGCCGCCCGAGAGTCCCTTGCCGAGGTAATCGTTGGCGTCGCCTTCGAGTGTAAACGTCATGCCACGCGGCATGAACGCGCCGAAGCTCTGGCCGGCGGATCCCCTGAAATGAATGCGCACCGTGTCCGCAGGTAAGCCCTTGGGTCCCCACTTCCGCGTGATCTCGCTCCCCGTGATCGTACCGACCACGCGATTCACGTTGCGGATGGGCAGCTCCGCGCGCACCGGCGCGCCGCGCTCAATGGCAGGTTTGCAGAGGTCGAGCAGTGTCGTGATGTCGAGCGACTTCTCGAGCCCGTGATCCTGCTCGATCTGCCGGAAGCGCCCGACGTCGGCGCCCACGTCCGGTTGATACAGGATGTTGCTGAAGTCGAAACCCTTCGCCTTCCAGTGGGCGATGGCCTGCCTCGGCACCAGGCGGTCCACGCGGCCGATCATCTCTTCCACTGTGCGAAAACCGAGTTGCGCCATGAGCTCGCGCATGTCTTGCGCGATGAAGCGCATGAAATTGACCACGTGCTCGGGCTTACCGGCGAAGTGTTCGCGAAGGCGTGGATCCTGCGTCGCCACGCCCACCGGGCAGGTGTTGAGATGGCAGACGCGCATCATGATGCAGCCCAGCGCGACGAGCGGCGCAGTCGCGAAGCCGAATTCTTCCGCGCCGAGCAGCGTCGCGACGACGACATCGCGCCCTGTTTTCAACTGACCGTCGGTCTCCACGACGATGCGGCTGCGCAGGTTATTCAGCACGAGAGTCTGATGCGTCTCGGCAAGACCCAACTCCCACGGCAACCCAGCGTGCGCGATCGAAGTCTGCGGCGAAGCGCCGGTGCCACCGTCATGGCCGCTGATGAGCACCACATCTGCATGCGCCTTCGCGACGCCCGCAGCGATGGTGCCGACACCCACCTCGGCGACCAGCTTCACGCTCACGCGCGCGAAACGGTTGCCGTTCTTCAGGTCATGGATCAGCTCCGCCAGATCCTCGATCGAATAGATGTCATGGTGCGGCGGCGGCGAAATGAGGCCGACGCCGGCCGTGGTATGCCGCGTCTTCGCGATCCACGGATACACCTTCGTGCCGGGCAACTGCCCTCCCTCGCCCGGCTTCGCGCCCTGCGCCATCTTGATCTGCAGCTCCTTGGCATTGACGAGGTATTCGCTCGTCACGCCGAAGCGGCCGGAGGCCACTTGCTTGATGGCGCTGTTCTTCGAGTCACCGTTTGGCAGCGGCTGATAGCGCTCCGGATCCTCTCCACCCTCGCCCGTATTGCTCTTACCGCCAATGCGGTTCATCGCAATGGCGAGTGTCTCGTGCGCTTCCTTGCTGATGGAGCCGTATGACATCGCACCGGTCTTGAAACGCTTCACGATGTCCTCGACGGACTCCACTTGATCCAGCGACACGGGCTCGGCCGGTTTGAAATCCAACAGCCCGCGCAGTGTCGCGAGATTCTTCGACTGGTCGTCGATCAGCTGCGCGTACGACTTGTAGACGGAATAGTTATTGGTACGCACCGCCTTCTGCAGACGGTGGATCGACTCCGGATTGAAGAGATGTGTCTCCCCCTCCGCTCGCCACTGGTATAGGCCACCGGCCTGCAACGCACGGCCGTCTACCTGGCGTTGCGGGAACGCCGCACGATGACGCATAAGCACTTCCTGCGCGATCACGTCCATGCCCACGCCGCCGATGCGGGACGCCGTCCAGGTGAAGTATTGGGTGATGACGTCCTGCCGCAGACCCACCGCCTCGAACACCTGCGCACCGTGATAGCTCTGAATGGCAGAAATGCCCATCTTGGACATCACCTTGACCACACCCTTGGTCGCGGCCTTCGCGTAGTTCTTGCACGCGAGCTTCGAGTCGACGTTGGTGACCAGCGCCTCGTGGATCATGCCTTCGACTGTCTCGAAGGCGAGATACGGGTTCACCACGGCGCAGCCGTAGCCGATGAGCAGCGCGAAGTGGTGCACTTCGCGCGCCTCCCCGGTCTCGAGCGCGAGACTCAGGCGCATGCGCAGGCCTTCACGAATCAAATAGTGGTGCAGGCCGCTCACCGCAAGCAGCGCCGGCACCGCCGCGAACTCCCGGTTAACGCCGCGATCGCTAAGGATGAGGACGTTCACTTCTTCGTCCTCGATCATGCGTCGCGCCGCGAGGCACAGCTCTTCCATCGACTTGGTAAGGCCTTTCTCGCCGCGCGTGGCGCGGAAGAGAATTGACAGCGCGCCAACCTTGAGACCCGGCACGTTCATGCGCCGCACCTTCGCGAACTCTTCATTCGTGAGGATCGGCCCCTTCAACTCCAGCCGGCGGCAATCGGCCGGCTGCGGCCGCAACAGGTTGCCTTCCGCACCGAGCCACACCTCTGATGCGGTGATCAACTCTTCACGAATGCAGTCGATCGGCGGGTTCGTCACCTGCGCGAAAAGTTGTTTGAAGTAGTCGTACAGCAGCCGCGGCCGGCTCGACAGTGCCGCAAGCGGCGTGTCGTTGCCCATGGAACCTACGGCTTCGACGCCGCTCCTCGCCATCGGCTCGAGCAACACGCGCTGGTCTTCAAACGTGTACCCGAACACGATCTGCCGTTGCAGTAGTGTGTCCGGATCCGACGCGGGCACTTCGGGCGCGACCGGCAGGCCCTTCAGATGCACCAAATACTGATCGAGCCACTGGCGGTACGGGCGCTCCATCGCGACCGTACGCTTAATCTCCTCGTCGTCGACGATGCGGCCCTGCTCGGTGTCCACCAGGAGCATGCGGCCCGGTTGCACCCGCCCCTTCAGCAGTACTCTCTCCGGCGCAATGTCCAGCACGCCGGCTTCCGACGCCATGACAACCAGATCGTCCTTCGTAACGTAGTAGCGCGACGGACGCAGTCCGTTGCGATCGAGCACGGCGCCGATCTGCCTACCGTCTGTGAACGCGATGGACGCGGGGCCGTCCCACGGCTCCATCAGGCTCGAGTGGTATTGGTAGAACGCCCGCTTGGCGTCGTCCATGCTCTCGTGGTTCGACCACGGCTCCGGAATCATCATCATCATCGCGTGCGGGAGAGAGCGGCCCGCGAGCACGAGGAGCTCGAGGGTGTTGTCGAACATCGCAGAGTCGCTGCCGTTCGGATTGATGATCGGAAGAATCTTCTGCATGTCTTCGCCGAAGGCGTCGGATTCGAACAGCGCCTCGCGCGCCTTCATCCAGTTGTAGTTGCCGCGCAGCGTATTGATCTCGCCGTTGTGCGCAAGGTAGCGGTACGGATGTGCGCGGTCCCAGCTCGGGAACGTGTTCGTGCTGAAGCGCGAATGCACGAGCGCCAGCGCCGTCTCCACTGTCGGGTTCTGCAGGTCGGTGAAGTACTGCGCCAGCTGCTCCGTCAGCAGCATCCCCTTGTAGACGATGGTCTTGTACGACAGGCTCGCGAGGTACCAGTACTCCGCGCCGTCGATCGTCGATGTGCGGATCTCGCTGTAGGCGCGCTTCCTGATGACGTAGAGCTTGCGCTCGAAATCCATGTCATCTTTGATCGCGGGGTTGCGTCCGATGAACACTTGGCGGATGAACGGCTCACTCGCCTTCGCGGTCTCGCCCAGCATATTGTTATTCGTGGGCAGCGTGCGCCAGCCGAGCACCGTCTGACCTTCCGATTGAATGATGTGCTCGAAGATTTCGGCGAGGCGGCGGCGCCTGGTCGGGTTGCGCGGCAGGAACACAAGGCCGCTCGCGTATTCGCCGGGACCCGGCAATGACAAGCGGTCCTTCTTCGCGATCTCCTTGAAGAACGCATGCGGCATCTGGATGAGAACGCCTGCGCCGTCACCGGTGTTGGCCTCACAGCCGCAGGCACCACGGTGATCGAGATTCCGCAGCACCTCGATGGCCTGCTGCAGGATGCGGTGGGACTTGCGCCCCTTCACGTCCACGACGAAGCCGACACCACACGCCTCGTGTTCGAACCCGGGGTCGTACAGACCCTGCTTCTCCGGCTGTCCGGGCCAACGGCGTGGACGAGCGTTGCGCTTGCTTTGCACAATGAGTTCCCACGAGCTCGAGGCTCGCTTCTCGTACCGATTTAAGACGTGGCGGGCGGTTAGCCGCACAAAATCTGGTTTGGAACGTTCCGGCCGCCGATCGGCCGAACGATGGCGCGAAAATTCGCCGGATCACCAGGCTGCACAGCACCGCACGCTCGTATGCGCTCCAAGATGAGTCCGATAATACCGGCATCGGGCGCCGGGTCAATGCGAACTTCACTTCAGTGAGGAAGTTGAGGAAGTATCAAACCAGCCCCCGGTTTGTTCCGCTCTCCCACGCCCCGCCTGTAAGAATCGCGGTAGGGACGCGCGTTGTCGCAACCCCGCCGCACAAAACCGCACGGGCCCAATTCAGGCCATCTGGCATGTCGCAGACGCTGATGGCGACGATATAGCGGATCCCGGGCAGTTTCTCAGAGGACCGGACTGGGGCGACGCACCCGGGGCCCCGGCTTGATGTGTGGCTGTGTGATTCATGGTTCATCCTACCGCTTTGTGAACACGCGGCGAAGAATGAGCCTATTTTCAATTAGACCGGCGTCGAACGATGGCATTGGAGGGTGCACCGCGTCGCAGGTGACCCTGAAGAACGGGTTCGAGCTCATGGTGCGCAGGCCCCAACGCGAGGAACGTCGGCTTCGCGCATGTCTTGTCGGCTCAGGACTTCGCACAGCGAGGCCCGCTTAGGCTCGTACTCGCCCGCGGCAAGATCGGAACGACCGCGAAGGCGTCCATCGAGAGATATGCAGGCTGACAGGGATCTCAATGACTTCGTATCGAGTGGTGCGCCGCTTTACGTAACCGGGCAGGACCGCCATTGCAGTATCGCTTACCTCCAAAGACCAGGGGGATAGCGCGGAGTAGCAGGTACCCCTACGATCGGCGCGCCTGGAGGGCTATGCGTCGGGCGTTTCAGGTACTCCACCCGCCCGATATTTGCTTCCCACCCTTGCGGCGAATCGTCGACGACGAACACGCTGAACTGCACGAACCCGAAGTAGTTCCAGCACATCGGGCAATGCTTCTCGACGCCGTCGCCGAAGCTATCTCCGGTCTTCGCTTCCTCGCCGATGCCCGTCCAACCACAAATCGAACACGCGATCGAGCACACCGCAAATTTGCCGTAGTAATCGATTAGAGGCATCTTTTCTGCTCCCAAAATGCAGAAACCCCGCGCTAGGACCGGGTTTCTGGTTTCATCGTGGCATTTTAATTACATGGGGCCGATCGTCAGGAACTCAAGCGGGAATTCGCGCCGCGATCTCGAATGCCCGTCTCTGACACATGGGGCGGGCATCAGAAAAACCGCGCACCGCGTATTGTTCGAGAACCCCAATGCGGCATTCATGCCGCGGCACGTTTGTAGAACCGCAGCATGCCGCCGAGGCAAGATCGGCAATCAATCCGCGGCACTTGCCCTCTCTCGCGAGGAACGTTGTCGTTTTGCTTCAAAATGAGACTTTTGGTCCTTCATTGCGGGACAAGCATTTACCATCTGACTTCGTGTAGCTGCTTGGCAGCTCTTGCTATTCTGCCGTCGTTAGGTGGGCCTCGCGTGCAACCCCAAGCTAATTAGTCGCAGGTCTTCTAGGTTTTCCCTCCATGATGGGACTACGCGCGAATTGTGCTTCCATGATGCGACTGCGCTGAAGCCCCGCGAAGTTGCACGGACGCCGGAAACGCGTTTGCCACTGGTCATTCCGAGCGGGAGATAGGACTGCTGGAGAAAAAGTCTCATCATGAAGGATGAAAAATCCCATTTTGAAAGCACGCCGACGACACTTGGGCACTTGGTCGGAGCTCGCCATGAACCTAACTTTAAGTATCGCCCCGCTCGTTTCGCTTATCGCCGGTATAGTTATTCTGGTTGCACCGCGGCTATTGAACTATATCGTCGCCCAGTAGTGTCCCAACGTTGATCGGGACGACGCGTTTAAGTTATTGAACATGATACAGAAAATGCCATTTTTTCTTGGTCTCGATTTGAACATCGATTCGACGTCACGCACCGTGACCGCGGTTCTCGCCGTGGAGTCGCTCGATGCATCAAGGCCAGCTCGTTTTTGCGCAGCTGATGCGCCATCTTCCGCTCACGACGTTTCGTCGGTGCGTGGCCCGTTACGCTGGCGAGCACAAGGTCAAGAGCTTCTCCTGTCTCGATCAGTACCTCTGCATGGCGTTCGCACAGCTGACCTATCGAGAGAGCCTGCGCGATATCGAGGCGAGCCTTCGGGCGCAGTCGGCCAAGCTCTACCACTTGGGGATTCGCGGCAATGTCGCGCGCAACACGCTCGCCAAACGCCAATTCGACGCGCGATTGGCGTATCTACGCGAACTTCGCCGAGCGGTTGATTGGTATCGCGCGCGGCTTGTATGCCGAGGAACCCTTCGGTGTGGATCTGGCCGAGACGGTTTACGCACTCGATGCGACGACCATCGATTTGTGCTTGTCGGTATTGGGTGTGCAGCGCGACGGTCATGGCATAGTGCTGGTCACTTATCGAGCTGACCCAGTCTACATCATTGGGGGGTTCTTGGAGGTCTGTGACATACTGTCTTCACTGTCGGAAGTGATTGCTACGAGAGTGAACGTTGCAGAAACCTAATCGAACCAAAGCCAGGCGGCTCACGAGGCCGCACATCGCTTTATGGAAGCACACGAGTCTGCCGGTCACAAGGTGGTATAAGGAGCAGCCGCGTGAATATCGTGGCTAGGTCCATGCACTCAATGCACTTGAGAGGATTTCCAAGAGATCTCACGTTTCTGGTCGAGCAGATGGCACCGCCAGAGTATGCAACCGCGTTCGTGCGGGCGATCGAGTACTACCTGGGGCCCTCCGAGGAAAGCAGCGCATGACCTACTGTGTAGGCGTCCTTTTGAATGACGGCATCGTGCTGGCGTCGGACTCTCGCACGAATGCCGGGGTCGATAACTTTGCGACGTTCTGCAAGATGACCGTGTTCGAGCGCCCGGGTGATCGGGTGATAGTGTTGCTGAGCTCGGGAAACCTGGCGGGGACGCAGGCCGTCATCAGTGTGCTCAAGCAACGCGGGGAAGCGCAGGAAAACGACGTCATCAGCGTTTGGAACGCTCGCACGATGTTCGACATTGCGGTCATCGTTTCGGACGCGGTGCGGGATATCGAGCACCGCGACGGCAAGCATCTGGCGAGCAGTGCCAGTCCGTTCAACGCTTCGTTCATCATCGGCGGCCAGATCAAAGGCGAACCGCTGCGGTTGTTCCGGACGTTTGCAGAGGGCAACTTCATCGAGGCAGGTGCCGATACGCCTTTCTTTCAGACGGGTGAAGCAAAGTACGGAAAGCCCATCATCGATCGCGTCATTACCCCTTCGACCAACCTTAGCGACGCAATGAAATGCGTCCTGGTCTCGTTCGACTCCACCATGCGCAGCAATCTCTCGGTCGGCATGCCCATCGATCTGGTGTGCTGCGAACGAGACAGGCTGAAGCTCAGTGTTCGCCACCGCTTCGAGCGGGGCGACGCTTACTTCAGTGCCCTCAGCAAAGAGTGGAGCAAGGGTGTCCGCGCCGTGTTCCGGCGCTTACCCGCCGTACCAGTGCTCCTACCGCCAACATCGCGCGACGTCCCGGCTCCGCCGCCGAGCGAGCCGTCGCTTTGAATCCCGACATCCGTGCACGACGATCAATCATTGCTGGCACCCGATGAGCCCGCTGCCTTTCGGGTGGAGCGGGAAAGACGGTCGATCGTCATTCTTTTTGACCTGCGACCACGCTGGCGCGCTCGTGCCGCGCAAGCTGCATTCGCTGGGTGTGTCCACTGAGGACCTGCGGCGCCACATTGCCTGGGATATCGGAGCTGCAGCGGTTGCGGTGAAGCTTGCAGCGCGACTCGCTGCCTTCCTGATTTCTGCAAACGTATTCTCGACTCGTCATTGACTGCAACCGTCCGCCCGGCAGCGCAGAATCGTTTGTGTGACTGAGCGAGACCACGCGAATTCCCGGCAATGCGTCGGTTTCGGCCGTCGATGCGCTGGCGCGGGAACGGGAGGTGTTTCGCCAGTATCAGGAGCGCATTCGCACCGAGATGGACGTACGCAAAGCACAACATCGGCACACGATCCTCATCGCCATGCACAGTTTTAGCCCGTGGTTCCATGGACATCAGGGTCCCTGACATGCCGGATTGTTGTATAACAGGGGTCGTCGTTTGGCGGATATCTTGCTTCACTTTCTGCTCCCAGTCTCGCCATCGGTGCCAACGAGCCTTACCCGGTGGATGACGAGACCGACTGTACGATTCCCGAGTGTGGTGAGCCGCGCGGGCTTCTACATGTCGTGATCGAGCTAGGGTGAGTCGTCTTTTGTCGGCCGCGGAGATTTCAAGGTGCAAATTCGTCTTGGCTACGAACTGATCTATCGGTGTCCACAACGGACTCCAATGATTCTGAATTTGAATATCCACTACACACGGGCGGCTGATCTGATTCGTGCGGATAACATTCTCACTGATCCCTGGGTGCCACTGGTGTTGTACCGCGACGGCTTTGGAAACTGGTGCACCCGTCTCGTTGCTCCTGTGGGACACATGCGCATCACTGCCGACGCCGTTATCAATGATCGCGGGTTGACTGAACCGATCGTGTCGAATGCGCAACAGCACACTGTGGAGTCGCTGCCGGAAGAAACGCTGGTGTATCTGCTCGGCAGCCGCTACTGCGATACCGAGCACCTGTCCGCTGTCGCCTGGAATCTGTTTGGCAACACTGTGCCGGGCTGGCCACGCGTGCAGGCGATCTGCAACTTCGTCAATCAGCACATCACATTCGGTTATCAGTTCGCGCGCCCAACCAAGACTGCCTCGGAAGCGTTCCACGAACGACAAGGCGTTTGCCGGGACTACGCGCATTTGGCGATCGCGCTATGTCGATGTCTGAATATTCCGGCTCGCTATTGCACCGGCTATCTTGGTGATATCGGTATTCCTCCCGTCGATGCGCCGATGGATTTTGCATGTTGGTTTGAAGCGTATATCGGGGGGGCCTGGTACACGTTTGACGCGCGCAATAACGCGCCGCGCGTTGGCCGTGTGCTGATTGCGCGAGGCCGCGATGCTGCGGACGTCGCCATTAGCATGACCTTCGGCCCGAACGTGCTCGAAGGCTTCCGCGTCTGGGCGAATGAAGTAAAGGCAGGCCTAGAATGTAAGCGCCAACGGCGTCAGTAAAGGGATGTCGAGAATAACCGGATCCTGAGGGTGAGCACCGCACAATGGCGTCAGGTCGATCTTCAGGCGCAATTACAAGCAACGCGATTAGGGGTGACCTCAAGGTTGCGACTTGGCAATGTCGCGTAGTTCAAGCGGATGCGAATCCCGCCCCGGTAACCGCCAGCCACGGGCCGGGTATCGAGTCTTGCAGGTATTGCGGCGACGCAATGCTTGATGCGTAGGCACGAAAGGAGGCGAGGCGCAAAGGTAACAGGTCAAGCTGTCACTGAAGGATCTAAGTCCCGAAAACATCGCAAAGGTGTGTGCCGATGATTTCTTGAACCCAGCAGGCAACAGCTTGTGTCGCGCAACGGCGAGCGGCACGAGCCACCCCGGGATCTAAGTCCGCGTCGAACCTTACAAGACGGATACGTGGTAACCAAGGAGATCCGATCGTCGGCGTACAGGACGTGCGCACTTCCCGACAAGCCTAAACAGCGAGGGAGGAAGCGGTGATGATCGGAAGTCGGAGACGCCTATATGAGCGACGAAGTCCGGTAACGCGGACGGAGCAAAGGGGCGTCGGTGGGAGATAACGAATCGGGGAAACATGGCCCGACACCGAGCGGATTGTGATCATGGCAACTGAACTGGTTCGTTTCACACAGTGGGCGCGTGAGAAGCCACAGCGGCAATAGCCGAAGTCTGCGGCAGTATCTGTATGCCAGCCGCCGGCTTCTGTTCAAATGGCTCAATCGACGTAGTCAGCGCCGCAGCGTCAAGTGGGACCACCTCGATGGGAGTCCTGCCATGCCCGCGGATCATCCATAACCTCTATCCCGACCTGCTGCGAAAGCCTTCCACCGGGAGCCGGATGGTGTAACTCTCCATGTCCGGTTCTATTGGGGCGGCGGGTCGCAAGACTCGCCGCTACTCGCCAAACGGAACATAGCGCACGTTAGCGGCATCGCACCATCTGACGGATCAGGTACTTGCATCACCGCTCTTGCGCCTTGCGCCGGCCGAACGCCCACTGGGTCAACTGCGACACCGCACCCGGCGAGGTTCACCGCCAGCTCGCGGCGCGTGCGATCCGGTCCCCGCGTCACGGGCTGACGGAAGCATTTCGACCGTAGGTGGGCGACCCTCGAGCGCTTTCGGTGAGAGACACGGGCATGCGATCTCGACTTTGTGGGCGGCGCGGCGCTCAATACTCGCAGTGAAATCAAGCGAAATGGAATGCTGCCGTCATGTTTGAGCTGGCTGAGTGATGAGCGGCGAGGAGGGCAGACTTCCGCTTGAGGAAGAATTGCGCGAGCGCCTCGAGCTTCGTCTGAGAGCCTGCAAAGAAGGCGAGGTGCCGTTTCGGACATTCCACAAACTGGCTGCGTTATTAGCAATGCGAAGTGGGTTCGCTTGGAGCTGCTTCGAAGCCGCTGGTCGAGGGACGGCGGGCAGAATCGAAAGATGGCTTCGCCAAGTAATTTTGGCGCAGGCTCAGAATGAGCGCAGACAGGGTGTTTCCATTGGCTCGCTTGACGCCGACCTCTCGATCGCTAAGGCTGCGTTGATCGCACGGAAGGAACGCGCTTCCCAGATCGACCAGCGCCATCTGTTACTCGCGCTACTCGCGGACAAAAACACGGGTACGATGAATGAGATCACCAAGAGCCTTAGTGCAACGCGTAGGGAGTCAATCCAGGCGGCTGCCGAGACCGGCCGCCCGAGAGATTTGCGTTCCGTACGCTCTGCAGTGCCATCCTTGACACGAGAGAAAAAGTGACGCGCGAGCTGCGATCAATCGTAGAGTGGCTGATGAAATTAGGGGCTTGGGGAGCAACGGAACAAAAACTCCAGTTAAGGATCGGCATCTGCTGGGTTTCTGAGTGGCCGCAGCCCACCCCCTGGTCACGGATTCGGGCACGGCGAACGAGTATCGCCCCAGCATGTTGATGTGGTCGTAGCCTAGTGCGATGGGCGTCCATTGAAGTAAAAGTGCCCCGTTTGCAAGTCACTCGGGACCGCCGGAGCAAACATGCGCGTCGAATTCACTTTACGAAAGGGTGCTCGGTTTTGTCGAAAAATATTTGCCATGCGACAAGTGTCGGGTTCTGGCCGTTTTCGATTGAGGATGCCCGGAACGTACCTTTCAAGTTCATTCGGCGTGAGAAGTTTTTCCGAGAGACTTCCTGTGCGACCATGAACACGGAAAGGCTGCAAGGAGTTGCCGATGTTGCTGGTACCGGTAAAGGTCGATGGGAGTTCGATACACGGGCTTGGGATTTTTGCTTCGCAAGCGATTAGGGTGAACACGCGTATCTGGAGCTTCACGCCCGGATTTGTAAGTCGGAACTGCGCGCGCGGAGTCTACTATGCGATAAAACCGCGTTTGATGACCGGGTGCGAAAATTCTTTGTGGCCGATGGGTCTACCCACGATCGATTACGGGCATCGAATCGGCGACAAGGGATCGGGAATTCGCGAGAACTCTTCATCGGGGAGTGGTTATTCACTACCTGGTCATACGACAACAAGCAAGCAGAGGATCGGTACCTCACCATTGAGAGGTTCCGTGGTGATGTTCGCCTATTAACCGAGACGGTCGCCATCCATAAGCTCGTCTGTGTACGCGAGGCGGACAATCAATGGTGCATCGTCACTGAATATGGCAAGAAGGATGTGGTCGTGTTGGAAGGCCTGGCCGATACCGATGTTCGGCGTTTCGCGGCTAAGTTCGCAGTTACGCTCACGTCGCGGAACGCCGGCGGCGCGCCGGAGAAGGATGTGTCGCAATGAAGCGGGGAGCTTTTGGCCAATATCGATAGCGAGATACATTGGGTGCTTTCTACACCGACCACGGCGCACGATCGCGAGAATCCGAGGCGCGAAATGAATTTCTATAGGGCGTTCTCGCAGACTGCGCGCGGGAATTCCCGCTGCGGAGCATGCAGTTCCCCATGCTCCGTAGGGCGGACTCAGGTCTCTTATGCACATTTCCGGTGGACAACCCTGTGTACAACGTGGCGGCGAAGCCTGGGAATCACACCGCATTCAGCGCGTTACGCAATCTGCTGAAATTTTGACCACGCGGGCGCCCGTGACTTGGTCTACGTTGACGACCAGAACTCGTCCCAATGATCGAGCGCTCTTCAATCTCCCGGCGCCTCCTGCAGAAGGTGCGTGACGTACGCAGCCCGCGCTGCGCTATCAAGCTGCCAACATCCGCGAACTGTTGCCGCTGCTCGAAGCCATCGCCAAGGGCGGCCGCCAGTTGCTGATTGTCGCCGAAGACGTCGAGGGCGAGGCGCTTGCCACCCTGGTCGTCAACACGATCCGCGGCATCGTCAAGGTCGCCGCCGTCAAGGCGCCGGGCTTCGGCGATCGTCGCAAGGCCATGTTGCAGGACATCGCGGTACTGACGGGCGGCAAGGTCATTTCCGATGAAGTCGGCTTGTCGCTCGAGAAGGCGATGCTGAACGATCTGGGCGAAGCGAAGAAGGTGCTGGTGGAGAAAGAGAACACCACCATCATCGACGGCGCCGGCAAGGCGGCGGACATCAAGGGCCGCGTCGAGAGCATTCGCCAGCAGATCGAGGAAGCGACCTCCGATTACGACAAGGAAAAACT
>Ga0137409_10004332_pt1 | contig 14920 bp, 21 predicted proteins | sample CZODoug1_16funga_FD_122059 | JGI IMG/M metagenome (GOLD analysis project Ga0137409, IMG submission 122059) | Vadose zone soil fungal communities from Angelo Coast Range Reserve, California, USA - CZODoug1_16fungal (Hybrid Assembly) | ecosystem: Environmental > Terrestrial > Soil > Vadose zone... | reverse complement strand
ACTTTCGCGCACGTGCCGGGCCTGAAAGTGGTGATGCCGGCGACGCCGCACGACGCCAAAGGGCTGCTCGTCGACGCGGTCTACGACGGCAATCCTGTGATGTACATCGACGATCGCTGGCTCTACGGCGAAACCGGCGAAGTGCCCGAAGGGCTGTATCGGGTGCGAATCGGGACCGCGTCGCGGCTTCGCGTCGGCCGCGACGTCACGCTGGTCGCGACGTCGTGGATGGTGTCGCAGGCGCTGATTGCCGCGCGCCGGCTCGCTGACGCCGGCATTGACGTCGAAGTCGTCATAAGGAATAGAAGCGGCCTTGTCGTGAGAAGGTTGTGCCGCAGTGTGAATGATAAAATCAGGCCGTTCCGATTTGAAGACATCGCGGATGGCCTGTCGGTCTCTGATGTCTAAATTGTCGTGTCGGTAGCTGCGAACCGAGCGCACGTGGCCGCCGTCGATGACGACTGGTTTCGCCACAGCGTGGAGGAGGAAGTCTTCGGGCGTCCGGTGCGGCTCATCGGTCCCAACTATCCCGGGCTCATCTCACCCGGACAGAGCAAGGTGGGAATCATGCCCGGCTCGATCGTGAAGCCCGGCAAGGTGGGCGTGGTGAGCCGGAGCGGCACGCTGACGTACGAGGTGGTGTGGCAGCTCACCCGCGCGGGCCTCGGGCAATCGACCTGCATCGGCATCGGCGGGGACCCGATCGTGGGCACGCGCTTCGCCGACATGCTCGCGCTCTACGAGCAGGACCCCGGCACGAGCGCGATCGTCCTGATCGGCGAGATCGGCGGCAGCGACGAGGAAGACGCCGCGGCGCTCATCAAGCGTTCCATCTCGAAGCCCGTCGTGGCCTTCGTCGCGGGGCAGACCGCGCCCCCCGGAAAGCGCATGGGACACGCGGGCGCGATCGTCTCCGGCGGATCGGGAACCGCGCAGGAGAAGATGGCCCGCTTCCTGGACGCGGGCATCCCGGTCGCGAAGACGCCGTCCGAGATCCCGGGGCTGATCGCGGCCGCGCTTTCACCGAAACGGAAATCCAAGCTGAAGCTGCTCCGATCGAAAAAGAAGAAGGCGTCGCCCCAGCGTCGGGCCTCCAAACCCAAGAATGCCAAACCCAAGAAAAGGAAAACCGTACGTGGATGAGACGCTGTTCATGATCAAGCCCGATGCCGTCTCGGCCCACAAGATCGGCGCCATTCTCTCCGAGGTCGAGCGCGCGGGATTCGAGATCCTCGACCTGCGCCTGGTGCGGCTCACGCCCAAAGACGCCAGGCTCTTCTACGCGGTGCACGAGGGGAAGCCGTTCCTGGGCGAGCTGGTGGAATTCATGTCCTCCGGACCCGCGGTGCCGGTGCGGCTCCGCCGGGCCGACGCGATCCCCAAGCTCCGCGATTTGATCGGCGCCACCGATCCCAAGGAGGCCAAGCCGGGCACCATCCGGGCGCTCCACGCGGAGAGCAAGGGGCGGAACGCGGTCCACGCGTCCGATTCGCCGGAGTCGGCCCGCGCCGAGATCGCCTTCTTCTTCGGAGACGGTTCCGGCCCCCGGTAATCTAAAGAAGAGCCATGGAACTGAAACTCCACGAGATCGACGAGGGGCAAAGCCGCCTCGTCCTGGAATCAGCCCCGGAATCCATCGGAATCGACCCCCGGGACGTGACCCTGGAAGGGCCGCTCGGGATTGTACTTACCCTGGACCGGCGCGGGGACGAGATCTGGATCCGCGGCACGGTCCATGGCATTGCGCTGCAACAGTGTAGCCGCTGTCTGGTCGACTTTTCCCAGATTCTCGAGTTGGAGTTCGAGGTTTTCTGTGCTAAGTTGCCTACTGCCCGCACGATGAGCCCCAAGGCCCTGGATGAAGAAGACGGAGGGGTCCATTTCCACGACGGCCACGTGCTCTCCATCGACAGCGAGATACGGGAGGCGGTGCTGCTGGGCCTCCCCATGAGGCCGCTTTGCCGCGAAAACTGCGCGGGCCTGTGCCCGCGGTGCGGTGAGGATCGAAACCTCGGGGCGTGCCGCTGCGTCGGCGCCGCCACGGGCTAACCAAGGGAATGAGGAACGATGGCCGTACCCAAGAGAAGACACTCGAGCACGCGCGGCAAGAAGCGCCGCACCAACTGGAAACTCGCGATGCCCTCCCGGTCGCTCTGTCCACACTGCAGCCAGCCCAAGCTGCCGCACCGCGTCTGCGGTCACTGCGGCTATTACGCCGGCGAGGAAGTGATCTCGCAGGAGGCGTCGAAGACCGCGTAGGGGCTGTGGGCACGGGGCGAACGTGAGCGATCGAGCCGGTCGGCCGGTCATCGGGGTGGACGCCATGGGCGGCGACCTGGCGCCCGGCGTGGTGATCCAGGGCGCCATCGAAGCGACGCGTGAATCCGGGGGCGCCTTCGAGGTCGTCCTGATCGGCGACGAGGCGCTCGTGCGCGAAGAAGCCGCCCGCCTGCGCGTGCAGTCCGATCTTCCTTCCGTGATCCACGCGTCCGAGCGCGTCGAGATGGGCGAGTCGGCCGTGACCTCCGTCCGCAAGAAGAAGGACTCCTCCATCAACATCGCCGCGCGCCTCGAGAAGGAGCACAAGACCCATGCCATGGTCTCCGCCGGCAACACCGGCGCGGTCGTGGCGGCCGCGCTCTTCGGCCTCGGCCGCATCGAATCGGTGCAGCGTCCGGCCATCGCCACCGTGCTGCCCACGCCGCAAGGGAACGTTGTCATCCTGGACGTGGGCGCCACGTCGGATTGCAAGCCGTACCACCTCCACCAGTTCGCGATGATGGGCAGCATCTACGCGCGCCTCGTGCTGCACGTGGAGCGTCCGCGCGTGGGGCTCCTGAACATCGGCGAGGAAGCGGAAAAGGGGAGCGAGCTCTATTACGAGGCGCATCAGCTCCTGAAACAGAGCCCGGTCCATTTCGTGGGCAACGTGGAAGGAAGGGACATCATTCTCGGCACGGCGGACGTGGTCGTGTGCGATGGATTCGTCGGGAACGTGCTCCTGAAATTCGCGGAGAGCGTGATCCCGAGCGTGGGGAACATGATCCGGGACGAGATCCGTGCGGATCCCCTGAGCATGCTCGCGGGGCTTCTCCTGAAGCCCGCCTTCCGGCGCCTGAAGCGCCGGATGGACTACGCCGAGGTGGGCGGCGCGCCGCTCCTCGGGGTGGACGGGAACTGCATCATCGCGCACGGGCGCAGCAACGCCCGCGCCATCAAGAACGCCATACGCGCGGCCGCGCGCTGCGCCGAGGCCCGCGTGGCCGATTTCATCCGCGAGGATCTGCAGAAGCTCGCGCCGGAGGCCGCGTGATCTCACCGGGTAAGCGGCTGTGATTTCGCCCGTCCGTGACGTCCACATCATCGGCGTCGGCTCCTGCACGCCCGACCGCGTCCTGACGAATCAGGATCTCGAGAAGATCGTGGACACCTCGGACGAGTGGATCACCTCGCGCACCGGCATCAAGGAGCGCCGCATCGCAGGTCCCGACATCCCCTCCTCCGCGCTCGCCACCGAGGCGGTGCGCCGCGCCATGAAGGACGCAGGGATCGAGGGCTCCGAGGTGGATCAGATCATCGTGGGGACCGTGACGGGAGACCGGCCCTTCCCCTCGACCGCCTGCCTCATCCAGGACCGGATCGGGGCCTCATCGGCCTTCGCCTTCGACATCTCCGCGGCGTGCTCGGGATTCCTCTACGCGCTCTCGCTGGGCCGCACGCAGATCCTGGCGGGTGTCGCGAACACCGTTGTCGTCGCGGGCGTGGAGACGCTCTCCAAGATCACGGACTGGACGGATCGAAACACCTGCGTTCTCTTCGGCGACGCCGCCGGGGCGGTGGTGCTCCGCTCCACGGGCCAGCCGGGCGGCATCCTGGCCACGAAGCTGCACAGCGACGGCTCGCTGGTGAACCTTCTCGAGATGCCGGGCGGAGGCTCCCTCCATCCCTCCTCGCACGAGACCGTGGACAAGCGGATGCACTACATCCGCATGAGCGGGAACGACGTCTTCAAGTACGCGGTGCGCGCGATGGAGTCGGTGGCCTGCGAGGCGCTCGAGCTGGCGGGGTTGAAGCCGGAGGAGCTGGATCTCCTGATCCCGCACCAGGCCAACTATCGCATTATCGACGCCACCGCGCGGCGCCTGGGGCTTCCCATGGAAAAGGTGTTCGTGAACCTGGACCGCTACGGCAACACCTCCTCGGCATCGATCCCGCTTGCCCTCGACGAGGCGAAGCGGCAGGGGCGCCTGAAGCCCGGCGATCTCGTGGAGATGGTCACGTTCGGCGGCGGGTTCACGTGGGCGGCGGCGGTGGTGCGCTGGTGAGCAGGATCGCCTTCCTCTTTCCGGGTCAGGGGTCGCAGTCGGTGGGGATGGGGAGGGCCCTCGCGGAGCGCTATCCCGAGGCGCGCGAGGTATTCGAGCGCGCCGACCAGGTGCTCGGATTTCCGCTCTCCACGTTCTGCTTCGCGGGACCCATCGAGGAGCTGACGCGCACGGAGAACACGCAGCCCGCGTTGCTGGTCACGAGCGTCGCGGCCGCGCGCGTGCTCGAGCGCCGCGGCGTCCACGCCTCGGCGGGCGCGGGACACAGCGCCGGAGAATTCGCGGCGCACGTGGCGGCCGGATCGCTCTCCTTCGAGGACGGCCTCAAGCTCATTCGCCGGCGCGGCGAGCTGATGGCGGGCGCGGGCAGGGAGCGGCCGGGATCGATGGCCGCGGTGCTCGGGCTCGACGCCCCCGCGATCGAGAGGCTGCTCGAGGCGGTGGCGCTTCCCCGCGATCTCGCGGCCGCGAACTTCAACTCACCCGGACAGGTCGTGCTCTCGGGCACGCCCGCGGCGCTCGAGCGCGCGACCGAAGAGGCGAAGAAGCTGGGGGCGAAGAAGATCGTGCCGCTGCAAGTGAGCGCCGCGTTCCATTCGCCGCTCATGGAAGGCGCCGCGCGCGGACTGGCGGAAGCGCTCGACCGGGTGGAAATCAGGCCCGCGCGATTTCCGATCTACGCCAACGCGACGGCGCGCCCGGTGCAGTCGCCCGATGAGATCCGGGTCACGCTCCGGGAGCAGCTCCTTCGCCCCGTGCTCTGGGAGCAGACGGTGCGCGAGCTCTTGGACCAGGGGGTGCGCCGGTTCGTGGAGGTCGGGCAGGGGCGCGTGCTGCGCGGGCTCGTGAAGGGCGTCGACCGCGAGGCATCGCTCTTCGGGAGCGAGGACCCCGACTCGATCGAGGCCACGGTGTTGGCACTCGAGGAGGTCGCGGCGTGACGTCGGATGCCAGGTTCAAGAACCGCGTGGCGGTCGTGACCGGAGGGGGAAAGGGGATCGGGCGCGCGGTGGCCTCAAAGCTTGCCTGCGGGGGCGCCAAGCTCGTGCTCTCGGGTCGCGACGCGTCGGCGCTCGAGACGGCGTGCGCCGAGATCCGCACGCAGGGAGGCGAGGCGATTCCGGTCGCGGGGGACGTGTCCAAGCCGGGGGACGCCGAGGCTCTCTGCGCCAAGACGCTCGAAGCATTCGGCAGCGCCGACATCCTGGTCAACAACGCCGGAATCACCCGCGACAACCTGGTCATGCGGATGAGCGAGGAGGAGTGGGACCAGGTGCTCGACACGAATCTCAAGGGAAGCTTTCTCTGCATCCGCGCGTTCACCCGGCCTATGATGAAACAGCGCTGGGGGCGGATCGTGAACGTTAGCTCCGTGGTGGGCCTCATCGGAAATCCTGGGCAGGCCAACTATGTCGCGTCCAAGGCGGGACTTGTGGGGCTGACGAAGGCCGTTGCGAAGGAGCTAGCGTCGCGCCATATTACTGTGAATGCGGTGGCTCCGGGCTTCATCGAAACAACGATGACGTCCGGTTTGAGCGAGAAGGTGCGCGAGGCACTGAAGGCCCAGATCCCGCTCGGACGCCTCGGGTCCCCGGATGACGTCGCCCACGCGGTGGCGTTTCTGTGCTCCGAGGAGGCGGGATACGTGACCGGCCAGGTGCTGTCCGTCGACGGCGGTATGAGGATGTAAACGGCTGGATTCCCCATGGGAGTCCACAAGGGAGGTGAAGCAGGGAATGGCCTCATTCAGTGAGGATCGGGTCAAGCAGATCATCGTCGATCAGCTGGGCGTGGCGCCCGAGCAGGTGACCCCGGAGGCTTCGTTCATCGACGATCTCGGAGCCGACTCGCTCGACACCGTGGAGCTGGTCATGGCTCTCGAAGAGGAGTTCGATATCGAAATTCCGGACGAGGACGCCGAAAAGATGACCACGGTGGCGGACGCCATCAAGTACCTGGAATCGCACGTGCCGAAGAACGCCTGATTCGGCGCCGTGCGGGGCGCGACTCGTCCCGCGCGGGGGAGCACAGGTGAAGAAATCGAGAGAACGTTCGTGACGTATCGGAGAAATGGAGCCCCTCGTCGGGTGGTTGTGACCGGGCAGGGGGTGATCTGTCCTCTCGGGAACAACGTGGAGGAATTCTGGAAACGGCTGATCGCGGGAGAATCCGGGATCGGTCCCGTGACGCGCTTCGACACCGCCGCCTACGACACACGGTTTGCCGGCGAGGTGCGCGGATTCAAGCCGGAAGACTCCATGGACCGGAAGGACATCCGCCGCACCGATCTCTTCGTGCAGTTCGCGGTCGCCGCGACCGCACAGGCGGTGAAGCAGGCCGGGATCTCAGACCAGGTCGTCGATCCCACGCGGTTCGGCGTCATCGTGGGGTCGGGCATCGGCGGGATCTCGACGTTCGAGGAGCAGCACCGCATCCTGCTCGAAAAGGGTCCGAACCGCGTCAGCCCGTTCTTCATTCCGATGATGATCTCGGACATGGCCTCGGGACAGGTGTCGATCCTCTTCGGCGCCAAGGGCCCCAATTACTGCACCGTGTCGGCGTGCTCCTCGGGAGCGCACGCGGTGGGGGAGGCGTACCGGATCATCCAGAACTCCGAAGCGGAAGTCATGATCGCGGGAGGCGCCGAAGCTCCGGTGACTCCGGTTTCCTTCGCTGGATTCTGCTCCATGAAGGCGATGTCCACCCGTAACGACGATCCAACCCGGGCCTCCCGGCCTTTCGACTCCCAGCGCGACGGGTTCGTGATGGGAGAGGGCGCGGGGATTCTGATCCTGGAGGAACTCGAGCACGCGAGGAAACGCGGCGCGCCGATTCTGGCCGAGATCATCGGTTACGGAGCCACGGGAGATGCCCATCATATGACCGCTCCTGCCCCTGAGGGTGAGGGCGCAGCGCGGGCCATGCGGGCTGCCATCAACGATTCCGGCCTCGAGCTTCGCGAGTTCGGATACGTGAACGCCCACGGCACTTCCACACCACTCAACGACAAATTCGAAACCCAAGCCATCAAGTCGGTATTCGGCGATCATGCTCATCGCGTGGCCGTCAGCTCGACAAAATCGATGACGGGACATCTGCTCGGAGCCGCAGGAGGACTCGAAACGATCATCTGCGTCCTCGCGCTCGAGCGGCAGGTGCTTCCCCCCACCATCAACTACGAGCATCCCGATCCCGACTGCGATCTCGATTACGTCCCCAACATCGCGCGTACGGTCGAAGCGCGGGCGGCCCTTTCCAACTCTCTGGGCTTTGGCGGGCACAACGTCACCCTGGCGTTATCGAGACCGATGGACAAGGAGGGTCCCTAGGGATCCCGACAAACGTGAACATATTGAGAAAGCTGTTTGGACTGGACAAAGTACCGGGGCCGAAGCCGTCGCCGTCGAAGGCGCCACCGCGCACCGTCGGGCGAGACTTCGACCTCCGCGGATTCGAAGCCGTTCTTCACTACAAATTCAGGAACACCGAGCTGGCGCGCCAGGCGCTCACCCACCGCTCCTATCTCCACTCGCTCCCGGACAAGGACAAAGGCGGCGGGGAGTCGAACGAGCGGATGGAGTTTCTCGGCGACTCGGTGGTCGGGCTCGTCGTGAACGAGTTCCTGTATCGCAAGTTCACCTCGCTGCGCGAGGGGGAGCTGACGAAGATGAAGTCGCTCCTCGTGAGCCGCGTCATTCTCTCGAGGACGGCCAAGGACATGGGGCTGGGGGACCACATTCTCCTCAGCGAAGCGGAGACCGGCTCCGGCGGTCGCGACCGCGCCTCGATCCTCGCGGACACGCTGGAAGGCGTGATCGGCGCCGTGTATCTGGACGGAGGGCTCGAGCCGGCGCGCCGGCTGACCGAGCGGCTGCTCCTCCGCCAGGTCCACGAGATCCTGAGCGACGCGAACCTCGCCAACTACAAATCCATGTTACAAGAATATGTGCAGGGGGAATTCAAGACGCACCCGCAGTACCGGATCTCGAGCGAGATCGGTCCCGACCACGAGAAGGTGTTCACCGTCGAGGTGGTCGTGAACCAGAAAGTCCTGGGACGCGGCCACGGCAGCAACAAGAAAGAGGCGGAGCAGGAAGCCGCGCGCGACGCGCTGCTCCACTTCGAGAAGCTCGTGCGCGACGACCGGCAGGATCACAGGCGCCGCAGACGCAGAGGCGGCCGCGGCCGGCGCTCGCGTGGTGGCGGAGGGCGGGGCCAGGGTCCGGGACAGGGACAGCAGGGAGGCGGAGGTCAGGAGCCACGGGAGCCGCGCGAGTCACGGCAACGCAGGGAGCCCGACGGGGACAAATCCCCCTGGGCGGCCTCCCACTTGCAGTCGGAGTCTTGAGCTTGGTATAATCCAGGTGTCGTCTTGACAGGGGGAGGGAGGCCCGTCCGGGCCTTCCTCCGTTCCTTTTTCCGGTCGGAGACGGCGCGCGTGAGACGATCCCTGGACGTTCCCCTTACCTCACGGATGGGTGCGGGAATGGTTTCGCTGATTCTGCTGGCCCTCCTGGCCGGCTCCTCCCGCGCGGATTCCTCCGCGACGGGCAGCATCCCCCCCAACCTGGAATTCCTCGCCCGCTCCGCCGTCGCCCAGGAACACGGCGATACGGAGGAAGCACAGCGCTGGGCCGGCGAGCTCGCCGCCTCTGATCCCGGGTCGACCTACGCCGCCTGGAGGGTAGCGCAGCTGCTCGAGTCCGCGGGTGACGACACGCGCGCGCTCGAGTGGGGAAACCGCTCCCTTTCGCTCGACAGCCTGAACGCCGATGCCGCGATGCTCGTGGGGCGCATGCGGCTCCGCGCCGGGGAACCGTCGATCGCCGCGAAGGCGCTCACTCCGCCGCTTCGTCTCCTGGGCGCGCGTCCGGAGCTCTACGCGCTCCGTGCGCTCGCCCACGAGCTGGATCGGAACTACGAGGCGGCGCTGGCGGATCTGAGGCGCACGGGGGAGCTGCTCCCGGATTTCGGCTGGGTGGCGACCGGCGTGCTGTCGATGGCGCTCGAGGATGGCCGCTTGGAGGAGGGGGCGGCAGCGCTCGAGCTGGCGCTTACGCTCAACCCGGCCGATCCCCGGACCTTGGGGCTGGGTATCGAGCTGGCGCGTCGGACGGGGGATACGGCGCTGGAGGAGAGGCTTCTCCGGAGGCGCGTGGAATCTCCGGACGCGCTCCCCGAGCAAGTCGCCGCGTACGCGTCGTACCTCTTTCGCGAGGGGGAACGGAGTGTCGCGGAAGCGTTTCTCTTGAAAATGGCGCAGCGGGGCTTCGACCCGATCGACGCCCGCGTGGATGCGGGCCGCTCGCTCGTGCGTGAGGGCGAGTATCGCGCGGCGCTCGTGGCGGTAAAGCCGATCGAGAAGCAACGGGCCGCGCTACCCATCAAGGCCCGAGCGCTCATAGCGCTCTCGCAGGAAAAGCCGGCCCTGCGCTGCTTCCGGAAGCTGCGCGAGCTGCGCTCGCTCACGGCGGAGGAGTCGTTGGCCGTTGCCTACCTCGAGATCAAGGTCGGAGACCGGGAGGAGGGCGTGCGAATCTTGGAAGGGCTCCGGGACGGGCTCGCGGCGAGCCCCCGCCGCGTGCTGGGGGGTGCCCTCTGCTACATGCTCCTGCGCCATCCCGAGGAGGCCGTAACTCTCATGCGGGAAGCCGCTTCACGCGGAGCGGAGAGCCCCCTCCTCTATGCCCAGCTGGGCCAGGCAGCCGTCTCCATCGGGGACAGCCTGGTGGCGGAATGGGCCTTCCAGAAACTGAATAGCCTGGGCCGGGAAAATTCTGAGAGCCTCTACTTTCTCGCGGCATCAGATCTGAGGCACGGGGCCGCGGATCGGGCGCTCCAGAGGCTCGATCGCGCGGTCGCGCTTAACCCCAAGAACGGCCGGGCCCTGGCGCTGCTGGGAACCATACGCTACAATATGGGGCAACTGGAGTTAGCGAGAGACCTGCTCAGGCGCGCGGTGCGCTGCCCCGACGCAGGGTCCGATGCCGAGCTCATGCTCGGGCGTGTTTGCAGGGCCCTTCGGCTGGACAGCGAGGCCCAGACCGCTGAATCCCGAGGCCGCGGAAAACGCGCTCCGTCGGCCCCGGCAGGGCTCACCCTCTTCTCCAAGCCTTAAGAGTAGAACCCTTTCCGGAACCGGCAACTCGCCCTGGTGTATCCCTGCCACGGAGAGTGATGCCAAGCGAGCTACGCTTAGTGAAAAAGCTCGAATTAGCCGAGCTGACCGATGAAGACGTCATGGAGCGTTGCGCACTCGGCTCCGAGACGGCTTTTCGTGCGCTCGTCCAACGGTATCGCTCGCGGATCATGAACCTCGTGTGCCGGTTCATCAACGACCGGGACCGGGCCGAGGAGATCAGCCAGGAGGTTTTCCTCCGGGTCTATCGGAACCGCGAGCGGTACCGGAAAAGCGGCAAGTTCTCCACGTGGATCTTCACGATCGCGGTCAACCTGACCAAGAACGAGATCAGGAGCCGCGTCCGGCACAAGGGCACGTTCAGCCTGGATGCGATGGAAGAAGATTCCGGAGGGCAGGGGCTCGCGTTCCCCGATCTGAAACCCCTGCCCGATGAAGACCTGAACGCGAGCGAGATCCGCCGGCGCGTGGCGGAAGCGCTCGAGAAGATCCCGGCCCGGTATCGCGAAGCGGTGGTGCTTCGCGACATCGAGGGTTTGAGCTACGAAGAAGTGGGAGAGATTCTCCGAATCCCGGGCGGCACCGTGAGATCACGGATCAATCGTGCCCGGCTGATGCTCAAGGAGCGTCTCAAGCCGCATCTGAATCTGGAGGACGCATGAACTGCCGGTCGGCCGAATCGTTGTTCTCCTCCTACATCGAGGATGAGATCAGCCAGGTGGAGCGCCGCAACCTCGAGGCGCACCTCATGGGATGCCGTCGCTGCTCGGTCGCGATGCGCGACGTCAGGGCGACGGTGTCGATTTTGGAACGGATGCCTCTGGTCGAGCCCAGCGCGCATTTCGACGAGGACGTGTACGCCAAGATCCGCTCGGGCGAGGGGCTCCGCCCCAGCTTTGCGGAATGGGTGCGCGAGGCTCTCTCGCCCGCCCGGCTCAGGCCGCTCTACCTGGCGGGCGCCGGCGCGTGCGCCGTGGTCGCCGCGTTCCTGATTTCCCCCTTGGGGCAGGGCTGGATGCGTTCGCCTCCGTCGGCTCCGGCGCTGATGAGCGCGTCCCGGACCCGGGAGCCCGCGAAGGTCGAAGCCGTGGCGCCGCCGGCCGCTCCCACCACGCAAACCGTGGCCGAGCGGACCGCTCCCGCGGCCGCTCCCGTCCCTACGTCACCCCGAGGCGCCGGTTCGGTGGTCGCGAGCGCGTCCGGGCCCACCCCCGCCGCGAGGGATTCGATCCTGGACGGGGGTATTCCGCGCCAGAGGTACAAGGATGAGATCATCAACGACCAGTTCTATCTCGAGAGCGGTCGTCAGGGTCAGGATCCCTCCATCGTCCCCGTCAACGAAACGAAGGACGACGGCGTCTACATCATCTTCTAGGCAGCACGCCTGGGCCGGAGCGCGTCCCCCATGCCCGTGATCCGGAGCCGGTTGCGCATCCTCGCGGCGCTCACATGCGCCGCCTCGGTCGCCCTGTGGATGTCTCACGCGGGCGCCGCCAGCATCCTCCCGCTCCGTTCCGAGGAAGCCACGCTCCTGATCGGAGTCGATTCCGCGCGGACAAGCGTCGTGACCATGGTCGCCGTTCCCGGGGAATCGCAGCCCCGGCCGGACCGGCCGCTGCGCCGCTTGATCGGGACCGCCGTCGTTCTGAATCCTCACCGGCTCCTCACGACCGCGAGCATGGCCATCTCCGGAGGCTCCTTCAGCGTGCTCCTGGGAGACGGCCTGAAGCGCGAGGCCCGGATCCGCGGCGTGGACCGGCAATCGAATGTCGCGCTCTTCTCGGTCGAAGGGGAGCCGCTCCAGCCGCTCCGCCAGGCATCACCGCAATCCATCGCCCCCGGCTCCTGGGTGGCGGTGATCTCCAACGTGAACATCACGAGGCCCCAGATCACGCTCGGGCAGGTGGTCGGCCGCGGCGAGCGCGTCGATTTCCCCTACTCCGGCGAGATCGTCGAGATCGAAGCCTCCGCTTATCCGGGCGCGAGCGGCGGGGCGGTCCTGAACGAGGCCGGGGAGTGGGTGGCGATCGTGGTTGGTCGCGCCACCAAGGCGCCCGAGCACGCTCCCTCCTCCCCGGTCGCGGAACCCGACGAGGACAGGCAGAAGCAACCGAGCGATCTCCTGATTGCGCTGCCCGTCGACCAGCTCCAGCGGATCGCGGATGACCTCGAAGCGTACGGGAACGTCCGCCGCGCGTTCCTCGGGATTCAGATGCGCCGCGGAATCCTCGGGGACAATGGGCTGGCCTCGTCGAAAACGCGCTCTGCACGAACTCGGTGCAACCGGTCACTGAGTCTCTTCCCCATGTGAAATCCCCTTCTCAGCGCGTGAGAAACGCGCACGGGAGCAACGAGTTACGCGTTCCCGGCAAAGTCGGTGCCGAAAAAAAGTGGACTGTCCGACTCCGGACGGACACGCTTCAGGGCCTCGCAGCGCAGCGATCGGCTTACCAGCTTTCCAGCCATGGCCAGCGGCGCCGCGATCTTAGCCCTTGAGCTCATACGCGTCCTGTACGACGCGACAGACAGGCAGCCAGCGCAATGGCGTTCCCTTGAAGGCCTCGTCGTGCCCGAAACCGCCGAGGCGGTGCGCTACGCTGAAGAGGGGATGGATCTTGGTGCGGGACGGGCACAGCGTGTGTCTCACGGAAGCCGGCCGGCGATTGATGGACCAATAGCGCGGCCGATCGTGAAAGCGGCCGGCCTCGATGGGGCGGCTGACAGCAGCAACGCCACCGCTGCCGCCGCCAAGTGCAACAGCTTGATGACTCTCAGGTCGATGACTGGATGCGCGACACGCCCGACCAGGCGGCGGCGCTGATGAAACCCTACGCCGGCCCGATCGAGACGTGGGAAGTGTCAGCCGAGGTAGGCAAGCCCTTCGCTGGGGAATAGGAAGGTGCGCGAGCTGATTAATTCGCTCTATCTAGGACGAGTGCTAACCGGCTCCTACTCCAAGGGGCTCAGCAGGCCCGTCTTCTCCGCCATGAAGGTCTCCGCTTCCTCTTCAGTCGTAAAGGGCTTCACCTCTATCGCCCCATCGGCAGAAAACGAGACGAGGAGAAAAGGGTAACTGTTCGTCGGCGGGTAGTAGAGAACGTAAGGATCGGTCATGGATAGCCAGCCCTTAGCGAGCCGCGCGCCTTTGTCACGAAGTCGGCCAGCTTGGAAATGAAGTCATCCGGTGTTTCGGACAGATGGACGGCGGCGCTCTTTGGGAGCGCGAGATAGCACTTGCGTCCCGCGGGCTTGAGCCGCAGAACGCCTCCGTGCTCTTCGATGAGGGATAGGGCCTTCAGGCGCTCAACGTCGCGCGCCGAAGGACGCGCCGGCTTGGCAATGCCGAACGCGACGCGGCGTAGCGTGACTTCTTCGTTTGGGCTGAACGGGGCGAGTAGTCCGCGGTCCGGCATCGCAGTACCTGCTGTCCGAAGCCTAAACTGGCGACCTATCGTTGCAAGCGCATTTCGCTCATAGCGTGCCAGACAGATCGCATCGTCCGCTTGCGGACGGATCGCCTGTGCATCCCCTCAATGCTTGCGCTGCGCCACTTCGGGTGACCTGGCTTGTGTCTCAGAGCACGGGGGCACGACATGGAACGCGGCCTACTCGCCGAGCTCAATCCACACGAAGAAATCGCGCTGCGGCGCATCGCCGAAGGCATGGTCGAGACGAAGGATGTGCAGAAACGCCACTTAGAACGGCTGAAATTGCTGGCATTAGTAGAGGTGACAGAAAAAGACTTCAGGCTTACGAGCCTCGGCCAGCGCCGGCTTTCGATGTTGAGAAGGTAAGCGACTAACTCTTAAGACACCAGTCGAGCGAAGGGTGTTCCTCAGACAGATTGTATTCAGGCACGGATTTCCCGTCGCCGTCTTTGACCGATATGTGATCGAGACCCTCGCCACGAAACACATTTAGGGCCGCCAAGGCCTCCCCTTCGGATGCGCTTGCGAGCAGAATGCTGGCGCCATCACGCGGGTCTTTCGCTTCAACGACAACGTTCATTGACTGCACCTGGCGCCGCATTTTCGGCTATGCCTAATAGCGGATCTCCACGCGCCGGTTAGCCGGCTCGCTCACGCCGTCGGCAAGCGTGGGAAGCGGGCTGCCCGTTTCCGCCGCGACGACAATTGAGCGGGCAGGAACGCCATCACGTACCAACTCATTCTTCACCGCCTCCGCATAGCCGGCGCGACCGACCACGCGGACGAGCCCGGCGGATCTGTCAGCGTCGGCCGCTGCCCTGCGAATCGTTTCGTCCGCAACGCTCGACAACTGCCCAGTGCCCCTGTCGAAGAAGACCACATATCCGGGCGGCGACTCATTCGCGTAGGCCACAGTTGTCGTCTGGGATAGTGCTGCTTGAAACGGCGTTACAAAGAGGCCGCCGAGCAGGATGGCGCCGATGCGAAATTTCTTCATGTTACGCCTCCTCTGGCTTGCAGAAGATCAA